>Ga0210377_10000201_pt1 | contig 57172 bp, 61 predicted proteins | sample PLM4_65_b1redo_FD_155480 | JGI IMG/M metagenome (GOLD analysis project Ga0210377, IMG submission 155480) | Groundwater sediment microbial communities from an aquifer in East River, Colorado, USA - PLM4_65_b1 redo | ecosystem: Environmental > Terrestrial > Soil > Riparian zone | place: USA: East...
CGAGCCGTGGAAGTTGCGCGCCTTGTAGTGCTCCCTCGCGAGCCAGCTCGCGTCGAAGAGCCGCGCGTAGGTCGCAAGTGTCTGTGCGGAGAAGTCGTCCTTCCGGATCGCCTCGACGAGTGTCTCCGCGGCGAGCATTCCGCACTTGATCGCCAGGTGCACACCCTTCAGCCGCTCGCCGTTGCACGTGCCGGCCGAGTCACCGATCAAGAGCATCCCGTCCGCGTAGAGCTTCGGAAACGAGAAGTAACCGCCGACCGGCATCGTCTTCGCGCCGTAGCGGATGCACTCTCCGCCCTCGAGCAGTTTGCGCATGCGCGGGTGCGTCTTCCAGCGCTGCATCAAGTCGTGCGGATCGGTGTAAGGGTTGTCGTAGTCGAGGCCGCTCACGAAGCCGATCGAGACGCAAGAGTCCTTCAGGTCGTAGATCCAGCCACCGCCGAACGTCGTCGGGTCCTGCGGCCAGCCCATGGTGTGCACGACGCGCCCCGGCACGTGGTTCTCGGGGCGGATGCGCCAGATCTCCTTGATGCCCGTCTCGTACGACTGCGGGTTCGACCCCTCCAGGCCGAGCTTGTCGATCACGACCTTCGAGCACGAGCCGCGCGGCCCCTCGCCGAAGACGACGCACTTGGCATAGATCTCGGGACCGGGCTCGAAGACGCCCTTGGCCTTGCCGTCCTTGTCGACGCCGCGGTCCTGCACCTGCACGCCGACGACGCGGTTGCCGTCGAAGATGGGCTTCGACGCGGCGAAGCCGGGGTAGATTTCGATTCCCCTTTCTTCCGCCTTCGCGCCGAGCCACTTCACGACGTCGGAGAGGGAGATCGCGTAGTTGCCGTGGTTCACGAACGGCGGCGGCGTGACCGGGCTCGTGATCACCCGCTGCTTTGTCATGATCCAGGTGAAGTCGGACGTGCACTGGTAGTGGAACGGGAAGCCCTGCTCGAGGAAATCTGGCATCAGCTCGGCCAAGCCCCGTGGGTCCATCATCGCGCCCGAGAGCTGATGGCCGCCGACCTCGGGCGCCTTCTCGATCACGAGCACGGCCGGCATCGCCAGGTTCTGCGCCTTGCACAGGTCCGCGAGGCGGATGACGCTCGCCAGCGTCGCTGCGCCGGCGCCAACGAAGAGGATGTCTACGTCCAGCCGCTCGCGCTCCACTGCCTCGCTCATGGCGTCGAGCATACCGGATCAGCCCTGGGGCAGCAGCACCCGGGGGAAGGCCAGGAAGAGCGCCAACGCGCCGAGCAGCGTGAGCCCCGCGAGCAGAAACGGCGTGCCCGCTCCGGCCGAGGCGAAGACCCAGCCCCAGCACAGCGCGCCGAGCGTGCGACCGGTGTGAACCATCGCCTGACTCTGGGACATCGTCTCGCCGGCCTCGTGCGCGCCGCAGACTTTGGAGAACAGGCTCGTGAACGCGGGGAACGTGATCCCGCCGCCGAGCGCCACGCCGATCGCGCAGGGCGTGAGCGTCGCGAACGAGTGGCAGAACGACAGACCCGCGATCGAGGCGCCCGTGAGCGCCAGACCGGCGATCGTCATCCGGGTCTCGCCCCAGTCGCGCGAGAGCCGGCCGACGAAGAGCCCCTGGCTCGCGCCGAGCACGACGCCGACGGCCGCCATGTAGAGCCCCGTCTGCAGCTCGCCCCAGCCAAAACGCGCGGCCGCGAAGAGCGGGAACATCGACTCGATCGCCGAGAACGCGAAGAAGATGTGCAGGAACAGGTACAGGTAGAGCCGCTGGCTGCGACCGTGGACGCTCGCCGCGACGAGCAGCGGCGCGGGCACGAGCACGAGCAAGAGTCCGCGCAAGCCCCTCTGCGCGGGCACGGCGGCCTTGGACTCGGGCAGCGCGAACGCCGCCAGCGCGAAGTTCGCCGCGGCCACGCCCGCGGTCGCGTAGAACGGCAGCGACGGATCGATCCCGCCGAGGATCCCGCCGAGCGCGCTGCCGAGCACGAGTCCGATGCCCGAGGCCGCGCCGATCACGCCCATGCCCTGCGCGCGCGAATCCTCGTCGGTGAGGTCGGTCATGTAGGCCTGCGCGGTGCCGATGCTCGCGCCGAAAAAGCCCCCGAGAAAGCGCGCGAGCAGCACCGTCGAAAGCGTGGTCGCGAGCGCGAGCAGCACGAACGAGAGCGCGGTGCCGAGCAGCGACACGAGCAGCACGGGCCGACGGCCCACGCGATCGGAGACCCAGCCCCAGAGCGGCAGGAAGAGCACGAGCCCGAGCGCGTAGAGCGCGGTGATCAAGCCGATGTGGAACGCGTCGATGCCGAGCGTCTTGGCGAAGCGGGGCAGAACGGGGATCAGGATCGAGAAGCCGATGAAGTCGATCAGGATCGTGGTGAAGATGACCCCGATCGCGAGGCGGCGGCGTCCCTTGGCTTCACTCATCGTTGTCTGCATTCTACGGGTCAATCTGCTGCGGCGGGAGGGCGGAGCATGGAGCTACGCGAGCGGAGACTCGCTCAGATCGTGCGCGACTTCATGGAGGCGTTCGTGCTTGCGCGGACACTCGGTGACGATCTGCGCGCGGGCCGGCTCTCGTTCCAGGCCGTCACCCGCCTGGTCGGTGATGCCGAGGACAGCGCGCTCTATCGCCTGAAGGAGGAGTGCCACGCGCTCTTCCGGCTCGACGTCGCGCGGCCGAGAACGGAGGTCCAGGCCGAGGAGCTCTTCGATCTGGCCGTGGGAGCGCTCTTTCACGAGACGATGAAGTTCCGCGAGGGCTTCTACCTGACCGACAGCTACGGCCCGCGGCTGCAGCGCATGATGGCCGAGGGCTCCGCGACGGGCGCCCTTGCCGACGCCTTCTGGCGCGTCGTCGAGGCGGGTCGCCGGCGCATGCTCGAGTCCGAGGCCGAGGCCGAGGGCCTCTTCCGCGAGACGCGCGATCAGCTGCTGATCGTACTCCGACAGCTCGCCGTGTCGGGCTCGGTCGCGCGCAGTCTGGTCGAGGATCCGGGGCGCTCGGAGCAAGTCTTCGGTCTGCCGCTCGCCGAGCTCCTCGCCGACATCTACGGCTCGGCTGCGCGCGGCTATCAGCTCGCGATCGACAGCCTGATCGACAACGGTCACTACGCCGAGGCCGCCGCTGTGCTCGAGCACCCCGACGCGCGCGCCGCGGGCGTCGCCGAAGGCGCACTCGACTTCGCGATCGGCATGGCGAGTTACTACGCGGGAGACAACTTCGCAGCGGTCGACTCACTCGAGCGCTGGAGCAAGGCTGGCGTGAGCTCACCGGCGCCGTGGCGACGGAGCGCCGGACGCATGCTGGCCAGGCTTGCGCACGCCGTGGAGCTCGCCGACCCGAACCTCGCCAAGCACGCGAGCGCGCTCGCGGGCGAGCTCAGCGCGGGACTGTCGCAGTAGCCGGCGCTTCGTGCGTGCGCAGCCAGACCCAGCCTGTCGCGCCGATCGCGATACACACCAGCGCCACGACCTGCGCGTTGGTGAACGGACCGACGAGCGTGGGATTCAGCCGATAGCTCTCGATGCAGAGCCGACCGATCCCGGACAGCATCAGGTATTCCCCGAACAGGAACGGTGAGCGGCCGCGACGCCACCACAAGAAGGCTCCGACCGGCAGCAGCCAGAACGTCTCGTAGAGCATGGTCGGGTGGACGCGGAAGACCGCTAGTGTCACCGGATCGATCGTGGGCGGAAGCCCCTGCGGAAAAGCCACGGCCCACGACACGTCGGAACGCATGCCGTAGTCGTCACCGACGAGGAAGCAGCCGACGCGGCCGAGCGCCTGGCCGACGGCGAGCGACGGCGCTGCGCAGTTCGCCGCCGCGAGCAGCGCGATCTTGTTCACGTGCGCGGCCCACAACCCGAGGATCGTCCCGCCCAGAAATCCTCCGTACCAGGTGATGCCGCCGCGTGAGGTGAGTAGCTCGAACGCATTCACCGCCGCGTCGCGCGCGAGCTGCTCGCCGACGTACCAGAGCTTCGCGCCGACGAGGCCGCCGACCACGCACCAAGTGACGACGTCCCAGGCGGCCTTCGCGGGCAGGCCCGCGCGCTCGAACGAGCGGGCGGCCAGCCAGCCGCCGGCGAGGAAGCCGAGCGCCACCATCACGCCGAAGGTCGAGATGGGAAAGCCGAAGATCTCGAAGAGGACGGGGTACACGCGCGGGCAGGATACCGAAGCTTATTCGCGGCGCTCCTCGGCGCGCAGTCGCTCCTCGAGTACGGCGAGCTGTTCGGGAAAGGACTCCTTGGCGGCGCGCACGAACTCGGCGATCCGGCGGGTCTCGAAGAAGTCCGGGCTCGAGTCACCGAGCTCGAGGCCGAGCAGCCGCACGTCGGAGCGCCCGCGCACGAGCTCGAGATCGCGCCGGTGCATCGTCTCGATGCTCGCCGCCGCGACGGTCTGCATCAGCCGCAGCTTGCCGATCCGGCCCGGGTGTGAGCGGTAGCTCTCGAGCCCGCCGGTCAGCTTGACGTACACGATCACGAGCTGCTCGCGCTTCTCGGCGCCCGCTGCGCGGTCGAGGTCCCACTTCTGGACGATCGAGTGCAGCGGAACGTCCTCGGTCGTCGAGCCGTCGATGTAGTGCGAGGTATGCCCCAGGCGCGGGATCACGCGCGGAACGAAGAGCAGCGGGACGCTCGACGACGCGAGCGCGGCGGAACGCGCCTCGGTCTGCACGAGGAGCCCTGCGAGGTGCGCGGGCACGTCGCCCGGGGTCAGCACCTCGGCGCGGCAGTGCAGCAGATTGAACGCGATGCAGTAGAACGGGATGCGCGGCTCGACCGCGCCGCAGTAGCGCTCGAGCATGCGCGAGAGCCCGTCGGCGCAGTCGACGAAGCCCGCGCCGGCGGAGCCGAGCGAGGGCAGCAGCGCGTCGCGCACGAGGTGGCGCAGGAACTGGAGCTTCGACGGCCGCAGCGCCAGATCGACACGGCCGGTGTACAGGTCGTACCCCATCTGCTCGATCGCATGCGGCGAGAGGCCCTGGGCGTAGAGCAGCCCCGCCATCGCGCCCGCGCTCGAACCCCAGATCTCCGCGAAGTGCTCGGCGATGCCGAGCGTCTCGAAGAGCCGGATCGCCGTCGCATGCGCGAACAGCTTCAACCCGCCGGATCCGAGCGAGAGCACCACGCGCGACCCCGGATCCGCACAAACCGCGCGCAGGCGGCTGAAGCGATCGTGCAAGGCCGGGCGCGCGGCGTGAACCTCCGCAGGCACGACCTGCCAGGCGTAGCGGCGCTGTCCGCCTGCGCGGTCGAGCAAGAAGCCGTCCGGCGGAATGCTGCGATTGCGGCCCAGGAAGCGGATGTTCACGGAGCCGTTCGCGCGATCCTCGGCCAGCAGCCGCGCGAGCACCGCGAGCCGGGCGTCCTCAGGCGGCCAGTCGTTGACCGCGCCGTCATGCGGAAGCGAGAAGCGCACGGGCAGCTCCGCCTCCTGAACTCTGCGCACGATCTCGAAGCGCAGCCCAAGCTCGCGAGCTTCGAGCAGCTCCTCGTCCGTCAGATAGAACGAGCCGTCGGGCGCCTGAAAGCGCAGGGGCGACTCGCGTTCCTGCCGCTCCGACCACGCCTCGGGAGAGAGGTCCGGCTTGATCTGGACGACGTGACCCAAGGGGAGGAGGAGCTCCTTCGCCCGATCCATCGGCCCCGCGGCAAGGCTCCCTGAGCGGCCCGGCCTCGGAGGCTCCGAACGGCGACAAAGTCCTTCTCTGTCGAGTGGTTGCGGGCTATGGGCACATGCTGGGCGCAGTCCGGCTGCGCGTCCGAGATAGGGTTTGGCGAGCACTTCGGCCGTTGTGCCGATACTCGTTGACACCCCCCCCGGTACAGATAGGCTGTCCCCGGTTTCAAGGGTGAGAGTCATATGAGCGACCTCGGAAAACCTCGCTGGATTGCTTTGCTTGCCGGCGTGCTGTTGCTGGTCGGGACGACCGCGCTCGACCGCGCGAGCGCGTCCTCGGCGGCGACGCCGGGCGGCTCGACCCTGCGCGCGGGCTCTGCCAACGAGACGGCGCTGCGGCGGGGAGTGGTTGCGGCGCTGGCGGCCAAGGCGCCGCGCGTCGACTCGCAACTCTCGGGGCGGATCGCCGCCAGCATCGCGCGCTGCGGCCGCGAGCAGGCGCTCGCGCCCGACCTGGTGCTCGCGATCTTGATGCAGGAGAGCTCCGCTCGACCGGGCGCACACAGTCCCAAGGGCGCGATCGGGCTCATGCAGGTGATGCCGCACATGTACGAGGTGCTCGACCTGCCCGGCAGCGCAGCGCACGTCGAGGCGAACATCGAGGCGGGCTGCCGCTTGCTCGCCGACAACATCCGGCGCCTGGGCGAGGAGCGCGGGATCAGCACCTATTGTTGGGGAAACAACGTGGGCAACGATCGCTACCTGCGCAGCGTGCAGCGGCTGCGGCGCGATTTGCGGCCCTACCTGGTGGACGGGATCGGCGTGGACGGTTCGGGCGAGCAGGTCAGCGGATGAAGCGGTCCGGTGGCCGGGTCGCTCGGCCGCGGCGCTCCAGCCACTTCGACGCACAGGGCAAGGCGCGCATGGTCGATGTCGGCGCGAAGCCGGTCACGGTGCGCGAGGCCGTCGCCCGCGGCAGCGTGAGCCTGTCCCGCGAGGCCTTCGACGCGGTCATCGCGGGAACCGCGAAGAAGGGCGACGTGCTCGGCGTCGCCCGGATCGCGGCGATCCAAACGGCGAAACGCACCTCCGAGTGGATCCCGCTCTGTCACCCGCTCGCGCTCGATGCGCTCGAGATCGACTTCACGCCACAGCCCAAGGGCCCGGCGATCGCGATCGAGGCGCGCGTTCGCACAAGCGCCCGCACCGGCGTCGAGATGGAGGCCTTGGTGGCCGTCTCCGCGGCCGCGCTCACGATCTACGACATGTGCAAGTCGATCGATCGCGAAATGGTGATCGGCGAGGTGCGCCTGATCCGGAAGTCGGGTGGGAAGAGCGGCCTGTACGAGCGTTCGGAACGCTGAATCTGCCTTGTCAGCCGCGCGTCCGTGGGGATAAGCTCGCGCCGCCTGATCCGGGCCCATCGATGAGAACGGCCGGCCTACTCCTCGCCTCGGCTCTCCTATGCCAGCCGCTCGTCGCGGCCTCGGCCGCCCCGACCGTGGACGGCGCCGCCCAGGTGATCGACCTGATCCCCGCGGAGCGTGCAGCCTGGACGCCGAAAAACGTGCTGGTCGGCGTCTCGGGAATCTTCGGCAGCTGGGGCTACTGGTATGCCGACCGCGCCATCGAAGTCGAGACCGTCCCGCCCGACGCGGAGCTCGGGCTCTACTACCTGAGACAGAATTTCCAGAAGCGCTTCGCGCGCTCACACGCACCCGCCACGGTGAAGATCCCGCCGCGTGCCGACACCACGCGCAAGGACGCCGTGCGCATCCATGCGACCGCGAATGGCTACCTCGCCAAGGACGTGAGCTTCGACGCGCGGGAAGTGCCGGAGCGGGTCACCATCACGTTGAGCGCGTTGCCGAACTCGCTGGTCTTCGTGGGTCAAACGAGCTTCGGCGGCCGCACGGCGATCACCCTGCGCACGACGGAGCAGCCGGAGTTCCGGCTCACCAAGAGCACGCGCAGCGACGGGTTCACGGTCTCGCTTTCGAAGACCGCTCTGAAGCTCGAGGGGAAGGTTTCCGGCTCCGGCGCGCGGCTCAAAAGCATCGACGCCACGCAGGTCGGCGAGGACGCGATGGTGCGCGTCGAGACGGACGCGCCGGACGTGGAGGTTCGCTCGAAGCAGAGCTTCGACCCGGTGACCTCGCAGTACGTCTCGGTCTTCGATCTGGTGCGACCGGGCACGACGGCGCCGTCCGACGCCGAGATCCGCACGCGCCTCGCCAATGTTCTCTTCACGCCCGGCGCGGCTTGCGATTCGCGCTATGCCGCGGTGCTGCGCGAGCGACTCGGAGACGCGGCGATCGCCGACGCGCTGCGGCCATCGGGCGGGATCGCAGACCTGTACCGGCGCGAGGCGATGCTCCGGCTCGGGCGCGAAAGCGCGGGCACCGTGCGCACCGAGGCGGGCGAGACTCTGCACACCGGTAGCTCGCTCGAGCTCGCGTTGGCGCTGCAGTCGGCGACGACGGTCGAAGGCTATCTGGCGCTGCTCGGCGCCCTCGCGCGCACCGAAGCGTCGCCGGCCGATGGGCTGCGCAGCCTGGTCGCGCCGCAGAGGTCCGCGGCGGAGTTCGCTCCGGTCTACGAGGCGGCCGAGGCGGCGCGCGCCAGCTGCCACCGCTGAGCGGCATTCGCCACTCCTACAGATGGGCCCGTTCCCGCGGTCCCGCTCCTCACCCCGCCGAGGAGCTTTCATGGCGGCGTCCGATCCGCGCTTCGAGTGGCCGCGCGAACGTTTGGACCGCGAGGGCCCGGAATCGCTTGCGCTCTCGGAGCTGATCGCACTCCTGGTGCGCACGGGCGCGCGCGGCTCGACGTCTCTCCGGGTCGCCGATGCGCTGCTCGAGCGCTTCGGCTCGCTCGAAGCTCTGGCGCGCGCCGGCAACGCCGAGCTGCGGCGAGTGTCGGGCATGGGTCCCGCGAAGATCGCGTCGCTGCGCGCCGCCTTCGAGCTCGGCGCCCGCCTCGCGCGAACACCGCTGGTCCCGGGCGAGAAGCTCCAGTCGCCGGAGCAGGTAGTGGCGCACTTCAGCGCCCGAATGCGCCGCTACCGCCAAGAGGTGTTCATCGTGCTCTTGCTCGACAGCCGCCACCGCTTGATCGGCGAAGTCGAGGTGAGTCGAGGTAGCCTGAACCAGAGTCTCGTACATCCGCGCGAGGTCTTTGCGCCGGCGCTGCGCGAGTCAGCCGCCGCCATCCTGGTGTTGCACAATCACCCGAGCGGTGATCCGCAGCCGAGCCGGGACGACCACGAAGTGACTCAGCGGCTCGTCCGTGCGGGCGAGATCCTGGGCATCCGTGTCGTGGATCACCTGGTGATCGGCGGCGAGATCTTCACGAGCTTCGCGCGCACCGGGCATCTGGTTGCCTCAAGCGGCTGAAGAGGCGAGCCGATCGGAACGCCGTAGGGGAAACCGATGGCAGCGAAACGCCGACCGTCCCAGAGCGATCGCCGAAGGTCCGGGCGCGAGGATCTGAAGATCCCCGTCGACTACTCCGCCGTGGACGCGTTCTTCAGCGAGTTTACGACGAACATCAACGAGGGCGGGATGTTCATCGAGACGGAAACGCCGTCGCCGCTGGATTCCGAGGTCGCGCTCGAGTTCCGGCTCCCGGACCTCGATCGCCCGGTGCAGGTCTCCGGCCGCGTCGCTTGGGTCAGCGACGGCAAGGGCGAATCGCCGGTCGGTATGGGCATCGAGTTCCACGAGCTCGCGCCCGCGGTTCGCGCCACGATCAACGACCTTGTCCGGCGTCTACGGGTCTTAGCGGGACCCGACGCGGCGTAGCCGCGCGACCCGCTCTTCGCTCGGCTGCGCCTCGCTGCGCGCTCGCGGCTTCGCTGCTCGCTTGCGTCGGAGTCTCACGCGCGTCAGTTCACGCGGCAGATTGGCGGATCCGAGCAAGCCTCGCGCTTTGCGCAAGGCGCGCAGCGAGGCGCAGCCGAGCGTAGTCGTGGGTGGCGCGGTTGCGCCGCGCCGGGCCCCATTGGCTAGAACGGGATCTCGTCGTCGCCGCCGCCCGCGGGCGCCTGTGAGAGCGGATCGCCGCCGCCAGCGGAGCTCCGCGCGGCGCCCTCGTCGCTGATCGACCCGCCGTCTTCGCCGCGGCGTCCGAGCATCTGCATGACGTTCGCGATGACCTCGGTCGTGTATCGCTTGTGACCGTCCTTGTCTTCCCAGTCGCGCGTCTGCAGACGGCCTTCGACGTAGACCTGCTTACCCTTGCGCAGATACTCGCCGCAGATCTCTGCGAGCCGACCCCAGGCGACGACGCGGTGCCACTCGGTCCGCTCCTGCTGCTGACCCTCTTTGTCCTGGAAGCGCTCGGACGTGGCGACGGAGAATGACGCGACGGCGCGCCCGCTCTGCGTGTAGCGGACCTCCGGATCGCGCCCCACGTTCCCGACGATGATGACTTTGTTCACGCCAGCCATTTGCAGACTCCTCTCGTGCGAATACTGGGGCGAGGATTCGTCGACAGGCTAGCACAACGATCTGCACGCGCGGCTCGCGAAACTTGCCTTTCTCGTCGGCGTTTCCGATCGTAGGGTTCCCCTCTGAGTTCGAGCGCGCGTTCGGCCCGTCGCAACAGGACGCGCTCGGCGGATTGTCGCGACGAGAGTTCACAAGGACCGCGAATGAGGGGAAACGCGCAGCCGGCAAGTGAAACCACTTGGCAAGCGAGGCCACTTGGGTAGGGGCGTGAAGCGATCGGCGGCAAGACGCTCGGCCAGCGCGGAGCCTCGCCTGCCGGGCAGGCTGGAGGCGGAGGCGGTCGCCGTCACGCTCGCTGCGCTCGCGCTCTTCACCGAGATCGCGCTGCTCTCCTACGATCCATCCGATCCGCTGATCGCGAGCGGTGCAGCGGTCGCGAACTGGTGTGGCCCGATCGGTGCGCTCGTGGCGGGCGCTCTTGCCGGGAATCTGGGCTTTGCTGCCCACGTTCTCCCGCTCGCCGCCGGCGTGGGGGCGATTCGGTACCTGCGGGGCTTGCCCTTGCGGCCGCGCTGGATTCCGCTCGCGGGCTGGACGCTCAGCTTGCTCAGCCTGGCGGCCGTCTTCGAGGTCCTGCACCGAGCGCTCCCCGGCGCTTTGGGGGCGGGCGCGGGCGGCTCGCTCGGAAGCGCGGTCGTCGGCCCTTTGGCGCGCGCGTTCTACCTGGCGGGCTCGTCGCTGGTGCTGCTGATTGCACTCGCACTCGGATTGCTTGCGGCGACGGGCGTGTCGCTTCGGGACGCGACCCAGGGCGCGCGCCAGCTGGCACGCGACTCGGTACGCGAGCTCCGGCAGCTCGCGCGCGTGCGCATCGCGCGTCTGCGCATGAGGCTCGCGGAGCGCGCGCAGGCGCGCGCGAGCGAGCACGACCAGGCCGAGACCGCGACGGAAACCGGAGACGACGCTCGCCCGCGCGCGCCGCGAAGCGCACCGCGCGTGACGCCACCGCGCAAGGGCAAGGCGAGCGAACCCGAGGTCGTGGAGCATCGCGTCGCTGCCGCCGCGCCACTGCGTCAGGAGACGCTGCCCTTCGCCGACGCTCGCGGCGACCGACCGTTCAAGCTTCCGGATCTCGACCTGCTCGCGCGCGGTCCCGAGTCGAGCCCGAACCTGGATCGAGATGCGCTGATCCGGAACTCCCAGATCCTGGAGAGGAAGCTCGCGGACTTCGCCGTGCTCGGCCGGGTCGTCAAGGTCCACCCCGGTCCGGTGATCACGATGTACGAGTTCGAGCCCGCGCCCGGCGTGAAGGTCTCGCGCATCGTGAATCTCTCCGACGATCTCGCGCTCGCTCTCCGCGCGATCTCCGTGCGTATCGTCGCGCCGATCCCCGGCAAGAATGTCGTCGGAATCGAGGTGCCGAACGTCGAACGCGATGTCGTCGTGATCCGCGATGTGATCGCGCACGCGAGCTTCCAGGAGACCGAGGCGCGCATTCCGATCGCGCTCGGCAAGGACATCTTCGGGAATCCGGTCACGGCGGATCTCGCGTCGACGCCGCATCTCCTCGTCGCTGGCGCCACCGGCACAGGAAAGTCCGTGTTCCTGAATGCGCTGCTCTGCAGCATTCTGATGCGCGCCACGCCCGACGACGTGAAGCTCCTGCTCGTCGATCCGAAGATGCTCGAGTTCTCGCTCTACCAGGGAATTCCGCACCTGATCGCCGAGGTCGTGACGAATCCCAAGCGCGCCGCGGCGGCACTTCTCGGTGTCGTGAACAAGATGGAAGAGCGCTACCACCTGATGGCGAAGCGCGGCGTTCGCAACATCGAGCAGTACAACAAGGCGATCGCGAAGGACCTCGCCGCAAGTCGCCCCAAGGCCGACGATGAGATCGTGCCGAAGAAGCTCGCGTATATCGTCGTCGTGATCGACGAGCTCGCGGACCTGATGATCGTGGCGGCGCGCGACGTCGAGGAGTCGCTGATGCGCCTCGCGCAGATGGCGCGCGCGGCCGGCATCCACCTCGTGCTCGCGACGCAGCGTCCCAGCGTCGACGTGCTTACAGGCATCATCAAAGCGAACTTCCCGTCGCGCATATCCTTTCAGGTGAGCTCGCGAACGGATTCGCGCACCGTCCTCGACGCGAACGGCGCCGAGCGATTGCTCGGCATGGGCGATCTTCTCTACGTACCTCCGGGCAGCTCCAAGCTCGAACGCATTCACGGCCCCTACATCTCCGAGAAGGAGGTTCAGGCCGTCACCGAGTGGGTCCGCGGCCAGGGCTCACCAGAATTCGATCCGACGCTCATCCGTCTCAGGGAGGAGAGCGAGAAGTCGGAGGAGAGAGGCGAGGAGCTCGACGAGCTCTTCGATCAGGCGGTCGATGTCGTGTCGCGCAATCGCATCGCGTCGATCTCTTTCGTACAACGCAAGCTCAAGATCGGCTACAACCGGTCGGCGCGGATCCTGGAGCAGATGGAGGCCGACGGCATCGTCGGTCCGCAGGAAGGAACCAAGCCCCGTGAGATCTTCGTTCGCCCGCCCGACGAATAGCGCGCGCGCATTCCTGGTGTGCCTCGTGCTCGCGCTCGTCGCTGCAGGCGCCGACGATGAAACCGCCCGAACTCTCGACGCCGTGCAGAAGCGTTACGACGCGGTGCGCGATCTGCGCGCGAGCTTCGTGCAGACGAGCTACAGCGCCGCGCTCGGCAAGGAGTCGAGCTCGAAGGGCGCGGTGATCGTGGAGCGGCCGGGCAAGATGCGCTGGGAGTACGCGGCGCCCGACGGGCGCATCATCGTGCTCGACAAGGACGCGATCCGGATCTGGAATCCGGAGGAGAAGCAGCTGCAGATCGCGGCGCTCTCCGCCGGCAACGTGTCGCCGACGGCGCTCGGCTTCCTGCTCGGTCAGGCGGTGCTTCGCGAGACGTTCGACGCCGAACTCATCGCCGAGCCCGCGCGCGAGGAGCGGGGCCTGCGCCTTCGGCCCAAGACCGAGGGTGGCTTCGAATCCCTCGAGCTCTGGGTCGATCCCAAGACGTATCAGCTGCGAGAGTCCGTGGTGCTCGACCTGTTCGGCAATCGCACGCGCCTGCGTCTCGAGGGCATCCAGGAGAATTCGGGTGTGAAGAGCTCGGACTTCGAGTTCAGCGCGCCGGAAGGCGCGGAGGTCGTCGACCTGCGATGACGACACGGGCAGGCGCAACGAATCTGCGGCGCGAAGCGGGCCATCGAAGAGTCGGCGGGCTTGGTCGCCCGGGAGGTGGCGGAGTCTTGACACTCGAGCCGACGGTGAACTGCCGCGCGCGCCGCAGCCCGCGCGGGGCCGGCAAAGAAGCGGTAAATGCCGGTGTTTCAAGGACTTTCGCACGCTGCTGCGCGCCGGACGACATTGCATTGAGAAGCCGTTTTGATAGAATCGAACGACTTGCTAACCGGTCGATTTATCAAGTGATTTTGGACTGCCGCCCGGTTTTGAAGTCCGCTCCGTCCGCGCCGCGGAGAGTTCACCCGGTCCGAGGTATCGAACCGCGCCTCATCGAGCCCGCAATTGCCGCGTGCAAGTTCTCGAAAGATCAGGATTTTCAGACTCGGCGACCGGGTAGCTCGGCGCCTGCGCGGCGGCGCCGAGCACAGGAATCTGCAAGTCACGCTTGGTATGTCGATTGCACTTCTCGGCCCCGCGGACCAGCCGAAGGCGAGGGAAACCAATGAGCGACTCCGGATCGGGTTCTGGGAGGAGAGGGTTCGTCCGAGATGTGATGAAGCGCATCTCCGCATCGCGCGGAGCTGAGGAAGACGAACGGGAGAGCCGCTTGCCTGAAGAGATGGACGAGATCGAGAGACTGCGAGACGCGCTGCGATTTCTCGGGCCGGAGTCGGCCGATCTCGCGCGCCGCGTCGAGCGCGTGTTGATGGAGTACGAGCTACTGCGCCAGCGCCTCGAACGGCAGCGGCAGCAGTCGTTCGATTCCGAGCGCCAGAACGAGAAGCTCGTCGGCGCGCTGCAAGACGCGAAGCAGCAGATCGACCTGCTGAAGCAGGAGGTCGACAAGCTCTGCTCGCCGCCCAACACCTACGGGATCTTCGAGCGCAGCAACAAGGACGGCACCTGCGAGATCAACGTCGACGGAAAGATGATGCGGGTGAACTCACACCCGAGCATCCGCGTCGAGGAGCTGATGGAGGGTCAGCTGGTCGTGTTGAACGAGGCCTTCAACATCGTCGACGCGACGACCTTCGATCCGCGCGGCGAGGTGATGACGGTCTCGGACGTGCTCGAGGACGGACGCGTGATCGTGCTCGGCCACGCCGACGAAGAACGCGTTGTCAGCCTGTCGCAGCCGATGCGGCGCGAGAAGCTCAAGGCGGGTGACAACCTGCTCGTGAATCCGCGCACGGGCTTCGGCGTCGAGCGCCTGCCGAAGTCGACAGTCGACCAGGTCATGCTCGAGGAAGTTCCCGACGTCACGTACGAGGACATCGGGGGGCTCGGCGATCAGATCGAAGTCCTGCGCGACGCGATCGAGCTGCCGTACCTGCATGCCGACCGGTTCAAGCGCTACAATCTGTCGCCGCCGAAGGGCATCCTGCTCTATGGCCCGCCGGGCTGCGGCAAGACCATGATCGGCAAGGCGGTCGCCAACAGCCTGGCCCTGCGCATCCAGGAGCTCCGCGGCGGAGAGGCGAAGAGCTACTTCCTGAACGTGAAGGGCCCGGAGCTTCTGAACAAGTACGTCGGCGAGACCGAGCACAAGATCCGCGAGGTCTTCAAGAACGCGCGCGAAAAAGCGGAAGAGGATGTGCCGGTCGTCATCTTCTTCGACGAGATGGATTCGCTGTTCCGCATGCGCGGCTCGGGCATCTCGTCGGACATGGAAGCGACGGTCGTCGCGCAGTTCCTGTCTGAGATCGACGGCATCGAGTCACTGCGCAACGTGATCGTGATCGGCGCGAGCAATCGCCAGGACTTGATCGACCCCGCCGTCTTGCGGCCGGGACGGCTCGATCTGAAGGTCAAGGTTCACCGCCCGGAGAAGCAGGGCGCGCACCAGATCTTCATCAAGTACCTGACGACGGACCTGCCGTTCAGCCAGGACGCGACGAACAAGTACGGACCGGATCCGAAGGCGATCGTGCGCGGGATCGTCGAGGAGACGGTCGAGTCGATGTACGCGGAGAACGAGGAGAACAAGTTCCTCGAGGTCACGTACGCGAAGGGCGAGCGCGAGATCTTCTACTTCAAGGACTTCTCGAGCGGCGCCATGCTGAAGAACATCGTGGACCGCGCCAAGAAGAAGGCCGTGAAGCGCGCGATCACCTCCGGCGAGGACGGCATCCGGATCTCGGACATGTTGGATTCCGTGCGCGAGGAGTTCAAAGAGAACGAGGACCTGCCGAACACGACCAATCCCGACGACTGGGCGCGAATCTCCGGGCGCAAGGGCGAGCGCATCATCAACGTGCGCACGCTGATCACCGGCATGAATCGGTCGGAGCACCAGATCGAGAACGTCGGCGGCGGATCGGGACAGTACCTCTGATATGCCCCTTCCCAGTGTCATGGGCAGCGAGATCGAATACGGGATCACGGTCCAGGGCGACCCGGACTTCGATCCGATCTCCAGCTGCGTGCTGCTGGTAAACGCCTACCAGGACAACGAAGACGCGCGGATTCTCTGGGACTACGAGCAGGAAAACCCGCTCGCGGATGCGCGCGGGTTTCACGTCGAGGGCGAGAAGTACACGCCCAACCAGCAAGAGAACATCGCGCGGAACAAGACGCTCCGGAACGGCGCGCGCTTCTACGTGGACCACGCGCACCCGGAGTACTCGACGCCCGAGGTTACGAACGTCCGCGACCTGATCGCCTTCGAGCGCGCGGGTGAGCGCACGATGGAAGCGGCGCGCCGCGCCGCGACGGCACTGCTGCCAAGCGGCCAGACGGTGCTGATCCACAAGAACAACAGTGATCGAAAAGGCAACTCCTACGGCAATCACGAGAACTACCTGATCGAGCGCAGGACTCCGTTCCGCGAGATCGTCGAGCACATGACGCCGTTCCTGATCACGCGGAATATCTTCTGCGGGTCAGGCAAAGTCGGCACCGAGAATCGCGCGCAGCCGTGCGACTACCAGATCAGCCAGCGCGCGGACTTCTTCGAGACCGAGGTCGCGCTCGACACGATGGTGAAGCGCCCGATCATCAACACGCGCGACGAGCCCCACGCCGACCGCGAGAAGTACCGTCGCTTCCACGTCATCATCGGGGATTCGAACCTGTGCGAGGTCTCGACCTACCTGCGCTTTGGCGTGACCGCGATCGTGCTCGGACTGATCGAGGACGGCGCAATCCCGAAGAGCCTCTCCGTGAACGATCCCGTGAAGGTCGTGAAAGAGGTCTCGCACGACCTCGCGTGCAAGCGACAGTTCGCGATGGAGCGCGGCGGACGCATGACCGCGGTCGAGATCCAAAAGGAGTTCCTCGAGAACGCCCTTCGCTACTTCTCGTCACGCAGCCTCGATCCGATCACGAAGGACATCCTCGTGCGTTGGGAGCGGATGCTCGCGCAGATCGCCGAGGATCCGCTCCAGCTCGACCGCGAGGTCGACTGGGTGATAAAGCACAAGCTGATCAAGAGCTACATGCAGCGGCACAAAGTGGACTGGCATCACCCGCAGGTGCACATGCTCGATCTGCAGTACCACGACGTGCGCCCGGACAAGGGTCTCTACAATCTGCTCGAGCGCCGCGGCGAAGTCGACCGGATCGTCGAATCCGAGGAGATCGAGCGCGCCGTGAAGACGCCGCCGAGCGACACTCGCGCCTACTTCCGCGGCGAGTGCATTCGCCGCTATCCTGACGAGGTGTTCGGCGTGAACTGGGATTCGATCTCGTTCAACGTCGGCGATGAGCCGATCAAGCGCATCCTCATGAACGAACCGCTCAAGGGCACGCGCGCGCACGTGGAAGAGCTGCTCGAGTCCAGTCCGACAGCCCAGATTCTGGTTCGCAACCTCACGGCGTCGTGAGCTAGGGAGAGAGTCATGAAGATCTTCAAGCACGAAGCAGAGCCGAGCTCCGGCATCTGGGGCGCGGCGGGCGACCAGACGCAAAAGACGAAGCAGGGCGGCGGAGATTCGGACAGCACCACCTCCTCGGACGCCGGCGGGCAGAAGAAGCTCGCGAAGAAAGGCGAAGAGCTGAAGGAAGAGATGGACAGTCTGATCGACGAGATCGACGAGGTCCTCGAGGAGAACGCCGAGGAGTTCGTCAAGAACTACGTGCAGCGTGGGGGCGAGTAGGCCGGTGTTCAAGGGGCAGACATACGCCGGCGACAGCTTCTACGAGTTCCTGCGGGCCGACCACCCGGGCCTCCTGCCGGACTGGACGCACATGGATTGGACGCACGTTTCCGTTCTGCACGGCACCACCGTGCTCGCGATCGTGTGCAAGGAAGGCGCGTTGATGGCGGGCGACCGCCTCGCCACCGAGGGCCACCAAGTGGGAACGCGGGACCTCGAGAAGGTCTTCCGCATCGACGACTCGAGCATGATGGCGATCGCCGGCGCCGCCGGGCCCGCGATCGAGATGGTGCGCATGTTCCAGCTCGAGCTCGAGCACTTCGAGAAACTCGACGGGCAGCCGCTCACCTTCGAGGGCAAGGCCAACCGCCTCTCGTTCCTGCTGCGGCAGAATCTTCCCGCGGCAATGCAGGGCCTGGTCGTAATGCCGATCTTTGCCGGCTTCGACCACGACAAGGGGCGCGGCCGGATCTACAAATTCGACATCACCGGCGGGCGCTTCCGCGAAGCCGACTACTACTCGACCGGTTCCGGCGGCAAGGACGCGCGCTCGACCCTGAAGAAGATCGTGCGCCATGAGGATCTCTCGCGCGAGGAAGCGATCCACGCCGCGATCGGCGCGCTGCTCGACGCCGCCGACGAGGATCGCGCGACCGGCGGGATCGACGTTGCGCGCGGCATCTTCCCGACCGTGAAGCTCGCGACGCGCTCCGGTGTCGAGGACGTCAAGGATGAGGAGCTTCGGCGCGTTTACGACGCCATCTCGGCGGAGCGGCGAGCCGCGTGATGAGCACACCCTTCTACGTCTCTCCAGAGCAGTGGTACCAGGACAAGGCCGAATACGCGCGCAAGGGAATCGCGCGCGGTCGGCCAATCGTCGCACTGGAGTACGACAACGGCATCGTGATGATGGCCGAGAACCGCAGCGCGACGCTGCGCAAGATCTCGGAGATCTACGACCGCATCGCGTTCGGCGGCGTCGGCAAGCTCGACGAGTACGAGACTCTGCGGAAGTCGGGCGTTCGCTATGCCGACATGCGCGGCTACTCGTTCTCGCGCGAGGACGTGGCCGGCAAGAGCCTGGCGAACGAGTACTCCAATGTTCTCGGCTCGATCTTCACGCGCGAGATGAAGCCGCTCGAGGTGGAGATCCTCGTCGTCGAGATCAAGGAGACCGGCAGCGCCCTCTACCAGATCCGCTACGACGGCAGCATGAGCGACATGACGCACTGGGCGACCATCGGTGGCGACAGCGACAAGCTCGGGGACGTGATCCGCGGCGGCTGGAAGCCGGGCCTGCCTTTGAAGGACGCCGCCAAGCTCGCGCGGCGCGCGCTCGCGGGCTCGGGAATCGGCGCATCGATCGACGACCTCGACGAGAAGACTCTCGAGATCGCGATCCTCGACCGCGCTCGCAAAGGACGTACCTTCAGACGGATCGTGGCGGAGGAGGCCAAGGCTCTCCTCAGCGGCTGATCGGCGGACGGTAAAGTGCAGAAGCGGATCTACGGCCTCGAGACGGAGTACGGAATCATCTTCACACCGGAGGGTCGCAAGACCCTGCCGGTCGAGAAGGCGATCCGATTCCTCTTCGAGAAGTTGATCACGACCGAGCACTTTCTGAACGTGTTCCTGGAGAACGGCGCCCGCTTCTACCAGGACACCGGCTGTCATCCCGAATACGCCACGCCCGAGTGCGCGAGCCCGCGCGACCTGGTGATCTTCGACCGCGCGGGCGAGCGCATCCTCGAGGACCTGCAGCTCTACGCGGAGGAGAAGATCCGCGAGGAGCGCGTCCCCGGAAAGCTCTCGATCTTCAAGAACAACACCGACTTCGTCGGCAACTCGTACGGCTGCCACGAGAACTACCTGGTCGACCGAGACGTCGACTTCTACTACCTCGCCGAGCAGCTGATCCCGTTCCTGGTCACGCGCCAGATCTTCAGCGGCGCGGGGAAGGTCTTTCAGACGCAGGACGGTGTGCACTACTGCATCAGCCAGCGTGCGCAGCACATCTACCAGAAGATCTCTGGCACGACGACGAACGATCGATCGATCATCAATACGCGCGACGAGCCGCACGCCGATCGCGAGAAGTACCGACGGCTCCACGTCATCGTTGGCGACTCGAACATGAGCGAGTACACGAACTTCGTGAAGATCGCGACCTGCGCGGTCGTGCTGCAGATGATCGAAGACGGCTTCATCAACAAGGACTTCACGCTCCGCCACCCCGTCAAGGCCATCAAGGACATCTCGTACGACACAACCTGCAAGCGCAAGCTCCGGCTCGAGAACGGCCGCGAGTACTCGCCGATCGAGATCCAGCGCGACTACTGCGAGATGGCGCAGCGCTACATGGAGCAGTTCCCGGTCAGTGACCAGCTGCGTGAAGGCGTGCGTGAGTGGCAGTACATCCTCGACTGCCTCGACAGCGACCCGGAGAAGCTCGATCGCAAGATCGATTGGATCATCAAGCGCAAAGTGCTGCGCGGCTACATCGAGAAGCACCAGATCTCCTGGCACGACCCGCGCGTGTTCATGATCGATCTGCAGTTCCACGACCTGCGCCAGGACCGCGGTTTCTTCTACATGCTCGAGCGCAACAACCACGTCGACCGGCTCTACACGGATGCCGAGATCGAGAAGGCGAAGACCGAGCCACCGCAGGACACGCGCGCCAGGATGCGCGGTGACTTCATCAAGCTCGCGCGCCAGAACAACATCCAGTACGACCTCGACTGGTCGAACATCCGGCTCGGCAACCTCTTGAACGTGCGCGTGATCTGCAACAACCCGTTCGAGACCGATACCGAGAAGGTCACCGAGCTCGTGCGCACGATCCAGAAGACGAACCTGCGCCGCACGTCACTCTCGAAACTCGTGATCCAGAGCTGATTCGATGGACCAGGAGCCGAAGCTGCGTTCCATTCCGCCCGCCGGCCCCGGCGCGCGCAGCGGCCCGCTCTCGCGCGCCGACAAGGTCCCGCCGCAGGGTCGTGCTCAGCTCGTGCTCGGCACCGCGCTCGCTGTCGTCCTCGTCCTGCTCGTCTGGAGCTACCTCGCGCTCGGATCGCGCATCGATTCGCTCGAGGGCGAGGCGCAGATCCTGCGCGCGGCCGTCGCAGAACGTGACGAGTTGATCAACGCCCAGCGCGCGCGCCTCGACGAGGTTCGCGGCCGCGTTCAGGAACTTCTCCAGCTCGTCGAGCAGCCTGTGGCGGGCTCACCGCCCGTCGCCCCGGAAACGGCCCCCGAAGACCCGTAGCCACGGCCCGAACCCGGCGCTCGCGCTCAGGGTCCGGCTTCCCCTTGCCGATGGATTACGTGGTTTGGGGCGCCGTTCCCCCTCGTGACTCGGAGCCGACACGATGTACAAGTGGCTTGCTGGGCTGCTCTCGAACGATCTCGCCATCGACCTCGGGACTGCCAACGTCCTCGTCTACGTAAAGGGCCGCGGGATCATCTGCAGCGAGCCCTCCGTCGTGGCCGTCGCCGACGGGCCGAACGGCACGCGCAAGGTGCTCGCCGTCGGCACCGAGGCGAAGGAAATGGTCGGCCGCACACCTGGCACGATCCGCGCGATCCGACCGATCAAGGACGGTGTGATCGCCGACTTCGAGGTCACCGAGGCGATGCTCCGCTACTTCATCCAGAAGGCGCACAACCGCCGCCGCCTGGTCCGCCCGCGCATCGTGATCTGCGTCCCGCCGTGCATCACGTCGGTCGAGAAGCGCGCGGTGCGCGAGTCCGCGATCTCTGCTGGCGCACGCGAGGTGTACCTGATGGAAGAGCCGATGGCGGCGGCCATCGGCGCGGGCCTGAATGTCACCGAGCCGACCGGGAACATGGTGATCGACATCGGCGGCGGCACCACGGACGTCGCGGTGATCTCGCTCGCCGGCATCGTGACCTCGAGCTCCGTCCGCGTCGGCGGCGACAAGCTCGACGAAGCGATCATCCACTACGTGAAGCGCAAGCACAATCTGCTCGTCGGCGAGCGCACCGCCGAGATCATCAAGATCACGATCGGCAACGCGATGGCGAACGGCCCGACCAGGACCATGGAGATCAAGGGCCGCGACCTCGTCGCGGGCATTCCCAAGATGATCGTGCTGTCGAGCGACGAGGTGCGCGAGGCGCTGTCCGAGCCGATCCACCAGATCATCGACACCGTCCTGCAGACGCTCGAGCGCACACCGCCCGAGCTCGCGGCCGACATCGTCGACCGCGGCATCGTGCTCGTCGGCGGCGGCGCGCTGCTGCGCGACTTCGATCAGCTGCTGCGACAGGAGACCAAGCTCCCGATCGTGCGCAGCGACGACCCCTTCACCGCCGTCGCGGCGGGCGCCGGGAAGGCGCTCGACAATATCGCGCTCCTGCGCGAAGTGGCGATGCCGCACTAGTCCTATTGACTACGCTCGCCTGCGGCTCGCTGCGCGCCCCGCCTTTGGCGGGGCTTGCCGCTCCGCGCGCGGGCGGCCGCGCGTTCCGCGGTCTCGCAATCCACGCGGCTCTCGGACTCGGCCGTGCGTTCCGCGGTCTCGCGATCCACGCGGCTCTCGGACTCGGAGGTGCGTTCCGCCGTCTCCTTTCCGTGCGCGCGGCTAGATCGCGTAGCGCGCGGCCGTCCGCGCGCGAAGCGAGCAAGGCGCTCGCAGAGCGCCGCGCAGCGAGGCGAAGCCGAGCGCAGTGCGCGCGGCCGCTCCGCGCGCGGGCGGGCCCCGCTCAGGCCGGAGACATGATCGCCATCGCCATCTTCATCGGGACTTCGACGTTGCCGCCGAGCTGGAGCTTGCCGGTCATGAAGGCGCCCTGAAGATCGAGGTCGCCGCAGAGCAGCTGGGCGAACACGGCGTCGGCGATCGACACCGTCGTCGTCGCTGCGGGGATCGGCGGCGCGCCGAAGTGAAGGCAGACTCCCCAGCTCTCCACGCCCGTCACTTCGATCTGCATCGTGCCCTCGATCTCGAGCAGCGCGGCGACGCGCGCGGGCGTGAGGACGAAGTCGGGATCGCCCCCGACGCCTCCAAGCAGGGTCATCGGCGAGGGTCCCACGCTGGCTTCGAGCCGCGCGCAGTCGGTTTCCGAGAGGCGAAGGGTCAGCAGCGGTCGCGCGTGCGCGCTCGCTGTGGAGCGCATCTCGCCGTGCTCGACCAGCAGGTGGAAGTGCGCGCCCGAGCCCACCTCGACCTCGAGCGCGAACTCCGCGGCGCGCATCTTCGCGAGCAGCTCTGCACCCTCCGCGCCCAGCCCGGTCTGCGCCAAGAGGCGCTCGTTCCAAGCTGCGGGCACGCGCCTCTCGAAGTAGTCAGCGGCCCTCGCCATCATCGCTCCTCGCCAGCTCGCCTCGGCGCTTGCTCTGATAGCGTTTTACCGCCGCGTTGTGATCGGTCAAGCTCGCCGAGAATTGGTGCGAGCCGTCGTTGCGCGCCACGAAGTACAAGTACGGCACGTCGGCCGGAAAGAGCACGGCGCGGATCGCCTCGATCGACGGGCTCGCGATCGGGCCCGGCGGCAGCCCGGTGCGCGTGTAGGTGTTCCAGGCAGTGTCCTCACGCAGGTCGCGGCTGCGGATGTTGCCGTCGAACGCGCCGCGCGTCTGCACGATGCCGTAGATCACCGTCGGATCGGACTGCAGCCGCATGCCCAGGCGCAGCCGGTTGCGGTAGACGCCCGAGATCAGCGGCCGCTCGTCGACTTGCGCCGACTCCTTTTCGACGATCGATGCCAGCGTCACGATCTGGTGTAGCGAGAGGCCGGACTTCCCGACCGAATCGAGATCCCCCGGCGTGACGCGGCTGCGGAACTCGTCGAGCATGCGCCCCAGGACCTCGTCGGCCGGTGTCTGATAGCGGAAGCGATAGGTCTCGGGGTACGCGTAGCCCTCGAAGGAACCCGCCGCGAGACCCAGGCTGCGCGCATACTCGCCGTCGCGCGCGCGGGTAAGGAATGCAGCGCCATCCGTGACGCCCGCGTCGTTCAAGCGGGTTGCGATCTCGTCCAGGCGCAAGCCCTCGGGTACGGTGACTTCGCGCATCTTCACCGCGCCCTCGACGAGCTTCTCGAGGATCTCGAGCGGAGTCGAAGCGGGGGACAGATCGTACTCGCCGCTCTTGATCTCGCGGTCCTTCCCGGTGAGCTGCGCGTATACGACGAGCACGCGCGGGCCGAAGAACGCGCCCGTCGGCAGCAGCCCGGCCGCGGCGAGTCGTTCCGCGATCGGCAGGAGGGTCTCGCCCGGCTCGACCCAGAAGACGCGCGACTCCGCTCCCGGATCTGCGGACTCGAGCAGCCCGGAAGCGGCGATGCCCGCGGCGATGCTGATCGCCACGGAGACGGTGAGCGCAGCGACGCCGAGCCGCCGCGTCATGCGCGCCGGAGCTCCAGCCAGGTGCGCAGCAGGAGCGACGCCGCGATCGGGTCGACGCGCCCGCGCTGCTTCTTGCGGGAGACACCGGCGTCATCCAACATGCGCTCCGCCTCGCTCGAGGTCCAGCGCTCGTCGAGGTACTCCACGGGTACGCCCGTGCGCTGCTTGACCCGCTCGCCGAACGCCCGGGTGCGCACGACCTCGGGGCCGGATCGGCCGCTCATGTGCAGCGGAAGTCCGATCACGATCTGGCCGACTTCCTGAGCCTTCACGATCTCGACGATCCGCGCCAGAGCGGCAGCGTCACCTTTCTGTGTCGCAATCGTCTCGAGCGGCTGGGCGACGACGCCGGTCGGGTCGCTGATCGCGACGCCGATCCGGGCCTCGCCGTAGTCGAGCGCCAGGGTTCGCACCGCGAGATCATAGCGGCGGTCCGGGAGCGCCCTTTGCGACCCGCATCACTTTTCGCGTTCCGCAGCCTTGGCGAGCCGCCGAAGCGCCTCCTGACAGGCCAAGCGTACGGCGGGGTCGCCGCCGCGCGCATGCGGGTGGAGCGCTTGGACAGCCGATGTGCCGCCTATCTGGGCGATCGCCTGGGCTGCGGCGACTCGCAGGCCCCGGAGCTGCGCGGCGCCAAAGAACGGCGCGTGGTCGAGGACGCGCTTCAGGCGGACGAGCGCCGCGGTACTGCCGATCCGCCCGAGGCTGCGGATCGCGGCGCGCCGCACCGCTTCGGATCGCCGGCCCCGCGCATCGATCAGCTCCGAGAGCGCGTGGAGCACGGCCGGATGGCGCAAGCCGCCAAGGCTACCCGCGCACGCCTCCGCGACTTCGTCGTCCCGTCCGAGACCGCCGATCAGCGCTTGAACCGCCGCGTCGTCGCCGATCCGCGCCAGCGCCTGCGCCGCCTCTCGCGCGAGCGCGCGATCGCGAGCGCCGAGCGCGTCGGTCAGGAACGGGACGCCCTTGGGGTTCTGCATCTCGCCGAGCAGTCGCGCCGCGCGCCGCGCGTGCTCGGGCTGCTGCGCGCCGAGCTCATCGACGACCTGGGCGAGCGCCGCATCGCCGAGCGCGATCAGCACCTGGGTTGCGCGCGCGCGCGCTCCGTCCTTCTGGCCCTCGAGATGGCGAAGCAAGGGCGCGACGGCCGACCCGCCGATGCCGATCAGAACCTGACTGGCCTGCACGCTTGCCAGGCCCGAGGCACCGCACGCCTGGTCGACCACCGCATCGAGCAGGTCGTCGATCCGCGCGAGCCGGCCCAGGCGTTCGCTCGCCTCGCGGCGAATCGCGTCGGAGCGCCGATCGCGATCGGCGGCATGTCGCGAGAGCACGAGGGCGGCGCGATAGGCTTCGATGCTGCGCTTGGCGCGCACCAGGGAGTCGACGCAAGCCTCGATCTTGTTCGCGGTCAGGTTGTAGCTCGCCAGATCGTCGCAGCCTTCGAGCTCGGAGAGACGTCGCACGAGCTCGGCGATCTGCTGTGTCAGGAAGGCGTTGCGCTCAGCGCTCGCGTCGCTTGCAGCGTCTCGATCCGGTGTATGGGCCACAGCCTCGATCGCGCGCGCAGCGGAGCTGCGCAGGAGCTCGGCCAGACCTCCGGCGTGGGCGAGGGCCTCGGGCTCGCGCGCGAGCGCCTCGACGAGAAGCGCGATCTCGGGAGCGGCGGGGTCGCCGTGGATCCGCAAGCGTCGCACGCGGCGAACGCGCAGCTCGTCCGCGAGCTCCGCCGCGCCGGGTCCGACGACCGGCGTGCCGTCGTCTAGCGCGAGACCGGCGCCGGTCACCTCGAGCTGCCACTCGCTTGTCCGGGCGGCGAGGCTCTGCCACGCGGAGGCGCAGCGCTGCTGCGCCTCCGCGACGACAGGATGCGCCGCAGGGTGGATGCGCCGCGCGCGAATCGCGCGCGCGAGCTCGAAGACGAGCGGCGCAACGTCCTGTGCGGTCGCCTTCCCCGGGCGCATCGCTTCCTTGCGGGCCGACCGACCCATTTGCGGGATCGGTCCGCGAGACGGGCTGCTTGAGCAAAGAGCTGCCGCCTGCTGAAGCTCGTGCGGGTGCTGGCGCGATTTCCGTGTTTCGCTATTTTTTCGTCTTCTTGACGCCCCACCGAGTGCGGTCTAGGATCGGCAAAGGCTCCAGAAGTGCTTGAATTTCAATGAGAATATTCATTCTCGCGATCGCGACCGGCGCCGGCTCGGGGTATGCGCCAATGGCCTCCGGAACGTTCGGTTCGGCCGTCGGCCTGCTGCTCTGGCTGGCCATCGCGGGTTTGGCACCGGGGCTCTACGCGCTCGTGCTCCTGTTCGTCGTTCTGGTCGGAATCTGGGCAGCCGATCGGGCTCAGGCGATCTTCCGGCGCCACGACGACGGTCGAATCACGATCGATGAAGTGGCGGGAATGCTGCTCTCGCTCGCCTGGCTGCCCGCGCGCGGCGAGGTCGTCGTGGTCGCGTTCCTCTTGTTCCGGCTCTTCGATATCTGGAAGCCGCCGCCCGCGCGCGCCGCGGAGCGCCTGCCGGGTGGCCTGGGCGTGATGGCGGATGACCTGGTCGCAGGCGTCTACGCCAATCTGATCGGCCAGCTCCTGTGGCGCGGTCTCTTCACCGGGAGCGCCGCGTGAGCTCGGGGCCGACACGCGATGGTGTCTGGGTCGTCACGATCGGCGACGAGCTTCTGCGCGGCGAGATCGTCGATTCCAACAAGTCCCACCTCTCGGAGCGCATGCTCCTCCTGGATCTCGAGAGCACCCGCCATGTGAGCGTTCCCGACGACCCCGCCGCGATCGAAGAGGTGCTGCGCGAGGCCGCGGCGCGCGCGCGTGTAGTGCTCGTGTCCGGCGGGCTCGGGCCGACGCGGGACGACATCACCACCGAGATCGCCGCGCGGACGTTCGGGCGGAAGCTCTACCGCGACGCGGCGGCGCTCGAGCACGTGCGAGCGTTTTTCCGCCGCTTCAACCGCGAGATGGCCGAGAACAACGCGAAGCAGGCCGACTTCCCGGAGGGAGCGGTCGTGCTCGCGAACCCGCTCGGCACCGCGCCGGGATTCATGCTCGAGGTGTCTGCCGGGGCGGACACCGAGGTCACTCAGCTCTTCTTCATGCCGGGTGTTCCGCGCGAGCTCTATCGCATGCTCGACGAGCAGGTCATGCCGCGCGTCGTGGCGCGGCTCGGTCAGGGACGGTTGGTGCGCGCGCGCCTGCTGCGCACGTTCGGGATCGGCGAGTCGAACCTCGACCGCATCCTGCACGACATCGCGCAGAACGATCCGGACGCGCTGCTCGGCTTTCGCACTCAGTTTCCCGACAACCTCGTCCGCATCCTTGTGCGCGTGGCCGACGAAGCTGGCGCGCAGCGCAGACTCGACGAGCTCGAGGGCGAGATCCGCGCGCGCCTCGGCGATCTCGTGCTCGGCGTCGGCGAGCGCGGACTCGAAGGGATCGTTGCGGAGCTTCTACGCGAGAAGAAGCTCACCATCGCCATCGCGGAGTCGCTCACGGGCGGGCTGGTGACGAGCCGGCTCACGGATGTACCGGGCAGCTCCGCCTATCTCACGGCCGCTTTCATCACCTACGCCGACGACGCGAAGGTGCGCGACCTCGGCGTCGACCCGGCGGCGCTGGCGCGCGACGGCGCGGTTTCGGAGATCGTGGCGCGGCAGATGGCCGAGGGCGCGCGCCGCCGTGCGGGCACGGACCTGGGCTTGGCGACGACCGGCATCGCCGGGCCCGACGGCGGCTCGCCGGAAAAGCCCGTCGGCACCGTGTGGCTTGCGCTCGCGGACAGTCAAGGCACGATCGCGCACCGCTACGCGATGATGGCGGATCGTCGGCGCAACAAGGATCTGGCGAGTCAGCTGGCGCTCGACTGGGTGCGCCGGCGCCTGCTCGGGCTGCCGATCACGGCGGAGCTCTTCCCGCGCCTGCAGACTGCACCCGAGGTGCGCAAGTGAGCGACGCACTGCGCGCGTTCTTCGCGGTCGATCTCTCGACGGAGGCGCGCGCGCACGCCTCCGTCTCGGTCGATTGTCTGAAGGCCGTGGCGCGGCACGGCGTGCGCTGGCTCTCGCCCGAGAGCCTGCACCTGACGCTGAAGTTCCTGGGCGAGATCCGCGAGGAAGACGTCCCGCGGCTGATCCAGCGCGCGCAGGCGAAGCTTTCGTCGGAGCGGCCCTTCGAGGTGGCGCTGGCGGGGTTTGGCGCGTATCCGAACGCGCGCGAGGCACGCATGCTCTGGCAGGGTTTGGGCAAAGGCGCGGGCGCGCTGGCGAAGCTCGCGCGCAAGCTCGACTCCGCCGCGCGCGCGATCGGCGCGCCGCGCGAGCACCGGCCCTTCGAGGCTCATCTCACGCTCGGCCGGCTGCGCGATCCGCTGCGCATCGAGCTCGAGCGCGCGGCCGCACCGGAATCCGTCGCTTGGACGGTCTCCGAAGTCGTACTCTACGAGAGTCGTCTGTCGCAGACCGGCGCTCGGTACGTTCCCCTGGCTCGCCTTCCGCTCGGAGCGGGTGGCGACGCCGATCATGACGATTTCGCCCCAGAGATGTAGGAGAGAAGAATGTCGCGCGCGCAGTCCGGGAACAAAGATGACAAGCAGAAGGCCGTCAACCTGACGGTCGCCTCGATCGAGAAGCAGTTCGGCAAGGGTTCCATCATGTTGATGGGCCAGGAGCAGCTCGACCGCGAGATCCAGGTGATCTCGACGGGTGCGCCGTCGCTCGACATTGCGCTCGGCATCGGCGGCCTGCCGAAGGGGCGCGTGGTCGAGATCTACGGCCCGGAGTCCTCGGGCAAGACGACGCTCTCGCTGCACGCCGTCGCGGAGTGCCAGCGCAAGGGGGGGGTGGCTGCTTTCATCGACGCAGAGCACGCGCTCGACGTCACCTACGCGAAGAAGCTCGGCGTGAACGTCGAGGAGCTGCTCGTCTCCCAGCCTGATACGGGCGAGCAGGCGCTCGAGATCACCGACATGCTCGTGCGCTCCGGCGCGGTCGACATCGTCGTGATCGATTCCGTCGCCGCGCTCGTGCCCAAGGCCGAGATCGAGGGCGAGATGGGCGACACGCACGTCGGCCTGCAGGCGCGGCTGATGAGCCAGGCGCTGCGCAAGCTGACCGGCAACCTCTCGCGCTCGAACACGTGCCTGATCTTCATCAACCAGCTGCGCATGAAGATCGGCGTGATGTTCGGCAACCCGGAGACGACTTCGGGCGGAAACGCGCTGAAGTTCTACGCCTCGATCCGGCTCGACGTACGCCGGATCGGGCAGATCAAGGACGGCGAGAACACGATCGGCAGCCGCACGCGCGTGAAGGTGGTGAAGAACAAGTGCGCGCCGCCATTCCGCCAGGCGGAGTTCGACCTGATGCACGACCGCGGGATCTCGCGCGAAGGCGACATTCTCGATCTCGGTTCCGAGCGCGGCCTGCTCGAGAAGAGCGGAACCTGGTACAGCTTCGAGGGCACGCGCATCGGTCAGGGCCGCGAGAACGCGAAGGCGTTCCTGGTCGCCAATACGCCCATCTACGAGCGCCTGTGCGAGCTCGTCTTCGCCAACGCGGGGATCAAGAAGAAGGTTCCGGTGGCGGATCCGGGCAGCGCTGTCCCGGGCGAGGGCGATGAGGCCTAGCGCCGCCGAACTCTCAAGAACGTCCCCGCTCGCGACGATCCACCCGCAGGTAACCCTCGCAACTCTGCGAGAGAAGAGGCTTGGCGGGAATGGAACTCAACGACATCTTGACGATCGCGATCAAGGGTCTGGCCTCGGACATTCATCTGAAGGCGGGCCTACCGCCGCTGTTCCGCGTCGACGGCGCGCTCGTGCCGCTGAAGAACGGCGAGCGGCTGACACCGGAGCAGCTGCACGGGATCGCGACGTCGATCATGACGCCGGGCCAGAAGACCCACTTCGACAAGCACCACGAGGTCGACCTCGCCTACTCGATCGCGGGTCTGGGGCGCTTTCGCGTTAACGCATTCATGCAGCGCGGCACCGTTGGCATCGTCTTCCGCGTGATCCCGTTCGGCGTGAAGACGATCGAGCAGCTCGTGCTGCCCAAGGTCGTCGAGCGTGTCGCGATGGAAGCCCGCGGGCTGGTGCTCGTCACCGGCACCACGGGCTCCGGCAAGTCGACCACGCTCGCCGCGATGATCGACTACATCAACACCAACCGCACCTGCCACGTCATCACGATCGAGGATCCGATCGAGTTCCTGATCCGGGACAAGCGCTCGATCGTGAATCAGCGCGAGATCGGGGTCGACACGAACAGCTTCGCGACGGCGCTCCGCGCCGCGCTGCGCCAGGACCCGGACGTCATCCTGGTCGGTGAAATGCGCGACTTCGAGACGATCGAGACGGCGCTCACCGCGGCCGAGACCGGCCACCTCGTCCTCTCGACGCTGCACACGATCGACGCGGCCGAGACAATCACGCGCATCGTCTCCGTCTTCCCGCCGCATCAGCAGCCGCAGATTCGCCTGCAGCTGGCGAGCATCATCAAGGGCGTGATCAGCCAGCGGCTCGTGCCGCGCGCGGATGGCAAGGGCCGCGTGCCCGCAGTCGAGATCCTGGTCGCCTCGGCGCGCGTGCGCGAGTGCATCGCCGACCCGGAGATGACCAAGGAGCTGAACGACGCAATCGCCAAGGGCTTCACCACGTACGGCATGCAGAGCTTCGACCAGTCGCTGATGCAGCACGTGAAGGAAGGCCGCGTCTCGTACGAGGAGGCGTTGCTCAACGTCTCCAACCCCGACGACTTCGCGCTGCGCTTCAAGGGCATCTCCGGCACCTCCGACAGCTCCTGGGACGACTTCGACAAGGACCAGGCCGACAAGGAGATCGAGCTCAGCGAGACGCCGGACGACGATCTCAAGATCGACCGCTTCTAGCGCGTCTGCGTCCGCGATCGACGCGCCTCCGTTCCGGGGAGGCCCGTAGGCTGGTACCATCCGCGGCATGACCGGGCACGAGATCCGACGGGCCTTTCTCGACTACTTCGCGGAGCGGGGCCACAGCCTGGTGACCTCGGGGTCGCTCGTGCCGCAGGGCGATGCGACGCTGATGTTCGCGAACGCCGGGATGGTGCAGTTCAAGCGCGTCTTCACCGGTGAGGAGCGGCGCGACTACGTGCGCGCCGCCAGCTCGCAGAAGTGCATGCGGGTTTCCGGCAAGCACAACGACCTCGAAGAGGTCGGGCGCTCGCCGAGCCACCAGACGTTCTTCGAGATGCTCGGGAACTTCTCCTTCGGCGACTACTTCAAGAAGGAGGCGATCGACTACGCGTGGGACCTGCTGACGCGCGTCTACGGGCTCGATCCCGACGATCTCGTCGTCTCGGTGCACAAGGACGACCACGAGGCGTATTCCCTGTGGCGCGACGGCATCGGCCTCGACGCGCGGCGCATCTTCCGGCTCGGCGACAGCGAGAACTTCTGGCAGATGGGCGACACGGGTCCGTGCGGTCCGTGCTCGGAGATCCACAAGATCACCGACCGCGCGATCTTCGAGAAAGGCGGCGACCCGTCCGGACCCGGCTTCGTCGAGATCTGGAACCTGGTCTTCATGCAATTCGAGCAGTCGGCCGACGGCGCGCGCGTCCCGCTGCCCAAGCCCTCGATCGACACGGGCATGGGGCTCGAGCGCATCACGCGCCTCCTGCAGGGCGTTTCGAGCAACTACGACACCGATCTGTTTCGCCCGCTGATCCGGCGCACGGCGGAGATCGCCGGGCGCGTCTACGGCGCGAACGCGGAGAACGACGTCTCGATGCGCGTCATCGCCGACCACGCACGCGCCTGCGCGTTCCTGATCGGCGACGGGGTCCTCCCCTCGAACGAGGGACGCGGCTACGTGCTGCGACGCGTGCTGCGCCGCGCGGCGCGCCACGGCGTTCTGCTCGGCATCGAGCAGCCGTTCCTCTTCGAAGTCGCCAACACCGTGATCGACGAGATGGCCGCGGCGTACCCGGACCTGGCGAAGCGGCGCGCGTTCGTGCTCGACACGATCCGGCGCGAGGAGGAGCGCTTCGAGAAGACGCTCGGCCGCGGCCTCGCGCTGCTCGACGAGGCGATCGCGAGCGCGAAGAAGGCCGGCCAGAAGCGCCTCTCGGGCGACGTCGTGTTCAAGCTCTACGACACCTTCGGGTTCCCGACCGACCTGACCGAGGACATCCTGCGCAGCCACGCGCTCGACTACGACCGCGCCGGCTTCGACGCGAACATGCGCGAGCAGGCGGAGCGCGCGCGTGCGGCCTGGAAGGGCACCGGTGAGGCCGCGCCGGCCGAGGTCTACAACGCGATCGCGGCGCAAGGGCGCTCGGCGTTCACCGGCTACGAGACCACGCAGGGGCGCTCGGTCGTGCGCGCGTTGCTTCGGGCCGGCGAGCGCGTCGGCCAGGTCTCCGAGGGTGACCGTATCGAGGTCGTCGTCGACGCGACGCCGTTCTACGCCGAGAGCGGCGGACAGGTCGGCGACATGGGCGTGATCGAGGGCGCCGAGGGCCGGATCGAGATCGAGGACGTGCAGAAGCCCGTCGACGGCTTGATCGTGCACCAGGGGCGCGTCGCGCTCGGCCGCATCTCGGAGGGCGAGGCGATCACGCTCGCGGTCGACCCGGAGGTGCGCGCCGCCACCGTGCGCAATCATTCCGGCACTCACCTCTTGCACTGGGCGCTGCGCGACGTCCTGGGTCCGCAGGTCACCCAGGCCGGCTCGCTCGTCGGGCCCGAGCGGCTGCGTTTCGATTTCACCCACGACGCGGGCCTCACGGACGAGCAGGTCCGCGCGGTCGAGGATCGGGTGAACGAGCTGATCCTGCGCAACCTGCCGGGCCGCGTCGCCGAGAAGTCGTACCAGGAAGCAGTCGCTTCGGGCGCGATCGCGATCTTCGAGGAGAAGTACGGCGAGCGCGTGCGCGTGGTGAGCTTCGGCCCGTCGACGGAGCTCTGTGGGGGTACGCATGCCCACGCGACGGGCGACCTCGGCTCGTTCCGGATCGTCGCGCAGTCGGCGATCGGCGCGGGCGTGCGGCGCATCGAGGGGCAGACCGGCCGGGGGGTGCTCGAGTACGCGCGCCGCGAGTCGCGCACGCTGCGCGAGGTCGGGGACCTGCTGCGCGCGTCGCCGGCCGAGCTGCCTGCACGCGTCGCGAAGCTGCTCGAACAGCAGCGCGAGCTGGAACGCGAGCTCGAGAAGACGCGCGCGCAGATGCGCCGCGGCGGAAGCTCGGACCCGCTGCAGCACGTGCGCGACGTCGGGGGCGTGCGCGTGCTGGCCACCGAGATCGACGGCGCGAATCCCAAGGAGCTGCGCCAGCTCGTCGACGAGCTCAAGCAGCGCATGGGATCGGGGATCGTGCTGCTCGGCGTGCGCCACGAGGGCAAGGCCGCGCTGGCGCTCGGTGTCACCAAGGACCTGGTCGGGCGATTCTCCGCGGGCGATCTCGTGCGCGAGCTGGCCAAGGAGGTCGGCGGCACGGGCGGCGGCCGGCCCGACTTCGCGCAGGCCGGCGGACCCGAGACCGCGAAGCTGGCGGGCGCCCTCGAGCGCCTGATCGCGCTGGTCGGCGCCAAGTCCTAGCGGCGCTGCGCGCGACCGCCGCGCGCTACTGCTGCGCGGTCGAGAGCTCGTCGAGCTCCGCTTGCGCGGTCTCGCGCAGGTCCTCGTCCGGCTCGAGCTGCAGTGCGCGCCGCAGCGCGTCCTTCGCGCGATCGGTCTGGTGCAGGCGCGACAGCGAGATCCCGAGCCGCGTCATCGAGCGCGCGCGCGCGCTGTGGCCCGGATAGGTCGTCAGCACCTGGTCGTAGCGGCGCGCGGCCGAGTGGAAATCGTCCTCGTCGAAATAGAAGTCGGCGATGTCGATGATCTGCTGCGCGAGCCGCTCCTCGCATTCCGCCAGGCGCAGGCGCGCGTCGCCCGTCATGTCAGAGCTCGGAAAGCGCTCGAGCAGCGCGCGAAACTGCGCCACCGCCTCGCGTGTGGGCGCTTGATCGCGGTCGGCCTCGCGCATCTGGTTGTAGGAGCACAGGCCGTTTCGGTACAGCGCGTACGCCACCTTCGGATGGTTCGGATGCAGCTCGACGAAGTCGTGGTAGTAGCTCGAGGCTTCCTCGTACTCCTCGCGCTCGTAGTGGATGTCCGCGATCGCGAGCTCCGAGAGCACCGCGTACTCGCTGTAGGGGTAGTTGTCGATCACCTCCTGAAAGGCCTCGATCGCCTTGGGGTAGTCGACGTCGTTGAAGAAGAAGAAGACCCGCCGGCCCTCGAGTGTTTCCTGTCCGCGCTGGTAGTAGGACTCGGCTGACGGCAGCTCCTCGTCGGGCGGCGCAGTTGCGCAAGCGCAAAGAAGGGCGATCGTCAGGACCACGACTCCCAGCGCGGTTTTCTCGAGCCCGCTGGGCACGCTTGCGTGGGTCTCTCTAAGTAGCTGGATTTTCACGGATTTTGCAAAGTACGCGGCGAGCCCGCCGCTGTCAACGCGGCGACCCGCAGCACTTTCGAGAAGAGGACTTCCGATGCCGAGCACGAAGAAGCTTCCCGACATCCGCATGGTCGAGCGCGAGAAGCGCCGGCAGGGCGTGTTCACCACGGCCGTTCACGAGCTCTCGAGCTTCACCGACCTCGCCGCGAACGTGGCGGCGCCGTCGGAGGAGGATCTCGAGAAGCTGCGCACGGAGCTCGCAACCGAGGGCGAGGCGCGCGACCGCCGGATCGAGCGCTTCGTCAAGGAAGGGCCGCTCAAGCCCGTGCCGCGCGCCGTGATCCCCGTTTCGGAGAACGACCTCTAGAGCCGGAGACCGTGGTGTGATCAAGGAACGCCTCGGAGCGGACCTCGATGCGGTGGTGTACCGCATCTTTCCCTTCGTCCGCTCGCTCCGTTTCCACCCCGACACGCTGACTCTGACGGGCGCGGCCGTATCGCTCTTCGCCGCCATTGCGTTCGCCGAGGAGCAGCGGTTCCTCGCCGGTCTCTTGCTCATGGTCGCGGGCTTCTTCGACCTGGTGGATGGCGTCGTCGCGCGCCAGCAGGGCCTGTCGTCGAGCGCCGGAGCGTTCTTCGACTCCTCGATCGACCGCCTCTCCGACCTGATGATCTTCGGCGGCATCGTCGTCGCGCGCGCGCACGCGGGGGACGCGCTCGGCGCGGCGCTCGTGATGTGGGCGATCACCGCCGCGGTGATGACGAGCTACACGCGCGCAGCGGCCGAGAAACGCCTCCACGCCTTGAAGGTCGGCCTGATCGAGCGCGGCGAGCGCTTCGGCGTCCTGATCGTCGGTGCGCTCACGGGCTTCGTGATGACGGCGGTCGTGCTGATCGCCGCGGGCGCGACGATCACCGCGGTGCAGCGCGTGCTCGCCGGGCGGCGGCTGCTCGGGGAGCTCGAGGCGACGGGCGTGGATCCCACGCGAGAGGATGCGGCCAGTGGCGGGTGAGCAGAGCGGACCGCGCGGATTCCAGCTCGTCGGAGATCCAAGCGTTGAGCCGCTACCCGAGATGAGCTTCTCCACGCTCGTGCTCTCGCTCGCCAGCTCGACGCTCGTTCACCTCGGCGTTGCGCCGGAGCCCGGCACGCCAGCGCCCGGGCCCGTGAATCTGCCGCTCGCGCGGCAGACGATCGACATCCTCGAGATCCTGAAGCTGAAAACGCGCGGGAATCTCGACGAAGGCGAGGCGACGCTGCTCGAGCAGATCGTGCACGACCTGCACATGCGATTCCTCGCTGCAAAGCGGGGCTAGCCGCCGTGATCGAACGCCGCGCGCCGGCGAAGCTCAACCTCGGGCTCGAGATCCTGCGCCGCCGCGCGGATGGCTACCACGAGATCGAGACGATCTTCGTGCCCCTGCGTCTCGCCGATCACGTTGCGCTAGGGCGTGCGGTCGCCGGAACGGGAATCCGGCTCGTCGTCCGGGGGGCGGCGGAGCTGCCGGCCGACCGCTCCAATCTGGTCTGGCGTGCCGCGGAGCTCGCCTGCGCGGCGCTGGGGGCGCCCGCGGACCTCTGCATCGAGCTGGAGAAGCGCGTGCCCATCGCGGCCGGGCTCGGCGGCGGATCGTCCGACGCCGCGGCCACGGTGCTCGCGCTCGAAACGCTCTTCGCCGCCGCGCTGCCCGGCAATCGCCGGCGCGAGATCGCGCTCGAGCTCGGTGCCGACGTTCCCTTCTTTCTCGACCCCAGACCCGCGCTCGGGCGCGGCGTGGGCGAGCAGCTCGAGCCCCTGTCGGGAGTGCCCGAGATGCATTGGCTGCTGGTGGCATTCCCGTTTCCGATCTCGACGGCGCAGGCCTATGCCGAGGCTGCCCGCGAATTGACGCTCCCACGCAGCCCGACTAGTATCGGCGCGCTTCTGGGCGCCTCCGGCCTGCTCGCGTCTCCTCGCAACGATCTCGAAGCGTCCGCAGTGCGGCGCCACCCCGAGATTCAAGAAGCGCGGCGAGCACTCGAGCGCAGCGGCGCGCTCGCGACCGGGATGAGCGGAAGCGGGCCGACGGTCTTTGGGCGTTTCGCGGACGAGCAAGCAGCGCGGCAGGCAGCCGATCGAGTCGAGGTACCGGCGGGAGCGAGGACGATCGCAACGAGTTCGCCCGGCAGCGCCTCCGCCGAATCCAAAGAGGAATCCGGCTGGGGCGTAGCCAAGCGGTAAGGCAGCGGCCTTTGGAGCCGCGCATCGGAGGTTCGAATCCTCCCGCCCCAACCAAGAACAGCCAGCCCAGCGAGAGCCGACGATGACCAGCAACATCACCAAGATCTTCACCGGCAACGCGAGCCCGCAGCTTGCGGGTGCGATCTGCGAGCATCTCGACCTGGATCTCGGCCGGGTCGAGGTCGGCACATTCGCCGACGGTGAAACGTCGGTCGACATCGGCGAGAACGTGCGCGGCATGGACGTCTTCGTGATCCAGTCGACCTGCGCGCCGGCGAACACGAACCTGATGGAGCTGTTGATCCTGCTCGACGCGCTGCGCCGCTCGTCGGTCCGCCGCGTCACCGCCGTGATCCCGTACTACGGCTACGCACGGCAGGATCGGAAGGTGAAGCCGCGCACGCCGATCACGGCCAAGCTCGTGGCCGATCTGATCTCGACGGCCGGCGCCGAGCGCGTGCTCTGCCTCGACCTGCACGCGGGCCAGATCCAGGGCTTCTTCAACATCCCCGTCGACAACATCTACGGCATGCCGGTGCTGCTGCAGCAGATCCGGACGCTCGTGCCCGCGCGCGAAGAGGTCGTCGTGGTCTCGCCGGACGCAGGCGGCGTCGAGCGCGCGCGCGCCTTCGCGAAGCGCCTCGAGGCGAGCATCGCGATCGGCGACAAGCGCCGCGATCGCAAGGACATCGCCGAGGTGACGCGCATCGTCGGCGAGGTCGACGGCAAGACGGCGGTGATCGTCGACGACATCGTCAGCACCGGCGGCTCGCTGGTTCAGACGGCCGAAGCGCTGCGCGACGCCGGCGCCAGCCGCGTGCTGGCCGCGATCACGCACCCGGTGCTCGCGCTCGAAGCCGTGAAGCGCATCGAGGAGTCGTGCATCGAGCGCTTCATCACGACCGACACGATTCCGGTTCAGCAAGCCGCGCGCGACAGCGAGAAATTCGTGATCACCACCGTCGCGCACCTGCTCGGCGAGGCGATCCGGCGCATCCACAATGAAGAATCCGTGAGCTCGCTCTTCGTCTGAGATCGAGCGGAGGGAACCGAAGACCATGGAAAGACTCGAGCTCGAAGTGAGCCTGCGCGATGGCCGCGGCAAGAGTGCAACGCGCAAGCTGCGCGCGGCCGGCAAGATTCCCGCGGTGGTCTACGGCAGCGGCATCTCGCCGACCGCGATCGTCGTCGAGAGCCTCGGACTCGCCAAGATTCTGCGCGGCGGCGCGAACGCGCTGGTGGATCTGAAGGGTGCGAAGGCCATCGAGGGCAAGCCCGTGCTCGTGAAGGAGATCCAGCGCGATCCGCTCTCGCGCCTGGTCGTGCACTGCGACCTGTATGCGGTGAACCTGACGGCGCGCCTCGACGTCGAGATCCCGATCCACTTCGTCGGCATCCCGCGCGGAGTCGCGCTCGACGGCGGCGTGCTCGAGCCGCTGCTGCGCACGCTCGAGGTCTCGTGCATGCCGCTCGCGATCCCCGAGTCGATCGCGGTCGACGTCTCGAATCTCGGCATCGGCGACGCGATCCACGTGCGCGATCTCGTCTTGCCCGCCGACGTGATCTCGAAGATCGACGCGGACGTGACGGTTACCCACGTCATCACGCCTCGGCTCGAGGAGGTTGTCGCTCCGGTCGTCGCCGCCGAGGAAGTGCCGGCAGAGGGTGCGGCCGCCGCCGCCCCGGCCGCGGGTGCGGCTGCAGGCGGGAAGCCCGGTGCCGCACCGGGGGCGGGGAAGTCCGGGGAATAGCACGGGGCCCGGCTCGCGATGCTGCTCTTCGTCGGGCTCGGGAACCCGGGACCTCGCTACGCCGAGACGCCGCACAACGCCGGCTTCGTCGTCTGCGATCGCTTCGCCCTGAAGCTGCGGCTGCCGCCGCCGACCCAGAAGTATCAAGGCTTCTTCACACGCGGGAAGGTCGGTGGCACGGACGTGGGTGTCCTGAAGCCGCAGACCTTCATGAACCTTTCGGGCGACTCGGTCGCGGCGGCGCTGCGTTATCTGCCTGTCGAGCCGCCCGACCTGGTCGTGATCTTCGACGAGATGGACATTCCGAGCGGGAAGCTGCGCCTCCGCAGGTCCGGTGGCCACGGCGGGCACAACGGCTTGCGCGCGATCATCGAGGCGCTCGGATCTTCTGATTTCCCGCGCATTCGCGTTGGCATCGGCCGACCTCCCGCGGGTCGCGAGCCGACCGGCCACCTGCTCTCGAAGGTCCGCGCCGAGGAGCACGAGCGCTTCGCGGCGACGGTGGATCTAGCCGTCGAGGCGCTCGAGATGGTGATCAGCCACGGCTTCGAGGCGGCGATGAACCGCTTCAACGGCCTGCCCGCGGTGGGCCCCGTCAGCTCACCTTGAACGCGTCGCCGAAGCGTTTGCGCAAAGCGGCCTTCCCGACCATCTCCTTCTTCGTCGCGATCATCCAGCGATGCCCGAACGGATCCCGGATGGTTCCGGTGCGATCCCCGTACGGCATGTCCTCGGCCGCGCGCAGCAGCGTCGCGCCCGCGGCGACCGCGTTCGCGACGAACGTGTCCACGTCGCGCACGTAGAGGTGGATCGTGACCGGCGTGCCGCCGACGGTGGTGGGCGAGAACACCCCTCCGTCGGGCCACTCGTCCGAGATCATGACCGGGGCGCCGGAGACCATGATCTCGGCGTGCCCGACCGAGCCATCCTGGCCGGTCATCCGCATCCTCTCGCGTGCGCCGAAGCCTGCCTTGTAGAAGTCGAGAGCGGATGCCGCGCCCTTGCAGCACAGGTACGGAGTCACGGCGACGGGAGCAGGGCCCTTCGCCTTCAGCTTCGCCTTGGCGCTCGGCTTCGGGCGGGCCTTTGCCTTCGCGACCTTCTTCTTGACCTTCTTCACGGCTCGCTTCGTCGCCATCGTTCCTCCAGTCGGTGATTGGCTCGATCGTACTCCAGCGAGCCGGTCCGCGGAAAGCGCGCTGGCAACCGCGCGGACAGCGGACTAGACTGCGCCCCGCCGAACGGAACCTTCCTTGGTCCCGGCATCGCCGGGGCCCGAAGCCACGAGGAGAGGACGTGCGAGAGTACGAGTTCGTCTACGTGATCCAGCCCGATGCGACACCCGAGCGCGAGGCTGAGATCCACCAGCGCATCGATCAGGTCGTGACCGACCAGGCCGGGCGCTTCCTGCTGCGCGACGACTGGGGCAAGCGCCGGCTCGCCTACGAGATCAAGAAGTTCCAGAAGGGCCACTACTTCCAGGTGAACTTCCTCGGCAGTGGCAAGGAGATCGGCGAGATCGAGCGGCTCATGCGGATCGACGCCGACATCCTGCGCTACCTCTCGGTGCTCGCGAACGAGGAAGTGAAGGACGTCGAGACGCGCGTCGTCGAGGCCGTGAAGCAGGCGGCGGAGCAAGCGCAGCGGCGCGCGGAACGCGAGGCGGAGCGTGCGGCACGCGAGGAACGCGAGAAAGAGCGCGAGCGCGGTGCTCCGCTCGGCGGCGGCGGCGGCGGTGGCGGCGGCGACGACGACGACGACGAGCCGCGCTACCGGGCCGACGACGAGGACGAGGAGTAAAGGGCCATGGTCGACGTCATTGCCAAGAGGCCCGCAAAGAAGCGCCGCCGCGCCGGGCGCAAGATGTTCTCGCGCCACAAGGTCTGCCGCTTCTGCGCGGACAAAGAGCTCGACATCGATTACAAGGACGCGAAGACGCTGCGGATCTTCCTGACCGAGCGCTGCAAGATCATCCCGCGCCGGATCAGCGGAAACTGCGCGCGCCACCAGCGTCGGCTGACCACGGCGATCAAGCGCGCGCGGCACCTCGCGCTCGTGCCGTACACGACGGCGCACGTCTAGGAGACGGCCAATGGCGACCATCGAGCTGATTCTCACCGAGGACATCCACCGGCTGGGCAACGCCGGAGAGGTCGTGCGAGTGAAGGCCGGCTTCGGGCGCAACTACCTGCTCCCGCAAGGGAAGGCGATGCTCGCCACGGCCTCGCGGGTGAAGGAGGTCACGCACCAGCGGCGCGTGATCGACGAGCTGCAGAAAAAGGCGATCGCCGGCTTCCAGGAGCTGGCGCGGCGCGTGGTCGCGGTCGACCTGACCTTCGAGATGCAGGCCAGCGCGGAAGGGAAGCTCTTCGGCTCGGTGACGAACGCGGACATCGCCGCGCGCCTGGCGGCCGGCGGCGTCGAGATCGAGCGGCGCAAGATCGCGATCGCCGAGCCGATCAAGACCGTCGGCGAGCACAACGTCACGGTCCGGCTCCACCGCGAGGTGGTGACGCCCGTGGTGGTGAAGGTCGTGGCGGCCAGTGGCGCGACCGCCGAGCAGGCCGAAGCCGAGCCCGAGGGAATGGAGACCGAGGAACGGCGCGGCGAATACGACGACGAGCGCTGATCCGCTCGTGTAAGATCGCAAGCAACCGTTCGGCGAGGTAGGGGGGGCCGCTTGCCGAGAGCCGTAGATCCGCTGCGCGCGATTCCGACCGACCACGAGGCCGAGCGAGCCGTGCTCGGCGCGATCCTGCTGGACGGTGACTCGCTGATCAAGGTCGCCGACCGGCTGGAGCCGGCCTCCTTCGACCTGCCGCGACACCGCATCGTGTACGAGGTGGTGCGCGAGCTCGGCGAGAAGAACCAGGGCATCACCCTGATCACGCTGCGTTCCGCGCTCGAGGAGCGCGGCTTGCTCGAGCAGGCGGGCGGTGCCGCCTTCCTGTCGCAGCTCGCCGACGCCGTGCCCACCGCGGCGCACGTCGAGCACCACGCCGAGATCGTGAAGCAGAAGGCGACGGCCCGCGCGCTGATCCGCACCTGCGAGCGGATTGCCGCGCGCGGCTACGACGCGCAAGAGAGCGTCTCGCAGCTGCTCGAGGACGCCGAGCGGGAGGTCCTCTCGATCGCGGTGCACGGCGCGCACGCCGGCTTCACCTCGATGAGCCAGGAGATGCAGAGCACCTTCGAGTACATCGAGCGGGTGCAGTCCGGCCAGATCGTCGGCGTGCGCACGGGCTTCGACGACTTCGACGCGCTCACCGGCGGGATGAACGGCGGCGACCTCGCGATCCTCGCCGCGCGGCCGAGCATGGGCAAGACGGCGCTCGCGCTGAACATCGCGCGCAACCACGCGGTCGATTTCAACGGCTGCGTCGCGTTCTTCTCGCTCGAAATGACCAAGCGCGAGCTCGTGCTGCGGCTCCTGCTCGGCGAAGCGCAGGTCGACAACAGCCGCTTCCGCAACGGCGTCCTCTCCGACAAGGACTGGCGCAAGCTCACCCAGGCGGCGAGCGTCCTGGAGAATGCGCGGATCCTCTTCGACGACAGCATGGCCGTCACCGTCGGCGATCTCGCGGCGAAGGCGCGCCGGCTCGATCGCGAGCAGAAGCTCTCGCTGCTCGTAGTCGATTACATCCAGCTCGTTTCGGGTCGCGGCGACGGCGAGCGGCGTGAGCAGCAGGTCGCCGACATCAGCCGCTCGCTGAAGCTGCTCGCGAAGGATCTCGACATCCCCGTGATCGCGCTCTCGCAGCTGAACCGCGGCCCGGAGAACCGTCCGGACAAGCGGCCGCAGCTCGCGGATCTGCGCGAGTCGGGCGCGATCGAGCAGGACGCGGACATCGTCATGTTCGTCTATCGCGACGAAGTCTACGATCACGAGAGTCCCGACGCCGGCAAGGCCGAGGTGATCATCTCGAAGCAGCGCAACGGCCCGACGGGCATGGTGAAGCTGCAGTTCGCCAAGGAGCACGGCCGCTTCCACAGTCTCTCGAGCCGCAGTGACTCGCCGCCGCCAGAGGCCGGCTTCGACTCGGGCCCGGTCGATGGCTGGGGGCCGCCTGCGGGCGGCGGAGACGTGGAGCCGCCGTTCTGACGCGTTCCAGCGCCGTGCAGCCGCTGCTGCGACCGCGCGCGCTCCGGCCCGGCGCCGCGATCGGCGTATGCGCGCCATCGGGTCCGGTGCAGCCCGCGGTGCTCGACGCCGGCCTCGCCTGGCTGGCCGAGCAGGGTCACCCACTCGTGCTGGCCAAGAACCTGCGCGCGCGCGCCGGCTATCTTGCGGGCGGTGACGCGGAGCGCCTCGCCGACTTCCTCTCGCTCGTGCGCGACCCGCGCGTCGCGGTGATCCTGTGCGCGCGCGGCGGCTATGGCGTCGGCCGGTTTCTGCGCGGCGTCGACGCCTCGGAGCTGCGCGCCGCGCGCAAGCTCGTGGTCGGCTACAGCGACGCGACGCTCCTGCTCTCGTTCCTGTACGCGTGCGCGGGGCTCGCATCGCTGCACGGTCCCATGCTCGAGCGCGAGGACATTACGCCCGCGGCTCGGGCGCGCGAGTTCGCACTGATGCGCGGTGAGCCCGCCGGCCTCGCGGCGATCGAAGGTCGGCCGGTGCGCGCAGGCCGCGTCGAAGCGCCGCTCGTCGGCGGCAACTTGAAGCTCCTGCAGGCGAGCATCGGCACGCCGTGGCAGGTGGATACGCGCGGCGCGATCCTGTTTCTCGAAGAGGTCTCGGAAGCGCCATACGCGATCGATCGCGCGCTCATCCAGCTGCGCGAGGCGGGATTGCTCGACGACCTGCGCGGCGTGGCGCTCGGTCAGCTCGTGCGCTGCGAGTCCGAGCGCTACCCTGGCGCCTCGGCGAGTGAGGCCGTGCGGGAGATCCTTACGAGCGCCGTCGACGGTCCGATCGTCGAGGATCTGCCTTTCGGCCACGTCGCGGACAACCAGGCGCTCGGCGTCGGCGTGCGCGCGCGGCTGGATGGCGCGCGCGGCGAGCTCACGCTTCTGGAGCCGGTGGTGGAGGTCGAAGCGTGAAGCTCGCCGAGGTGAACCGGCGGCTCGGCAAGGTCGAGCGCGCGATCGAGAAGGCGATCGAAGCCGGCGAGCTGCCGGGCGCGGTCGTGATGGCGCGCATGGGCGAGGCGCTCTCGTATACGCTCGCGTGCGGCGCGGCGACGCTCGTGCCCGACCGGATCGAGGCGCGCGAAAGCACGATCTACGACCTTGCCTCGCTCACCAAGGTCATGGCCACGACCGCATCGGTGATGCTGCTCGTCGCGGACGGCCGCCTCGCGCTCGAAGCAAAGGTCGCAACCTACCTGCCGTCGTTTGCCGAGCGCGGCAAGGAGAAGATCAACGTCCGGCACCTGCTCACGCACAGTTCGGGCCTGCGTCCCTGGCGCGCGTACCACGACGATCTGGCCGAGCGCGATCGGCGCCGCGGCGAACACGTCGTCGGTACGCCTCTTGGCAAGCGCGAGATCACCAACCGCGTGCTGCGCAGCGCACCGGTGCACGAGCCGGGCGAGGCCTCGGTCTACGGCGATCTCGACTTCATCGCACTCGGAGCGCTCGTGGAGGAGGTCGCGGGAGAAGAGCTCGATGCCTTCTGTGCGCGTCGCATCTTCCAGCCGCTCGGCCTGGTCGACACGCACTTCAATCGCCTGCCGTACACCGGTGAGCGCGCGCGCTACGCCGCCACCGAACAGTGTAGCTCTCGCGAGCGCGTGCTCTGGGGGGAGGTCCACGACCCGAACGCCTGGGCGATGGGCGGGGTTGCGGGCCACGCGGGCCTGTTCTCGACCGCGCGCGAGGTGCTGCGCTTCGGCCAGGAGATGCTCGCGGCCGACCGCGGCGAGAGCGCGCTCTTCCCGGCCGAGATCGCGCGCGAGTTCTTCCGCCGCCAGGAGATCGCGCCCGAGAGTGACTGGGCGCTCGGTTGGGACACACCGACCCAGGGCCAGTCTACCTCCGGCCATCTGTTCTCGAAGCGTTCGATCGGGCACACCGGCTTCACCGGCACCAGTCTGTGGATCGATCTCGAGCGCGGCATGGTGATCGTGCTCCTGTCCAATCGCATCCACCTCGTCGCGAAACGCAGCCGGTTCGAGCTGCGGCCGCTCGTGCACGACCTGGTCTGGGAGGCTTTCCTTGCGGCCTGAGATTCCGCCGATCGAGAGCATCCGGCACGTGCACCTGGTGGCGGTCTGCGGCACGGCGATGGGGTCGCTGGCATGCATGCTGGCCGATCGCGGCTTCCGCGTGACCGGCAGCGACACCGACGCGTACCCGCCGATGAGCGATCAGCTCCGCGCGGCCGGCATCGAGGTGCAGAAGGGCTTTAGCGCCGAGCACGTGCTCACGGAGCGACCGGACCTGGTCGTGATCGGCAACGCCGTCCGGCGCGAGAACCCCGAGGCGCGCGCCGCGATCGACGGCGGCCTGCCGTACGTCTCGTTCTGCGACGCGATCCACCATTTCTTCCTGCGCGGCAAGCACTGCGTGGTGATCACGGGCACGCACGGCAAGACGACGACGACGAGCATCGTCGCGTGGATGCTTACGCACGCCGGGCGCGATCCGTCGGCGCTGATCGGCGGCGTCTTCGCGAACTTCGGCGGCAGCTTCCGACTCGGCGAGGGTCCGCACTTCGTGATCGAGGGAGACGAGTACGACACGGCGTTCTTCGACAAGACGCCGAAGTTCCTGCACTACGACGCGCGCACGCTGCTCGTGACCTCGGTCGAGTTCGACCACGCCGACATCTACAGCTCGCTCGAGCAGATCCAGGACGCGTTCCGCACGCTCGTCGCGCAGATTCCGGCCGACGGCGTGATCATCGCGGCGAGCGACGCCGATACGGTGCGTGCCGTGCTCGCGGGCGCGAAGGCGCGGGTCGAGGGCTACGGCTTCCGCGAAGGCGCGGTCTGGCGCGTCTCCGACGTCGCGTTCGACCCCGAGGGCACGCAGTTCACTGCCTGGCGCCGCGACGAGCGCGTCGCTCGCGTGCGCATGCCGATGCACGGCCGGCACAACGTCGAGAACGTGCTCGGCGCGCTCGCGATCTGCGCGAGCCTCGGCCTCGAGCCCGAAGCCGCCGCGCGCGCGATGGCGGACTTCCGCGGCGTGAAGCGCCGGCAGGAGCTGCGCGGCGACGCCGCGGGAATGGCGGTGATCGACGATTTCGCGCATCACCCGACGGCGGTGCGCGAGACGATCGCGGCGATCCGCTCGCGCTATCCGGAGCGCAAGCTCTGGGCGATTCTGGAGCCGCGCACGAACACGAGCCGGCGGCGCTTCTTCGAGAACGACTTCGCCGATGCGCTCGCGGGCGCCGACGAGGTGATCCTCGCCGGTGTCTTCCGCTCGGATGCGCTCGCCGAAGACGAGCGCCTGCGCCCCGAGAAGGTGATCGAGCGCATCCGCGCCGCCGGGAAGAAGGCGAGCTATCTGGCCGAGGTCGACGAGATCATCGAGCATCTCGCGCGCAACCGAACCGGCCGCGACGTCGCGCTCGTGATGTCGAACGGTGCCTTCGGCGGAATCTGGGAGCGTCTGCTCGCGCGGCTCAGAGCAAGCTAGCGCGGGCTCACTCCGGGAGCGTGTCGCCCGAGCCCCCGAAGTCCTTCGGGAAGTCCTTGAACTTCGGCAGACCGTCGCGCACCGCCAGCACCTTCTCGCCGTAGTGGACGTGCAAGGTCGGCTTGTATGCGAGACCGGCGATCGACCCCGCGGGCACGTCCGTCATGCCCATGCCCGGGTGGCCGACCAGTACGGGCGCGCCGCAGCTCGTGCAGAACTGGCGGTGGCTGTTCTCCGTCTTCTTGAAGAGGCCGAGCTTGTCTGCGCCCTTCACGACCCTCACGTTCGGCGTCGGCCACAGGCTCGCCGCGTGGATCGGCGCGCCGAGCCAGCCGCGGCACGAGCTGCAGTGGCAGTAGGCCTGGACCGCCGGGTCGCCGCTGATCTCGAGCTGAACCGCGCCGCACGCGCAGCCGCTCTTGTACGTTGTATTCGCCATCGGAAATCCTCCGTTTGGAAGCCGAAGGCACTCTCCCACGCGGCCCCGGCCGGACGCAAACCGGCGGCGGCGCGGGGAATCGCCGACCCGCTCGGCTAATATCCGCGCGCGACCGGGCGGGAGAGAGAAGCCGAGCCATGCAAGCCAACGAACTGCGCCGCGGAATGAACGTCATGCTCGACGGGCGTCCGTTCCGCGTGCTCGAGTCCGAGATCCGCTCACCGGGGAAGGGCCGCGCGTTCATCCAGGTGAAGCTGCGCAGCATCCTCGATGGCACGCAGCGCGAGATCAAGTTCTCGACCGCAGACCAGGTCGACGAAGCCGCGATCGAGTCGCGCGAGATGGACTACCTGTACTCGGATTCGGACGGCGCGATCTTCATGGACTCCGAGAGCTACGAGCAGATGACGCTCTCCGACGACGTCCTCGGCGAGGCGAAGCCGTGGCTCGCCGAGCACATGAAGTGCTGGGTCGAGACGCTCGATGGAGCACCGATCGGTGTCACCCTGCCCAAGTCCGTCGAGATCACCGTGCGCGAGGCCGAGGCGACCATGAAGGGCCAGACCGCCGCGAAGTCGAGCAAGCCCGCCGTGCTCGAGAACGGCGTGGTGATCCAAGTGCCGTCCTTCGTCGAGTCGGGACAGCGCATCAAGGTCGATCCGACCGAGAAGCGCTACATCGAGCGCGTGAAGTAGCGTCATGCGCGGCTGCGTCGGATGAAGCTCTCCGCGATTGCCAGTCTGCTCTGCCTCTCCGCCTGCGCGCTGCCGGGCAGCTGGAAGCCGAACTACGGACTGCCGTACTCGGAGCCGACGAGCTGGCCGTACTGCGTCACCGAGCTCGCCGACCATTGGATCTCGTACCCGGCGCAGAAGAAGCGCCGCCGGGATCTCGTCTGCGGCCCGAAGAATTCGACCGTGCCGACCGGCCTCGAGCTGCTCGGCGCGTACTCGTTCGACCGGATCAGTGACGCCAAGGGCGGCCGCGTCCGGATCGTCTTCAGCGCGCAGTCGCTCACGCCCGATGTCACTGCTTCGCCCGAGCGCGCGGATCTATCGGCGTTTCGTGCGGAGCGTCTCGCGGACCTGCTGCGCAATCCCGCCATGACCGCGACATACACGCCCTGGCAGGAAAGCCGCGCAGTCGAGGTCGAGACCCGGTCGGAGACCCTCGACGTGCGCGGCCGGCGCTGGGAGCATGTCGTCGTCGCGAAGCGCGACGATCCCGAGAACGTCTGGGTCGAGGACTTCATCACGAGGCTCGACGAATCGATGGTGCTGGTGCTCCGCGCACGCTACGCGCTCGACGTTCCGCTCGTCCCCGGGAAGCTCGACAAGCGCCTGGCGCTCACGCGCTCGATCCTGGCGGGCATCGACGTCGTTGCGCTGCGCTGACGCGCGCGCCGCTACTTGACCGCGGTCACGGCCGGCGGCTGCCAGGTTCCAGCGCCGGGCGGCAGGATCGACGGCGGCGTCTCCTTCGGCCAGTACAGGCGCATGACCAGATAGATCGGGCCGTCGGGCGCGGGCAGCCAGTTGGCCAGCTTGTCTTTGCTCGGGGCTTTGCTCTGGATGTAGAGGGTGAGCGAGCCGTCCGCGTTCGTCTTGGCCGCCTTCAGCATCGGCGAGTTGATCAGGTAGCGGTTGATCGGGTTCTTGATCAGGAGCTGCGTCTTGCCGTCGTACATGGTGACGGACCAGAACGCGTTCACGGGCGGGAGCCCGCCGGCCGGGAACGTGAGCGTGTAGCTGCTCTTGCTGCCGTCCAGCAGCGCGCCAGCGCCATCGTGCGTTGTCATCGGATACGTCGCTTCGACGGCGTCGTTGCCGTAGATGCCCGCGAGCGCGGCGGCCGCGCGCAGCAGGAAGTCGCCCTTGTAGAACGCGCGATCTCCGAACGCCGAGCTGACGTGCCAGCCGTTCACGAGCTTGCCGATCTCGTCCTTCTGCCGCGTGATCTTCGCGAAGCCGTCCTTCGCACCGAGCCCGATCTCGAGCTTCTGCTCCACCGACAGACTCTTCCAGTCGAAGCTCTTGCCCGGCCCGATGCCAATCTTCGCGAAGCGCGCGCGCAGCGCGGTCTCTGCAGGCACCTCGGGACAGAACTGCAGCAGGAAATCGAGATAGGCCGGGAAGTCCGTCTTGAAGGCGTCCTCGGTGAACGCGGGCCACGCGATCGGCGCAGCGGCGGGCGGCGCGGGTTCCTTTTGGTACTTCGAGAGCGCCTGCACCTTGTAGCCCGCCTGGACTTTCCTGACGCTCGCCATGTCGCTCGGGCCGAAGAGCTGGGTTCGATAGACGATCAAGCCGAACTGGGTCTCGCTCTTGAAGACCTTCTTGATGCTCTCGGGTGCCGTACCCTTCCAGTCGGGTCCAGCCACCAGGTAACAGCCCGCGTCGCTACCGGTCGCGCGGCTGCCGATGTAGCCGTAGTTGAAGGCATACATGTCGACGAGCTGCACCGAGTAGTACCGCGCCTGGTCGATCTTCGGCACGCACAGCACGATCGGCTCCGCGCGCAGATCCGCCTGCAGCAGCGAATACGGCGTGTCGCTGTTCGGCGTGACGACCGCGGTGTCCTTGTACGTGGAGACGTGCGAGTCGTTCCAGATCGTGTTGAACGGGCTCTTGTACTGCGACGACGTCTTGTCGACGTTGAACTGGTAGAGCGCCTTGTACGCCGCGATCATCGGGAAGGCGTAGACGTAAGCCTCCTCCGCGATCGCCCGCGTCTCGGAGAATCCCGGCTTGCTCCGCTCGCCCTTCTCCGCTTCGGAGATGCTGTCGCCGCTTCCCGCGCACGCGCTGGAGAGGAGCAGCGCGATTGCGCTGATGGCGCGTACGAATCTCTCTGGCATGAAGCTCATTCCGATCGCTCCTCCGGGACGGTGCCGCGACCTATACCACGTTATTCGCTCGCGGTACTCGGCCGCAGAATCCGCGCGCCCTTGCCGAGCGGCTCGGCTGCCGCGATCGCGCGCGCGACGAAGGCCTTGGCGGCGCGCACGGCGTCGAGCAGCGCCTCGCCGCGCGCGAGGCGCGCGGCGATCGCGGCCGAGAGCGCGCAGCCCGTCCCGTGCACGGGCCCGCCAGCGATCCGCGCCGCGCGCAACCATGTGACACTCTCGCGTGTCGCGAAGAGGTCGTCGGCCGGGCCATCGGCGTGGCCGCCCTTCACGAGCACGGCCCGTGCGCCCGCCTCGAGCAGCACGGCCGCCGCCCGCTCGGGATCGCGCTCGCCGGTGAGCGTCTCCGCCTCGGGCCTGTTCGGAGTGACCAGCGCCGCGCCCGCGATCAGTCGTTCGACCAGACTTCCCCACGCGCGCCGCTCGAGCAGGAACGAGCCGTCGCTCGCGCGCAGGACCGGGTCGACGACGCGCGGGATGTCGGCGTAGCCGTCGAGCGTGTTCGCCACGCGCAGCAGCACGTCGTCCGAAGCGAGCATGCCGAGCTTGATCGCGTCGGGACGGATGTCCGCGAGCAGCATCGCGAGCTGCTCGCCGACGATGTTCGGAAACACCGGCAGCGTGCGGTGGACGCCCTTCGTCGTCTGGACGGTGAGAGCGGTCGGGACGGCCATGCCGTGCACACCGTGATGCGCGAAGACCGCAAGATCCATCTGCAGCCCGGCGCCGCCGGTCGGATCGGAGCCCGCAATCGTGAGCGCGACGGGCGTTATGCGCGCTTCCCCGGCGGTGGAGCCATCAGCGTCAGCACGACGGCGCGCTCGTTCGAGTCGTTCTCGAGCCCGTGCACTTCCCCCGACGCCGCGAGCACCGCTTCGCCGGCGACGAGCGTGCGCTCCTCATCGCCCACCCGCACGCGCGCGCGCCCTTGCGCAACCAGGTAGACCTTGTCGCAACCGGCGTGTGTGTGCGGGATCTGGGACTGACCCGGCTCCAGACAGTACAGATCCAGGAAGAAGCGCTCCGACGAGAAGAGCCCGACCTTCTTCAGCTTCTCGGGCGAGAACGACCAGGCCGAGGCGTCCCAGCGCGCGACCTTCATCAGGGCGTGTTCACCCACTCGATGTTCCCGCCGAGCACCGGAGGGGCCTCCGCGGCGAGCAGCGCGAGTCTGCGTGCGACCAGGCCGGCGATGGCGCGGAACTCGAGCGCCGCCGGCGAAGCGGGCGACGAGATCACGGTGGGTTTGCCCGAGTCGCCCGCCTGCACCACGTCGGGCTGCAGCGGCAGCCGGCCGATCACCTCGGTGTCGAGCTCCTTCGCGGCGCGCTCCGCGCCACCTTCACCAAAGAGTGTATGGCGCTTCGAGCAGCCGTCGCAGATGAAGTAGCTCATGTTCTCGACGATCCCGAGCACCGGCACGTTCACGCGCCGAAACATCTGCAGGCCCTTGCGCGCGTCGATCAGCGACATCTCCTGGGGCGTCGTCACGATCACCGCGCCGGCCAAGGGCGCCGTCTGGCAGATCGTGAGCGCCGCGTCGCCCGTTCCCGGCGGAAGGTCGAGCACCAGGTAGTCGAGCTCCCCCCACTTCACGTCGGAGAGGAACTGCTTGATCACGCCGTGCACCATCGGCCCGCGCCAGATCACCGGCGCGTTCTCGCCGGCGAGAAAGCCGATCGACATCAGCCGCAGACCGTGACTTTGCAGCGGCACGATCTTCTTGTCGCCCGTCACCTGCGGTCGTCCGCTGATGCCGAGCATGAGCGGGATCGACGGCCCGTAGATGTCGCAATCGAGCAAGCCCACCTTCGCGCCGGTCTCGGCGAGCGCGCAGGCCAGGTTCACGGCGACGGTCGACTTGCCCACGCCGCCCTTGCCGCTCGCGACCGCGATCACGTTCTTCACGTTCTCGAGCCCTTCGGGCCGCGCGGTGTTGGTCGAGCCGCGCGTCTGCGAGGTCATCGTCACGCTCACGTCGGAGACGCCCGGCAGCCGCGCGACCGCGGCCCGCGCGTCCTCCTGGAACCTCTCCTTCACCGGACACGCCGGCGTCGTGAGCTCGATCGCGAACGAGACGCGACCGCCGTCGATGCGGATGTTCTTCACGAAGCCGAGATCGACGATCGAGCGCTTGAAGTCCGGATCCTGGATCGGGCGCAGCGCCTCGAGGATCTCGTGTTCGGCTGGGGGTGCCATGTCGTACTCCCTGGCGGGCTGCACAGTTACTAAAGCATACTTGCACGTCAAGATTCCCGCCGCAGGCGCCGTACCGCTAGACTCCCGAACGGGGGAGACGACGTGAGCGCGAACTCGTACGAGCGCATCTGGGCGGTGGTGCGCCGCATACCGCGCGGGAAGGTGGCGACGTACGGCCAGGTCGCGCGCGTTGCGGGGCTGCCGAGGCAGGCGCGCATGGTCGGGTACGCGCTGAACGCGCTCCCGGACGAAGCCGCGAAGCGCGTGCCCTGGCAACGGGTGATCAATGCCCAGGGCCGCGTGTCGGCGCGCGCGTTCGCGGGCAGCGAAGCCGTGCAGCGCAGGCTCCTCGAGCGCGAGGGCGTGCGCTTCGACGCGCGCGAACGGGTCGATCTGGCGCGCTTCGGCTGGCTGGCAAGCGAAGCGCGCAATGCGGCGCAGCCGCACGGAGTGCGGGCGGCGCGCGGCCCGACATTGGCCCGCGGGCCGATGTCCCGCGGGGGGCGCGCCGGGTCCCGTAGGACCTAGTGTCCCGTCCCGGAAGTTCGCTCGCGTTCTCGGCGGCCGATGCATCCGCGCTCTCGGCGTTGCACTCGCTCGACGAATCTACGGATTCGCCTCGCCCCTCGCGGGCCAGCAGCCCGCGGGCCGCTGGCGGCGCCTTGCGAGCGCGGCGCCTCGACCGCGAGAATCGCGTCGGAACTTCCGGGACAGGACACTAGCCGTGGCCGACCTCCACGATGCCCAGGACCGGATGCTCGGGCGTCTTTCGCGCAGCCAGAAGCCGATGGCGATCGTGGGCGGCGTGCTCGCGCTGCTCGGCGCCGCCTATCTCATCTGGGGTGTCACGCGTTTCGATCCGCTCGCGGATCCGCGCGAGAATCCCGGCTTCGACTGGCCGGTCGCGCGCCTCGCGTTCTTGTTCGAAGGCGGACAATTCATCGTCGACAACGCCTCGGCGCAGACGCCGACCGAGGGGCGTCTTCTGCGCGGCCTCTCGCGCAACATGAAGTTCTCGGCGGGGGTCATGGTGCTCCAGCTGCGGATCTTCCTGGGCACGCTCGCGCTGGTCTCGGGGTTCGCGATCATGACGGTCGTGGTCGAGCGCGCGCGTCTGATCTCGATGATCAAACACCTGCGGGAGTGAGCCATGCCGCGCCGCCTGCGCTTCGGACTCTGGTACGACTTCCGCAACCCTCCGCAGTGGCGCCAGGATCCGGCGCTGCTGTACCGCGGCATCGTCGACCAGTGCGTGCGCGCCGAGGCGCTCGGCTGGGACGACGTTTGGCTCAGCGAGCATCACTTCATCGACGACGGCTACACGCCCTCGATGCTGCCGCTCGCCTGCGCGATCGCCGCGCGCACGTCGAGGATCCAGATCGGCACGAGTGTGCTGCTGCTCCCGCTGCACGATCCGCTGCGTGTCGCCGAGGACGCCGCCACCGTCGACGTGATGAGCGCCGGGCGTTTTCAGCTCGGCGTCGCCGCCGGCTATCGCAAGGGCGAGTTCACGGGCTTCGGCATTCCCGCGCGCGAGCGCGCCGCGCGCATGAACGAAGCGCTGCCGATCCTGCGCCGGCTCTTCGCGGGCGAGCGCGTGACGACGCAGGACGCGCGCTTCTATCGCTACACCGATGTGGATCTGCGCCCGCTGCCCGTGCAGAGGCCGATGAAGCTCTGGGTCGGCGGCTTCTCCGAGCCAGCGGTGCGGCGCGCGGCGCGGCTTGGCGATGCGTACATCTCGACGGGCCCGATCGCGCCGCTCGCGGCGATCTACCAGGACGAGCTGCGGCGCCTCGGCAAGAATCCCGCTGAGCACGAGATCGCCGCGGGCGTCACGTGGCTGCTCGTCGCGCGCGACCCGGAGAAGCGCTGGCGCGAGGCCGAGGCGCACTTCCTGTACCAGATCAATCTCTACGCGAACTGGTTCGGCGAGGCGGGCATGCAGATCGCAGCGGTCGCGAAGAGCCGCGCCGACCTCGCGAGCCGCGGCGCGATGATCGTCTCGCCTTCGCTGGCGGTCGACGCGGTCCGCCGCTACGCCGCCGAGCAGCCGATCACGCGCTTCTACGGCTGGACGCTCCCTCCCGGCCTGCCGCCCGAGTGGGCCGACGAGCACCTCGAGCTCTTCGCGCGCGAGGTGATTCCGCACTGCCGCGAGGTCTAGAAGCGGTCTCGAGAACCCGCTCGCGTCGCCGGGCACGCGTCCCCGGGTCGATCTCGTCGTTGCGAGCGCTCGCCTGATCTCCGAGATACGCCTGCGCTCTCGCGCCTCGATCTCGAGCCGAATCCGCTCACCGGGCTCGGGTCGGGATTTCTGAGACCGCTTCTAGGCGGACGATCCGCGGCGGCGAGTCTCTCGACTCCTCGAAGTCGGACAGCGGAATGCCGACCGCTCGCGCCGACCATCCGCCCGCCCGCGCAGCGAAGCGCTCTCCGCGCCCTGGAGGCAGATGGCCGCCGGCCTGAGAGCCCATGAGGCCGGATACGCTGCCGGCGATGCAATTCAAAGGGGCGCTCGAGCGATGAATCGCTTCAACTTGTTACTCCGCCAAGGCCGCCCGGCACTTCGCCAATCTCTTCGAGGCGCCCACGCTCTTCTACGCCGTGTGTCTGGCCGCAATGGTCAACCAGCAAGCGGACTTGGCACTCGAAGTCCTGGCCTGGGCGTACGTTGCTGCGCGCGTGGCGCACAGCTTCATCCACCTCGGCAGCAACGAGGTCGTGCCGCGGATGCTGGCGTACTTCTCCTCGTGGGCCGTGCTCGCGGCGATGTGGCTCTATCTCGCGGTTCGTGTGGCGACGGCGGCTCGGTCAGCCGGCTGATCGCGGCGCGTCGCCGGGCGCTTCCGCGCGATCGTCGGGGCCGTAGCTGCGCATGACCTCCGCCACGCGGAGGCGGTAGTCGGCGAAGACCTCGCGGCGTCCGGCTCGCTGCGCGTCGCGGTGCGCTTCGACGTTGCGCCACGCGCGCACCGCCGCCTCGTCGCGCCAGTACGACAGCGAGAGCAGCCTGCCCGGTCGCGCGAGGCTCTCGAAGCGCTCGATCGACACGAATCCGTCGATCGCAGCGAGCAGCGGTCGGAGCTCGTCGGCCAGGCCGAGATATTCCGCGCGGCGCCCGGCGCGCGGCTCGACCTCGAAGATCACTGCGATCACGCGAGCTCCACGCGCTCGAGGAACGTGCGCTCCTCGCGCAGGATGAAGCGCTGCGCCTGCGCGGACGCGAAGTTCGCGCGGCCCGCGGGATCGGCCCGTAGCCGCGCCCGGTACGCCTCGTAGGTCGCGAGATTCTCGAACGAGATCAGACCCCAGGCGACGTCATTCGTGCCCTCGTGCGGCAGGAAGTAGCCGACGAGAGCGCCGCCGCAGCGCGGGATGATCTCGCACCACTTCTCGGCATGGGCGCGGAAGGCGTCGCGCTGGAACGGATCGATCTGGTAGCGGATGAAGCAGGTGAGTTTCATGGCACCGCAGACTAGCCCGTGGTGCGGCGCGAATGGTTCGACTACCGTCGAACCATGGAGAATGCGCGCGGCGTCGCCGAAATCGCCTCGCTCGTCGGCGACGCGTCGCGCGCCGAGATCCTGCTCGCGCTGCTCGGCGGTCAGGCGCTCACCGCCAGCGAGCTCGCGCTGACTGCGCGCGTGACGAAGCAGACGGTCAGCGCGCACGTGGCGAAGCTCCTCGCGTCGGGGCTCGTCGCGCGCGAGATCCAGGGCCGCCACCGCTACTTCCGGCTCGCGAACCGCGACGTGGCGCGCCTGCTCGAGAGCCTGATGGGCGTGGCCGACCGCGGCTTGGCGGTCCGCGCGCGCGTCGGCCCGCGCGATCCCGCCCTACGCAAGGCGCGCGTCTGCTACGACCACCTGGCCGGCGAGCTCGGCGTACTCGTCTTCGAGAGCCTCGAAACGCGCGGCTTCCTGCGCAGCGCGCAAGGCGGCCTCGATCTCACCGACCCCGGACGGCGCGCCTTCCGCGCGCTCGGAATCGACATCGAGTCCCTCGAGAACGCGCGCCGCCCGCTGTGTCGCGCGTGTCTGGACTGGAGTGCACGCCGGCCGCACCTCGCCGGCGCGCTCGGCGCGGCGTTGCTCGAGCGCATCTTCGCGCTCGGCTGGGCGCGGCGCGCGCGGCGCTCGCGGATCCTGCACTTCTCGACGCTCGGCGAGGACGCGCTGCGCCGCCGCTTTCCGATGCCGTCTGGCTGAGCGAGATCAGCACGCAGGGCGGGCAGGACGAAAACGCTGGAGCTCGCCCGAGGTTCCGGAGAAGGTCGCCGCGTAAACCGAATTGCCCGCGGCCGATTCTCGGTTTTCGGCGCTAGGGCGAGTGTAGAATGCGGCGCATCCCACCCCATGAAGGACGCGCGCGATGAGCTCGCCCTCGCAGCCTCGAGTCGCTTCCCGAGCAGATTGGATCGCTGCACGCAAAGCGCTGCTCGCGCGCGAGAAGGAGCTCACGCACGCGCGTGAGGCGCTCGCCGCCGAGCGCCGCGCGCTGCCCTGGTTGCGTGTCGAGAAGCCATACGTCTTCGAGACCGAGCGCGGCAAGCGCACGCTCGCCGAGCTCTTCGACGGCCGCGGTCAGCTGCTCGTCTACCACTTCATGTTCCCGGCGAGCTGGGAGGCGGGCTGCAAGAGCTGCTCATTCTGGGCCGACGGCTACGACGGCGTGCAGCCGCACCTGGCCGCGCGCGACGTGACGCTCGTCGCGATCTCGAAGGCGCCGCTGGCGAAGCTCGTCGCGTTCCGCACGCGCATGGGCTGGTCGTTCCCGTGGGCCTCTTCAGCGGAGAACGACTTCAACCGCGATTTCGGCGTGTCGCTCACGCCGGACGAGATCGCGAGCCGCGCGCTCGTCTACAACTTCGGCACGCAGCCCTTCGGCGTCGAAGAGGCGCCCGGCATCAGCGTGTTCGCGAAGGCCGCGCGCGGCGACGTCTTCCACACCTACGCGTGTTACTCGCGCGGACTCGATTGGCTGAATCCCGCCTACCAGCTGCTCGACCTCGTGCCCAAGGGCCGCGACGAGGCGGGCCTCGCGCATCCGATGGCCTGGGTGAGGCTGCACGATCAGTACGGGAACTCCTGAAGCCGCGAGCCGCAGCTCCTGGCAAGCGAGACCGAAGGCCGAGCGAAGGGGGTGGCGCGGCTTCGCCGCACCGGGCCCCTGAGTCATGGCACCTCCGACGCGAAGAACCCCGCCAGATCCTGGCCGGAGACCTGCTGCGCGAGCTCCTGCATGCGCGCGGTCGTGACGGTGCCGCCGTCGCGCACGAGCAGGCGCGCGACGTCGTCGAGGCTGCGGGTCTGGTCGGTGGCGTCGCGGATGCGCTGATCGAGCGCGCGCAGCACCGTGACGGCGCGCGCGGTGCCGGCGCCCGAGACGCTCTTGCTGCGCAGGTGGGCGGCATCGGTGCCGCGCTTCGCGAGTATTTCGTAGGCTTGCTGCATCCGCTCGGGTGACACCGTTCCGGATCGGCCGAGAAGTTGGAGCGAGTAGTACTCGGCGAGTCCTTCGATCGCCCAGTCGCCGTCGGTGCCGGGCTGAAGGCGCAGCGCCGTGTGCACCACCTCGTGCAGGATCGGGCTCGTGCCGTCCTCGGTGATCAGCGGCCGGTGCGCGTGCAGGAAGAGCGAGCCGGGACCCGAGAGCCCGCCGCGCCACATCGGATCGCCCGCCGAGACGACCAGCAGGCGGTCGGGCAGCGACGCGAAGGCCTCGCGCAGCGACGGCAGCGTCCAGCGCAGGAGCGCGAGCACGTCCTGGCGGTGGACGCCAGCGCCGCGCGGACCGGCGATCGACACGCGTACGCCGGCAACCTCTTCGCGAATCACGCCGAGCAGCCCGGCGATCATCCAGCCCGTCGGCCGGTCGAAGCGGCGGCGCGGATGCTCGACGCGGTAT
>Ga0210377_10000202_pt1 | contig 57119 bp, 52 predicted proteins | sample PLM4_65_b1redo_FD_155480 | JGI IMG/M metagenome (GOLD analysis project Ga0210377, IMG submission 155480) | Groundwater sediment microbial communities from an aquifer in East River, Colorado, USA - PLM4_65_b1 redo | ecosystem: Environmental > Terrestrial > Soil > Riparian zone | place: USA: East...
CGGATACGTGTCGCTCCGTCTTTGGCGTTCACAAAAGCCCGCTGAAGTTCTTTGTCCTGTTGTTCAGTGACCTCAAATCGCTTTCTTGGCATTTCCCTATTATATGGCTTTGGTTTCCTTTCTCAATAAGTCATTAGCCCGCATCATCGGGGGCGGCCAAGTTGATCTCCCTTACGCTTTCTCAAATTTCGCCAGCCATGCTTCTTGTGTCTCTGCCGTGACCGTAAATCGCTGATCGACGCGCCAGCCGCACACCCACGCCAGTTCATCGCCAGCCGTGAGCAAGGGAATGTGACCGCGCCATGCGGCGGGAATTTTGGCGTTGATCATAAAATCGCTGAGTTTCTGCGATCCGCCAGCCCCCTGCGGCTGAAAATGGTCGCCGGGGAGTCTCGTTCGCAAGCGCAGGGTCGCCGCCCCGCCGGGCAAATTGAGAACCGCCGCCCAGCGATTCCTGAGCAGTTTTTTCCATTCGCGCCCGGCGTAGAGGCCGTCATAACGAGCCAACGTGAACTGCCAGCCATTCGAGAGGTTCGTCGAACCGGGGGCGTTGACCTCAACCACCGCGCCCGGCTCTAACAGCGGCCCCTCCGGGCGGCGGCTGGATGCTCCTTCGGGGGCGATCACCAGCGCGTCGTAGTCTACCCGCAGCGTCAACCCACCCGGCAGCGGGGCTTGCGCGCCAACCGCGCCCTCTCTGGCGACACGCCCGGCCTGCTCCACCTGCTCAAAACTGAGATCGCGCACATGCGCCCGGAGCGACATCACCGCCGCGCGGATCAGCCCGCGCTGCACCGACAACGGCGCGGATCGCCACGACGCGAGATCAAGCTCCACCCGGCCCGGCGCGGCCCGGCGCATGATGTCCAGTGCCGCCTGCTCAAGCTCCGCCTGATGCCATTCGTAATCCGCCGCCATCACCGAAGCCGTGCGCCCCAATGTTTCACGCAGATTCGGGTTGAGCGATGCCAGAAGCGGCAGCGCTTCATGCCGCAGCTTGTTGCGAAAGTAGGTCGTGTCCGCATTGGTGGCGTCCTGACGGGGCGTCAAATCGTGATCGCGGCAGTAGCGCTCAATGTCCGCGCGCGGAACGTTGAGCAGGGGGCGGATCAAGTGGATGAGGCGGCGCGAGGAGCGACCTGTCTCCACCGGGGAAGGGGTGAACGAGGCGAGGTGGTCGGACAGCGAGGCGACCGGCAGCATTCCGCGCAGGCCCGCCATCCCCGACCCGCGCAAAAAGTGCATCAACACCGTCTCGGCCTGATCGTCGGCATTGTGAGCTACCGCGACCCAACTCGCATCGATGCGGACAGCTTCCTGAAACAGCGCGGCGTAGCGCGCCTGACGCGCGGCTTCTTCCAACGACAGTTTCTCTTGCCGGGCCAGCGCCGGGACATCGACTTTCACGACCCGGCAGGCGACGCCCCGCGCCGCGCACACCACTTCGACAAACCGGGCGTCCCCGTCCGCGTCTGCCCCGCGTATCCCGTGATGGACATGCAGGACGGCCAGCCTCAGGCCGAATTCTTCCTGCGCCGCGGCGAACAGACACAGCATCGCCAGCGAATCCGCGCCGCCGGACACGCCCAGCACGACCGGATCGCCGGGTCGCAGGGCGAAGGCTCGCAGCGCGCGGCGAAACTCTCGTGAAGCGCTGTCCCTATGGGGGGACGCGGACCGCCGCGCCTCTCCCTTGTGGCCCATCATGGGCTGATAGCTTTCCCTGCGTACACGCCTTGCAGCGTGATCCCCGATTTTGAATCGTAGATGTAATTGAGCTCGCCGATCTCGTAGCCGGAGACCTGCCAGTTGTATTCACGGTACGCAGTGTCAATGTCGAACGAGCCTGTTCCGTTCAACACAAAGCCCTTCGAGAACGCGCAGTCGGTGAAGGTGAATTTTTCCTTCTTGTCTTGGCTCTGAATAAAGCTGAATTTGCCGCTGACCGGACAGGCGACCTCGATGGTCTCATCCTTCTTGGAATTGTAAAGATGCTCCGGCATCAAGATCATGTCAATCTCGGTTTGAAAAACGCTCTGCTTGAGATCTTCAAAATCTTTGGCGTCGGCGGCCACAGGCAAAAGGTAATTCCACATCACCGGGGAGTCCCAATGGCAGGTTATTACTTTCTGTGTCGGCAGCCTGCCAAACACCAGAAAATCGGAGACGATGTCGTCCGGGCAGGTTTCATCGTTGCCAATGATCGAATGCTGGCCGCCCTCCACATAAACATGGTAGCCGCTGTCAAGGCTCTCAAAGACGGCCTTGCCGCCTTCAAAAGGCGTGGCCGGGTCAAGCGTGGCGTTCAAGACAAGCGTGGGCACGCCCTTGGCGACCAGCGGCGATTGAGGCTTGGTCTGTGCTGGCTGGCTGGGCCACTGGGCGCACACCAGCCCTGAGTAGATATTGCCATCCAGACGCGGCTTGATCCCGTTGGACGCCTGACCGTCCTTGATGATCTGGGCGACCTTTTCGTCGGGCGTTCCACTGTAGTAAACATCGTCGGCGCAGTTCACGACAAAGAAGTCGCTGTACGAGAAGGTCGGGTCGCCGACATACTGCTCGGTGGCCGGGTCATAGTTCAGTCGAGCATACAACAGCCGCGACAGCGGCACGAAGTCGCCGCGATGCGCCGCCGCCATAGCGCGGAGGTAAAACATCCGGCTGCTGGTCGAATACATCATAAACGACGAAACGGCTTCCAATTTGCCGACCGTGAATGGATGATGAACTGACGTGCCATCCGGCAGCGGGAAGGCGACATCAATCGGTTTGTCGGCCAGCTTCGCCGCCAGTTCGTCATAGAAACTCAGCGGGTCAGCCCCGCCAAAGTCAGACAAGCAGGCGGCGTCGGTTTTGCAAGCGTCAAAAGTCGCCAACAGGGCTTTCTCAAACGCCTGTTCTTGATTGTGCTCGGTGGTCGGGGTGTCCAGTGTCAGGTCAATCGTGCCGTCTAACACCAGTCCCGCCAGCCGATCCGGGTGATCCGCCGCGTACACCTGCGCGACTGCCGTGCCATAGCTCACGCCATACAGGTAGAATTGATCGTCGCCGACCCTCTGGCGGAAGGTTTCAATATCCTCGGCCACCTGATCCGTTCCATAAAACCGGAACTCTTCAGCCGGGATGCCCATCTCGGCGATGCAGCCCTTGACAAACGTCGCGGCCCGGTCAATTTCCTTCTCCTGTTCCGCTGGCGTGTCCAGCCCTTCCTGCCCCTGCGTGTCATCCTCGCTCAGATCGTCAAAGTACGTGGCAAGGGCAGTGGGGCAATCCAATTCGCTGGATAGCCCGACCCCGCGCTGATCAAAGAACACGATGTCGTAGTAGTCGAGGATCGAGTCGCTGAACAAGTCCAGCGTGCTGCTGCTGATCCCCTCGCCGCCCGGCCCGCCGGGGAAGGCTTGCGCGTACATTCCCTTGCGCTCCTTGCGCGCCGGGTGAATCCCAAACGTGATGTCCAGCGTCCGAGTCTCAGACGAATCAAAATGATCAAGCGGGGCTTGAATAGTGACGCAGGTCAGCTCATCATTCTCTTCGCACGGTTTGCCGCCCTGCTGGTCGATGAGCGCCTGCATGTTGCCCAGCGCGAAGGCGGGGGTAGCCGGTGTAGCGTTGCTGTTGGCAATGTCGCGCCCAATGGTGTTTGTCAGGCCAGAATCCGCCGCAAAATAGAGGGCCGCGCCGCCCACGCAGATCCCACACGCCAGTATCACAGCGCAGCCCACCGGAACAGCCCATTTCCACGAAAACTTGAAGCCGCTTCCCCTCGGTGTTTCTTCCATTACGTTGATCCTCAATTGGCATTGATGAGAACATTGCACGGATTGTAAAGGGGATTGAAATGGCGAGCAACCAGCGCTCGCGGGAATTCAATCATTTGGCTCAGAGTCAACGCGAATATCCGTTTTCCGTCCCTTCCGTTGATTCCGCCCCTCCGCGTTTCTGCTGGGCGGAGTGCCGGAGGCGTGCCAATCGCGCCATCCCCGCCCCGGCGATATTTACGACCCGACGTGCGCCACGTGAATCAGTCCCCTTGACCCGTCGGGCGAAACGACGGGAGACGAATACTCATTTGGGCCATTCGTAGACATTTTCTGCGACATCCCGATAATTTTGATTCAATCGTGGTGTCATCAGCAGAATCGCCGCAATACGCCGCGTCATGTGTGTCACTTCTAGCGATTCCGCGTCCGTGAGCGCGCGATCCAGCACGTCAGAATTTCGATAGCTCAACCACTTCTTGATCACTTGGTATCCGCCAATGACATAGCCGTACACATTAGCCGGGATGTTTAACCAGCAGGTGGTATCGTTCAGATGTAAGTCGAAAGTAGTATCCCCCAACAGTTCCAGCGCGTCATCCAGAGCGAGTCCTAACTCCGCGCATCCGGTTTTGATCGCCTCCAATTCTTCCGGTATATACTCTCGTTGCCTTGCATCGCCGCTTCCCGGCATTACTGCCCCGCGACCGTCCACGTAGCCCCATCGTGCAGTAATCGCCAGATCGCTCCCAGCTTGAATGCCGAGCCTTCTGAGTTCGCCTCGGATATTGCCGCCCGTGACCCCCGTCGCCTTCTTTTCTGTATTCAATAGGGAGGCTATTTCCTCTCCTATCCCAGCCGATTGACGGAGCAGTTCCGCCGAATTTGGTAACGGAATTCGAGGCCAATTGCTCTGAACGCCATCCTCATTCTCGCTCAGATATTGCGGGCTATATCCAATAGCAAGAGCGTGTAGCCATATTAGGAATACAGGTTGTGTCTCGGAATCAACGTCGCTAATTGCTAGACTTGACAAATACCGCGCTGTTTTGGGTGAAAAATTAGCACGAACTGTTGACTGCACAACCTCACGATCAAATAACTCTGGTTGTGAGCGTTGAATCGCATCTATGTTACTTGTAGCCTTCACAAACATTGGAAAATGTCGCGCATGCCCACGAAGAAAATCATAATCACATACCATAGATGAAAAATAGAAGGGCGATCCCTCTTCGGGCGTATCAGTGCTATCGCGGGTGATAAAGAATTGATTATTGGGAATCTCTCTTAGTTCAAGCAATTCGGGGCTTGGGCGAGAAAACAACGGAGCGATAGCAGCATCCAAATATGCGCTACGAATATCAAAAGGCTTAAAAGGGTAATTTACGATTTTGTCGCCAGAATGTCTGATCTCTTTAGTGAGCAGTCCCTTCCGGGTATGTACGGCATCAAACTCTCCTGAGGAGTTCATGAAACGAGGTTCAATTGATTGAATGTTCGCGTTAGATTTGCTTGCATCTAGATATGCTTGAACTCGACCTAGCAATTTATCCTTCTGATCCATATATGCGATTAACGAATTCCCGCGACGCTCAATTGGCCCGTTATATGGAAACGCCGCAGCAATTTCTGTAACTAGCGGCCATAGCTGATATTCCGCGCTTATATTCAAGGGTCGGAAACTATAGCGGTTTTCTGGCACAGGCGAGAGTGGTTGGTATTGATAATCTGATTCAGTTGTTTCGGAAGGCTCGTTGCGGGCTAATGATTCTAGAAGTTCGCCGCGCTTGTCTTCTCCCCAAAACGAACGGTAAGCCGCGCTAGGGGTTTCTAGCCGTTTGTCTTTTGGATAACGGATTAGAGTGCAGATGGCTGTTCCCTTCCTAATCCCGGTCGTGTTTGTCTCCGTCGAAAACACGCTAGGATCGGGGTTTCCGTTAGGTGTTTTCTTCCCTGTCTCGCGGCTGTCGCCGTTCAGGTTGTCAAACCAAAGCTGATCGAACTCTCGCATGAAGTGTTCTCTCATTACTACAAAGGAATCTCCATTCAGGTACGAAAAATTCGTGATGTAGCATATCACCCCTTCACCCCGAAACTCAGCGATAGAACGTTCCGCGATGCGAAAGAAACGCACGTAGAGTTCGTCGAGGTTATATTTCCTGATGCCCCATTTTTCTCTCAACCCCTGTTTGTAGCGGTCAACCAAAAGTTCGTCCTCTTGAATACGCTCTGCTTGCGGGCTTGTCCCGGCAAAAGCGTTGTATGGCGGGTTTCCTAGCACCACCAGAATCTTGCGTCCTTGCTTTATCTGATCAGCGTCGCCGCTTTCCTGCCTGAGTTCTTGAATCGTGGTTGTTAGCTCGCCTCCCGGCTCCCATCCCGTTAGCGCATTGGTCAAATACACGCCTGCCCGATCTTCATCTTCTAGGGGGACTTTCTTTTCTTGTAGAAACAATCCCAGTTGCAGGTGCGCTACCACAAATGGGGCGGTCAGGATTTCAAATCCAAACACCCGCCCGGTCAGCTTGCCCGCCTTGTTGCCGACTGCCGTCCTTACTGCATTTGCTGCCTGCGCTTCTCCGTAATCCCTCTTTTTGACTTCATAGATATAGCGTAGCGCTTCAATCAAATACGCTCCCGTCCCGCAGGCCGGGTCGAGGATATATACGTTATCGTCAGCAAGACCATCTTCAATCCCTAATTCACCCCTTAGAACGCCATCAACCCGCGCCACCATATATCGCACAATTTCAGGCGGGGTATACCAAACGCCTAATTCTTTTCGCAGTTCGGGGTCAAATGCTTCCAGAAATGGCTCATAGAAATACTGGACGGCTTGTCCCGCGTGAAATGCGCTAAAAAAATTAGCGCGATCAACCCGGTTCAAAGCCGCGCCCGTCCAGTCAAGTAGCTCTTCAAGTTGCAATGATCTAAGAGTCGCCGGATTGATCAGGCGATGGAATAGTCCTTGAATGACTGGAATATGCAGATATTGGCTGGCCGCCGCCCACTGAAAATAGGCGTCCTTGCCCCGACCTTTAGGTGACTCGCTCCACAAAACCCACGCCGAGAAAATCCCATAAAAAACGGTCTGGATCAGCGTTGAAGCAAAGAAATGATTGCCCCTTTGCCATCGAACTTGATCCCTAATGCGTTTTCAAGGCCATTGCGTATCTCTTTCAAGGTGGGGAGATCAATTTCCCCTTCCTCAATCCGATGCCTGGCTTCGCGCGCATAAAACGCCATAACATTGGCAAGGTCGGCTGGCTGGGAGATTGGGGCTGGCGACAGCATTACCAGCCGAAGGTAAGCCATTAGATCGTCTGCGCGCTCTACAATTTGGGACTCAGCCCCAGCAGACAGGAACGCGCTGTCGCTCTGTGCAAGGCTAAAAAATTCTGAGGGGCTGGCTTTGCCTTCAGCGTCGCGCCTAATTAGCAAAAAGTCGCGGAAATTGGTGACAAGCACCTGTCCATATGGTTCGAGATATGTTGTTGCAACCTGCTTGGTTTCGCCAATCGCATAAACATCATCGCCCAAGGGCTTGGCCTCGACTACACCGCGCGCGGGCTTGATAGTAAACCCGGAACTTCCAATGTCGGCGTCGTGTTGATCTTCGGTGAACAACCCGCCATCGGGTATCCCTACTTTTCGGCCTTGTTTGCTGGGATGAATAACACAAAAGACTTTCGGATCGAGGGCCATCCCCGCATGGTTGAGCAGCGTCTTAAGCGCCCCATAGTGTGACGTTTCCGGGACGCTGTAGGGGGCGCTTCTGCGTATATCCTCTACATATTGACGTAAAGCTGTGCGGGCAGCGCTCATCATCTGATCCTTTGCCTGAAAGTGATTTGCAAGACTAGATGTAATTATAGTTGAATGCAGTGATGAGGTGAAAAACGAATCGCCGAGTTGAGGCAATGCTTTTGCCTACCACCCGGCGATTTTCTTCTACGTTCTCCCCACCCAACCCCGTCACAAAACCCGCCCCGCCGCGTCACAGGTTTCCGTCATAAAAGCGCCTTAATAACGTTTGTCTTATGTGCGTGCAAGCCTCAATTGTTACACTCAAAATGTCACGAAACGGTCACAAAACGCTGTAACACGTGTCACAAAACGCGGACTTTTTGATGGTCAAAACTGATCCCCTGCTGCCCCCGTCTCCTCTGCCCTGAAAGCGCGCGGAACATTTCATCATGCCAACCCTCCGGAACCCCGGTGCGGGGATTTTAGGGTATCCTTGCTGATAGACCTTTTCTGTTCACCGAATTGGGCAAACCCGCCCTGCTCCTCAGGAGGAAATCTCATGGCTCGAACCATTCGCGCGCCGCGAGGAACGCACATTGTCTGCAAGGGCTGGCAGCAGGAAGCCGCCATGCGGATGCTGATGAACAACCTCGACCCGGATGTGGCTGGCGACCCCGACAACCTGATCGTGTATGGCGGGCGAGGGCGCGCCGCCCGCAACTGGGAATCCTTCGACGCGATTATCGCCACGTTGAAAGAACTGGAAAATGACGAAACGCTGCTCGTCCAATCGGGCAAGCCTGTCGCCGTGTTCAAGTCTCACCTCGACGCGCCCCGCGTGTTGATCGCCAACTCGAACATCGTGCCGCACTGGGCCACGCAGGAGAATTTCGACAAATGGGAGAAAGCCGGGCTGATCATGTACGGGCAGATGACCGCCGGAAGCTGGATATACATCGGCACGCAGGGCATCTTGCAGGGGACGTTTGAGACCTTCGCGGCGCTGGCGGAGCAGCATTTTGGCGGGTCGCTCAGGGGGCGCATCGTGCTGACGGCGGGCCTCGGCGAGATGGGCGGCGCGCAGCCTCTGGCGGTGACCATGAACGACGGCGTGGCGGTGTGCGTGGAAATTGACCTGTGGCGGGCCGAACGCCGCCTGAAAACGCGCTATGTGGATGTCATATCCCATGATCTGGAAGAGGCGATGGTCATGGCTGAGGACGCCAAAAAAGAAGGCAAGCCGCTGTCTATCGCGCTGATTGGCAACGCGGCGGAAATCCTGCCCAAGATGGTGGAGTTGGGCGTCATCCCGGATGTGGTGACCGATCAAACCTCGGCGCACGATCCGCTGGCCTACATGCCGCATGACATGGCTTTCGAGGACGCGCTCAAGCTGCGCGAGGCCGACCCGGAAGAATTTATCCGACGCTCGATGCAGGCGATGGCCCGCCACTGTCAGGCCATGCTGGATATGCAAGCTAAAGGCGCGATAGCCTTTGATTACGGCAACAATCTGCGCCAGCGCGCTCTGGATGCGGGCGTCAAGAACGCCTTTGATTACCCCGGCTTTGTCCCGGCCTATGTCCGCCCATTATTCTGTGAGGGCAAGGGGCCGTTCCGCTGGGTGACGCTGTCCGGCGACGAGCAAGACCTGTTCCGCACCGACGAAGCAATCCTGAAGCTGTTCCCGGAGGACGAGCATCTCAAACGCTGGATCACATTGGCCCGCGAACGGGTGGCCTTTCAGGGGCTGCCTGCCCGCATTTGCTGGCTGGGTTACGGCGAGCGCGCCAAAGCCGGGTTGATGTTCAACGAGTTGGTGCGAACAGGCGCGGTCAGCGCGCCGATTGTGATCGGGCGCGACCATCTGGACGCGGGGTCGGTCGCCAGCCCCAACCGCGAAACGGAGGGCATGCTGGACGGCTCAGACGCCATCTCGGACTGGCCAATCCTCAACGCGATGATCAACGCGGTCGGCGGCGCGACGTGGGTCAGCTTTCATCATGGCGGCGGGGTCGGAATTGGTTACAGCCAGCACGCGGGGCAGGTGATCGTCGCCGATGGCACGCCCGAAGCTGCGAAGCGGTTAGAACGCGTCCTTACGACTGATCCGGGGATGGGTGTGGTGCGCCACGCCGACGCGGGTTATCCGTTGGCGATTGACGCGGCCAAGCGGCACGGCATCAAGATGCCGATGTTGAAACATGAATGATCGTGGGAGCATAATGATGCAAAAATGGGAATATTTATACATCTTTACAGCACATAACGGTAAGGAGTTGCGAGTTACTGTAGTGAACAACAAAAAGTTAGCTTCTAATGGATATTCTTTCTACGAGTATGTCAGCCAGTGCGGTGATGAAGGATGGGAAATGATCGGGATCAGTTCGTCGGAACCTGGCCTTCTGAATGTAGTTTTCAAACGTCCCAAGCCATAGAATATGCCAGCCAATCCATATAACTTTATGCCGAAACACATATCAACAAGGCGGTGACTAGTCAGTTGGTGCTTAGAGGCGTTGATGTTCTTCGAGCCGAACAAAGCGGGCTGGTGCTGGACGCTGATGATATGGCCCATCTCGAATGTGCCACACAGCAGGGCAGAATAGTTGTCACAGGTGATCGTGATTTCCTCCGTCATGCGGCAGAATGGCAGACTGCCGGACAGAATCATGCTGTTCCTCGACCGCGCAGAAGAAAGCGTCGAGGTCAAGATGGAGTATTTTGCGGGCGGTGGCTGCCATGTTCACTGTCTATCACATCCGGGGCAGCGCGACTTGGGTTTTCAGTCTGTTGGCGGGACCAGCAAGCGGCGGCCATGTTTGGCCGCCGCTTGCTGGTTGGCTGACTGTGTTATTGAATAGTGATAGACCAGGGCGCGCTCCACGCTGAGGCAACGCCTGCGCTGTTAATCGCTCGAGCCTCCCAGTAGTAGGTCACGCCCTGTGTCAAACCAGATTTCGTGAAACTTGTCGTGGTCACGGTCGTGTTGACCACCGGACTGCTGAAATTGGCATTGTCATCGATTCTGATTTTGTACTTCACGGCTCCGCTGACCGGATCCCACATGAAAGTCACCGGGTTGGTCACGCCCGACCCGCTGGCCGGGCTGACCAGAACCGGCACGCTGGGCGGCGGCGGGGCATTGATAGTGACAGACCATTTGGCGCTCCAGGCCGAGGAAGCCCCCGCGCTGTTGACCGCCTTGGCTTTCCAATAATACTTTTTGCCCTGCGCCAGTCCAGACTTGATGAAATTGGTGGCAGTGACGCTGGTGTTCACTTCGGGGCTGCTGAAGTCCGAGTTATTGTCGACCATGATTTTGTACGACACCGCCCCGCTGACCGTGTTCCATGTGAAGTCAACCGGGTTATCCGCGCCAGCTCCGTTGGCTGGGCTGGCTAATACGGGCGGGTTGATCGCGGGGCGAATTTGCCACCACTCATCGCGCGAGCGCGGGTCCATGAAACTGCCAGTGTCAACGATGCCAACCTGAATCTCCGTGCCAGCGGCGACACCAAATGCCTGTCCTTTTGCCAGACCGGGCAGATTGTAATCGACCACGCCATCACGCCAAACGTTGCCAGCGTTGTGATTGCGATCATAGTTGTCGAGCGTGTTGTAGAGGCTGAGGAGGTTCGGGTCGGTACAGATGCCGTCAATATGCACGGTATAGCCAACGGCCCCTGAATCATCGCGCGTGAAATGCAGGGTAATGCTGTCGGCGTCGGCAAAGATGACCATCGACCCGCCTGCTCCCCACGGGCTGCCCAAATTGCGCCCGTGCGTCGGGGACTGGAGCGTCTCGCCGGGCGTGGTTTGCAATCCCAGCAGCGTGACCGGATAAGTTGTAATCGGCGTTCCCTGTGTGCCGGGATCAGGCGGCGGCGCCCAGTTCCAGTTATTGACCCGATACGCCGTTGTAAACGACGGAACGCGATCCGGGGCGAATATGCTGGCGAACTGCGGCGGCTGTGTTGGATCGCCCGGGGCGTAGACTACAAACCCAAGCGGGCTGACAACGGTTGAACTATACGACCGCAGGGCCAGGTTTTTGTCCGCGTGGTTCCAGGCGGGGCGCACCGGGTTATCTTTGTCGTACATGTAAGCGCCACCCTGCTGATAGGTGTTGCTTGACGTGGCAGGGCAGCCGCCTTGCTGACTGGCGCTTGCCAGGGTTTTCCCTACCGGGGCAGCCAGAGTCATCAGAATCAACAATGAGCCTGCCAGAGCTATCCTGCTAATGATGCGAACCATGAGGTTGTCCTCCAATAAATTCTGAGCCTGATCAAATATCAACAAACCAACAAGAAGGGGCAATTGTTACCCATGCCTTCATTATCGACGATCTCCCGTGCCATTTGAATAGGGTGAAAGTACCGACAGGACTTATTACCCAATGCTGCGGGGGGCGCGTTTGGCCTGTTTTGTTTTCTGAAGGGCTTTGATATCAGAAAGATGTTGCAGCAAAATTTGCTGAAGCGATTCAACTTGATCGGCCAGCTCACGGATTTCAACCTCGGCCCGGACGTTCACTTCGTATTCAATGTCGTTGCGAATTTTATCGCGGGCCGCTTGCCGATCCTGAGTGATGAGCACAAATAGAGAAAGGAAAATCGCTTCAAGCGACACAACCATCGTCAGAAAACCAAAAGGGTAAGGATCAAACGGCTGAACGCCGGGAATGACTCCCAGATTAATGACAATCCACGCGGCAAACCACGTGAAGCTGAAATACGTGAAGTTAATATTGCTGGCGAAGCGTGTCAGGAAATCGGCGAGCCTGTCGCCAAAATTGGCCTGAATATCGCGGATTTCCTTGTTGACGTTGCGGATGGAGCGCTCTTGAAAACGCACATTCGATTCCCGGATGCGGCGGCTTAACATCGCCATCATGTCCAGCGCGGCGGCGGGGTGGGACTTCACCAACAAATTCAGATCGTCCTGATCGACTATCAGAACGCGGGTGTTGGCGGTCGCCTGCGCGCTGGCGGACCGAGGCTCTTTGTCCAGAAGCGAGAACTCGCCGAACAGATCGCCGGACTCCACATTCCCCAGCGCGATGCGCTCGCCAGAGTTGTCGATGACAAAAATTTCCACTTCGCCAGACTGGATGATATACATCGCGCCGCCTTCTTCCCCGGCGCGGAATATGGTTTGCCCTTTAAGAAATTCCTGCTCTTCAAGCTGCTGGGCCAACGCAGCCAGTTCCTCGTCATCCAGCAGGGCGAACAAGGGTATAGGCCGAAGCATCGTGACATCCGCGAACATCATATTTCCGCCTCCTGATTAATCCAATGAACATGAAGGGCGACTCGCCAGTCGCCCTTTCCATACGTTGTTTCTATCCCGCGCAGGCGCGCCGTGTCACCCATCCAGCATCTCGCGGCGACCATCCAACGCGCCAGAGAGGGTGACACTGTCGGCGTATTCCAGATCGGCCCCGACGGGCAGGCCGCGCGCCAGCCGGGTCAGCTTGACTTTGCCATGCAGACGGCGCTGAATATACAGAGCCGTCGCGTCGCCTTCGAGTCCGACATTAGTCGCCATGATCACTTCGCGGATCGCGTTTTTTTCTACGCGCTCGACCAGTTCGCTGATGCGAAGCTGATCCGGCCCAATGCCCTCCACCGGGTTGATCGCTCCGTGCAGAACATGATACAACCCGCGATAGTTTTCGGTGCGCTCAAAAGCGACCACGTCCAGCGGCTCTTCAACGACGCAGATCAGCATCCGGTCGCGCTTTTCGTCGGAGCAGATGGGGCAGGGATCATTCTCCGTGATGTTGAAGCACGTCGAGCAAGCGCGGGTGGTGGCCTTGAGGTCGCGCAGAGATTCGGCTAACGCCAACGCTTGCTCGTCAGGCGCGCGCAACAGATAGTAGGTTAATCGGGCCGCCGATTTTGGGCCGACGCCCGGCAACCGGGAAAATTCATCGATCAGGCGCGTGACTGAAGCGGGAATAGCGCTGGACATAGCGTTGTTCACATCAGGCCGGGGATGTTCAGCCCGCCTGTTAGCCCTTCTAATCGTTCTGCTGCCATCGTCTGAGATTGCTCGACGGCTTGATTGAAAGCGGCCACCAGCAAATCTTGCAGCATTTCAACATCGTCAGCGTTGACGATTTCCGGCTTGAGCGTGATCGACCGGACGCGCTGATGCCCGGTGATCACCATCGTCACCGCGCCGCCTCCGGCTGAGATTTCGACAGTCTCATCGGCCAACGCCTCTTGCGCCTTGACCATCTCGGATTGCATTTTTTGAAGCTGCTGGGCCAGACCGCCCATGCCGCCCCCACCACCGCCCATCGGGCGACCTCCACCAAAGCTGCTGCCTTTTCGCTTGCTCACTCGCTGCTTCCTTTCTTCTTCTTGACGCCCTTGACCTTGCCGCCCAGTTCGTTGACGGCGAAGGCGGCCACGCTGTCGTTGGCGAGCAATTCTTCTGTCTGGCTCTGATCAGCGCTGCTCGGCCCCTGCCGCGAGCCAACACGGACGCTGAAATTTAGCGCCAAACCGAACACCTGCTGCATCGCCGCTTCGACAATCGCCAGAGCGTCGGCGGATTCGATTTTATCACGAAGGAGATCGCTTGGCATTTGATAAACCACAGTGGAGCCTTCAATGGCGAACAGCCGCCCTGTTTTGAGCAATGCTTCCACCCCAAAATCGCGTTGGCGCGAAAAGGTCATCACATCCGCCCAGCGCGCGTGAACGTCAGCCAGCGCGATGATCGGGGCCGCGCCCTCAGTGGTTGTCATCTCTTCATTGGGCGAGTAGGCTGGCGCTGTTGGCGCGGCGGCAGGCGGTTGATAGGCGGGCGCGGCGGGCTGCCGGGTCGGGGGGGGCGGCGCCGCTGGCGCCGGGACAGCTGTTGGTTCAGGAGAGGCAGCGGATGGGTAGAGCGCTTCAAGGCTATCGACAAACGCAAGTTCCAGCGGAAGCTGCGGTTGCCAGCCGCCGCCCTTGTCGGATGAGGCGGCGTTAAAGGCATTGATAGCCGTCAGCAGAGCGCGGCGGGGAAAACTCTCGGCAAAGCCGGACGCCGCCGACAGGTTTTCCGCCGAAGCGAAGGTCTCCGCCAGCGCCGTGCCGCCCGTCTGGACAACCATGACCAGCCGCAGATATTCGACCATCTGGCGCGCTAGCTGGCGAGGATCCGCCCCGTTATCAAGCGTTTGATTGATGAGCGCCAGCCCATTGGCAGCGTCTCCGGCGATGAGCAAGCCAGTCAGGTCTTGCACCGTTTGCATTGCGGCTGTGCCCAGAATAGCCTGCGCCAGTGCCAATGTCAGCAACTCGCCCGGCTGGGCGATAAGTTGATCAAACAGGCTGATGGCGTCGCGCAGCGATCCGGTGGCCTGCCGGGCCACCAGTTCGAACACGGGCGGTTCCACTTGAAGCCCTTCCGCCTCAGCCATTTCGACCAATCGCGTGACAATCTCTTGCACGGAAATGCGGCGAAAATCAAAACGCTGGCAGCGCGAGAGGATGGTTTGGGGTACTTTGTGAACCTCGGTGGTCGCCAGCACAAAGATGGCGTGGGCGGGCGGCTCTTCCAATGTTTTGAGCAGCGCGTCGAAAGCCGCGCCCGAAAAGCGATGCACTTCGTCCACAATGTAGACCTTGTAGCTGCCTTCATTGGGGGCGAAGGCGATGCGGTCACGCAGGTCGCGCACGTCGTCCACGCTGGTATGCGAGGCCGCGTCGATCTCGATCAGGTCGAGGAAGCGCCCGTCATTGACCGCGACGCAATGCTGGCACTGGTTGCAGGGCCGGGTCGCCGGGTCATCGGCGAGGCAGTTCACCGATTTCGCCAGCACCCGGGCCATCGTTGTTTTGCCTGTGCCGCGCGGCCCGGTGAACAGGTAAGCATGCGCGATACGCCCCAGAGCCAGCGCGTTGCGCAGGCTGTGCGTCACATGCGGCTGCCCGACAACCTCATCATAGGTTGTGGGGCGCCATTTCAAATACAGGGCCTGTGAGGCCATAGCAGAGTAGCTCCTGAGGCGCGCCTGTTCGAGATGGCGGGAGTTTATCATTGGCGAGAGGGCGGCGCAACCACGCCGGATTGCGGCTTGATTGTCTGGTATAATTCCGCCACCATTCTCCTACCCTACCGGATCAATGATGCTCGTTCGATATGCCGCCATCGTTATTGTCTTGCTGGCTGTGAGCGCGTGCGCGCCGCAGCCTGACAGCGCGCCCACGCTTGACCCGCCAACGCTCGCGCCGGTGGCTTCTTCAACCGTCACGGCCAGCGTAACCGTGACCTTGACCCCAACCAGCGCGGCCACCCCGACGATCACACCCCTTCCGGATCGGATCAGCGACGGGCGCGGGGTTGAGATGATCTACGTGCCCGCCGGGGAGTTTATCATGGGCAGCGACACAGGCTTCCCGGACGAAGTCCCGGTTCATCAGGTTGATCTGGACGCTTTTTATATCGATAAACTGGAAACCACCAACAAGGAGTACAAGGCCTGCATGGATGCGGGCGCGTGCCGACCTCCTGTTCGGCTGGACTGCTGCACGGACACCCAATTAGTGTTATGGGTCACGTATTTCGGCGACCCGAAGTTTGACGACTACCCGGTGATCTATCTGGACTGGCACCGCGCTAGCGATTACTGCGCGTGGCGCGGGGCGCGGTTGCCGACCGAAGCCGAATGGGAGAAAGCCGCGCGCGGGCCGGATGGGCGTGTCTATGCCTGGGGCAGCGATCAGCCCCGGCCCGGCCTGCTCAACTTTGCGTGGTCGCCCGGCGAGTTTGATCAGCGCGCCCTGCCGGGGACGGCGGCTGTGGGCAGCTACCCGGATGGGGCCAGCCCTTATGGGGTTCTGGATATGCTGGGGAACGTCTACGAATGGGTCGAGGATCGCTACGACCCTCGCTACTATGCCGTTTCGCCGGATCGCAATCCGACTGGCCCAACCGAAGGGAATTATCGTATCGCTCGCGGGGGATCGTTTTTTAACACGGCGTTTCGCAACCGCGCCGCTAACCGCAACAACGCTTTTCTCCCCGCCGATCTCGCTCACTTTGACGCCGGGGCCCGCTGCGCCATGAACGCGCCATAGAATCAACAAGGGCAAGGCGCGCTGCCTTGCCCTTCAAAACATAACTGGTCTTTGACTGGCAATCCGTGACTCTTACCAGCCATGCTCCAACCGGGTCACCAACCGATCAGGCATGTCCGCTTTCCGCATCCGATCTTGCACCGCCGGGATGTCATAGGCGATGCGCTTGGCTTCCCAGGTCATTTTCTCGATGTCCAGCATAGCGTAGGCTGCGCGCGGGTCTGAATCGCGGGGTTGGCCGACGCTGCCGGGGTTGATAATCTGCCGCGCTGTCCCCAGATCAACGGACTCGCCATATTTGGGCGCGACTGCTTCGCATTCGCCGCGTTCGTTAAGCTGCTTGAAAGTCACCGGGGTATGGGTGTGCCCGACCAGACAGAATGTTGTCTGGTAATGCGGAAAGTTCAACGCCGCGTACAGCGGATCAAGGATGTATTCCCATACAGGTTCGCGCGGCGAGCCATGCGCCAGCGTGAAATCGCCCAGCACAAAGGTCGTCGGCAGGGCTTCCAGATAAGCCAGATTCTCGTCAGTGAGCTGCTCGCGCGTCCAGGTGGCGGCTTTGCGCGCGTCAGCATTGAATGTGCGAATATCAATGCGCCCCAGCGCCGCCCAATCGTGATTGCCTGCCAGACATAAATGCGGCAGCCCGCGCAATAGATCGACGCATTCATTAGGGTCGGGCCCATAGCCAACTACATCGCCCAGACACCACACAAAATCATAATCTTTGCCGAGCACGCCTGCGTCATCCAGCACGGTATGGAATGCCGTCAGGTTGGCGTGAATGTCAGAGATAACCAGATAACGCATGACGCTTTGCCTTGAGCCAGAAGATCGACGCCGGACAATTTGACCCGACTACCTTCATGTTACCACAGCTTAATAATCACTACCAAACTTGAAACATACTTGCCGGGCGCGCCGTAATGCGCAAATGGCAGAAATAGACGATAGTTGATCCGATAGTGACAGAGGCGCAAGGGCAAAAAAGAAAACAAGGCCCTTCACGGTGTATGGTATAATTCGGGCGTCCTGTCTGTCCTCCAATCTATGGAAGCTCTGTCTATGGCTGATTATGAGCCGATCATTGGTCTGGAAGTCCATGCCGAGCTTTTGACCCATTCCAAGATGTTTTGCGGCTGCCCGGTAGTGGACAGCACCGAAGCTCCTCCCAATACCACGATTTGCCCAATTTGCACGGCGCAGCCGGGCACGTTGCCAACGATCAATCGCCAGGCAGTCGAGTATGGGATGATGGTCGGGCTGGCTTTGCATTGCGTGATCAACGATTTCAACCAGTTCGCCCGCAAATCCTATTTCTATCCTGATCTGCCCAAAGGCTACCAGATCAGCCAGTACGAGCATCCGCTGGCGTCAAACGGGCATCTAGACATTGAACCGGGCGACGCAAGCAAGCGGATCGGCGTGCGGCGGGCGCATCTGGAGGAAGACACCGGCAAGCTGTTTCATCTAGGCGAGGCCAGCCTTGTTGATCTCAACCGGGCGGGCGTCCCTTTATTGGAAATTGTCTCTGAGCCGGACATGCGCTTGGTGGAGGAAGTGGAAGCCTATGCGCGCAAACTGCGGGCTATTCTGGTCTATCTGGGCGTGAATCATGGCGACATGAGCAAAGGCGTCTTACGTTTCGAAGCCAATATCTCGATCCGCCTCAAAGGATCAAGCGCGTTGAACACCCGGACAGAAGTCAAGAACCTGAACAGCATCCGGTCGCTGGCGCGGGCGACCCGCTTCGAGATCGCGCGGCAGACTGAGATCGCCGAGGCGGGCGGGCAAGTCGAACAGGAAACACTGGGCTTCAACGAGCAAACCGGCGAAACCTACACCCAGCGCAGCAAAGAGCACGCGCATGACTATCGCTATTTCCCTGAGCCAGACTTGCCGCCGCTGATGATCAGCCGGGAGTGGGTCAAGCGCGTTGAAGAGTCGCTGCCTGAACTGCCAGACGCCAAGCGAGATCGGTTTGTCGCGGCGCACAACCTGTCCCGTCAGGACGCCGCGCTGCTGGTCACAGACAAAGCCGTCGCCGATTATTTTGAAGCTGTCGTCGCGGCGGGCGGCAACCCCAAATCGGCGGCGAACTGGATCAGCGGGGAGATGTTCCGGCTGATGAACGAAGCGGGCAGCGAGATCGGCGACACGAAGATAACGCCGGAGGCGCTGGCAGGGCTAATCACGCTGGTGGATGGCGGCGCGATCAACCATAACACAGCTAAAGACGTTTTCGGCAAAATGTTCGAAGGCGGGCAAACCGCGCCAGAGATTGTCGAGCGCGAAGGGCTGGCCCAGATTAGCGACACGGGCGCGCTGGAAGCGATTGTAGATCAGATCATTGCCAGCAATCCAACCGAAGTGGCCAGCTATCAGGGCGGCAAAGAAGGGCTGTTTGGCTGGTTTGTCGGGCAGGCCATGAAGGAGACCAAAGGCAAGGGCAACGCGGCGGTGGTCAGCCAGATGCTCAAAGAAAAGCTGAAGCAAAGTTAGAAGTTATAAGCGAGAACGCAGCAATTGCGCCGCTATTTATGAAGGCATGGGGGAGCAACGCTATGGCAAGGGCTGAGACAGGCTATGCGCCTGTGATGGGCGGGGAGTTATATTACGAGGTCGCAGGGGATGGGCCGCCGCTGGTCTTGATCCATGCCGGCGTCTCAACCCATGAGATGTGGGACGATCAATGGGGGCTGTTCACCCAGAAGCGCCGCGTCGTCAGGTATGACACGCGCGGCTTTGGCCGATCACGCACGACAGCCATCGAGTTCTCGAATCGGCAGGACGTTCGGGACGTGATGCGGCATGTCGGGATGGCTTCGGCGACAGTCATCGGCGTTTCACGCGGCGGGCAGATCGCGATTGACTTCGCGCTGGAATTTCCGACGATGGTCGATGCGCTGATTCTGGTGGCCGCGGGAGTTAGCGGCCCCTGGGAAGGCTTCCAACCGCCAGACGATGAGCTGGCATTGTTTGATGAAATGGAAAAGGCCGAGCAGTCCAAAGACTGGGATACGGTGGTTGAGATCGACATGCGAGTCTGGTTGGCCGGGCCGCGCCGCGCGAAAGCGGATATTGACCCCCACCTCTGGGCACGGGCGGCGATGATCAACCGGATCAACTACGGGCGGAGCGACCCGGAGCCCACGCCGATTGTCCTTGATCCGCCCGCGATTGGGCGGCTGAACGAGATCAAAAAACCGGCGCTGGTGATCGTTGGCGAATATGACATGTCAGGAGCCCTGTGGGCCAGCCAGCGCATCAGCGAGGGTATTGCTGGGGCGCGGCGCGTGGTTATGTCCGACACGGCCCATCTGCCGCCAATGGAAAAGCCGCAAGAATTCAACAAGCTCGCGTTGGAATTTCTCAATGGGCTGAAGTGACCGCGCGGATTTTCTGGCGCGCAGCGCGATAGAATCAAGCGACACAGGGGAGAACACTATGCGAATGCCCATCCTTGCCGGAAACTGGAAGATGCACAAGACGGTCGCTGAATCGCTGGCCTTCGTTCAGGCGGCTCGCGGCCCGCTGGAAGCCGTTGTTGGGGTGGAGAACGTCATCTGCGCGCCGTTCACGGCGTTGTCGGCTTTGTCCGAGGCGTTGAAAGGCTCCAACATCAAGCTGGGCGCGCAGAACATGCACTGGGAAGATCAGGGCGCGTTCACGGGAGAGACTTCTCCGATCATGCTCAAAGAGTTCTGCGACTTCGTGATCATTGGGCATTCGGAACGGCGGCAGTATTTTGGCGAACTGAATGAAACGGTCAACAAGAAAATCTGCGCGGCGTTGGCGCATGGCCTGACGCCGATTGTGTGCGTGGGCGAAAGCCTCGCTCAAAATCAAGCGGGCCAAACCGAGCAATTTGTCAGCGGGCAGGTGGGCGCGGCTTATGACATGCTGACCGCCGAGGAAGCCCTGCGAACCGCCATAGCGTATGAGCCGATCTGGGCTATTGGCACAGGGCTGGCGGCGACAGCGGAAGACGCCAACCGGATTATCGGCGGGGTGGCGCGGGAGACGATCCGCAAGATGTACGGCGCGGATTGCGCAGGGCGGATACGTATTCTGTATGGCGGAAGCGTCAGCCCGAAGAACGTCGAAGAACTCATGCGCCAGCCGGAAATTGACGGCGGGCTGGTCGGCGGGGCGTCGCTGAAGGCTGAGGATTATGTCATGCTGGCACAAGCCACCGCCTCCGCGAAAAGATAGGAGCGCCCGCCCATGCCTGAATGGATACTGGCCTGGCTCGTGGCTGCGATAGCTATCGCTCTGCTGTTGCCCGCCACGCGCTGGATAAACAAACATTTGCAGGGATTGGGGCTGCTGATCACCAACAGCGCGCAGGGCGCGGTGATGGTCTATTATGTGGCTTTGCTGCCCGGCGTGATATTGCGAGAGATCTGCCAATGGCTGGTCGCCAAAATTCTGCGCGTGCGAGTCAAGAAGTTCGCCATGTGGCCGGAGAAACAGAAACGTGGCGCTGTGCGGTTGGGGCTGGTCGAGATCGATGACATGACCGACATCGTGCGGGCGTCGATCATCGGGATTGTTCCGTCACTGGTAGGGTTCATCGTCATCGCGGCGGTGAGCGGGGTGTTCAAGACGCAGGCCCTCGCCGCCGGAGTGGCCACTGGTGATATGCCAGCGATTCTGGCCGGGGCGCATGACTTTCTCTCAACGACAGATTTCTGGTTATGGGTCTATCTGGTGTTCGCCATCGCCAACGCCATGCTGCCCGAAGAGCATGATCGCATCAACTGGTGGATCGTGCTCGGCGCGCTGGCCGCGATTGTCGTCGTCCTGCTTGTGCTTGACCTCGGCGTCTTGCTTCAGGCGGGCCTCACCGGGCCGCTGGCGCAACTGGCTAGCGCCGTGAGTTTCGTGATGACGTTATCGTTGTTGATTGACGTGTTTGTGATGGCCCTGATCAGCGTGACAGAATGGGTATATGGCCGATTCCTGAATCGGGAAGTGGAGTACAAATAGGGCGTTACTGATCATCACTCGTCGCTGGGCGCTGCCGTTCGCCGCGAGAGCCAGAAAAACCCAGCGAGGGCGATAGCTGTCAAGACCAGTATGGCGATGAGCTTGTACAACCGGGAAGGAATCGCCAGAGCCAGTCCGCCAAAAGCCGCGCTAAAGACGTAATATCCCAGCACAATCTGGCGCTGCGACAGCCCGAGATCGAGCAGGCGAAAATGCAGATGCCCCCGGTCGCCCTGAACCGGGTTGCGCCCCCGCGCCAGACGGTTGATCACCTGCCACGCCAGATCAAGCAGCGGCAGCCCCATCACCAGCAGGATAGCCGCCATCTTCGCCCCGCCAATGATCGCCAGCGCGCCCAGCGCGAACCCCAGAAAATACGCCCCAGACCCCAGAAAAATCTTTGCCGGAAAGAAATTGTAAGGCAGGAATCCCAGCGTCGCGCCCAACAAGGCCATTGGCAGCAGCGCCACCGAATGTTGGGGCGGTTCCAGCCGGAAGACCGAGTTGGCGAACAAAATAACACACGCCAGCGCGACCACGCCCACCGCCAGCCCGTCGAGGCCGTCCAGCCAGTTGACCGTGTTCATCATCAGGCCCAACCAGAAGATGGAGATAGTCACGGTGACGGCGTAGGGGAAATCGGCGGTTTGCTGCCCGGAGATCGGGTCGTTGACATATTCAATCAATATCAGGAACGACACGGCAATCGCGGCGGCCAGAAGCTGCGACACATACTGAACGGTCGGCGGAAGGTCGCGCCAGTCATCATACAACCCGACCAGAAAAATCAATGAGCCGCCCAGCAGCAGCCCGACCAGCCGGAACACTTCTTTGGGGTCAGATCGGATAACTTGCAAGCCAGCAGGCATCCCATCGCCCAGCCCCAGCGGGCCGACAATCAATAGCTGCGAGGCCAACACGGCGATCACAAACGAAAAAAAGACCGGAACGCCGCCGATGCGCGGAATCGGGCGGGCGTGCTTGCGCCGCCCACCGGGGATCGCCACCAGCCTCCAGCGCGCGCCAACCACGCGGGCGATAGGAGTCAGAATCAGCGATAGGGCGAACGCCAGCCCAAAAATCAGGGCGAAAGCGGGGAAGGGCGCGGGCATCTAGCCTGTCCCGAACTGGCGGTCGCCCGCATCGCCGAGGCCGGGAACAATAAACCCGACATCGTTCAGGCGCTCGTCCACCGCCCCAATATGGATCGGCACGTCGGGGTGAGCCTCACGCATGGCCTTGATGCCTTCCGGCGCGGCGATCAGTCCTACGTACTTGATGCGCTTCGCGCCCCACTCTTTGAGCAGGTTGGCGGTGGCCGTCGCCGAGCCGCCCGTCGCCAGCATCGGGTCGAGGATCAGGCAGACCTGAACGCGCGGGTCAATCGGCAGCTTGTTGTAATACTGCACCGGGCGCAGGGTGTGTTCGTCGCGGTACAGGCCAATGTGCCACACCTCCGCGCCGGGGATCATCTCCCAGATGCCGTTGACCATGCCCAGCCCCGCCCGCAGCACAGGCACGAGGCCGATGCTTTCGGCTAACGCCGCGCCGGGGGCAGTCGCCAGCGGCGTTTGGACATCTATCGGGTTTAGCGCAAGGTCTTGAGTCGCTTCATAGCACAGCAGGATAGCCAGTTCGCGCACCAACTGACGGAACTGGGTTGAGTCGGTGTTTTTGTCGCGCAGCAAGGTCAGCTTGTGTTTGACCAACGGGTGCGATGACACATAGACGCCGTCCATTGATAGACCCTCCTGAACATCATAATCAGCGGTTCGCAAAGATGTTGTTTCTGGCTTGCTAAAAACCTTCGAGCTGCGAAAAGTCGGCGACGCCCGCGCCCAACGTCACGATGTGTTGCAGCAGCGCCAGACGATTCTCGCGCACAGCTTGATCTTTGTCCATCACCATCACGCCGCCCTCGGCTGCCGGAGCGAAGAACGCCCAGATCGGCGCGGCTAACGGTTGGAAAGCGTTGACAAAAGCGTTCACGTCGGGGTCGTCCCCCAATGCTTCAGCGGCTTGTTGATAGGCCGCAACCAGATTCTTCTCAACAGGCTCTTTGAAACTATCCAGCTTCAACTTAAACGCCTGCTTTTGATCACGGGTGATACGAACACAGCGGGCATAAGCGTCCAGAATCGGCGACCAGTCATCACGCGAGACGTGGTTGGCAAGCTGGTCGGCATGAACGCTGGCGCGGTAGGGATTCTTCCCTAAAGGCACTACGGCGTGAACAACATCAGCGCGATATTGTTCCTCCAAGAAATTCATCAAGCGGCCTACAATAAATGCCGATACCATTAGTTGCCCACTCTCACTAATTGTTATAGGTTGTGACGATGCTACCCATGCAACTACTTGATCCAAATCTATGCTAATATGATGACCAACCAAAATTTGAACTACATTACCAGCAGCTCGGCGAAGCCCATAAGGGTCAGATGAGCCAGTCAGACCTACGCCTACCGCCATTAACCCAACGAGGCTGTCCAATCGATCCGCCAGCGCGACCACAATCCCCGGCCACGATTCGGGCAGCGTGTCGCCTGTCTGGCGCGGCTGGTAATGCTCGGCGATAGCCTGCGCGACGGCGGGCGGCTCGCCAGAACGCAAAGCGTATTCGCGCCCCATAATGCCCTGCAACGAAGTCATCTCGACCACCATATGAGTCGCAAGGTCGGCTTTTGCCAGCCGCGCCGCCCGGATGGTGGTGTCGAGGTCATCATCAGCCAGCCCCAACAACCCGCCGATCCGCCCGGCCAGTTCTTCGAGCCGCACCGATTTATCATAATACGAGCCGAGTTTTTCCTGAAAAGTCAGGGTTTTAAGATCGGGCAAGAAATCAGCCAGCTTTTTCTGAGTGTCCTGTTGATAAAAGAAGCGCGCATCGGCGAACCGCGCTCGGATGACATGCTCGTTTCCGTCAATCACTGAGTCTAAATGCTGGTCATCGCCATTGCGCACCGCGATAAACACCGGAAGCAGCTTGCCGTGCCTGTCCTCGACGGCGAAATAGCGCTGGTGTTTCTTCATCACTGTCGTCAGCACGGGCGCGGGCAGTTCGAGGAATTCCGGCTCGAAATGGCCTAACAGGGCGGTGGGCTGTTCCACCAGATTAGTCACTTCATCAAGCAACCCCTGATCCACTTTGAGCGAGCCGCCTGTTTGCTTCGCCAGCGCGCCGATTTGCTGCTCGATGCTGGCGCGACGTTCGGCAGGGTCAAGGATAATCCCTTGCTTTTGCATTGCCTTAAAATAAGTGGATCTATTTTTGATCTCGATTTTAGGAGACCCAGCCGGGCGTGATCCGTAAGTGAATCTTGGAGCACCGAATTTCGGGAAATCGAGTGGAACAATCGCATCCCCGTGAACAGCAGCAATCCAACGAATAGGGCGCGAGAAGGTTTGGCCCGTAATATTCCAACGCATTGTCTTGTCGAAATGAATTTGGGTTAGGATATTAGCAATAATTTGATAGAGCACACCCTGAGCCGACTTGGTTCCTTGTTTAACAACCGCAATAACATACTCGCCACCATCCATTGTGCGTTTTCCAAGCTGATCGACACCGACCCCATTCTTTCGGGCGAATCCTACGGCTGCGCCGGTAGGTTTGCCATCCGCATCGTAAGCGATAGTCGTTGGCGGCCCTTTAATGATCTCTTCCTCACTACGCTGAATATGTGATAGAGAATCAACTGAAACGACCAAACGGCGCGGTGTGCCACTAACGGTTAGGCCCTGATAATCTAGTCGCGCTGTGGCTAACATGGCTGGGGCAAGCTCTTTCAACTGATTGAGAGCTGAATTGAGATCAACAGTAGGAAGCTCCTCAACCCCAATTTCAAGCAAAAAGGGAGCGGCCTTTGTTGGGTAAGGGACAGAATCTTGCTCTGGTAGAGGCATCGGCTTACGAGGGATAAGGCCGCGCGTTTCGCGCAGATATCCCCATTCGTCAGGCAGCGTAGGAAACCCCATTTCCTCTCTTTGTTCATAGTAAGCCGTAGCCACCTTCGCGGCGAGGGTTTGCATCCGCTTGAAATACTTGGCGCGCTCCACCACGCCAATCGCGCCGCGCGTGTCCAGCACGTTGAACAGATGCGAGCATTTCAACACATAGTCATAAGCGGGCATCACCAGCGGCGGGGTCTGCGCCAGCGCATTCAGCGACTCGCTCTCGTAAGTGTCGAAAATCAGGCGCAGCGCGTCCACATTGGCAACTTCAAAATAGTAGCGGCAGTGCTCAATCTCGGATTGGAGCAGGGCATCGCCATACTTGAAGCCGTTGCCCCAATCAATCTCCCATACTGACTTCACCCCTTGCAGCGCGATCATGATGCGCTCCAGCCCGTAGGTGATCTCCACCGAATTCGGGTTAAGGGCCTGCCCACCCGCCTGCTGAAAATAGGTGAACTGGGTGATCTCCTGCCCATCCAGCCACACCTCCCAGCCCAATCCCCACGCGCCGAGCGCAGGCGATTCCCAGTTGTCTTCGACAAAGCGAATATCATGCTGGCGACGGTCGATGCCAATCGCTTCGAGGCTTTGCAAGTACAACCCCTGAGGATCGCCGGGGTCAGGCTTGAGGATCACCTGAAACTGATAGTGCATCTGCATCCGGTTGGGGTTGTCGCCGTAACGCCCATCATCCGGGCGGATGGATGGCTCGACGTAGGCGACGTTCCAGGGTTCGGGGCCAAGAACACGCAGAAAGGTGGCAGGGTTGCCCGTGCCCGCGCCGACCTGCGTATAGTAAGGCTGCCAGATAATACAGCCATGTTCCGCCCAGAATGTCTGCAACCGCATTATTGCTTCTTGAAACGAAAGAGGTTGACCCACAGACAAACGCCTCCAGATTAGATGTCAATTTCAGCTTGAATTGATGATAAGTCTACGCTAAGACATGAGCCTCTCCAAAAAGTTCGCCGGGCAATTCTGCTGCCCGGCGACGAAAGCTTTTCTCGCTGCCTGAGATCATTGATCGTTCAGGGCCGCCAGTCCCGGCAAGACTTTGCCTTCTAGCATTTCGAGGCTGGCCCCGCCGCCCGTGCTGACGTGAGTCACTTTGTCGGACAGCCCTACCTTGCTGATAGCCGCCGCCGAATCGCCGCCGCCAATGATCACCACCGCGCCGCTCTGAGCGCGAGCTGCGCAAGTCTTGGCGATGGCAAACGTGCCAACGCTAAAGGGCATCACCTCGAACACGCCCATCGGCCCATTCCAGACGATAGTCATGGCATCAGCCAGATGCTGGTTGAACAGCTTGATCGTATTCGGCCCAATGTCCAGAATTTGCCAGTCGTCCGGCACACCATCCTTCACGGCGATTGCTTTGATTAAGGTTCCCTCGTCAACCGCATTGGAGATGACGCTGTCCACTGGGAGGATTAGCTTGTTCCCGGCCTTGCTTAACACTTTTTTCGCGGTGTCAAGAGCTTCATCTTCCACCAGAGACTTTCCAACCGCGATCCCCTGCGCCTTGAAAAAGGTGTTCGCCATCCCCCCGCCGATCAACACTTTGTCGGCTTTGACGAGCAAGTTTTCAATCACGCCAATCTTGTCGGAAATTTTCGCGCCGCCCATAATCGCCACAAACGGATTTTTCGGGTTTTCCAAAGCCGAGCCGAGATATTCGATCTCGCGCTCCATCAGCAGCCCGGCGACGGCGGGCAAGAAACGCGCCACGCCTTCGGTGCTGGAATGCGCTCGGTGCGCCGAGCCGAAAGCGTCGTTGACATACACATCGCCCAGTTTCGCCATTTGCTCGGCCAGTTTTAGATCGTTCTTGGTTTCTTCCGGGTGAAAGCGGGTGTTTTCGAGCAATATCACGCCGCCATCTGGCAGCGCGGCGACAGCCTGCTCCGCGACTGGCCCGGCGCAGTCATCCGCCCACGCGACGCTAACGCCCAGCTTGGCGGCCAATACCGCGACAATTGGCTTCATCGAATACTTGGGATCAGGCCCATCCTTCGGGCGGCCAAAGTGCGACATCAGCGCCACGCTGCGCGGCTTCTGATCCAGTATCGCTTTGAGCGTGGGAACGGCGGCTTCAATGCGCGTGTCGTCGGTGACTTTGCCATCTTCGACGGGCACATTGAAATCGACGCGAACTAGGACGCGCTTGCCCTTCAGGTCAATATCCCGAATGGTTTTCTTGTTCATGGCTGTTCTCCTGACATGCGAAGGGGCGCAATTATGCGCCCCTCAGTGATTCAAAAGCCGCAGTTAGAGCTTGTCCGCGATCATCTTGGCAAGGTCAGCCGTTCGCATCGAGTAGCCCCACTCGTTGTCGTACCACGCGACCACCTTGCAGAAATTGCCGCCCATCACCATGGTGAACTGGGCGTCAATCGTGCTGGAGTGCGGATCGCCCTTGTAGTCGATGCTCACCAATGGCTCGGTTTCAAAGGCCAGAATGCCTTTCATCGGGCCGTCGGCGGCTTTCTTGAACGCCGCATGAAGCTCCTCGGTGGTGGTTTCCTTTTCCAGCAAAGCGGTGAAATCGACCACCGAAACCGTTGAGGTCGGGACACGCAGCGCGTAGCCATCAAACTTGCCCTTGAGTTCCGGGATCACCAGCGAGATGGCTTTAGCCGCCCCGGTGCTGGTCGGGATGACGCTCATCGCCGCCGCCCGCGCCCGCCGCAGGTCTTCGTGCGGCAGGTCGAGGATGCGCTGATCATTGGTGTAGGCGTGCACTGTGGTCATCAGGGCCTTGACGATCCCATAGTTATCCTGCACAACCTTCGCCGCCGGAGCAAGGCAGTTGGTGGTGCAGCTCGCGTTCGAAAGGACGTGATGCTTGGCGTTATCATACATGCTATCGTTGACGCCCAGCACAATCGTCAGGTCTTCGCCTTTAGCCGGGGAACTGATGATCACTTTCTTCGCGCCGCCCGTGATGTGCTTGGCGGCGTCTTCGCGCTTGGTAAAGCGGCCCGTGGACTCGACCACAATATCAACGCCCAGCTTGCCCCACGGAATCGCCGCCGGGTCTTTCTCCATAAACGCCTTGATGTGATCGCCATTGATCACCAGCCCGTCCTCGGCGACCTCGACTGTCCCATGAAAACGGCCATAGTTCGAGTCGTACTTGAAGAGATGGGCCATTGTCTTCAAGTCACCCACATCGTTGAACGCTACCACGTCAAAATCGGCGGGATAGTTTTCCAGCAGGGCCTTCAGAACTTGCCGCCCAATGCGCCCAAAACCGTTGATGCCGATCTTTGTTTTGCCTGCCATTCGATTTCTCTCCTTGCTGCCGGGAACAAAATTAACTGCTCAATCAAACGTTTGCATTCGCTACTGAAGAAGTCCCAAAATGGCGCCGCCTAACGCGTCAGCGTTGTGTCGCCAGGGACGCTGCGTGTCCGCCAGCGGCGCAGAGCGAACCCGCTGGCGCAGTCCGCGCTCGGCGCCCGGCTCCAGCCGGACGTAGGCGAAGTTGGCGTCCGCTGCCAACGTTGGAAAATGATCATTGATCAGCGCCACATCCAGCGACGCCCCGCCCATATGCTGCTCGATTGCCGCTACATGCTCCGCCACCCCGTAGCCTTCCGTTTCGCCGCGCTGGGTGGCGACATTGCACACATACACTTTGCGGGCTTTGCTGGCCCGGATCGCTTGCGCGATGCCGCGCACCAGCAGGTTCGGCAAGATGCTGGTGTACAGGCTTCCCGGCCCCAGCACGATCATGTCGGCGGCCAGAATCGCTTTCACCGCGTCGGGGTGGGCGGGCGCGTCGTCGGGTTGGAGCATCACGCGCTCTATCGCCCCGACCGCTTCCGGGATCGCCGATTCGCCTTCCACGCGCTTGCGCCCATTGCCGCCATTGGCCTTGAAATCGGCAACCAGCTTCACGTCGGTTAGCGTCGAGGGCAGCACTTGCCCTTTGATCGCCAGCACGCGGCTGCTTTCCGCCAGCGCCTCTTCAAAACTGCCCGTCACCGCCCCCATCGCGGTAATGAACAGGTTTCCAAAACTATGCCCTTCCAGCCCGCCTTCGCCAAAGCGATACTGGAATAGCTGGGTCATCAGCCCTTCGTCGCCAGCCAGCGCCGCCAGGTTGTTGCGAAAATCGCCGGGGGGCAGCACGCCCAGATCGCGCCGCAGCCGCCCGGAACTGCCGCCATCGTCAGCCACCGTCACAATGGCGGTGAGGTTGGCGGTGTGGTTTTTTAGCCCCCTGAGCAGCGTCGGCATGCCCGTCCCGCCGCCAATAGCGACGATCTTCGGGCCGCGCTGCCCGCGCTGATAAGCCACCAGAGCTTCGATGAGTTCCGTCCCCCCCAGCGCCAGCGGGGCGAGGATCGAGCGATTCATCATATACAGAGACAGGCCAACCGCGCCCAGCCCCAGCGCGGCGGCAATCGCTACCCGCAGGGCCAGCGGCAAGCCGCCCAGCGTGATCGCATAGACCCACGACCCGCGTGGCTGCGCCCGATACAGATCGACGGCCAGCATAGCGAAACCCAGCCCCAACAGCGTCACCCCGCCGAAAAACAGCAGCGCCCAGCGTTTCACGCCAATGCCCAGCGTAAGCAGTTTGAGCCAGACCTGCGGGTTGAATTTGCGCTGTGTCAACAGTCTTTGCCAATGAATAGTAATGGTCTAGTAGCGTTCAGCTGGGATTCTATCGATCATATCATGCGCGATCAGGGGATGTCAAAGCAAGGATGTCATAAAGAAATGAGCCGGGTGTCGTGTTTCCCGGCTCATCGTGAGGCTAATGCTAGGCCATCTCGATCAGGATGTCATCGCCTTCAACGTGGGCTGTGAAGCTCCGCACGGGGGTGATCGCCGGAAAGCTGAGGACTTTGCCATCGCGGATGTCAAACCGCGCCCCATGACGCGGGCATTCGATCTCGTAGCCGTCCAACTCCCCCTCGGCGACTGGCCCATCGTCATGCGTGCAAACGTCTTCAATGGCGTGGTATTTTCCGCCGACGTTGAACACAGCGATCCATGCGCCGTCCACTTCGATGATCTTGCGTTCCCCCGGCGGTATTTCGCTGGCTTGCCCGACTTTCACGCTCTTGCTCATACGCTCGATTTTTCTCCTGAACTTCGATAGATTTTCAGAAAAGATGGCAACACCTGTGAGGCCGCGCCTGAACTGCGCGAATTGGCGGCTCTTACTGGCTAGCCCGATCCCACGGCCAGCCGCCCCGGGGGAGACCCAACGAGGCATACAGGTCTCTGAGGCCAGAAATGAACACCCCTCCCGCCATGATCAACAGCCCCCAGCGCAGCGCTTCGGGGATAGCGGGCAGCGAAACCGCTAGCTTTGTAGGGGACATCGCCCATGCCGCCAGCGTCGGGATCAAATTAGCCAGCATCCCCCCATACAGAATTCCCATCACTGCATGAGTCACTCGCTCGCCAGCGTAGACATCGCCCAAAGATTTGCGAACCGCGATCTCGACAATAAAATCCCATAAGGTCAGAATGATCTCAGCCACGATCACCGTTGACAGCGCCAGTGTCCACGCGCCTTGCCATGCCAACCATGGCAGGGTTCCAAACAGCGTCGCGTACAAGAAATCTCTCGCTGCATGCAGGCGCAGTTCTGGCGCGGCGATTCGACCGCGCGCTGGAAGACGGGCGCGCCACTCGTGATAATAAAAAGTGTCGAATGCGCCAATCACCCCTTGCGCGGCCAACAGCCATAAGGCGACACTAATCACTGGCTGCCCCTTCCCGAAAGCTTGCCCTGATAGCCTATAAGATGCCCAATCACAGGCAGCGACACATGGACAGTGACATAAGAGCGATCCCCGTCCGGCGCGACGGCTTCGCTGGCAGTGACCACAGGCGCAATCCATCGAGGAAGCTTCAACCATATCGCCCCCAAACGCAGCGCGGCGTTTTGTTGGTGGTAAATGAGGCCGCCATCGCTTGCCGAAAGCGTGAAACAAATTTCTAGCGATCCAAAACGTTCAGCGACAACGTTCCCGGCTCGCTCTTCTTGAAAGGAGACGAGTCGCGTTTCTCCAAACCGCCGGGTCCATCGCTCGCCCTCGCCGATTCGCTCAATAGTGAGCGCGATTTTCTCGGCCTCAGACGCGGGCGGCATCCCGGTGACCCGATTAATCAGGCGGGCGAAAACATTTTTCCCGTGCGTGATCTGGAATATGCCTTCGGCTTGTAGCGTGTCAGTTTGAAGGTGGATAGCCCGGACAACCGGCTCTATCTGATCCCAATCTTCTCCGGTCAGACGCTCGTACAATGGCGCGGCCAGCGTCAATCCTCTTCGCCCGGCCATGCTGTCAGCCCATAAGCCCCCGCCTTCAGCACCTTCAACGAGAGCAGCGCGCACTTGATCCGCACCGCGCTCAGGGGGATGCCCAGCATTTCCAAAATCACATCCTTGTCAATGGCGCGTATCTCTTCCAGCGTCTTGCCTTCCAGCGTTTCATACAGCATCGACGCCGATGCCTGACTGATCGCGCAGCCGTCGCCGTCCCAGCCAACACCCTTGACTACGTTGTTGTCGTCCAGTTGCAAGGTCAGGTGAATATGATCCCCGCACACCGGGTTGTCCTCGGCATAGTCGATATTGGCCGGATCGACCAACTTCTTGAAGCGCGGGTTGTGATAATGGTCGAGAATCATCTCTCGGTATAGGTCGTCCACAGTATCCTCCGCCGAATTAAAGCAGGGTTTCTTTGACTTTGTACAACGCCTCGATAAACTTGTCCACTTCCTCAAAGGTGTTGTAGAGGTAAAAGCTGGCCCGCGCCGAAGCCGGAATCTGGTAACGTTGATGGAGCGGCATGGCGCAGTGATGCCCTGCCCGGATCGCGATCCCGGCGTGGTTCAGGATTTCAGCCATGTCGTGCGGGTGCGCTCCGTCCATCACCATCGCCGCCAGCCCGCCCCGTTTGTCGGGGTCGGATGGCCCCAGCACACGCACACCGGGGACTTCGGCCAGCCGTTCCAGCGCGTAAGCCGTGATCGCCTGTTCGTGCGCGTGGATGTCCCCCATGCCAATCTTGTTCAGATAGTCCACCGCCGCGCCCAGCCCTATCGCCTCAGCGATAGCGGGCGTCCCGGCCTCAAATTTGTAGGGCAATTCGTTCCACTGCGACCCGCTGAGTTCCACCCGCAGGATCATATCGCCGCCGCCCATAAAGGGGGGCATCGCTTCCAGCAGCGCGCGTTTGCCATACAGGATGCCAACCCCCGTCGGGCCGAGCATTTTGTGGCTGGAAAAGACAAAGAAGTCTACGTCAAGGGCTTGCACGTCCACCGGCATATGCGGGACGCTCTGGGCGGCGTCCACCAGAATCAGCGCGCCCGCCGCGTGGGCCATATCCGCCAACTGACGAACGGGTTGGATCGTCCCCACTACGTTCGACATGTGCATGATGGTCACCAGCTTGACGCGCTCGTCCAGCAATTTCTGGAAAGCACCCATGTCCAGAAAGCCGTCGTCTGTGACCGGAACGTACTTGACCTCGATGCCCGTTTGCTGCGCCAAGATTTGCCACGGAACAATGTTGGAATGATGCTCCATCTCGGTTGACAGGATCACATCGCCGGGCTTGAGGTTGGCCCGCGCCCACGACCACGCCACCAGATTGATGCTTTCGGTAGTGTTGCGGGTGTAAATAACCTCTTTGTGCGACGGGGCATTGATAAACGCCGCGATCCGTTTGCGCGCGCCTTCGTATGCGTCGGTGGCCTGTTCGCTGAGTTTGTGCAGCCCGCGATGCACATTAGAGTTGTAGCGGCGATAATAATCATTCATCGCCTCGATGACTGCCAATGGCTTCTGGGAAGTCGCAGCGTTGTCCAGATAGATCAGCGGGACGCCGGGCCGAACTTCTTGATTGAGGATCGGGAAGTCGGCGCGAATAGCGGCTACATCGAGGGGAGTGTCAAATTCGCTCATAACCTGCCATTTCTGAAACTAAAGGCCAGTAGCGGCAGCATCTTAGTTGTCCATTTTCAGGTCGATGGACTGTTGCAGCCGTTCGCGCACGCCCTCAAACGGGATGCGCTGCATCAACGGGTCAAAGAAACCATCGACGATCAAGCGGGTGGCGTCGTTCACAGGGATGCCGCGACTCATCAAATAGAACAGTTCTGTTTCATCGACCTTCCCCACCGTTGAGGCGTGGGTGCAGCGCAGATCGTTCGCCAGAATTTCCAGACCGGGGATGCTGTCGGCGCGGGCGCTTTCCTCTAACAGCAGATTGCGATTGGCCTGAAAGCCATCGGTCTTCTGCGCGCCAATGTCGGCCACGATCATTCCCTGCCATACCGTGCGGCTGTGGCCTTTGAGCGCGTTCTTGAACAGCAAATCGCTGGTCGTGCCGACCGCATGGTGATTCTGCTGGGTGTCAAGGTCGAGATGCTGGCGGTTGTGCGCGAACACCAGCCCCGACATCCTTCCCCACGACCCGTCGCCATCCAGATCAAGCGTCATAAACACTTTGCTCAGGCGCGTTCCCATCTCACCGGCCACCCAGTCTAACTGTCCGCTGCGCCCGACGCGCGCCCGCTGATGCCCAAAATTGTAGACATGCTCGCCCCAGTTTTGCAGGGCGACATAGCGCAGGTTGGCGTTGTCACGGACAAGCAGTTCCGTCGTGGTCAGGTGGAGCGTTTGAACATCCAGCGTCGGCGAGGCGGATTCATGCAGATAGGTCGCGCTTGCGCCTTCTTCCAACACGACCAGAATATGCGTCGCAGTCATCCCGGTGGCGGGCGCGTATTCGACGCTGTGCAGCGGCAGATCAACGGCCACGCCCTTGGGAACATACAAAAATGTGCCGTGAGTCCACAAAGCCGCCTGCAAGGCGGCGATTTTGTCGGTGTCCATCGTCACGGCTTCGGTCATCAAGTGCTTCTTGACCAGTTCAGGGTGTTCTTCAGCCGCCTCGCGCAGGTCGCTGAAGATCACGCCCTGCTTGGCGATAGCCGGGTTCAATTCGCTCTTGACCAGCTTGCCATTGACGTAAACCAGCAGCCCGCCCTGTTCCTTGCCGATCAACGGCGCGTATAGATAGGCGGGCGCGTCAGCAAGCTGCGCGCCGTTGCTATCGGCCACATGCATGGTTTCTTCCCATTTCAAGGACCGAAGGTCGGTGCGCCGCCATGCTTCGTCGGTTGGGCCGGGCATCGGCAGCGTTTCGGCCAGCCGCCATGCCTCTAGCCGCTTGTCGCGCAGCCATGCCGGATCGTTCAGTCGTTCCGATAGCGCTGTTACATCCTGTTCGGTCAGCGTGATCGTCGCTTCTTTCAAAATTTCTCGTCTACCCAACGCTCTTTCTCCGTCCATCATTAAGAGGGGCGACCCTATTCAGCCGCCCCTTTAGGTTCAATCTAAAATCTGTATTCTAAAATCTAAAATTACCCGATGCTGCCTTCCATCTGAAGCTGGATCAGCCGGTTGAGTTCCATCGCGTACTCCATCGGCAGCTCCTTGACCAGCGGCTCGATAAAGCCGTTGACCACCATCGCTTCGGCCTGCTCCTGCGAAAGCCCCCGACTCATCAGGTAGAAAAGCTGTTCCTCGCCGACCTTGCTGACCGATGCTTCGTGGCCGATGTTCACGTCCTGCTCGTCGATTTCGATCACCGGGTAGGTGTCGGAGCGGCTCTTGTCATCCAGCAGCAGCGCGTCACAGACGACGTTGCTCTTAGAGTGATGCGCGCCCTCGTAGACTTTGAGCAGCCCGCGATAGCTGGCCCGCCCGCCGTCCTTGCTGATCGACTTGCTGGTGATCTTGCTGGTGGTGTGCGGCGCGCCATGCACGATCTTGCCGCCTGCGTCCTGATTCTGCCCCTTGCCCGCAAAGGCGATGCTAAGAACTTCGCCATGCGCGCCCGGCTCCATCAGGTAGACGGCGGGATACTTCATCGTTATTTTGGAATTGTGAACGATGAACCCCTGCGACACAAAGTTTCCTGTGCCTTCAACCTCGATATCCCATGTAGGCATAGGCTCGCTGGTCGGCTCAGAGACTTCTATAGGCGCGATCTCGACATCGTCGCCCAACGTGATGTTGGAGCGGCCAATCTTGCGACCATGCTCTTTCTTAAGCGGCTGCTCTTGTTCGGCTCTTGCGCGAAGACCGCCGCTAACATAAAGCAGCAAACGATTATCAAGCGCAAAGCTCAAACGATATGAGCCATGAGCAATACAAGTGACACCCATGATCATTACTTCGCGCGGTTCGCTGAACTCCGTGTGGAGGCGCGATGTGATCCCCAGCGTCACGAGCAGAGAAGCGACATCCTCTAACAGATCGTGGTTCGCTGACTTAAGACTGAAATGTCGCTCCGCGATTGAGCCGTCCGCATCTAGATACCCTGCAATGAACGCGAGGCGTTGTGATTCAGGAATTGACCAAACCCATGAGGGAACACGTTTGGTGGAAGCTTTGCCCTCAAACCCGTTCACCTTGAAGAACTCGGCGAGTTCCTTGCTGTTCCATGCCAGATGAACCTCATCGGGACGCTCGACTGGCTCAACATCAATGAGAGCCGTCATCGTGTCCATCAGTCGACCACGCGCCCGATCCTCTCGCGGGGTGGAGAAACCAACTTTTGCCCAGCGAACAACGCCTTCTGTTTTGCCATGCTGAACGTCGATGTTGCCATCGCCGACCCAATAGCCAAACAGCCACATCAGGTCATTCGTTGTCCACTCGCCAACTTCCATCTTGGAAGGCCGCGGCCGTGTCATCACTAGCTCTGACGCAAATTGGTTCGAAGATTCAAAGCGCGTCTCCATCGCAGGAAGGCTAAGGCGGTGGGGCGTCCCGTAGCTTACTGAAACACGCGGGATAATCGCTTCGCTGAGATGATCTGCCCGGACGTATGCCATTTGATACCGCCCTAACTTCTTGGGCGCGTTTTCATCATAGACATAAGACAAGAAGGGGTGATTAGCAGTAACTTGGAGCTTTCGCTCGCCAATTGACACTTCATGCACTGGCTGATTGCCTGAGAATCGCTTGGCTAAGACTTTGCTGAAAACGAGCTTGCCGGACTTGTCATCAAATGACAACACCTTTTCGCCTACCTTCAGCGACTCTATCGTTTTGATGCCTTCCGGTGTCGTCACAGTTGAGCCTTCGGCAAGACAACCCAAGTTGCCGTCAACCCATTCCATCGTCGAATCGCGGTAGGCCACCGCGCGCTTGGTCACCAGATTGTAGACGTTGTTCGACCAGTTCTGGATAGTGGTATAACGCACCCGCGCGCCGGGCTTCACGATAATCTCGACCACCGCGCTGTGCAGGCTGTCGGATGAGTAAATGGGCGCGGTACATCCTTCAACATAGTGCACATAAGAGCCTTCATCAGCGATGATCAGCGTTCGCTCGAACTGGCCCATATTCTTGGTGTTGATACGGAAATAGGCTTGAAGCGGCATCTCAACGCGGACGCCCTTCGGCACATAGATAAACGACCCGCCCGACCATACCGCTGAATTCAGCGCGGCGAACTTGTTGTCGGCCAACGGGATCACCGTGGAAAAATATTCTTTGACAATGTCAGGGTGATGCTTGAGCGCGTCGTCCATGCTCAGGAAAATGACACCCTGCTTTTCAAGGTCTTCCCGAATCTTGTGGTAGATCACCTCGGATTCGAACTGCGCGCCCGCCCCGGCGAGGAACTTGCGTTCGGCTTCGGGGATGCCCAGCTTGTCGAAGGTGTTTTTGATGTCCGCCGGGACATCATCCCAGTTGCCAGCCTCGCCTTCAGTGGCGCGCACAAAATAGAAGATGTCGTCGAAGTTGATCCCGCTGAGGTCGGCGCCCCAGGTCGGCATGGGTTTCTTGTAAAAGGTTTCAAGCGCCTTCAGCCGGAAATCGCGCATCCAGTCCGGCTCGCTCTTCATCCACGAGATTTCTTCAACGATCTGGCGATCAAGCCCTTTGCGCGACCTGAAGGTGTAGTTTTCCGGCACGCTGAACCCGTACTTGTCTGCGTAGCTATCCTTGATTCCGTCGAGCTGCTTGGCATCCTGATCTGTCGTCATCGCTTTGTCTCCTCTAATCGGCGTTGGGTTTACTTCTCTTCTTCGCGCTCGCGCAGCCAGTCGTACCCCGCTTCTTCCAAATGCAGCGCAAGCTCCGCCCCGCCGCTTTCCGCGATTTGTCCGTCGAGCATAATGTGAACAAACTGCGGCTTGATGTAATTCAAAATGCGCTGGTAGTGGGTGATCACCAGAACGCCTAGTGTCGGCCCGGCCAGCTTGTTGACGCCCTCCGAGACAATCCGCAGCGCGTCAATATCCAGCCCGGAGTCAGTCTCGTCTAGAACAGCGATCTTGGGTTCGAGCACCGCCATTTGCAGGATTTCGGCGCGCTTCTTCTCGCCGCCCGAAAAGCCGTCATTCAAATAGCGTCCCGCGAAGTCATGATTCATCTGGAGAAAATCCATCTTCTCCTTCAACATCCGCCGAAATTCAGGGATGGGCATGCCTTTGTCCTCGGGATTCGCGGCCTTGCGCCGGGCGTTCATAGCCTGCCGCAGGAAATTCGCCAACGTCACGCCGGAGATCACCACCGGGTACTGAAACGCGAGAAACAGCCCGGCCTTGCTGCGAGCATCCGCTTCCAATTCCAGCAGATCCATCCCATCAAAAATAATCTGGCCTTCGGTGACTTCGTACAGGGGGTGGCCCATCAACGTATAGGCCAACGTGCTTTTGCCAGAGCCATTCGGCCCCATCAGAGCGTGAGATTCACCCTGCTTGACCGTCAAATTAACGCCCTTGAGAATGGGCTTCCCGTCCACGGAAACATGGAGATTGCGTATCTCCAAAGCAGCAGTCATAAAAACGAGCCTCCTGAAGTGGGCACAAAAGCAGTATTTTCCCCATTGATCAGCATTTCACAGATGGCCTGATTATAGCGCTGACCGGGGCCAGCGTCAATTAGCATGATATATATCTTCTTATTGACGAGAAATCGAGCATTATGCTATACTGATCATATGCAGAATCTACCTATCACGACGACTGGGCAAGCCATTCATACCACCCGTCGCGTCGTGCTGGACGCCCTCCGCGCGGCGGGGCAGGCGTCTATCAATCAGTTGGCGGAATCACTGGGCATCAAAGGCATCACCATCCGCCATCATTTGGCTGGCCTTCAAGCGGAAGGGCTGGTCGAGGTTGAAGAGAAGCGGCAAAGCGTGGGCCGCCCGGTGCATGTCTATCGGCTAACCGATCAGGCTGAAAGCCTGTTCCCGCAAAAGTATCACGAATTGGTAGAGCGCCTGCTCGATCAAGTCAAACAAACTTTTCCGCCCGAAACAGTTGAGCGGCTGATCGCCTCGCTGGCGGCGTCGGTGGCTGATGATGTCAAACGCGAGTTTGAGCATCTCCCGCCCGAAGAGCGTCAGCGTCGCCTGATCGAACTGCTGGCCCGCGAAGGTTTTATGGCTCGCTGGCGGCATACCGACGAAGGCTTGAAACTGGTAGAATATCATTGTCCCTATTATCGGGTCGGGCAGCGTCACCCGGAAATCTGCCGAATCGACGAGACCCTGATCCGGGTGGCTATGAATAGCGAGGTCTCCAAAGAAGCCTGTTTGCTCTCCGGCGACCCGGCTTGCACGTTTGTCGTCACATCCAACCCGATTGAGGTATCATCAAGTCAGTCGTTGAGCGTGTTCCAGGTCGAGTAACTGGCTGTCGCGCGAAACTTGGAACTCAGAACTCGAAACTGCCTTCAAAAGGAATCACTCATGAGCAACACATCGATCGATTTGACTATCAAGGAAGTCGAAGTCCGTGAAGCCTTGCGCTCCGTGATGGATCCCGAAATTGGGATGAACGTGGTTGAGCTGGGGTTGGTGCGCCAGGTGGAAGTCAAACCGGATAGCGCGCATATGGTGGTGATCATGACCACGCCGTTTTGCCCGTATGGCCCGCAGCTGATCGAGCAGATGCGTGTCACCGCACAAAATTTCTTAAAGACACCCACTACCATTGAGTTAGGCCCCGAATTGTGGGACCCCTCGATGATGGAAGAAGGCGCGGGCGGCGACTGGGGCTTGTTCTAACAGTATTTTGCGACGATAGGGACAATGCCGTCGGCTTTGCAGTTTTCGAACAGATTATTTCAGGAAAACGTCACAAAACCCCGGGATCGCTGTCACAGGAAACTGTCACAAAACTACTGCTCCACAACTCCTTCCACGTTGACAATAAACCCGCTGGGCGCGCCGCCTAGCTCGGCGAAAGTGACACTGTAATTAGCCGCTTGTCCCGGCTCCAATGGCTGTTGGTCGACCAGCGCAGCGCCAGTCGCGATCACCCGCTGCTGATCGTCAAACAGCGTGACAATAACTTTCACCAGATTGACCGTCGCGCTCCCCTGATTGGTCGCCTGCCCCCTCAGAACCAGCCAACCATTCTCGTCGACTCCCGATTGCGTAGTGACCACAAAATTCTCCGGCCCATAAAATGTTGGCGCGGCAGCGTTCACATAACGCGCCGAAGCGTGAAGCTCGTAGCGCGCCATGCCAGGCGGCATCCCCTCAGTGAACACAATCAGGAAAGGTGCGCCCTGACCCGGTAGCACAACATCCGAGGACACAAAGTCATCGCGCTGGGCCAGCAGCCGATTCTCCGCGTCATAAAGTTGAGCATGTATTTGCACAAACTCTAGCCCGTCGGGCGCGTTGTTGATGGCCTGTCCGGCGATCTGGAATCCGCCGCTGCTCCCCATCCACGCGTTGAGACCTGTGAACCCGACAGCGTCTTTCTGCCCGGTGTCTTCGTTTTCAATCGCGCTCGACCATGCCGAGAATGGATTGATAGTCATGGTGTTGATAATCCGGCTAACCGTGCGAAACTGGGCGGAATCTTCGGGCAGGCGAGTTCTGAGGGCCACCAGATAAGGGCCAATAATCTGAACAAAGTCGTTATGCTGGGAAACTTTCCCGTCGCTGCTCAGGAAGAACTTGACCCTGAGACTGCCATCGGGCATCGTGTCACGCGCGCTTTCCTGAAACGCTGTTCCTCCCGAAGCATACACCGCGCGCTCATACACGGTCGCCAGCGCGCTCAGATCAGGCAGGGGCGGCGTAAGGGTAGGGATATCCGGGGCGACGGGTGTTGGGGCTGGCCCAACAATCTTGCTCAAGCTGACAACATACATGCCCACAAGAGGCTCGGCGGAGTTCGGCGGGGAAAACTCAACGTTGATGGCGTAATCGGTCGAAGCGTCATTCACTACCCAGTCTGGAGGCAAGTTCAACGTGAACACGCCGCTGGGATGAACATACGTCACAAATGTGGTCGGATCAACCAGCGCGGGAGTTGACTCAGTGGAAGCGCAGCCTGCCAGCGCGACCACGACACCTATGACTAGAAGCGCCTTTATTTGTCTGATCATGCCGCCGATTGTAGTGATTCGATCAGGGCCCTGCAATGGGATAGTTTTGCTTCGGGGGTTTCATAAGCGATAGCCGTAGCGCGCGCTATTTCTTAATTTTGCGCCACGCTTGTGCTTTTAAGAAACGCAAGTCTGTTGTATTCTTTAGCTGATTGACTCCGCTCACCGCCGAGGCGGGCTCACATGGAAATTGTCAAGCAATGTTTCAACTTCGCGCTGCGCCTTGCGCCGATCTTGACACTAGTCGCTTGTGCCACGCTCTCCCCATCGACCCCTGTAAGCCTTTCGACCTGCGCCGATCTCGACGCGACCTGGGGAAATTGGCCCGCGACTATCGACACTTTGAATGACTTGATCGCTTCCAATCAAACGTGCGGCGATGAACCGCTATCGAGCAAGCTCTATGCGGCCCACATTAACTATGGCGCGTCACTTGAGCAAGCTGGCGATAACGTTGGCGCAGCTAGCGAATACTCGGCTGCGTTAACCTTAAATCCACGCCGCGACGAAGCGTTAGAAGCGTTATATCGTCTGAACGCATTGCCGGCTTCAACTGCCTCGCCCTGCGCCCCGCCGAATCTGGCGTTCATGCCAACGCCCACGCCAGTGTATCAACCCGGAAACCTCGTTAACCTTCAGGGAAATCAGTTGATGTGGGAAGGCCAACCGTTTCACATCCGGGGCGTCAACTACTACCCTCGCTATGCGCCGTGGGATCGTTTCTTGGCTCAGGGGGATATCAATGATATGCGGACGGAGATCAATCTCATTGCGGGAAGCGGCTTTAACACAATAAGAGTATTTTTGTCGCACAATGAGATGTTTCAGTGCAAAGACGGGCGAACAAATGCTAATGCTGACGCTTTCGTGAAGGTTGATTTCTTGATGGCTTTAGCGAGGGACAATGGGCTGAAAGTGATTGTCACGCTCAACGATCTACCCGATTTGTATATTGCGCCGCTATACACTACCGACACCCCCAACGATGCGCTCACAGCCTACATCATAAAACGATATGCTGCCGACCCTGCTTTGCTGGCATGGGATATTCGCAATGAGCCAGATTTGGATTACACGCCACGCACAGGCAAGCCAACACTATTCACACAAGATCAGGTTATCGGTTGGTTAGGCCGTGAGGCGGCAATTGTGCGCGCGAACGATCCAAACCATCTCATCACAGCGGGATGGTTTGGAAATCCTATGGTGTCTGAACCTTATGTCGATTTTCTATCGTTCCATCATTGGACTGACGCTACCGAATTATCAGCGCGCATTGATGAAATCCGAGCAGCTAGCGGGAAACCGATCTTGCTTGAAGAAACGGGTTATTCCAGTTGGACAGTTGGGGAGCAAGCAAGCGGCGATTCTTTGCGGCAAGTAACAGAAATGGCGGAGGCAAAAGGACTGGCAGGCTGGATGATTTGGGCGGCCTTTGATTTCCAACCCTCGCCGGGCCAGGTGGAGACCGCCGAGCATCACTTCGGCCTATGGACGCTTGATCTGACTCGTAAGCCTGCGTTGGAGGCTCTGCCTTTGCCCTAAGAAATGAGGATTCGATGATCGCAGATCGCAAGAACGCCCTCGAGCTTCTCTCCGGTTGCCTGCTAGAGCTAGGGTTGTGGCTGGTGGCGGGGGCCTTATGCGTGGTTGGGACGGTCCTCGGCGCGCTGATTGGCGGCGCAGTCACCCCCGAATCGGGCGGCCCGGCACTGGGCGGGTTGGCCGGGGGGATGTCCTGCGCTATGATCGGCATTCTCGTCATCGGGGCGTGGATCATAGTCAAGCAGGCCAATCGCGGTCGCCGCGCGGACGCGATGTTCGCGGCACTGGGGCTGCCAGCCCGCGCTTATTACTGGCGCGGTCGCCAGGCGCACGGATCGATCCATGGTCGTCAGGTTGATGTGTATGTAGCCCCGCAGGGAATGGCCCTTCAGCTAGAGTGGTATGTGGCTTCCGCCGCACGAACACGATTGTCGCTGGCTCTGAAAGGCGCGCTGGGCCATGCCGCCGCCAAAGCCATGAAGCCGGAATGGCTAACCCTCACCCAGTCCCCCGATCTCAATCACTTGCTGGCGACGCCCTTCGACCCTGATTGGGCGCGCGTCTTGCTCGCCGATGAGTCTGCTCGTGCCGCCATCGCAAAGCTCTGCGCGCCCGCGCCGGGCCGAGAAACCCGCGCCTTGAACATCACCCCCAGCGCGATCTACTGGATCGTCAATGCCCTGCCCGATTCCGCCTTGACGCTGGACAACGCGCGTCGCTGGCTGGATGATTTGATGGCATTGGCGAAAGCCGCCGAACGCGTCCCTGCTCCGGCCAACCCCGCCGAAGAATATGCTGTCGAACAGCGGGCGCGCGTCGGGCGAGGGCAGGGAGCGTTGCGGGTCGCGCTGATCATCATCGCCGTCTGGATTGGCATCTCGGTAGTCTGCGCTGTGCCCGTGATCGCCATCATCGCCTTCTTAGCGACTCGCCCATAGCTCTCAATACTTCTATCAAGCCTTAGTTGGGCCGTCTTATTAGCGCAATTCGTGGATTGAATTCTTTGGTTTTTAGCCAATGACGCTCATCCTTTCGATAAATGCGACTCTGTTGTATCCTCTAGCTGATCTTCTCCACTCACCCCTGAGGCAAACTCTATGACCATGACTGTCGATCTTGACCTCACGCGGCTTGATCCTGTCCTCGACAAGCATCGCGAAGGGGGCAGAATCAATCTCCTGCCCGCCTTGCATGACGCGCAAGCCCTGTATGGATATCTGTCTGAGCCTGTGTTGAAATCGATTAGCGCCGCGCTGCGCGTGCCGCTGGCCGATATTCATGGCGTGGTCGAGTTTTATACGATGTTTTACAGCGAGCCAGTGGGCAAGCGCATGATTCGTATCTGCGCTGATCCCGCCTGCGCTATCGCCGGGGCTGAAGGCGCGCTCGTCGCCGCTTGCAAACGCGCCGGTGGTATTCACCCCGGCGAGACCTCCGCCGATGGCAGCGTGACAGTGGAACGCGCGACCTGTCTGGGGCTGTGCGATCAAGCCCCTGCCGCCCTCGTTGACGACATGGCTTATCGCAATGTCACCGCAGATAACGTCGCCAAGCTGTTTGATGGGCAAGGCGTCCCGTCGGAGCTTCAGGTAGCGGGCGAGCCGCGCCTTCTCACCCGCAACATTGGCAAGGTGGCCCCCCATGACATAGGGACACTCAAAAACGAAACCGGGGCGTTTGCCCCGTTGGAAAAAGCGCTCAAGGAAATGACGCCAGAGCAGGTCATCGAGCAGGTCAAGGCGTCCGGGCTGGTCGGGCGCGGCGGGGCAGCCTTCCCGACTGGCGTCAAATGGGAAGGAACACGCAATGCTGTGGGCGACCCGAAGTATGTGGTCTGCAATGCCGATGAAAGCGAGCCGGGGACGTTCAAGGATCGTGTATTGATGGAAGGCGATCCTGTCCGCGTGTTGCTAGGCATGATCCTATGCGGGTATGCCGTCGGCTCGAACAAAGGCTTTTTGTTTATTCGCGGCGAGTATCCGCAAGCCGCCAAACTGCTTCAAGGGGCAATCGACGGTCTACGAGCCGAAAACCTGCTTGGCGATGCTATTCTGGGGACTCAGTTCAGCTTCGACATCGAAATCCGGCGCGGGGCGGGGGCGTACATCTGCGGCGAAGAAACCGCCCTGTTCGAGGCCATCGAAGGCAAGCGTGGATTTCCCCGCCTCAAGCCGCCCTTCCCGACCACGCACGGCCTGTTTATGAAACCAACCTGCATCAACAATGTCGAGACGCTGGCTTGCATCCCGGATATTGTCGAGCATGGCGGCGAATGGTTCAAGCAGTGGGGAACGGAGCAATCGACCGGGCCAAAGCTATTTTGTGTCAGCGGGCATGTTCACAAGCCGGGCGTGGTCGAAGTTCCGTTTGGGACGCCCCTCCGCCAAATGATCGAGCAGCATTGCGGCGGGTTCAATGGGACGCCCAAAGCGATTCTGATGGGCGGGGCGGCAGGCGGCTTTATGACGCCCGACCAACTCGACACCAAACTCAGCTTCGAGGATTTGCGGGCCATCGGCGCGCCAATAGGCTCAGGTGTGGTGATGGTTTTCAATCAAACCGTCGATCTGCGCGAGGTTCTGCGCGGGCTGGCGCATTTCTTCGCGCACGAATCCTGCGGCAAGTGCTATCCCTGCCAGTTGGGGACGCAGCGGCAAATGGAGATATTAGATCGCATCGTTGGCGGCGAAACACGTGCGACCGACTGGGACGCCCTACACGATATCGGCTGGACGATGACCGATGCCTCGATCTGCGGGCTGGGCCAGACGGCGGCCTCGGCGGTGTTGAGCGCTTTGAAATTGTGGCCTGAGCTTGCAAAGACGCAGTAACAGCAGTTCGCAAATTAGGAGGGGGAATATGTATCAATGGATGGTATATCTGCACATTGCCAGCGTGTTTGTGTTCCTCATGGCGCATGGAGCATCGGCGGGAATGGTGTTCTGGATGCGGCGCGAAAAAACGCCGGAACGTATCCGCCCGGTGCTGGACTTTTCGGCAAGCGCGACGACAATGACAGGCAACATCTCGATGCTGGCAACCCTGTTGACAGGCATTGCGGCCGGGATCATGCAGTCGTGGTTCGCCTATGGCTGGATATGGACATCCATCGGCCTGCTTATAGCGATTTCGATGGGCATGTTCTTCACGGGGACGGTTCATTATAGCAAAGTGCGGAAAGCCGTCGGGTTGCCTTATATGGACAAAGGCAAACAGCAGCCTGCCGTCGCCCCGACCAGCGAAGCGGAAATTGTGGCATTGGTCAAGGATAAAATGCCCATGATCGCGACCACCATTGGCGTTGTGGGCTTGGCGCTGATGCTGTGGCTGATGATGTTCAAGCCGTTTTGATCGCAGCTAAGTCAGGACTAATCGCACCAGAGCTATGACCAAACGCGTCAAGCTGCTCGACAAAATCCGCAATAACCCTAAGCAAGTTTCATTCCGCGATTTGAGGCAGCTTTTGGAGAGCTTTGGTTTCGAGCTAGATCATGTCACTGGAAGCCATCACATCTTTTTAGGAACGGTAGCGGGTAGGAATACTCGTATCAGTATTCCCTTCAAGCGCGGGAGACTTCGGGAAGTTTATGTGAAGGAAGCGTTATCATTGATAGAAGAGATTGAATTAAGGCAGACAGCAAATGGAGATAACGATGAAGACGATTGATTACTATCTGGCGTTAGCGTATCCCATCGTGCTGATCCCCGAAAATGATAGTGTCTGGTTTGCCAAGATTCCATTATTGCCGGGCTGCATGACGGAGGGGGATTCTCCTACGCACGCGCTCGATATGCTTGAAGATGCCAAACGAGGCTGGATAGAGTCCGCGCTCAAACATGGCGATGATATTCCAGAGCCACAGCCGGGGATTATTGAAATTGTACATAAGCCCTATCCACACGCTGCTTGAATAAATGCCCGCTTGGCGCGTTGAATTTGTGGCTCAAACTGGTAAAGTCATATCATCGATTTAGCCCACGCCGACGCTGACGCCACAGAATTTTCCTCTGTGTCTTCTGTGTTCTGTGTGGACAGATAAATTGGACTGGAATGAGTCAACCCGATTCTATAAGTGGCGCGCTCCCCGCGACCTATACCATTATCACTCGCAGCGGGTGGGAAGACGTTGCCGGGGAGATTATCCACGAGCAGTTGGTCTCGATCTTTGTCAACGGGCAGGAGATCATGACCGCCATGTGCTCCCCGATCCAGCAGGACGCGCTGGCGGTGGGCTTCCTCGCCAACGAGGGTTTGATCGCCTCCATCGACGAAATCGCCGATCTGCGGATATGCGGGGACGGTGGCTGCGTGGATGTTTGGCTGACACATTCTCACATTCCGCCGCGCCGGATGATCCTTACCTCAGGTTGCGGGGGCGGCGTGACCTTTCAGGATTTGACCCAGCATTACCCGGCGCTCACCGAAACCCGGCAGATCGCGCCTGAACGACTATGGGCGCTGATGGACGATCTTAACCACTCGGCGAAGCTATACAGCCGCGCGCGCGGGGTCCACACGGCTGCCCTGAGTGATGGCGAGAAACTGCTGTTGGTCGCCGAGGATGTGGGTCGGCATAACACGCTCGACAAACTGCGCGGCATGGCCCTGATGGAAGGTGTCGACACGAAGGGTTGCGTCTTGCTTTCCACCGGGCGGGTTAGCTCGGAGATGGTCACCAAAGCGCGGCATATGGGCGCGCCGATTGTGTGCTCACGCACCTCGCCGACCAGCCTCTCGATAGGGCTGGCGCAGGAGTGGAATATCACGCTGGTAGGGTATCTGCGAAGAAACAGCATGAACGTCTACGCGCATCCTGAACGGATCGCGCAGGAGACGCATCAGCTTTCATCCAATGGACGGCGCAAGGAGAGCATCGCGCATGGCACAGACAATCACGCTGACGATTGACGGCGCAGAAATCACAACCGAGCCGGGAACAACCATACTCAAAGCGGCGGAAGAAAACGGCATTGACATTCCGCATGTGTGCTACCATGACGCGCTCACCCCGCCCGCCGTGTGCCGGGTGTGCGTGGTGGAAGTGGAGAAAGCGCGCGTCCTTCAAGCCTCGTGCGTCGCCCAGTGCGGGGCGGGGATGGTGGTTCACACCCGCAGCGAGCGCGTCGAACGCAGCCGCCGCACGATTTTAGAGATGCTCAACTCGGCGGTGAACCTGAGCGAGGCGCCCGACATCCTGCCGATGCTCGACGATTACTTAGTAAACCGTGAACGGTTCGCGGATGGCGAAAAGCGCGAGAGCGAGATCAAGGACGACAACCCGTTTTACCTGCGCGACTATTCGCAATGCGTCATGTGCTGGCGCTGCGTGGAAGTCTGCGCCGAAGATGGGCAGTTCGCGTTCGCGTTGAACTACAGCGGGCGCGGGTTCGAAACGCAAATCTCAACGTTCATGGATGCGCCTCTGAACGAAACGACCTGCGTGTTTTGCGGGCAGTGCGTGGGCGTCTGCCCCACCGGGGCGCTCAAGCCGAAGGCCCAGTGGGGGCTGGAGCAGGGGATGTCGAAAAATGACATCTGGCAGATGACCCGCAGCAAGAAAAAGCGCAAGGATTCGACGCTGAATAAGCGGTAAGCGCGCCTAGTATTGGAAGAAGCATCAAGAGGGGCAAACAAATTTATGAAACACAGAACTATAACGTTAGCTATCGGCTATCTGATCCTGTTAGCGGGCTGCTCTGCCTCGGCGCCTGCCGCAACATCGGTGGTGAACGAGCCAGTCGTAGCAACCGAGCCGCCTGCCATCGTGGCCGAAGCGACCCAGCCGCCGCCAGCTACAGAAGCGGCGATTTCGCAACCCGATCAGCCACCCGCCTTATGCGAAGTGACGCCCGACGATACCGAGGGGCCGTACTACCTCGCTGGGGCGCCGCTGACTGACAACATGGCCCCTGCCAACCTGCCCGGGGATCGCTTGATCCTCAGCGGCACGGTCTATGTCGGGGACTGCCAAACGCCTTTAGCCGGGGCGGTGGTGGATTTGTGGCAGGCGGACGCAGCGGGGGTATACGATTTCTCGGAGAGCTTTATCTTGCGCGGCAAGGCCATGACCGACGCGCAAGGCCATTACCAGATGGAGACCATTGTGCCCGGCTATTATGAGCCAAGACCGAAGCATATTCACTACAAAGTGATCGCTGATGGCAGGCCAACCTTCACCGGCCAGATTTACTTTGTCGGGGATGATCGCGCGGCAGGCTTTCCGGCGACAGTTCTCACAACACTTACGCCCCAAGACGGCGTATTGACCGCTGTGTTCAATATAGTCTTGTCACGCTAGGTTTCTAAAATGCCCAAAATCACTGACTATCTTTGGGAAATTCCGCACACGGCGACCGCCGACGATCCGCCGGATGTTGACGCCCTGCAACAGACTTTCAACCTGCCGATTATCGCGCTGTTGGAACAGCCTTTCAAAGGGCTGGGCTACGATCTCAAAAGCAGCGACGTTATGATCCGGCTGGATGAGCGCGTGGATAACACCGCCGACACCTACTATGCCAATGTGCGGTTTATCCGCTATCTGCGGCCTGACGTGTTTGCCCGTGTTCATTTTCAACAGTTGGAATGGGCGTTGATCCTGCCGCAGCCTGAGCAGCATCAGTACGTGATTAATCTGGATCGCTTCAAGGTGGCTGATCCCCGAACTCAAATCGCCGTGCCGGACTGGGAAGGGCGGCGACACACCCGCGTTTCAAACAAAGCCGATTATGTTCTAGAACACGATGGACCGGATCAGGTGTGGACGTATGCCAACCCGCAGCAATTTGAAGATCAGCTCAACCTGTTCTGGGAAAAGTTCATGCGCTCAGGGCAGGATTGGCTGGAAGACCCGCGCGACATCTAACCTTGAGAGGGTGATCCAAGTTAAAAGGAGAGACGCTCTTGATCGCGCCTCTCCTTCTTTGTTGCTTCTTTGCTGTTACTTCTTCGTTATAACTTCTGCCTTCTAACTTTTAGAAGAGTCCCTTGATCTTCCCCGTCTCCAAATCAAGGTCAATATCCATATACGCGGCATGAGTCGCCAAACCCGGCATCGTGCTCATCTTGCCCAGCAACGGGTAGATAAAGCCCGCGCCCACGCTGGCCCGCACTTCGCGCACCGGAATGGTGAACCCGGTCGGCGCGCCCTTCACGTTGGGGTCCGAAGTGAAACTCAGGTGAGTCTTCGCCATGCAGATCGGCAAATTGCCAAAGCCCGCCTTCTCATAGGTAGCGATCTGCTCCTCGGCCACTGGCTCGTAGGTCACGCCATCGGCGCGATAGAAATCGATAGCGATCTTCTCGATCTTTTGCTTGATCGACCATTCCAGCGGGTATAAGAATTCGAATTTGCTCGGCTTCTCGCAAGCCGCCACCACTGCTTCAGCCAGTTTAGCCGCGCCGGGGCCGCCTTCAGCCCAGTGCTTGCTGACCACCGCATCTTCCGCGCCCATCGACTTGGCGTATTCGCGGATCATCTCGGTTTCGGCCTCGGTGTCGTCCTTGAAGTGATTGACCGCCACCACCACCGGGATGCCAAATTTGAGCGCGTTCTCGATGTGCCGCCCCAGATTGGGGAGCCCCGCCTCTAGCAAGCCGAGATTTTCTTCGATGTACACTTTGTCCAATGGCTTGCCCGGCATGACTTTTGGCCCGCCGCCATGCATCTTGAGCGCGCGGACGGTCGCCACCAACACCACGCAGTTGGGGATTAGCCCGGAATAGCGGCATTTGATGTCAAAGAACTTCTCCATGCCAATATCCGCGCCGAACCCGCTTTCGGTCACCACGTAATCCGCCATCTTGAGCGCGATCTGATCGGCGACTATGGACGAATTGCCATGCGCGATGTTGGCGAATGGCCCAGCGTGGACAAAGGCGGGCTGCCCTTCCAATGTCTGCATCAAGTTGGGCATGATCGCGTCTTTCATCAACACCGTCACCGTCCCCGCGATGCCGAGGTCTTCCAGCGTCACCGGCTTGCCTTGCTTGTTAAGGCCAACCACCACCCTGCCCAGCCGTTCCCGCATATCTCTCAGGCTGGTGGTCAGGGCCAGAATCGCCATGATCTCGCTGGCGACGGTGATATCGTAGCCTGTCGTGCGCGGGAATATCGGGCTGGGCGAGCCATCGGCCATGTTGTGCTCTTCGTCGCCATGCCCGACTTCGATCCGGCGCAGCATCCGGTCGCAGACATCCACCACGCGGTTCCATGTGACTGTCTTGGGATCAATATCCAACCGCGTCAGTCCGGCTTTCGCCAGCCCTTCATTGCTCTGGCGGCTCTCATGAAACAAACGCGTGTCCAACGCGGCAGCGACCAGATTATGCGAAACGGTGATGGCATGGATATCGCCTGTCAGGTGGAGGTTGAAATCCTCCATCGGAATGATCTGGCTGTAACCGCCGCCCGCCGCGCCGCCCTTGATGTTGAAGGTCGGCCCCATGCTTGGCTGGCGGATACAGGCGACCACGCTCTTGCCCAACGACGTGCCGAGAGCCTGAGTCAGACCGACGGTAGTGGTGGTTTTGCCTTCGCCCAACGGTGTCGGCGTGATCGCCGTCACGTCAATATATTTGCCTTGCGGTCGATCCTTGAATTTCTTGAGAACATCCAGATGAACTTTGGCTTTGTGCTTGCCGTAAAAATCGAGATCGTCTTCTGTCAGGCCCAGTTTCTCGGCGATCTGAATGATGGGCTTGATGGGCGCTGATTGGGCGATCTGAATATCGCTGGGGACTGCCATACGAGGTTCTCCTGTGGGGTGACTAGAATGCAAAGCAAAGGCAGACTGGGAGCCTGCCTTTGCAATCGTCTATCATTGTAGTCAGTTTTAGGGGGATTGCGAATGGAACTCATCACCCTTGGCGGGTGATCTATTTCCTCAAACTATAGAACACCAAGTTGCGTTTTGTGCCGTAATCCCGTTTAATGCGTTCTGATTTGGCAGATCACTCAGGGAGGGCCCAATGGCTAACGAACTCAACACAATGCTAAAGGGCGCGGGAAGCGCGCTGCTGTTTTTAGTCGGCTTTCTGCTCATCGGGTTTGTGATCGGTTTTGCGCTATCGGAATTGGGAATCCATAACGTCGAGGTTATCGGCTTCGGCATCGTGTTGCTGGTATGCCTCATGGGTGGCGCGCTGTGGGGACGCGCGTTGGCTCAGATTTCCGGCTACGCGGACGTCCGCGCTCTGATGCTCGCCAACTCGGTGAGCTATGGCCCGGCGGTGATCCTTGTGGCGTTTGGGCTGGGGGAGTTAGAACGGCTCCTGGTGGAGCAGAGCCAGTCCAGCTTGCCGATCAATATCTTATTTGAAGTTCTGTTCACCACCGGAACATTTGTCATTGTAGCCCTCAACGGCCTTGCGAATGGAATCGCTTTGAAAAGCGGTTCGATGGCGGCGCGACTGGCGAGCTTAGGCGGGCTGGCAGGCGCGCTCGGTTTCTTGATCCCCACCCTGCTTCTTGATCTCGCCGGGCGCCGCTGAAACTGCCACGATGCTGACTAATATGCTCGTCGGGGTAGTCTTTGGAACGATGGCGGCAGGGGCTGTATTGGCCGCCCACATGCGCCGCTTTATCTCAGCAAGCCTGACGCCAACGCCCCTCGTTACGGCGTCATCAGATTAAGGCGCATTCTTGCAAAAACTCGATTACTCTCCGAACAAAATAATAGCTGTGCTGCTGGCGTCGCAAAGCCTTGCCTCCGCTTCGTTGATCATGGTTGTCACTGTCGCCTCGATAGAGTTGGTCGCGTTAGCCGGGGGCAACAAACAGTGGACTGGCGTCCCGGGAACAACAATGCTGATCGGCGAAGCCCTGATCGCGTATCCTGCCAGTCGCCTGATGGAGGCTATCGGGCGGCGGCTTGGCCTTTCGCTAGGCCATGTGCTGGGGATCATTGGAGCCAGTGTCACTGCCGTCGGAGTTTTCACTTCAAGCATCTTGCTTTTTCTGTTAGGCATTCTGGTGTTGGGTTTTGCCAGAGGAACGCTCGATTTAGGGCGCTATGCCGCCGCCGACGCCAACCCTCCTGATCGCCGCGCGCGGGCGATCAGCCTTGTGGTTCTAGGCGGAACCGTTGGCTCGATTGCCGGACCAACCCTGATTAATGTGGCCCAATGGTTAGCCACCGCTGTTCGGTTGCCTGAAGCCGTCGGAGCATGGCTACTGATGAGCGTATTTTTCTTTTTGGCCATCGGTATCCTGATGCTATTCCTTTATCCTGATCCACGCGAGATCGCGCGCCAAATCACCGCCGAACACACTCTGGAACATGTGATAGCGCAGCCTGCCCGGACATGGGGCGCGCTAGCGCGTGAGCCGGGCATCCAGTTGGCGGTCGGCGGGCTGGTTTTCAGCCAGTTAGCTATGGTCACGGTGATGACCATTACCCCGGTGGAGATGCGAGGCCATGACCATACCCTTAGCAGTGTGTCGTGGGTGATTATGGCCCATACACTGGGCATGTTCGGCTTCTCGTTTGTCACTGGCTGGCTCACGGATCGGATCGGGCGGACGCTCGTGATCCTGATAGGCGGCATCATCTCGACTATTGCCTGCGTTATCGCCCCGTTTTCCAGCGCTGTGCCGTGGTTAGCGATTAGCCTGTTCTTGCTAGGGCTGGGCTGGAACCTGAGTTTCGTCGCCAGCTCAACCTTGCTCGATGAAACGCTTCTGCACCAAGAGAAAGGCCGAGGGCGTGGCGCGGCGGATGCGCTGGTCAAAATATCGTCAGGCGTCGGCGGCCTGAGTAGCGGCATTCTGTTCGCCGCCACCAGCTACACCGTGACCAGTTGGCTGACAATTCTGATTGCAATCATGCCAATAGGGTTGGCATTGATTGCCCTTGCTCGGCGAAAGCACGCGGTGTCAAACGCCCCCGCCCGCTAAAAAATCGCCATCTCTTGGGGCATTTGACGCTCTATGCGGGGCAAGCTATAATCCGCGTCGCTTTCCTGCGTAGCTCAACGGCAGAGCATCCGGCTGTTAACCGGAGGGTTGCTGGTTCGAATCCAGCCGCAGGAGCCTTTTGTTCTAAATTTCACAAGCAAACTGCCCGACCTCATCGGTGGGCAGTTTTTGTCTATGGTAAGGCTTGAGTAGCGGCTAACCATCCAGTGTGACGGTAACGGGTACTGGATTGCGAATGATATCCAGCACCGGCGAGGTCTTTTGGACATAATTGCACAGTTCGACGATCTTTTCGCGTGGCGCATCACTTTTAATCCGGTAAGTGAGCTTGATGTTCTCGTAGCCGGGCCGCGTTTCCTCAGAGAGTCCGAGAAAGGCGTGCAGGTCGAGATCGCCTTCTAGCTTGAAGCTCAGGCTCTCGACGCGAATGCCCATCGCCGTCGCATTGTAGACAAAGCCCACTGACAAGCAGGACGCCAGCGCGTGCAGCACGGCCTCGACCGCATTGGCGCCGTGGTTCTCGCCGAGCAGCACGGGCGGCTCATCTCCTTCCAGAACGAACGCCCCGGCGCGGGATGTGTCTTCCTGTCCGGCGGCATAGAAGCTCTGAATCTTAGTCCGCGAGTGTCCGCCGCTGACCCACTCGGTCTCGGCGCGGAACTTGCACCGGGCAAGGTCGGGGTTCTGCTTGATAGCGTCAATTGTCCCGACAAGCTGATCCACGTTGACCCCGTTCACCTTGTTTGCGATTTGCTGTGCCATGTGATTTCTCCTTTAGGTTCTAACTCGGCTTCCGTTATACGCGCGGTTGTTTGCGCGCAGAAAACTCTATTCAACTTTCGGCTGGTCTGAAATCTCGCAGGCGAGCGCCTCCAGAGCAGTGTTCCATTCGGCATCGTCAACCGGTTTCCGCGCACGGAAGTTGATCCCAACGGTGCCGAAGTCCGCTGCGCTGGACTGCTGGGGCGCATCGCTGAACACGTCCGCCTGCCAGGTAATCTCGAAATCCACAAAGCCCGCGGCCACAACTGTGGCCTTCAACTCTGCTTCCAGCAGAGCACCGGCAATTCAACCCGTCCACAGATCAATCTTTTGTTTGGCGCTGGTCGGCACAGCCTTCTGCACCAGGATGTCGCCGATTTGTAAGCGGCCATCGGGCTTGAGCACGCGCGCCATTTCTTTCAGGGTTGCGGCTTTATCAGGCATCAGGTTCAGCACGCCGTTTGAGATGACCACGTCGGCCCATCCGCTAGGAACGGGCATTGACTCGGCATATCCTTCATGAAATTCCACGTTGGAGAGCTGTGCCTCCGCTGCGCTGCTCATGGCCTTTGCCAGCATCGCAGGCGTCATATCCACACCGATGACCTTGCCTGTGGGGCCGACCATTTTGGCGGCAATCAGGCTGTCTATGCCTGCTCCGCAGCCGACATCTACAACCTGTTCGCCTTGGCGAATTGCGTCAATGCTGAAGGGGTTGCCTGTTCCAGCAAACGATTCGATGGATGTCTCAGGAATCCCTTCCAGCCACACATTGTGGTAGCCCAGAATTCGGGTCAACGGGCGGCCTGTATGGAAATGGAATCCCTGCTGCGGGTTAATCGCCACTTCTTTATATTCCTCTTGAATGGCAGTTCGCAGTTCTTCCATATCTAGCTCAATATCTTTGCTTGTACGATTACTCATCTACGCCTCCTGTGCCATCCCCTAGATCTATCCTTATGACTAAGCGTAGGGAAGAAAGAGTCGAATGTCTCCATTAGAAAGAATGGAATGAGTAATGGAAAATGCCTGTGAAATCGTGTAGGATGGATGAGTCGCTACTGCGAGTTCACGAACATGGTCTTCTAGGAATGCGCTCATGGATGGGAAAGCGACATCGCCCGACATATTGACGGAACGCGAAAAAGAAATCCTGGTTCGGCTGGCAAACGGATTATCGGATCAGCAGATTGCGGATGAGCTCTTTTTGAGCCCGAATACTGTCAAGTGGCATAACCGCCAGATTTACAGCAAACTGGGGGTTGGCAGCCGGACACAGGCAATCACGCACGCCAGAGAGTTAGGACTTCTCGATAGACAAGTTACCCTCGTCGATACGACAGTTCCTCAACTACTCGCATCAGATCGCCACCGGATCGAGCAGCGAATCCATTTCACTCACAGCTTCGATGGCACGCGCATCGCGTATGCGATTGCCGGGGATGGCCCGCCGCTGGTCAAAGTGGCCAATTATATGAGCCATCTGGAGTATGACTGGGATAGCCCGGTCTGGATACACTGGTTGGAAGAACTGACCCGCGATCACACGCTGTTCCACGCGGACGAACGCGGCTCCGGGCTCTCGGATTGGGATGTCGAGGAAATTTCGTTCGAAGCGTGGGTGCGCGATCTCGAAGCGATGGTGGATGCTGCAGGTCTGACGCGGTTCCCGCTGTTTGCGATGTCGCAGGCGGGCGCCGTAGCAGCCGCTTATGCCGCCCGCCACCCTGAACGGGTCAGCCGCCTGATTTTGCACGGCGCTTATACGCGCGGTTGGTTGAACCGGGACTTAACTGAAGAGCAAATTGAAGAAGAGAAGTTGCTGATCAGCCTGATGCGGGTTGGATGGGGGCGGGAGAATCCGGCATTTCGGCAGGTGTTCGCTATGCAGCTCTTTCCCGGAGCGACACCTGAACAATTGCGCGCTCTGGAAGAGCAAATGCGCATTTCCGTTTCCCCGGAAAATGCGGTGCGGCTGGAGAGCGAAATGCATCGAGTTGACGTTCGCCATCTTGCGCCTCAGATCAAAGCTCCAACACTGGTTTTGCACTCGCGTGAAGATGAAAGTGTCCCCTTCGAAGAAGGCCGCCTCTTGGCCTCGCTGATTCCCAATGCGCAGTTTGTGGCGCTGGAAAGCAAGAATCATCTGTTGACTGAACAGGAACCCGCTTGGCCGAAGTTCGTGACGGCGTTTCGCAGTTTCCTTAGCGGCAATGACCAGTAATGACAATCCACTTGTTCGTCACTTCTAAGCAGACACCACCGTAGACAGATAAATACCCGACAAGAAAGCCGGGTATTTTACGCAATTCAGATTTGACGACCTGACGGGATTCGAACCTCGTTTAGATCATTCACAAAACATTGGGCTTCCCCCGATTCAGTGGACACAAAAAGTGTCTAAGAAGGGGTACACTGAAATCGGAGGTTAGGCATGGACACACGGAAGTATCGCACGTACAGCAAAGAGTTCGAGATAGATCCAGTCAGGGGAGCTATTTGTTGCAAATATCACAAATGAACTGCCTACCGATGAGGATAGGCAGTTTTTGTCTGTAGTGCAGTTTGAGCAGCGTGAACGGTTCGCTGACTTGCAGCTTGATCTTAAGAACCTGTGATTTGGTTTCAAACCCCCTTGGAGGACATCAGTGCCTTTTCAAAATGTCAAGTGATTGACTTACTAGTTTTTGTATGCAAACTTACCAATTCTTGCTAGATACCGCATACGCCTCTACATATGGCGGATCTGCCAGGATGAGTCCCCCAGAATACTGAGGTCAGGCAGCGACTGCGCCGCGGCGGCTACACACCTGATGGGCGTTGTTGAATGAATAAATTGATGGTAAGCTGAAAAGATGAGACAGCAAACGAAAACACCCGCCATAAAACGAGATGCCAAGAAGGCGAAGAAGACCAAGTATCCGAATGGATGCAAGCA
>Ga0210377_10000203_pt1 | contig 57043 bp, 54 predicted proteins | sample PLM4_65_b1redo_FD_155480 | JGI IMG/M metagenome (GOLD analysis project Ga0210377, IMG submission 155480) | Groundwater sediment microbial communities from an aquifer in East River, Colorado, USA - PLM4_65_b1 redo | ecosystem: Environmental > Terrestrial > Soil > Riparian zone | place: USA: East...
TCGGCTGAACGATGACCGGCTCGTCCTTCTCCAGGTAGATATCGCGGTACGTGGGGTCGAGTTCACTCTGAGCGAAGCGAAGAGTCTCCGGTGCACCTTGCGCCGAAAGAACTTCGGGCGGCCCTTTCGAGCCGCCCGATCCTGAGTGCACCAGAGATCCTTCGCCGTCTTCGCGGCTCAGGATAAACCTTGATTACTGCTCGTCGTCGAAGTCCGCCAGCGACAGTGCGTCCTCTTCCTCTGCCTCCGGTCTGAGCAGATCCTCCAGAGTCGGCTGAACGATCACCGGCTCGTCCTTCTCCAGGTAGATGTCGCGGTACGTGGCCATTCCCGTACCGGCCGGGATCAGACGGCCGACGATCACGTTTTCCTTCAGGCCGCGCAGGTAGTCCACTCGGCCGGCGATTGCCGCTTCCGTGAGTACGCGCGTCGTCTCCTGGAAGGATGCGGCCGAGATGAAGCTGTCGGTCGACAGCGACGCCTTCGTGATGCCGAGCAGCAGCGGCGTTCCGTCGGCCGGCTCGCCGCCGCGGTTCATCACCTTCTCGTTCTCTTCCATGAAGCGGAAGCGATCGACCTGCTCGTCCACCAGGAAGTCCGTGTCGCCCACCCGCGTCACGCGCACCGACCGCAGCATCTGACGGCAGATGACCTCGATGTGCTTGTCGTTGATCGAAACGCTCTGCGAGCGGTACACCTCCTGGATCTTGTCCACCAGGTAACGCTGCAGCTCCTTGATGCCGAGGACCGAGAGCACGTCGTGCGGATCGATCGGACCGTCGATGAGCGGATCGCCCGCCCGTACCCGCTCCCCTTCCTGCACATTCACGTGCACCGAACGCGGAACGCTGTACTCGTGACGCGTTCCTTCGTCCGTCTCGACGATCACGCGGCGCATGCCCTTCACCACCGGCCCGTGATGGATCGTTCCATCGACCTCGGTGATGACCGCCTTCTCGCGCGGATGACGCGCTTCGAACAGCTCCACCACGCGCGGCAGACCGCCGGTGATGTCCTTCGTCTTCGTCGTGGCGCGCGGAATCTTCGCCAGAATGTCCCCGGGAAAGACTTCCTGACCGTTCTGCACCATGAGGTGCGCGCCGGTGGGGAGCAGATACTTCCGCTCCTCGCTCGACTTCTTCGTCTTGACGATGACCGTGGGCGTGCGCTTCTCGGCCGTCGACGCTTCGACGATGACCATCTGCGTGAGACCGGTAACCTTGTCGGTCTCCTCGCGGACGTTCTCGCCCTCGACGATGTCCTTGAACGCGATCTTGCCGCCGACCTCGGTGAGAATCGCCGAGGTGAACGGATCCCACTCGACGAGCGGCTGTCCGGCGTCGACGTGCTGGCCATCGTGAACCTTCAGCGTCGAGCCGTACACGAGCGCGTAACGCTCCTTCTCGCGCGCGGTGACCGCGTCGCCGGAGCCCTTCTTCCCTCGCTTCGTCGGAACGATCTCGACGATGAGGAGCTTGCCGTTGCGGTTGATGACGACGAGGTTGCCGTCCTTGTTCGTGACGGTGGAGACGTTGATGAACTGCACCTTGCCGGGGTTCGTCGCTTCGTGCCGCGACTGCTCGGACACGCGCGATGCGGTACCGCCGACGTGGAACGTGCGCATCGTGAGCTGCGTGCCCGGCTCGCCGATCGACTCGGCGGCGATGACGCCGACCGCCTCGCCGATCTCGACGAGCTGGCCGCTGGCCAGATTGCGTCCGTAGCAGCGGCGGCAGACTCCGCGCCGCGTCTCGCACGTGAGCACCGAGCGGATCTTCATCATCTCGATGCCCGCTTCCTGAATGTTCCCCGCCAGGTCCTCGGTGATCTCCTGGTTCTGTCCGACGAGAAGGTCGCCGGTGAGCGGATCGTAGACATCTTCCTGAGCGACGCGGCCGACCACGCGGTCGCGCAGCGGCTCGAGGATGTCGCCGCCTTCCATGATGGCGCTGACGTGAATGCCGTCGAACGTGTTGCAGTCCTGTTCGGTGACGATCACGTCCTGCGCGACGTCGACCAGACGGCGCGTGAGGTAGCCCGAATCGGCGGTCTTGAGCGCCGTGTCGGCGAGACCCTTACGCGCACCGTGAGTGGAGATGAAGTACTGCAGCACCGACAGACCCTCGCGGAAGTTCGCGGTGATCGGCGTCTCGATGACCTCGCCCGAGGGCTTGGACATGAGACCGCGCATGCCGGCCAGCTGACGGACCTGCTCCTTCGATCCACGAGCGCCGGAGTCGGCCATCATGAAGATCGGATTGAACTCCTGCCGCTTCTCCTCGGTGCGGCGCATCTCGGAGAACATCTCGTCGGAGACCGTTTCCGTGGCCCGATGCCAGATGTCGATGATCTTGTTGTGGCGCTCGCCGGCCGTGATGGCGCCGTCGAGACGCTGGCGCTCGACCTCGAGAACCGACTTGCGCGCGTTGTCGACGATCTCCGCCTTGCGCGCCGGGATGACCATGTCGTCGACGCCGATGGAGATGCCGGCCTTCGTCGCATAGAGGAAGCCGAGATCCTTCAGCGCGTCGAGCATCTTCACGGTGAGGTTGTTGCCGTAGTTGATGAAGCAGTAGTTCACCAGCTCAGACAGACCCTTCTTCTTGAGCAGGCCGTTGATGTACGGGATCTCATCCGGCAGCGCGCGATTGAAGATCACGCGGCCGACGGTCGTGTCGACGAGCTTGCGATTGACTTCGTGCACTTCGGCGTGCACGACATCCTGATCGTTGAACTCCTTCGTCAGATCGATGAGGCGCCCGGTGATGCGCACCTTCACGGGCGTGAGGATCTGCACCTCGCCCGCGTGCAGCGCGAGCAGAACGTCATCGTAATCACCGAAGCTCTTGCCGGCGCCCTTGGCGTCCTTCTTTTCCTTCGTCAGGTAGTAGCAGCCGAGGACGAGGTCCTGCGACGGAACGGCGAGAGGCTTGCCGTGCGCGGGCGACAGGATGTTGTTCGACGCAAGCATGAGCACCTGCGACTCGACCTGTGCCTTCGGCGACAGCGGCACGTGAACGGCCATCTGGTCGCCGTCGAAGTCGGCGTTGAACGCCGTGCAGACGAGCGGGTGGATCTTGATGGCCTTGCCTTCGACGAGCACCGGCTCGAACGCCTGGATACCGAGGCGGTGGAGCGTCGGTGCGCGGTTGAGCAGAACGGGATGCTCTTTGATGACCTCTTCGAGCGCGTCCCACACTTCCGTCTGCTGCAGCTCGACCATTTCCTTGGCCGCCTTGATCGTGCCGACGAGACCCTTGGCCTCGAGACGGTTGTAGATGAACGGCTTGAACAGCTCGAGCGCCATCTTCTTCGGCAGACCGCACTGATGCAGCTTGAGCTCGGGGCCGACGACGATGACCGACCGGCCGGAGTAGTCGACGCGCTTGCCGAGGAGGTTCTGGCGGAAGCGGCCCTGCTTGCCCTTGAGGGTGTCGGAGAGCGACTTCAGCGGGCGGTTGTTCGAGCCCTTCAGCACGCGGCCACGGCGGCCGTTGTCGAAGAGCGCGTCCACCGCTTCCTGGAGCATGCGCTTTTCGTTGCGGACGATGACGTCCGGCGCGCGCAACTCGAGGAGCTTCTTCAGACGATTGTTGCGGTTGATCACGCGGCGATAGAGATCGTTGAGATCGGAGGTCGCGAAACGGCCGCCGTCCAGAGGAACGAGCGGGCGCAGCTCGGGCGGAATCACCGGGATCACGTCGAGGATCATCCACTCGGGACGATGACCCGACTTGCGGAAGGCGTCGACGACCTTCAGCCGCTTGGCCGCCTTCAGCTTCTTGATCTGCGAGGTCTCGGTGCGCATGATGAGGCGCAGCTCGTCGGAGAGCTCTTCGACGTTGACGCCCTTGAGCAGTTCCTTGATCGCTTCGGCGCCCATCTTGGCGACGAACACATCGCCGTACTGCGTGCGCAGCTCGCGATACTTCTCCTCGGTCAGGAGCTCCTTCTCATTGAGCACGCCTTCGAGATCGCCCGGATCGATGACCACGTACGACTCGAAGTAGAGGATGCGCTCGAGATCGCGCAGGGAGATGTCGAGCAGATGGCCGATGCGCGACGGCAGTCCCTTGAAGAACCATACGTGCGACACGGGCGAGGCGAGCTCGATGTGCCCCATGCGCTCGCGGCGGACTTTCGACTTGGTGACCTCGACGCCGCACTTGTCGCAGATGACGCCGCGGTGCTTCATCCGCTTGTACTTGCCGCAGAGGCACTCCCAATCGGTGATCGGGCCGAAGATCTTCGCGCAGAACAGACCATCGCGCTCGGGCTTGAAGGTGCGGTAGTTGATCGTCTCCGGCTTGGTGACTTCGCCGTACGACCACGACCGGATCTTCTCCGGAGAAGCGAGGCTGATCTTGATGGCGTTGAAATCGTTGATCGCCTGCTGCTTGGCCGGTTGAAACAGTTGGTTAAAGCTTTCCAATGTGCGCCTCCGTATTTCTCACGGGCGAATGCATGTTCTGACGTAGGCCGGGCTTTAGCCCGGCTGGCCGGGCTGAAGCCAGGCCTACGTTTTCATTCCTTCAAAAGCTCCACGTCCAGGCACAGCGACTGCAGCTCGCGAACGAGCACGTTGAACGACTCGGGGAGACCCGGAACCTCGGGGACCTCACCCTTGACGATCGCTTCGTAAATCTTCGAGCGGCCTTCGACGTCGTCCGACTTCGAAGTGAGCAGCTCCTGCAGCGTGTAGGCGGCGCCGTATGCCTCGAGAGCCCACACTTCCATCTCTCCGAAGCGCTGGCCGCCGAACTGCGCCTTGCCGCCGAGGGGCTGCTGGGTGATGAGTGAGTAAGGACCGATCGAGCGAGCGTGAATCTTGTCGTCGACGAGGTGCGAGAGCTTCAGCATGTAGATGAAGCCGACGCAGACCTTCTGCTCGAACGGCTCGCCGGTCATGCCGTCGTACAGCGAGGTCTTGCCGTCTTCCGGCAGACCCGCGGCACGAAGCTGGGCCTTGATCTCGGTCTCCATCGCGCCGTCGAACACGGGCGTGGAGAAGTAGAGCCCGAGCACACGCGCGGCCCAGCCGAGGTGCGTCTCGAGGATCTGACCGACGTTCATGCGCGACGGAACGCCGAGGGGGTTGAGCACGATCTCGACCGGCGTTCCATCCGGGAGGTACGGCATGTCCTCTTCCGGAAGGATGCGGCTGATGACGCCCTTGTTGCCGTGACGTCCGGCCATCTTGTCGCCGACGGAGAGCTTGCGCTTCATGGCGACGTAGACCTTGATCATCTTGATGACGCCCGGCGGAAGCTCGTCGCCCTTCTGGAGGTCGTCGCGGCGCTCTTCGGCCTTCTGCTCGAGGACGCGCACGCGATTCTCGGCGCGCTCGACGAACATGCGGATCGTCTCGCGCGTCTCCTCTTCGACCGGCAGCGCGAGCAGCTCGCGGCGAGACAGCTTCGCGATCACGTCGCGATCGGCGATCTCACCCTTCTTGACGAGGATGTCGCCGGTCTTGAAGTCGACGACGTCGCGCTGCAGGCGCTTGTCGCTCAGCACGTCAGAGAGGCGCTTGTTGCGGGCGTCGGTGATGATGCGGATCTCATCCTGGATGTTGCGGTTCATCCGCTCGACTTCGCCCTCTTCGATCGACTTGGCGCGAAGGTCCTTCTCCACGCCCTTGCGCGAGAAGATCTTCACGTCGACGACCGTGCCTTCGATGCCCGGAGGCGTCTTGAGCGATGCGTCGCGGACGTCGCCGGCCTTCTCACCGAAGATGGCGCGGAGCAGCTTCTCTTCGGGAGTGAGCTGCGTCTCGCCCTTCGGCGTGACTTTGCCGACGAGGATGTCCCCCTGCTTGCAGGTGGCGCCGATGCGGACGATGCCCGACTCGTCGAGATCGCGCAGAGCGGACTCGCTGACGTTCGGGATGTCGCGGGTGATCTCTTCGGGACCGAGCTTCGTGTCGCGGGCTTCGATCTCGAACTCCTCGATATGGATCGAGGTGTAGTAGTCGTCCTTCACGAGCTTCTCGGACACGAGGATCGCGTCTTCGAAGTTGTTGCCGCGCCACGGCATGAAGGCGACGAGGATGTTCCGGCCCAGTGCCAGCTCACCGGCATCGGTGCACGGGCCGTCGGCGAGGACCTGGCCCTTGCGGACCCGCTGTCCCTCCCGGACGTTCGGCTTCTGCGTGATGCAGGTGTTCTGGTTCGACCGCTTGAACTTGACGAGCTGGTAGATGTCGGCGCCGAACTCCTTGGTCTCGCCGGTCTCGACGTCTTCCGCTTCGACGCGGACGATGATGCGGTTCGAGTCGACGAGATCAACGACGCCGCCGCGCTTGCCGATGACGACTGCACCTGAATCGCGCGCCACGACGTTCTCCATGCCGGTGCCGACGAGCGGCGAGTCGGTGCGGAGCAGGGGAACGGACTGACGCTGCATGTTCGCGCCCATGAGCGCGCGGTTCGCGTCGTCGTTCTCGAGGAAAGGAACGAGCGATGCGGCCACGGACACGAGCTGCTTGGGAGAGACGTCGATGAAGTCGACCTTCTCCTTCTCGATGGAGACGAAGTCGCCACTCTGCCGCGCGATGACGCGGTCGTGGGTGAGGTTTCCTTCCTCGTCCATGATCACGTTCGCCTGCGCGATCGTGTAGCGCTCCTCATCCCACGCCGAGAGATAGAACGCGTACGGCTCGGCCTCGGCCGGCTGCAGCAGCCCCTTCTTCTTCGCGGAGCCCGCGTTCTCCTTGACGATGCGGTTGTTCTCTTTGGCGAGCTCGCGCTTCTCGACGATCTGGCCGAGCGTGAAGCTCGAGTCGCCGACCTTGATCACGCGGTAGTGATCCAGCACGCGGGCACCGTCGACCTTCTTGTAAGGCGACTCGATGAAGCCGTACTCGTTGATGCGCGCATAGCACGCCAGCGACGAGATCAGTCCGATGTTCGGACCTTCCGGCGTCTCGATCGGGCAGATGCGGCCGTAGTGCGTCGGGTGAACGTCGCGGACTTCGAATCCGGCGCGCTCGCGCGACAGACCGCCTGGCCCGAGGGCGGACAGACGGCGCTTGTGCGTGACTTCCGAGAGCGGGTTCGTCTGGTCCATGAACTGCGAGAGCTGCGACGAGCCGAAGAACTCCTTGATCGCCGCGATGACCGGCTTGGAGTTGATCAGGTCGTGCGGCATCGCCGAGTCGATGTCCTGATGGACCGACATCTTCTCCTTGATGGCGCGCTCCATGCGCACCAGGCCGATGCGGAACTGGTTCTCGAGCAGCTCGCCCACCGCGCGGACGCGGCGGTTGCCGAGGTTGTCGATGTCATCGACGCGCCCGACGTCCTTGCGCAGGCGGAGCAGATAGTTGATGACGACGAAGAAATCTTCGGCGCTCATCGTCTTCTGCGTGACCGGCGACTGGAGGTCGAGCTTGATGTTGAACTTGAAGCGGCCCACGCGCGAGAAGTCGTACTTGCGGGCGTCGAAGAACATCCCTTCGAACAGCGCCTTGGCCGACTCCAGCGTCGGAGGATCGCCCGGCCGCATGCGGCGGTAGATCTCGATGATCGCCGCTTCGAACGACTTCGAGGTGTCCTTGCGGACCGTGTTGAGCAGGATGTCGGAAACGAGATCCCACTCCGGGAAGATCACTTCGATCTCGCTGATGTCGTGCTCGCGGAGCGTGTCGGCGAAATCGGCCGGCACGTTCTCGCTCGCTTCGAAGAGAACCTCGCCGGAGTTGAAGTCGACGACATCGCCGAGGAACACGGCCTTGTCCATCGCGGCGAAGTCGACCTTCGCGGTGGCGATGTTGTTCTTCGTGAGCGCGTCGGCCATCTTCTGATCGAGCTTCAGGCCGCCGAAGACGGTGCGCACGGCGCGGCGGCCGCGGATCGAGTGACGCTCCTTCGCCTCTTCCTGATCGAGCACGCGCTTGTCGAACGACAGCGCGACGCCGTCCTTCTGAATCGTCGCCTTGATCGGGGTGTAGAACTGGCGGAGGATCTCCTCGTCCGTCGTGAGACCGAGGGCGCGCAGAAACACCGAACCGAGGAACTTGCGCTTGCGGTCGATGCGAACGTAGAGGATGTTCTTCTGGTCGTACTCGAACTCCACCCAGGAGCCGCGGTACGGAATGATCTTCGCCAGGAACGTGTGCGCCGATTCCTTGGTGAAGAAGACACCAGGGCTACGGTGCAGCTGCGAGACGATGACGCGCTCGGTGCCGTTGATGATGAACGTGCCGTTGTCCGTCATCAGCGGGATGTCGCCGAAGAAGACTTCCTCTTCCTTGGCGTCGCGCATGTGCTTCACGCCGGTGTCCGGGTCTTTGTCGTACACGAAGAGCCGGAACGTCACCTTCAGCGGAACGCTGTAGGACATGCCGCGCTCCTGGCACTCCTCGACGGAGTACTTCATCTGCAGATCGACGGGGTTGCCGCAGATGTCGCAGATCTCGACGCGGTTCTTGTTGATGACGCCGCAACGCTGGCAGGCCACGGTCTCTTCATGCGGGTGATCGGTGATGATCTTGTTCCCGCAGTTCGCGCAGGTCATGCGCAGATGCTCGAGACCCTTGAGCGCGCCGCACTTGCACTCCCAATTGCCGATGGCGTAGCGGACGAAGTCGAGCGAGCAGGTCTCCCGGAAGTCGGAGAAGGGGAAGACGCTCGTGAACACCGACTGCAGTCCCGTGTCTTCGCGCTCTTCCGGCAGAAGGTTCATCTGCAGGAACCGCTCGTAGGACTTGCGCTGCACGTCGATGAGGTTCGGCAGCGCCATGTAGCTCCGGATCTTGGAGAAGTCGTGGCGGACCGGCTCCTGTTTGGGCATGGCTGAGTTCATGCGTCTGGCTCCTGTTTGGCTAAAAACAGACGCGCACGAACAGAGAGAGCTTCGCCCCGTACCCGATCACAGGTCGCTGCCGTCGCTCGCGTATCCGTCACGAATGCTTTTGCCGTAAAACGAGAAATCGCTGGCGAGAACTCAGCGCAGGCGGACGCCGAGTCGTTTCGCGGGGGATTGGAACCGTGTGGAGAAGGCCGCTCCCCCCTTCTCCAGTTCCAGTTACTCTAACTAAAGAAACAAAAGGAAATTCCGGACGGGCGATAAAGCCCCGTCCGGTTGGGTGCTCCGGCACCCCCACCCGGCGAACCGGAGGGGGATCCTTCGGCTGTCTTCGCAGCCTCAGGATGACCATCAAATAGCTGTGCTATTTGACCGTCACCTTCGCGCCGGCGGCCTCGAAGACCTTCTTGATCTTCGCGGCCTCGTCCTTCGAAACGCTTTCCTTCACGGTCTGGGGAGCGCCCTCGACGAGGTCCTTCGCTTCCTTGAGACCGAGGGAGGTCACTTCGCGGACCGCCTTGATCACGTTGATCTTCTTCTCGCCGATTTCCTGCAGGATGACCGTGAACTCGGTCTGCTCTTCCACGGGAGCGGCTGCGGCGGCGGCGCCGGCACCCGCGACCGCCATCGGCATCGCTGCCGCGGCGGCGGACACGCCGAAACGATCCTCGAGCGCCTTGACCAGGTTGGCAAGGTCGAGAACCGACATCGACTCGATCTGCTTCACGAAATCTTCAGTAGAGATAGCCATTTTTTCCTCCAAAGCTCGGCGGCGTTAGGCCGCCCCTTTCTGTTTTGCAATCTGGTCAAGGACGACTGTGAGGTTGCGGATGTTCGCGTTGAGCACCGTCGCCAGCCTGCGCATCGGCGACTGGAACAGGAACAACAGCTTCGACACCAGCTCGAGGCGAGTCGGCAGATTGGCGATCGCCTGAATCTGCGAGGCGGGAACGACCTGCCCGTCGAGCAGCGCCCCCTTGAAGTGCACGGCCGGAACGTCTTTGGCGAACTTCGTGAGCGCCTTCGCCAGAGCGACCGCGTCGCTGGCGTTGAAGGCGATCGCCGTCGGGCCGGTGAACTGCTCCTTCATCGCGATGATCGGTGAGTCCTTCAGCGCGATGAGGGCGAGCGTGTTCTTGACCACGACGTAGCCGGATTTCGTCTCGCGGACCTGCTTGCGCAGCTCGGTGACCTGCGGAACGGTGATGCCTTTGAAGTCGATCAGGAAGGCGTTGGACGCCTTGCCGATCTGTTCGCTGAGCTGGGAGACCTCAGTTGCTTTTTCTTCGCGCGTCTTCATGTCCCCTCCGCCTACTCCGCCTTCACCTCGGCCACGGCCTCGTCGAGTCGAATCGACGGACTCATGGTCGAAGAGATGAAGATCGTCCGAACGTATTTGCCTTTGGCCGCGGGCGGCTTGGCCTTGCGGACGGCGTTGATGATCGCCTCCGCGTTGTCCTTGAGCTGCCCCGCCGTGAACGCGATCTTACCGACGGGAACGTGGATGATCGACGTCTTGTCGACGCGGAACTCCACTTTGCCGGCTTTGATCTCAGAAAGCGCCTTCGCGACGTCGAACGTGACGGTGCCGGTCTTCGGATTGGGCATCAGTCCGCGGGGACCGAGGACCTTTCCGAGCTTGCCGACGGAGCGCATCATGTCCGGCGTGGCGATGACGGCGTCGTAATCGACCCAGCCTTCCTGGATCTTTGCGACCATCTCATCGCCGCCGACGAAATCAGCGCCGGCTTCCTGGGCCTCACGCTGTTTGTCGCCCTGAGCGATGACGAGCACGCGCTTCGTCTGTCCGGTCCCGTGCGGGAGCACGGTAGTGCCGCGGACCATCTGATCGGCGTGCTTGGGATCGACGCCGAGGAGCATCGAGAGCTCGACCGTTTCGTTGAATTTGGCGTAGGTGATCTGCTTCAGCAGAACGAACGCCTCGTCCAGTTGATACAGTCGATGCTCGACCTTCTCGGCCGCCGCACGATACTTCTTGCCGTGTTTGGCCAATATGTCCTCCGTAGTGTTAGCGGCTCTTGCGAGCCTCCTACTTCGTTTGCACCAGCGACGCGCTGATGCGTCTCTTAAAGCAGAAGGCAGAGGGCAGAAGGCAGAAGTGATTCGGTCATCCTTCTGACTTCTGACTTCTGCCCTTCGCCGGCGTTAGCCGGCGACCTCAATGCCCATCGACCGGGCCGTCCCTTCCACCGTCTTGATGGCGGCTTCGAGTGAAGCGGCGTTCAAGTCCGGCATCTTCGTCTTGGCGATCTCTTCCACCTGCTTCTTCGTGACCTTGCCGACCTTGGTCTTGTTCGGCACGCCGGAGCCCTTCTGCACGCCCGCGGCGCGGAGGAGGAGGATCGAGGCGGGGGGAGTCTTCGTCACGAACGTGAACGAGCGGTCGGAGAAGACCGTGATGACGACCGGGATGATCAGTCCCTGGTCCTTGGCGGTGCGCGCGTTGAACGTCTTGCAGAACTCCATGATGTTCACGCCGTGCTGGCCGAGGGCCGGGCCGACCGGGGGGGCGGGGGTGGCCTGTCCGGCGGGGATCTGGAGTTTGATATATCCGGTTACTTTTTTAGCCATTTGTTAGATCCTGAAAAGCGAAATGTTAAATGTTGAATGTTTAATGTTGAATGTTAAATGGCTTTTCTTCATTCAACATTTAACATCCAACATTCAACATTCCTCGTCACCTCTTCTGCTGCGCCCCCCCACCCGGCGTTTCGTCGCTCGCGTCGTACCGATTCACCTGCAGGAAGTCCAGCTCCACCGGCGTGGACCGGCCGAAGATCGTCACCATCACCTTCAGCGTGTTGCGGTCGAGGTTCACCTCCTCGACGACGCCGGTGAAGTTCGTGAACGGACCATCGATGATCCGCACGTGCTCGCCGTGCTCGTACACGTGCTTGGGCTTCGGCTTCTCCTTCGTCGTGACCACCTGCGTGAGGATCTGATCGACTTCTTCCTGAGTCAGCGGCGTCGGCTTCTTGCCGGTGCCGACGAAGCCGGTCACCTTCGGGGTGTTCTTGACGAGGTGCCAGGCGTCGTCCGACATCTCCATCTCGACGAGGATGTAGCCGGGGAAGAACTTGCGCTGCACTTCCCGCTTCTTGCCCGCCTTCATCTCCACGAGCGTCTCGGTCGGGATCTTGATCTCGCCGAACTTCTCGCGCATGGAGAGCGCGTCGATGCGCTGCTGCAGGTTCTCCTTCACCCGCTCCTCGAATCCGGAGTAGGTGTGGACGATGTACCACTGCTTCTGGCCAGTTGCGGCTTCCGGCATGATCAGGTGCTCGCTCCAAATCGGGAGAACAGAAAGTCGATGGCTTTGTAGAAGACGAGGTCGCAGCCCCAGAGAAAAAGAGCGAAGACCACCGTGGCCACGAGCACGACGACGGTCGTTCCCACGACCTCGCTCCTGCTCGGCCAGGTGACCTTCTTCATCTCGGAGTTGGTGTCACGCCAGAACTCTTTCGTCGTGAGCCACCACTGCTTCGGTTTTGCTGCGATTCCGTTCTCTTCCGACATGATTCCTCGTGGATTGCTGGCAGGCCAAGAGGGGCTCGAACCCCCAACCTGCGGTTTTGGAGACCGCTGCTCTACCAATTGAGCTATTGGCCTACAGTTGCCGCAAAAGGCTGAGAAAGCTCAGCCTTAGCTGGTTATTCCCTTGAAAGATCCTTCGCCTCTCCTTCGCTTCGCTCAGGGTCGGCTCAGGATGAGTGTCCGCGCCGCTTCGCGGCGCTTCCCTCACTTGGTCTCGCGGTGGATCGTGTGCTTCCGCTCATGACGGCAGAACTTCTTCAGCTCGAGCTTCTCCGTCATGGTCTTCTTGTTCTTCGTGGTCGAGTAGTTGCGGTTCTTGCACTCGGTGCACTGGAGCGTGATGATTTCTCGGCCTTGCCGCGCCATTGTTCACTCCGTGAAAATTGAGAATTGAAAATTGAGAATTGAGGATGAGATATCGCCGCCGTTCTCAATTCTCAATTCTCAATTCTCAATTCGGTTACCTGGAGCCCTCGACGAGATTTGAACTCGTGACCCCGTCCTTACCAAGGACGTGCTCTACCCCTGAGCTACGAGGGCTTTTCGCGCTCGCCTCAGGGCACATCTGCTTCGTTGTCGGTCGTCGCTTCCGCTCGACGTAGCTCCGCTACGCCTCGCGGCTGCTCCTCCCTCCGCCTCGCATCTGCGCCCTGATTCGAGCGCTCCTTCTAACCTGCCAGAAAGAACCGAAGGTACTTCTGCCTTCTGCCTTCTGCTTTCTGCTTTCTGCCTTCTGATTTGATTGGAGCGGGAGACGGGATTCGAACCCGCGACCAACAGCTTGGAAGGCTGTGACTCTACCAACTGAGTTACTCCCGCTTGCGAGCTCTAAGCTCTCAGCTCTCAGGAGAACGAGGTTCGTCTCCCTGAGAGCTGAGAGCTGAGAGCTGAGAGCTTCGTCTGGTGGAGAGTGGAGGATTCGAACCTCCGTAGGGCGAAGCCCGGCAGATTTACAGTCTGCTGCTTTTGACCGCTCAGCCAACTCTCCCGACTCAGCACTCAGCACTTTCAACTCAGCACTCGTTTGGAGCTGGCGACGGGACTCGAACCCGCGACCTGCTGATTACAAATCAGCTGCTCTACCAACTGAGCTATGCCAGCTAACTGCTAGATTTCAAAGACACAACAGCCTGTTAACCCACTGAGCAGAGGAACAGCTTAGCGGCGGAGGCCGAAGAACTGCGGGTTATACCAGACTGGCCAAACGGGAGGCAAGTAACAAGTATTTCAACGATTCTGCCGTCGTACCTCGTAGCAAAGCACTGCCGCCGCGGTCGCCACGTTCAACGAGTCGACATGGCCCGCCATCGGGATCGTCACGACGCGGTCGCAGTGCTCGAGAACGTTCCGGCGGATCCCTTTCCCCTCGCTGCCCAGGACGAGGGCGACGCTGCCGCGAAAGTCGATCGAGCCGGGAGGGTCACCGCCCGCCGCGGCGGCGTAGACCCAGAACCCGCGCTTCTGCAGAGCCTCGATCGCACGCGCCAAGTTCGTCACCTGCGCCACCCGCACCCACTGCGACGCGCCTGCGCTCGCTTTCACGGCGGCCGGCGTGAGGCCGACGCTGTCGTGCTCGGGAATGACGACGAGGTGCACGCCGAATCCGTCTGCCACGCGCAGGATCGCGCCGAGGTTCTGGGGATCGGTGATGCCGTCGAGGAGAAGGACGAAGGAGGTCGTGTCGCGCGCCATCACTTCATCGAAGTCGGCGTAAGCCCCCACGGATACATCCGCCACGATCCCATTGTGCACGCCCCGTCCGGCGAGACGATCGATCTGCTCCGCCCCCACCTGCCGCACCGCCACCCCCGCCGTCTTCGCCTCGGCGATCGCGCGCTGCAGCTTCCCGCCGTGCTCGCGCGAGACGGCGATGTAGTGGATGCGATCCGGATGCGAACGGATCGCCTCGAGCACGGGATTGAGGCCGTAGATGATCATGGCAGAACGATGAACGCGGAAGGACGAACGATGAACACCGCAGCCCCGTTCATCGTTCATCCTTCATCGTTCATCGTTTCGAGCTCGCGCGCAAGACGTGAGGGCAACGCCGGTCCCTCGTAGATGAACGACGTGTATAACTGTACGAGATCTGCGCCGGCATCGAGCTTCGCGCGCACATCGCCGGCGGTGAAGATGCCACCCACACCGATCAGCGGGTAGTGGGGGCCGACTCGCACGCGGACTTTGCGCAGTACCGCAGTCGACCTCGGCATGAGCGGCGCGCCGGACAGACCCCCCGGCTCGAACGGATGCTCGATCGTCGTGTTCGTGCAGATCATCCCGTCGGCGAGGCGCACGCAGACGTCGCAGATCTCCGCGATCTGGGCGTCGTCCAGATCGGGAGCGATCTTGATGAGGATCGGGCCGGCTTTCGGAATGGCCTTCAACAGACGCTCGATCTGCTCGGGGCGCTGAAGATCGCGCAGCCCCGGCGTGTTCGGCGATGACACGTTCAACACCACCGCATCGGCGTGCGGCGCGACCTTCTCGTAGCACGCCGCATAGTTTTCCGCGGCGCCCTCCAGCGGCACATCCTTGTTCCTACCCACATTCACGAACAGCGGCGGCATGGCCCCTTCGACTGCGCTCAGGGCAGGCGCCGCACTCCAGACCTGCAGTCGCTTCGCCACCGCGTCCGCGCCGTCATTGTTGAATCCCATCCGGTTGACGAGCGCGCGCTCAGCCGGATGGCGAAAGAGTCGCGGCCGCGGATTTCCCTCCTGTGGCAACAGCGTGACTGTGCCCACCTCGATGAAGCCGAACCCGAGGGCGGCGAGGAACGGCACCATCACGGCGTTCTTGTCGAAACCGGCGGCGATGCCGATCGGCGACGGGAACGCAAGACCGAGGACCGTTCGCTGCATGGATGCGGGCGGGCGGCAGCGGGACGCGATGACACGAAGAAGAGGCGTTGCCTGCGTCACGCGCATCGCTCTCGACGCAATCTCGTGCGCCGACTCCGCATCGAGCCGGAACATCGCGCTGCGGATCAGCCGATACATCGCTCCACACGCTCGAGCGGCGACAGCACCAGCGGGTCGACCTCGCTCGCGTGCTGCAGCAGCGGAATCGTCTTCACGAGCTCCGGTCCGTGATCGCTGCCGGTGATCGCCAGCCGCAGCGGCATGAAGAGCGCCTTGCCCTTGAGATCGGTCGCCGTTTTCAGGCGCTCCACCATCGCCTTGTAGCTCGCCTCGCCGGTCGGCGCGCCGTGCTGGCGCAGCTCGTTGGCGAGCTTCACCGCGAAATCGCGGTCGACCTGCGCGGGCGTGTACTGGCGCACGAACCGCAGCGCCTCCGCGAATTGAGTGAGGAGATGCACGCCCGTCTTCACCACGTCGATGCCTTCCTCGATCCAAGGCGCGTCGAAGAACCGAGCGACGAGCGGACGCAAATCGTGCGCGCTCATCGCGTGGATGTACTGCCCGTTCATCCACTCGAGCTTCTGGCGATCGAACACCGCCGGCGCCGCGTTGACGCGGTCGAGCGAGAACTGCTCGATGAGCTCACGCCGCGGGAAGATCTCCTGGCCGGTCGATGACGACCACCCGAGAAGCGTGAGGAAGTTCACCATCGCATCCGGAAGGAAGCCTTCATCCGCGTACTGCGACACCGACGTCGCGCCGTGTCGTTTCGACAGCTTCGTGCGATCGGGCGCGAGGATCAGCGAGACGTGCGCGAACACCGGCACGCTCCAGCCGAGCGCACGATAGATCAGCACCTGCCGATGCGTGTTCGTCAGATGCTCCTCGGCGCGAATGACATGCGTGATCTCCATGTCGTGATCGTCGACGACGACGGAGAAGTTGTACGTCGGCAGGCCATCCGAGCGCACGAGGATGAAATCGCCGAGAGACTCGTGCCTCCACGTCACTTCGCCGCGAATCAGATCGTTGATCGTCACGTCGCCATCATCCGGAACGTGAAAGCGCAGCGCGAACGGCGCCCACATCGCGAGCCGCGCCGACACTTCCTGCGCCGACAGCCGGTAGCACTTCAGGTCGTAATGCGGCGGCCGCCCTTCCGCCTCCGCCTGCTTCCGCTTCGCCTCCAGCGCCTCTTCGGTACAGAAGCATCGATACGCGGCGCCGCTCGCGAGAAGATCCTGCGCGGCCCCGCTGTAGCCGTCGATGCGCTCCGATTGCCGGTACGGCGCATGCGGTCCGCCGACGTCCGGCCCTTCATCCCAGTCGAGGCCCAGCCATCGCAGATCGCCTAGCACCATCTCCTCGGACTCGAGCGTGGAACGCGCCTGATCGGTATCTTCGACGCGCACGATGAATGTGCCGCCGTTGTGGCGGGCGAACAGCCAGTTGAAGATCGCAGTGCGCGCGCCTCCGACGTGCAGATGGCCGGTCGGAGATGGTGCGAAGCGGACGCGCGGCGGCATGGCGCGCGCAGTCTACCCAATCTCGATCACGACCACCGCCATCGCACAGATCCCCTCTTCGCGGCCCACGAAGCCGAGGTGATCCGTGGTCGTGGCCTTCACGTTCACGTGTCCGGCGGGAAGGTTGAGCATCTTGGCGATCGTTGCGGAAATGGCGTCGCGAAACGGCGCGAGCTTCGGTTTCTGCGCGATGATCGTGATGTCGATGTTCGAGATCTCACCGTCCATCTCCGTCACGATTCCCCTGGCTTCGGCGATGAAGCGCGACGAGTCGGCGTTCTTCCACTGCGGGTCGTCCGAGGGAAAGTACTGGCCGAGATCGCCCGAACCGGTTGCGCCGAGAAGCGCGTCGGTGACGGCGTGAAGGACAACATCCGCATCGGAGTGGCCCGCAAGACCGCCGCGATCGGAAATGCGCACGCCTCCGAGGATCAGGGGGCGCGAGTCGTCGAAGGGGTGAACGTCGACGCCTTGTCCGACGCGGATCATGGCGCACTCCACTCGTCGAAATGCGCTTCGGCGAGCGCGAGGTCTTCCGGCCTGGTGATCTTCACGTTCATGGCATCTCCGGGGACTGCTTTCACGACGTAACCATACCGCGCGGCGAGCCCGGCTTCATCGGTGCCGTCATCACCGGCGGCTGTGGCGCGCTGCAGGACATCGCGAAGGACGTCGGAGCGGAAGCACTGCGGCGTCTGCGCGGCAGCGAGGGTGGAGCGGTCGAGTGTCCGGCTGATCCGGCCGTCCTCCAGAACGTGAATCGTGTCGGTCACCGGAAGAGCGGGGAACGCCGCGCCGCTCTCGGAGGCCGCTGCCAGCACGGCGCGGAACACCGACGAGCGGAAGAACGGCCGCACGGCATCGTGCACGCCGACGAGGTCGTAGTCTCCGGTTGCCGCTTCGAATCCGCGCGCCACCGACTGAAGCCGCGTCGCGCCGCCGGCAACGAATTGCACCCGCTCGAGGGGCGAGCGTTCGACTCCGGGAAGCGCAGCCTCGACCACCGGAACGATGATCTTCACCACATCCTCATCGGCGAGAAAGCGCTCGATGACGTGCTGCAGGATCGGCTTGCCGGCCAGAAGTTGGAACTGCTTCGGGATGCCGGCGCCGAAACGGGTGCCGGTGCCGCCGGCGGGGATGATGACGAGGATTCTCATGAATTGAGAATTGAGAATTGAGAATTGAAAATTGGAAAACGAAAGCCGGCTTCAGTTCTCAATTCTCAATTCTCAATTCTCAATTTCTGACGCGCAGCCTCACACCGCCATGATGTCCGCTTCCTTGTGCTTCAGAACGGTCCCCACCTCGTCGATGTGCTTGTCGGTCATCTTCTGGATCTCGTCGAGGCCGCGCTTCTCGTCGTCTTCCGAGATCTCGTGACCTTTGAGCATCTTCTTCAGCCTGTCGTTGCCGTCGCGGCGCACCTGGCGGATGGCGGTACGCGCTTCTTCCGCGATGTGGTGCGCGCGCTTTACCAGCTCCTTACGCCGCTCCTCGGTGAGCTGCGGGATGGGGATGCGCACCAGCTTGCCGTCGGTCGACGGGTTGAGGCCGAGGTCGGCGTTGCGAATCGCTTTCTCGACGGCGCCGACGACCGACTTGTCCCACGGCTCGGCAATGATGAGCGATGGCTCCGGCACTTTCAGCGACGCCACCTGTGCGAGCGGCGTCGGCGCGCCGTAGTACTCGACCGTGATGCCGTCGAGCATGGCCACGTTGGCGCGTCCGGTGCGAAGCGTCTTGAACTCGCGATGCAGCGCCTCGATCGCGCCGTGCATGCGGTGCTGGACGTCGTTGACTACGTCTTTGATCATCTGCAACCTCGAACGATGAACGATGAAGGATGAACGATGAACCGGTACAGTTTGTTCATCGTTCATCCTTCATCGTTCATCTTTCAAGCCGCCTGCTCCGGCTCGTCCGACACGATAGAGCCCACGTCCTCGCCGAGCAGGGCGCGTTTGATGTTCCCCTTTTCCTTCAGCGAAAAGATATAGATCGGGATCGAGCTGTTTCGCGCGAGGTCGATGGCCGACGCGTCCATGACCTGGAGGCGCTCGGCGAGCACGCGCTGATATGTCACGTGCGGGATGCGCTTCGCGTTCGGATCCTTCTCCGGATCGGCGGTGTAGATGCCGTCGACCTTCGTCGCTTTGAAGATGATGTCGCACTTCAACTCGCTGGCGCGGAGCGCGGCCGCGGAGTCGGTGGTGAAGAACGGATTTCCGGTGCCGGCTGCGCAGATGACGACGCGTCCCTTCTCGAGATGCCGGATCGCGCGGCGGCGGATGAACGGCTCCGCGACCTCGGACATCGTGATCGCGGTCATGACGCGCGTCTGCACGTCGCGACGCTCGAGGGCATCCTGCAATGCGATGGCGTTGATGACCGTCGCCAGCATGCCCATGTGATCGCCGGCCACGCGATCGATGCCTTCGGTGGCCGCGGTGACGCCGCGGAAGATGTTGCCTCCGCCGATGACGATCGCGGTCTGCACGCCCATGCGCGCGACATCCATGATCTCGTCGGCGATGCCGGCGAGCGTGTCGGGATCGATGCCGGTGCGGCGGCCGCCCATGAGCGCTTCGCCGGAGAGCTTGAGGAGGATGCGGTGGTACTTGGGCTTCGGCATGTTCGAGAGGGCTTTATATCAGAACCGCGGCACGCGGCACGCGTAACGCGGCACGTGTTAGAAGCATTGCCACGCGTGCCGCGTGCCGCGTGCCGCGAAACGAAGAAGCGGCCCTCGCGGGCCGCTTTCTATCGCATCGCTGCCGCGACTTCACCGGCGAAATCGTCGCCGCGCTTTTCGATCCCCTCACCCAGTTTGTAGCGGGTGAAGCGGGCCACGACGTACGTGCAGCCGTGCTCCTTGCCCTGCTTCGCGAGGTACTGCGTGACGGTCGACTTGTCGTCGCGGATGTAAGGCTGCTCGAGGAGGCAGGCCTCGCCGTAGAACTTCTCCATCTTGCCGGTAACCATCTTCTCGACGATGTTGGCCGGCTTGCCGGACTTCGCGGCCTGCTCCTTCGCAATCTCACGCTCGGTATCGAGGTCCTTCTGCGTGACATCGTTGCGGCTGAGGAAACGCGGCTCGGAGGCGGCAATATGCATGGCGATCTCGCGTGCGAGCTCGTTGGCCTTGTCGCTCTTCGTGCCGCTCTGAGCAACGACTTCGACGAGCACGCCGATCTTGCCGCCGGCGTGAATGTACGTACCGAGGGCCGCGTTCGCCGCGCCTTCGTAGCGGACGAAGCGACGGATCGTCACGTTCTCGCCGAGCGTCGCGATCATGCTCTGCGTCCTCTGCGCGACGGTCTCGGTCGAGTCCGGCCAGCGCTCGTTCTTGAGCTGCTCGACCGATGTGGCCTTGCTCTTCGCGATGGCCTTCGCCACCTGCTCCGCGAATTGACGGAACTGCTCCGTGCGACCGACGAAGTCGGTCTCGCAGTTGACTTCGACGAGCACGCCGACCTTGCCATCCGAGTACGCCACGACGGCGCCTTCGCCGGCCACGCGGCCGGCCTTCTTCGCTGCGGAGGCGAGGCCCTTCATGCGAAGGATCTTCGTCGCCTCCTCCATGTTTCCGTTCGCTTCGGTGAGAGCGCGCTTGACGTCCATCATGCCGGCGCCGGTGGCCTCGCGCAGCTCTTTCACCATTGCTGCGGTGATCTCTGCCATGTTGTCTCTCCTTGCGAAGCTCTCAGCTCTCAGCTCTCAGCTCTCAGGGGTGGTGGCCTGAGAGCTGAGAGCTTGGAGCTGAGAGCTCAAACGCGGCGCGCAAGCGAGAAGCCTGCGCACCGCGACAGTGGGGTTCGAGGAAAAAACTAGACTACCGGAGCCGCGATCGGCTCGGCAGCTTCGGCCGGAACTGAAGGCTGTGCCGTTTCGGGCGCGCCCTTGTCCTCCGTCCCGATGTAGCGTTCCTCAGCGAGGTTGTAACCCTCGAGGCACGCATCGGCGATTTTCTGTGTGAACAGACGAATGGCGCGGATGGCGTCGTCGTTACCCGGAATGACGTAGTCGATGTCTTCCGGGTCGCAATTCGTGTCGACGATGGCCACGACCGGGATGCCGAGCTTCTTCGCTTCCTTGACCGCGATGTACTCCTTCTTCGGGTCGATCACGAAAAGCGCATCCGGCAATCCATCCATCTCCCGGATGCCGATCAGGTTCTTCTGCAGCTTCTCGCGCTCGCGATCAAGGGCGGCGCGCTCCTTCTTCGACATCTCTTTCTCGGTATCGCCCAGGACGGCTTCGATTTCCTTGAGACGTTCGATGGAGCGGCGAACGGTCGTGAAGTTCGTCAGCGTACCGCCGAGCCAGCGGTTGTTCACGTAGAACATCCCGCAGCGGTTCGCTTCCTCGAGAATCGCGTCCTGCGCCTGCCGCTTCGTGCCGACGAACAGGATGCGCTTCCCCCCGGAAGCAAGATCGGAAATGAACGCGGAAGCTTCCTTGAAGAGCTTGAGCGTCTTCTGAAGGTCAATGATGTAGATCCCGTTGCGCTTCCCGAAGATGTACTTCTTCATCTTCGGATTCCAGCGCTTGGTCTGATGACCGAAGTGGACGCCAGCTTCCAAAAGCTCTTTCATCGTAATGGAGACCGCCAAGTAACCCTCCTTTGCCTTGAGAAATTGAAAATTGAAAATTGAAAATTGAAAAAAACAAAAAAGACAGGAGCTGGCAGCGCTCCTGTCCTTAACTTACATCCGCGTGAGTCGGAGAACCATGGGTTAGCGCTTCGAGAACTGGAAGCGGGCGCGGGCGCCCTTCTGACCGTACTTCTTGCGCTCCTTCATACGCGGGTCGCGCGTGAGGAGACCGGCCTTCTTCAGCCGCTTGCGCAGCTCGGTGTTGAATACCTGCAGAGCCCGCGAGATGCCGTGACGGATCGCACCGGCCTGACCGCTCGGACCACCACCATCGACCGTCACCACGATGTCGAACTTGTCGCCGGTCTCGGTCAGCGAAAGCGGCTGCTTGATGATCATCTTCAGAACGTCGTTCGGAAAGTACTCATCGAACGTTCGCTGGTTGACCGTGATCACTCCGGTCCCCTGCCGCAGATGAACGCGCGCCGTCGAGGTTTTCCGGCGACCTGTTCCGTAGTATTCGACCAAAGCCAAGAGCTCCTCCTGTGTTTAACCGCCGACCTTCAGCGATTCCGGCTTCTGTGCGGCATGCGGGTGATTCGTGCCGCGGTAAACCTTCAACTTCTTCAGCATCTTCCTGCCGAGGCGGCTCTTCGGGAGCATGCCCCACACGGCCTCTTCGATCATCGACTCAGGCTTCTCCGCACGCACGAAACGCGCCGAGCGCTCCCTCAGCCCGCCCGGATACAGCGAATGGTGTCGGTAGATCTTGTCCTCTTCCTTCTTGCCGGTAAGGACGATCTTCTCGGCATTGATCACGATCACGTGATCGCCGGTGTCGAGGAACGGGGTCCACGTCGGCTTCGCCTTCCCCGAAATGATGGTTGCAATCGTGGTCGACAGACGGCCGAGGATCTGGCCTTCGGCGTCGATGATGAACCAGCGCGGTTCAATGTCGCCCTTCTTCGGAAAATAGGTACGCATGACTCTCCTGACAAACTACCTGACTACTCGCTTTCGACCGGAAGCCGCGGCGCTGGTGTGGACAGCACGGCGCCGCGAGTCGCTAACTCAAAGACTACGGCACACCTTTCCTGCGAAAGGGGTGAAACGGTAACACTGGCGAACAAGAGGTGTCAAGGCGCGAATTCCCGCTGGATCACGGCTTTACGACGAAAAACGAGGCTCGCATCATCGCGGCAGACGAGGCTCCATTCGGGGGCATTCGCGAGCTGCGGCGCCGTCCCGTCGTCGGCTGCCACGATGACAGTCTCGATGCCCCAGCGAGCGAGCAGCGGACGCGCATAGCGGACCTGTGCCGCAACATAGTCGAAGAAGATTCTCTGCCCGGCGTAACGGCCGTCGATGAAGACGGGGATGCCGCGCTTCCAGATGAGCCAGCCCCCCCAGGAGAGGCGGTTGAAGACGCGGCCTTGAACCGCGTTGAGGCAGCGGGTCGGGTAACGGCCGCGTTCGATGACCTCGGACCTGGTGACGGCAATGACGAGGACGAGGACGATGACGCTGGCGAGAGTCAAAGTGGAGCGGCGGGCGACCTGGCCCGCCGACGCCCGGCGAGGTCGCCGGGCGCTCCACGAAGCTGCCAGAACGGCAACGGTCGTCGCGATCCGCTGTCGCAACGCGATCATCGTCGACGAAGAGGTCAACTTCACCGCTGGCGGCCACCAACCGACGGCGGCCGCGGTGAGAACAAACGTCAGGTGGTACGCCGGCGCCCTCGCCGGCGCCAGGCGCCGCAGGCAGTGCAAGGCGATCGGCACCGCGATCCACGCGCAGTACTCCTCGAATCGCACTGCCGTCATCGACAGCGTGGCGGTTGCGAACAGCGGGATCAATCGCGGCAACGGCATTCGGCGCAGGCTCAACGCGCCGATGATCAGGATCCCGGCCGCGAACAGGAGGAACGGGACGGGCGGCACAATCCACTCGTCGAGCAGCGCGCGGTATTCGGGATTCGATGCTACCGTGAGCTGCTGTTCGTAGACGCGCCAGCCGTAGGGGTTGATCAACGTGGCGGCGAGGGACGCACACCAGGCGCCGGCGGGGGCGCCGGCTCCCCACCTTGTGATCGCGCGGGCAGCGACGATCGCCCCAAAGACCACGAGGCCGAACACGAAACCGGGATGGAGGTTTGCCCAGATGAGGAACAGCGGCGGAAGCCACCACCACCGCCCGCGCGGAATGAGGATCAGCATCCCGAGCAATCCGAGGAGCGAGAAGACGGACGGGCGCAACTCCCACCAGTGATGCGAGAGAGCAATGGCAGAGGCGAGCGCGTACGGGAACGCGCGCGCGCCCGTGTACCGCCGCAGCATCAGCGCCATCGCGCCGAACAGAAGCGCGCGCAGCACAATCAACGCACGATCGCCGCCGACGCGCCATACTCCATAGAACACGACCTGCGACAACCACTCGTTGTCAATCCAGTCGCGCATGTAGCGCGTCCACGCGAAGATGTCATCGCGCGGAACGGCGTGATGCTGGACGATCCATTTGCCGGCGGCGAGGTGCCACCACAGGTCGTTGTTGTGCAGCGGGAAGAGCGCGAGAAGCGGAACCGCCGCGACCAGCAGAACATCCGCGCTTGTGAACCCTCGCGAACGCGTGATAGAAGCGCCGCTCATCGTGCCGGCTCAGATTATCGACGGTAAGGCGGTGGCGCGCCGCATCGAAGAAGAAGTGGTCGCCGACATTGCGCGCCTCGGCTTCGCGCCGGGCCTCGTGGCGGTGCGCGTCGGAAACGATCCCGCATCGGAGATCTACGTCCGCAACAAGGCGAAGAAGGCCCGCGAGCTCGGACTGCGAGGCACGGAGCTCGCCTTCCCCGATTCGCTCAGCGAGCGCGATCTTCTGGCCGAGGTGGCGCGTTTGAACCTCGACGACGACGTCGACGGGATCCTGGTACAGTTGCCGCTGCCGAAACACATCGAGGCCCGCAGAGTCATCGATGCGATCGATCCGGCGAAGGACGTCGACGGCTTTCATCCGCTCAACGTCGGACGCCTCCACCTCGGTCGCGACACGCTCGTGCCGTGCACTCCGGCCGGCGTGATGCGGCTGATCGCTTCGACCGGCACCGCGATCGAGGGGAGACACGCGGTCGTGGTAGGCCGCAGCGACATCGTCGGCAAGCCGATGTCAGCCCTTCTGCTGCAGCGCAACGCCACCGTCACCATCGCGCATTCGCGCACACGCGACCTCGGCGCGATCACGCGGCAGGCCGACATCCTCGTCGCCGCGGTCGGAAGACCGGTCCTCATTGGCGGCGAGATGATCAAGTCGGGCGCGGTCGTGATCGACGTCGGCATGAATCGCGTCGATCAGAGCTTCGCGCCACACATCGCACACGATGAAGAAAAGTCGCGACTGCTCGCGAAGCACGGCAGCGTTCTCCTGGGCGATGTCGACTACGCGCGAGCGCGGCACGTGGCGAGCTGGATCACCCCCGTGCCGGGGGGCGTCGGGCCGATGACCATCGCCATGCTCATGAAGAACACCGTCACGGCGGCCGGGTGGAGACGCCGGTGATTCTGCACGTCGGACTGACAGGCGGGCTCGCCAGCGGCAAATCGACGGTGGCGCGCACGCTCGCGGCTCTCGGTTGCGTCACCATCGACACGGACGCCGTGGTCGCGCGCCTGTACCGTCCGGGCGCGGCCGGCCATGAAGCGCTCGTTCGCGTCTATGGGCGCGGCATTCTGCGGCCGGATGGAGAGATCGACCGGCAGAAGGTCGCCGCCACCGCATTCGCGAATGATGAAGAGGCGAAGAAACTGAACGGACTCATTCACCCGCTCGTGCTCGCCGAACAAGATCGGATCATGGCTGCGGAGACGGCACGCTTCCCCGATCGCGACCGCATCTTCGTGGTCGAGGCGACGCTGCTGCTGGAGTCGGGTGCAAAGCAGCGTTGCGACAAGATCGTGGTCGTCGACGCCCATCCGTCGACGCAGATCGAACGGGCGGTGAAACGCGGCATGGACCGCGTCGACGCCGAGCGAAGACTCGCACAACAGATGCGGCGCGAGGAGCGCCTGAAGATGGCCGACTATGTGATCGACAACAGCGGCGATCCGCGGAGGACGGAGATCGAGACGCACCGGGTCTTCGAGTCGTTACGTCGCGACCTCGACGAGAAGAAGGCCGGAACACTGCGACCTGCGACCTGAAAAAAAACGCCCCGCCGAAACGGGGCGCTGACAAAATCGAATCGGACCTGAATTACTTCTTCGTGGTCTTCTTCTTCGTCTCTATCTGAGTGCTGGTCGTCGCGGTCGTGCTGGTCGTGCCCGTCGTCATCATGCCCGTGCCCGTCGTGTCGGTCGTCGACATCATGCCGGTGCCGCTCGTGTCGGTCGTCGACATCGTGCCGGTGGTGCCGGTGGCAGCCGTGTCAGTCGACGAAGAGTAGGTCGTCGAGCTCGTCTCGGTCACCGACGTGCCGGTCGTGCCGGTGGTCGTGGTCTCTTCCTTCTTGCACGCGAAAGCGAAAAGGACGAGGGCCACGATGGCCAGTAGCGCTAAGGTCTTCTTCATGGATATCTCCCGTTTAATGTGAATTTCATGACAGGAAGTTCTGTGATGCACCATCGATGCGAGCCTGCCTTCACCTCCTCAGCTATGCGGGTCGCACTCGCGACACTCGAACTGAAACCGCAGCTCCGACGGAACGATCACTTCCATCGCAGACAGCGTTGAAAAAAACAAACACCGTGCTTCAAAAGCAGCAACGCCCCGCCGTGTTGGCGGGGCGTTGCGAAGCACCCACTACTGCTTCTTCTTGGTCGTGGTTGTTGCGGTCGTGCCCGACGTCGTGGTCGAGGTGGTGCCTGAGGTCGTCGTTGCCGTCGTCGCCGTCGTCACCGTTGACGACGTGTCGGTGGCGGTGCCGGACGGCATGGCCGAGGTGCTGGTCATGGTTCCGGTCGTTTCGGTCGTGCTGGCCGCCGTCGTGCTCATGGCCGTATCCGTGGTCGCGGTGTCGGTGCTGACGGCCTCTTCCTTCTTGCATCCGAACGCGAACATCGCAATCGCCACCAGGGCGAGCAGGGTCATTGATACAGACTTCTTCATTGGTGAGCCTCTCCTTGTTTGGTTCTATTCAAATGAGCAGTTGAAGCATTGCAATTTCGGTGACAGGTTGCCGGAATCACTCCTTTCGCAGCATATCGGCGAACTGGAAACGGGATCGTGCTGCTGAGGCAGCGGGGCAGAAATCAGAAAATCGCCGGGGCGAGCCGCGAGGCGGCTCACGGAGCGCATATATTAAGTGCGATGGAGATGATGTCAAGCGGACGGCCGCTGGGAGTGCCTGAACCGGAGACCCATCAGGTCGTGTCCTTCGACGGGGCGTCCATTCACTACGACCTCTACGACGCGCCGTCCCGGTCGGCGGTGCTCGTCGTTCCCGGGTTCTGGCGCGAGCGCCGGCATCCCTCCATGGTCGGCCTCGCCTCCCTCCTTCACGGCCTCGGCTACCGCACCGCGGTGTGCGACCTTCGCGGTCACGGCGAGAGCGGCGGCACCTTCGGTTTCAATCTCAACGAGCACCATGACGTCGCCGCCGTGGTCAACGATCTCACCCGGAAGACGCCGGTGGAATCGGTGACGCTCGTCGGACTGTCCTACGGCGGCGCGATCGCCATCTCGACCGCGGCGCGGCACCAGCTTCCGCTTCGCTCGCTCGTGCTGATCTCGCCTGTCGCCGACTTCGGCATGCTCGCGCCTCGCATCAACCCGTTCACGATTCATCGCCACATCGCGTTCCGCCTGGCGTTTCGGCGGCCGCGCTTCCCATGGCGCATCATGCGCTCGCCGAAGCTGCGCGCGATCGACGACGTGCAGAACGTCCACGTACCGATCTGCCTGATTCACGTGAAGAACGACTGGCTCGTCGATCACAGCCATTCCGTCGCGTTGTACGAACGCGCGAACGAGCCGAAAGAACTGCACGTGATCGAGATCGAAGGGAACTATCACGCGGACCGGATCTTCTCGGATGCCGAAGGAGCTGTCGAGCCGATTCTGATCGATTTTCTGGAGCGATACTCGCCGCGGTGAAACCGTAACGCGGTACGCGGCACGCGAGGTTAGAAGCGAAGCTACGCGTGCCGCGTGCCGACAACAAAAAGAGCCGCGCTCATCGCGCGGCTCCGGTTTGATTGCGAATGGTTCGAGTTACGGCAGGGGAACCGGGATGTAATTGGTTCGCGGTACTGTGACCGGGATCTCGACAATCTGCAGCTCGGGCTGCATCTGATCGAACATCGGCACCGTTACCTCGGTTCGGACCTCTTTCTCACGACTACCTTCTTCCTTCCACTCTTCGCCATCGAATACCCACATGGAAGCGTCCTTTCCACCTTCACGCCGGCATCGCCGGCGCAGCATCGAGAACTTCAAGGCGCCTGCCAAAAGCAAGGCCGCACTCGTCTCGCTCCTTGTACTGATATACGAGTGATTTACGCGGATGGTTTGAGCACCCGCCCGGCCGGGCTCGCCAGACAACTGTCCGCTTTTCGGATCAGCGTTGTCCGGCTGCGGAGGCGAAGCCTTCGCGCCGCAGGTGTTCCGCGAGCAGCCAGTACGCGATGCCTCGGTGCGAGATGGCGTCTTTCTCTTCCGGCGCCATCTCGGCGAATGTCTTCGAATAACCGCGGGGCTGGAACCAGGCATCCCATCCGAACTGACGCTCACCGCGTGGCTCGACGAGAATCTCGCCTTCCACCTCTCCCAGGAACAGGTGCGGTTCCTTGCCGTCCCAGTAAGCGACGCAGCACTGCGCGCGCGCGGAACGGTCCATCAGCGAGTACGCGATCGCGCCGAGGCCTTTGCCGCCTGCTGCTTCGAGCAACCACCGGATATACGGTCCGGGAAAATTGCCGAGCGCGTCGAATCCGAGCGAGACGTCTTCGACGACAAGGCGCCCGTAGCCTTTCGTTCGGGCAACCTCGAGTTTGTATCGGGTGATGTCTTCGACCGTGGCGGCCTGAATCTCCGGCAACGCGATCGAGACGCGCAGCACGGGAATGCCGAGGATCCGTTCGGCTTCAATGCCCTTGTTCGGGTTGGTGGAAACGAGAATGAGCTTTTCGGCGGGCCTCGGATCCGCCGCGGGCTTCGGCGAACGTTTCACGGCGCGGATTCCATGCCGGATCAGCTCGACCACTCGGCGCGAAACGCGCGAAGCGAGCGCGACAATCTCTGCTTGAAGCGATCCGATGCGGCGATGGGGCAGAGGCGCTTGCGGATGAACTCGCGCAGACGCCGCTGCAGTTTCGTGCGTGCTTCGCAGTCCGCGCAGAGATTGAGGTGCTGCTTGACGTCGCGCTGCTTACGGTCACCGAGTTGACCGTCGAGGAAAAAGTAGATGACGCGCTTTACATCTTCACAGCCCATTTCGAGTCCCCCGTGGCTTGAAACTCTCGATGGGCCACAACTTGGTCACTCGACCTCGAATTCCTCTTCCTGTTCCTCTTCGACATCGAAATCGAACTCATCCCCATCGCCCCCGGTGAAGAGAACTTCTTCCTCGTTCTCCTCCGGCTCCGCGACCTCGGTCTCTTCTTCGGCGCCTTCCTTCTTCTTGCGCGGCTTCGCCTCTTCCTTGCGGGAGCGCATCTTCGCCGGCTCCGCGGCACCGCGGATGTAACCGTACTTCCGCGCGTAGTCGAGCAGCGTGCGCTCCAGCATCTTGCGCCCGCGATACAGACGCGACATCACCGTGCCCACCGGGCAGTCGAGGATCTCCGCGATCTCCTTGTACGAGAAGCCTTCGATGTCGGCGAGCAGCACGACCATTTTGTAGTCGTGCGGCAACGAGTCGAGGGCGCGCTTGACGTCCTCGTCCATCATGTCCTGGAAGATCTCGCTCTCCGGGTCCTTGATCAGATCCGGTGCGTTCTTCTGGATCACGCGCTCGTAGGACTCCTCGATCTCCGAGAAGTCGATCTTGTGCGGCGTGAGCTTCTTCTTCCGGTAGTTGTTGATGAACGTGTTCTTCATGATTTTGAAGAGCCACGCCTTGAAGTTCGTTCCCTCTTCGAACTTGTCGTAGTACTTGTAGGCCTTGAGATACGTTTCCTGAACCAGATCCTCCGCGTCTTCGGAGTTCCGGGTCATGCGATATGCGGTGTTGTAGAGGGAGTCCACATAGGGCATTGCTGCCTTCTCGAAATCCCACCCCTGTTCGTGCACCTGTGCTTCCGCCGTCTTCATGGGGTCTCTCCCTGCGATCGTTGGCAAGACTTCAACCTTCGTGCCGTATGCATCATTAGATGCATCAGCAAATAATTTGGTTACGGCGGCGGCGCGAATCACTCGCGCAGCCTCGGCTCAAACTTCTCAATCCGTTCTACTTGCCCGAAGGGTAGCGGTCGCGGCCGCGCCGCGATGTGCCGTCGGAACGTTCGTTGTCCGGCGTCACCATGGCCGGACACGATCGTCCTCTGAACCGGTTGTCCTCGATGAAGGCTACAGGTCGAACGGAGGGAACTGCTGACGAAATGGCTGTGAACAACTAGTGAACAGCGAGTATTCCCAAGAAGAGGATACATCAAGACCTTGCCGTCGGCAAGGGGTGGAGTGGTGGTCGGGGGCCTGGGGCCGTGGGTTGACGGTGGACGGTTGACAGTGGACGAGACCCGGTGTCGCCGTCGGGCGATGGTCGCTGCGTCGCATCGTTTCGTTGATCGTTGTCCGTTGACCGTTGTCGCGGCGGCGCGTCGTTCGAGTCGCGGTCCCCGCCTGGAAGCCGGGGTTGACGGTGGACGGTTGACAGTGGACGAGGCCCGGCGTCGCCGTCGGGCGATGGTCGCTGCGTCGCATCATTTTCGTCGACCGTTGTCCGTTGACCGTTGTCCCCCGCGAGAGACCGCCCTGACAACGGTCAACGGTCAACGAAAACCAACCCCACGAAGCGAGACGCGGTTTCTGGCGAAGCGGGACCTCGTCAACCGTCCACCGTCAACCGTCCACCGCTTCCAACAAGATCTCGTACGCGCGTGTGATCTCGATGAACCTCGCGGCCGCAGCCTCCTGCACCTCGCGCGACTGATCGTGCACGCGATCGGGGTGGGTCTCCGCCACCAGGCGCCGGTAGGCGGTGATGATCTCCTGTCGCGACGCCTGACCTTCGAGGCCGAGAACTCGAAGCAACTCCGTTCGGTCCGACTTCTGGCGCACGAAGAGCGGCAGATGTCCGCCCCCGCGGTCGGCCTCGGGCGGCCGGCCTGCTTTGGCTGGATCCACGTATTCGAAGTGGTACTGCTCGCGCAGGCGCGCCAGAGCGTCCGTGTGAAACCCGAGGGCGAAGCTGAGGTCGAGAAGCGCCGAGTACTGCCGCAGCGAGATCATCGTCGTCTGCGCCACGCAAAGTTGCACCGCCGCCTCGAGCAGCCACGCGCGTTGTGCCGGGGATGCGAGCTGCGCGAATCGCTCGGCCCAGGTCGTCACATCGATCGCGGTCGTCACCGACGCGGCGAGCCCGGTGCCACGACGGATGGCGCGCATCGCATCCGTCGTGCTCGCACCGCCGGCGGTCAGGATGTGATGGAGGATCGACGTCGCGACGCGATCGCGATCGGGTGCGGCCCCTTCCCGCTTCTCATGCTCGTCCGCGCGTTTCGCGAGCGCCACCGCGAATAGAACGAATATCGCGACCACAACGCCGGCCACGATCATCACGATGACGGCGAACAGTTCCACGATGGGGCACTACACGGCCGCGGCGAGCATCACGTCCACCGATTCGAGCCGCGCCCGCAGCTCTTCAGATGTGAGCACCGGATGGGAACCGTCCATGTGGATCTCATCGTCGATGCTCACCCAGCTCCGGCAGCCGACGTATTCCGGTTTCACCTCGATCGTCACCGGCTTCGGCAATGCGAACGTGCGAACACCGATGACGTGCAGCGCCCGATCGGGACGGAAGCGATAACGCGTCTCCAGCGCCTCCCGCGACATCACCACGAGCGGCTGGAGCCGGTGCAACAGCTCGAGATCGCGGATGCTCCACGTGCGCACGGCTTCGCACCAGTGACTGATCGGGACCGTCCGCGGTTCTTCAGCAGCGGCCGGCTGATGGTAGTAAGTCGGGTAGAGATAGAACCGATCGGCCTCGACGCCGAACTTCGGATCAGCGATGCCTCCCTTGCGGATCAGGATGACCTGCCTGCCGGATCCGAGGGCGTCGATCACGGTCGACCATTCTTTGAGCGCGGTGTGATTGGCAATCTTCATGGCCGGTATGTGACCGAGTTTACAGGTCCTTCCCAGACAGTGACGGCTGTGACGAGCGCACGCTCATCGGCGACCGCGTGCGACAGCTGGTCGTGGAACCAGCGGGCGATGTTCTCCGCCGACGGATTGATCGAATCGAACGGTGCGACGTCGTTGATGCACCCGTAGTCGAGCTTTCTGGCCAGGGATTCGAGTTTGCGCCGCGCGCTGACGAAGTCGACCGCGATCGCATCCTCGTCGACTCCTCCGTCCGCCGCCGCCAGCTCCGCTTCGACTTTGTACGAATGCCCATGAAGCGGCTCCGAGATCCCGCGATACTCGCGAAGAAAATGCGCTGCTTCGAACCGCGCTTCCACGCGGACGGTGAAGCTATCGCTCATGACGCTCTGCGAACACCAGCGCGATCATCGCATCGCTCATGCCGAGAGCGCGCAACTCGTCGGGACTCGACTGAGAGCGGAGGAGCGCCGCCGCCCGCTCATCGTCCCAGCAATCAGCCGGATTGCTCGCCTCTGCCAGCGCGATCAGCGCGCGCAGAGTCTGCTTCCGATCCTCACCGGCGTCCACGGCGGCCAAGTCTATCCTGAGGCGCTGAAGGATCTTCGGTTCATCTGCCAAAGACGTCGTTCGCGGCGGCACCGGAGATCCTTCGCTTCGCTCAGGATAAAGACTGTGTACAATGCGCGCCCGAATCAGATCGTAGATCGCAGTTGCGAGCTACGAACCCCGACGATCTGCGATCCACGATCTACGATCTAACCATGCCTCTGCCGAAGAGCATCGTCTGCTCGAACTGCCGCAGAACGTATCCGGAAGGTTGGAAGCGCTGTCCGTACTGCGGCCATGACGAGACCAAGCTGAAGCAGGAAGCGCAGTCGCGCCGCTTCATGCAGCGGAAGATCCAGGACTTTGAGCAGAAGCACGGCACGCCCCGCCGCGACGAACGGCGGCCCTCGACGCGCCCCTCCCCGCCCGACCAGCGCGCGCGCCGCGGGAAGCCGGGACGGAGCCGCCCGCAGGACCGCGACAACCGGCCGCCGAAACCGCAGCCACCAACGCAGCGCCCTCCGCGCCAGCGCGATGAACAACAGCAACAGCAGCAGCAAACGCAGCAGGGTCAGCCACGTCCGTCAGGGCGAGGGCGCCGGCGGCGCAGACGCGGAGGAGATCGCGATCGCGCACCGCAGGCGAACGCACCGATGAATCCGACTCCATCGCTACCGCGCACTGAGCCGCCTCCGCGCCCATCCGAACGTCCGCCCACTGCAGCACCGCCCGATCGGCCGGAAGGCGACGGAGGCGATCGCGCGCGACGGCGCAGACGTTTCCGCAGACGGCGCCGCGGCGGGGGGGGCGGGGGTGAGGGCGGCGGTGGTGAGGGCGGGGGCGGGCCGAAGCCGCCAGCGGAGACCTAGCCCCGACCTAGCCCGAGGTATTCAAAGCCAACGTCATCCTGAGCCGCGAAGACGGCGAAGGATCTCAAGACGCGTAACTTGAGATCCTTCGCCTCCCTCAGGATGACGTGGTTATTTCAGAGCGTCAGGCCGTCGGTTCCGGCACGACCGGCGCGCTGGCCGGAGCTTCGGGCGCCGGCGCGCGGCGATTCACTCGCATGTATCGCGCTGAGCACTCCGCGAAACCCTCGCAGCGAATGCAGTACCCATCCGTGTTGTCGGGCTTGTAGTCGGCAGGCGGACAGATGTTGACGCCCTGCACGACGTCGCGATCGGCCTGCGCGATCAGACGCTCGAGGTCGGACGGCGTTCCGTTCGCCAGGACCTTCTTCATGGCCGCGAATCGCGTCGCATTGCGCATCGCCATCGCGTCCGCTCCGCTCTTCGGTTCCACCGGAGCTTCCTGCGAGGTGCGCGGCAACCGGTGCACGAGGAAGTAACCGTAGGACATCACTGCACCCGCAAACGCCGCGGCATTCGCGGGCCCGCCGAACAGAACGCCGAAGCCGAGGAGCGCGGCCGCGATGTAGGCAAGCCAGCGCACGCGGATGGGAACCACCGCGAACAGATAGAACGTCTGATCGGGAACGACCGAAGCGTAGACGAACAACAGCGAGAAGTTCACGAAGTACGATCCGAGCAGAGGAATGCCGAGCCACGCGCCGGCGAGCGCGGAGCCGATGGTCGAGATCGCGAAGAACATCAGGAAGTTCCGCGTTCCCCACTCTTCCTCGACGGCCGAGCCCATGATGTAGAGCACCAGCATCGTGAAGAACAGCACCAGCGGCTTCGGAATGAAGAACCACCCCTGCCCCGCTTCGGTGAACTGGTACGTGAAGAGGCGCCAGACTTCTCCGGCCGCAACCGCCTGCCGGTCGAACCTGAAGAGGTTCGCGTAGCGCTCGGGATCCTGATACTCGAGCAAGAAGAAAGCGGCCGTCAGGAACAGGAGGATGTAGACGGAGTGGAGGTTCTCGCCTCGTTTACGAAACATGGTCGCCGGCCCGATGCAGCCATCAACGCCTTCAGAATACCGAAAAATTCAGCGGACGATCACCTGATCGGTTCCTTCGAACCGGAGTGTCGAACCGGTGACGACTCGGTGGCGTCCGGCCATCCCCGCAGCGAGCTCCAGGACATAGCGGGCCGGGGCATTCGGCGGGTAGCTCGGACACGGATCGGCCTTGCACGGAGGCACGTTGCCGGCGACGTGGACAACCTTGTGGCTCTCGTCGATCCAGATCAAATCGAGCGGGATGAGCGTGTTCTTCATCCAGAACGGGTAGTCGCCGGTGGCGGGAAAAAAGAACAGCATCCCCGTTCCCTCGTGAAGCTGATCGCGATACATCAGCCCCTGATTCCGCGTTTCCTCATCGGACGCAGTCTCGACCGCGACGGAGTATCCGTCGGGGAGCGTGACTCTCGGACCGTACGAAGAGCTCATCGGCGGTGGGGCGGGGGTGCGTGCGCAGGCAACAAGCCCGAGCAGCGCCACAATCAGAGCGGGCATGCGGCGTGAGGCATGCGGCGTGAGTGCTCCGCTTCTACGCATGCCTCACGCCTCATGCCTCACGGCGTTTCTACTTCTCATCCTGCACCTCGACGACATCATCCTGCTTGCCGTCGCGGGCGATCAGCTCGTACTTCTTCGCGTAGTACCTGAACGAGCGGAACGACATCTTCAGCAGCTCGGCGGCCTGCGTCTGCACGCCACCCGCCCGTTCGAGCGCCTTGAGCATGAAGATCTTCGCGATGGCCTCGAGATGCTGTTCGAGCGGCATGCCGCCTTCCGGCAGGTCGTACGACAGCTCGGGGATGCTGCTGCCGAGGAGGACCTGCTCGGGGAGGGATTTGGTGGTGAGGACCTCGGATGTCTCGAGCGCGATCATCCGCTCGATCGCATTCTCCAGCTCGCGGACGTTGCCCGGCCATTGATACTTCTCGATCGAGCGCATCGCGTCGGAGGAGATGTGTTTCGGCGGAACGCCGAGCGCGCCGCAGAACTTGGCGATGAAGTGCTCGACGAGCAGCGGGATGTCCTCCCGCCGCTGGCGGAGCGACGGAAGCGCGATCGGAATCACGTTGATGCGGTAGAACAGATCTTCGCGAAAGGATCCCTCGCGGATGGATTCGGAGAGATCGCGATTCGTGGCTGCGATCACGCGCACCTCGACCTGCGTGCCCATGTTCGATCCGACCTTGCGCACGACGTGGTCCTGGAGAACGCGGAGCAGCTTGATCTGCATCGCGGTCGAGGTCTCGCCGATCTCGTCGAGGAAGATCGTGCCGTGCTCGGCTTCCTGAAAGAGGCCTTTCTTCTCGCGGATGGCGCCGGTGAACGCTCCGCGCTCGTGACCGAACAGCTCGGACTCCAGTAGCGTCTCGGGAAGCGCGCCGCAGTTGATGGAGACGAACTTTCCGCGGCGGCCGGAGTTGTAGTGGATCGCGCGCGCGATCAGCTCTTTGCCGGTTCCTGACTCGCCCGAAATGAGCACCGTCGACGTCGTGGGCGCGATCCTCTGAACGATCGAGAAGATCTCCTGCATGCGCGGGCTCTTCCCGATGATGTTGGCGAAGGTGAAGCGCTCTTCGAGCGCGGTGCGGAGATGAAGGTTCTCGTCTTCGAGCTCCCTCCGCTCCACGGCGTTGCGAACCACGATCTTCAGCTCTTCGTTGTCGAACGGCTTGGCAATGAACTGGTACGCACCCGCCTTTACTGCCTCGACGGCCGACTTGGTGGACTCATGGGCGGTGATCATGACGACCGCGATCGATGGATTCTTCTCCTTGACGTCACGGATGTAGTCGATACCCGAGCCGTCGGGAAGCATCAGGTCGCAGAGAACGACATCTGGCTCGCTCTTCTGCAGCGCCGCTCGCGCCTCGGCCAGCGACGCGGCCGTCTCGACGTGCCATCCCTCCCCTTCGAACACGACCTCGAGGAGGTCGCGCAGAGATGCCTCGTCGTCGACGATCAGGAGATCCACGGTGGAATTATATCGGCCGTGACGTTGAGCGCCGCCGTTCCCTGCTGCTCCGCGGCCAGCGCGGCGAACAAGGAGCCGATGCGCGTCTCATCGAGATACTCCGCAGTCATGGCGGCGATCAGCCGTTCCAGGCCCGCCTTATGCCGCCGCTCCATAGCCTCCGGCACACGGATTCCGCGGCGTTCGAGCAGCCGGACCATCCGCACGGCGGCCGCATCGCGCGCCAGTCGCGGCGGCAATGTCGTCTCGAGACACCGCGTCGCGCGTGGACGCAATGTGCGCCGCCGCTCCCGGTTCTTCGACGCCACCACGTGGAGGATGCCGGTCGTTTCCATCCGCGGAAGGAAGTAGATCGCGCGCACAGCCGGGCGCCTTTGACCGATGCGGTGCGCACGGCCGTTCCGCTGATCGAGCTTCACGGGATTCCAGGGAAGGTCGTAATGGACCACAACACCGGCGCGCTGCAGGTTGAGGCCCTCGGATGCCATGTCGGTGGCGATGAGCGCGTCGCATTGTCCGGCCCGGAACCGTTCGTAGACCAGTGCCGCCGAATCACGCTCGCGGGATGTCGCGAGACCGCACCGCAGTTGTGTGCGCAACGCCGCGTGCAGATCGCGCGCAGTCGCGATCGAAGTGGTGAAGATCAGAATCGGCTCGCGCGAGGCGCGACAGATCTCGACGAGCTGCTGCCGTTTCGATTGTGGCGACCGGGCGACGATTCGCCGGAGTGCCTCGAGGCGGCTCACCTCCTCTTCGATCGCCCGCGGATCGATCGTTCCCTCTGCGGCAGGCGCCCACAGTTCCCAGAAGAGCACCTGCTGAAACGCGTCGCGATCTTCTTCGTGTCCGAACGCGCGGCGGTAATCGCGTTTGTCGAGCATGGCACCGCGCGAAAGGCTGTCGAGCGCGCGGGTGTAGAAGCGGAGCTGGCGCCGGATCGACTCCAGCAGCGCCGCTTCGCTCGATTCGAGCCGCCGCCACAGAAAGCGGCGCAGGAGGGCGGTTCCAGCCGCGGCGATCAGCGGGAACTCCAGCGCTTCGATCAGGCGACCGATCTCACCTCCGGCCGTGAAGATGTCGTGACGCACGACCTCGCGCAGCAGCGATCCGAAATGCAACGCCGCAGGAAGAACGTCGCGATCGCGCCGGATCATGAGCTCGGCGATCACGACGTCGATCATCTCGCCATCACGCCGGCCGAACGCGAGATCGATCGACGGCACGCCGCTGTCGATCACCACGTCGTCGGCCGAGATGAGATCGACGATGGCGTGGAGATCGTCGATCGAGTTGCAGATCGGCGTGGCTGTGATGAGCAGCATGCACGCGCCGATCGAACGGCGCGCCAGCGCGTCGTAGCGCTGCGTGGCGCGATTGCGGAACGCGTGCGCCTCATCGACGATCATCAGGCGTCGCGCGGCGGGATCGGGAACCCGCGCGTCGCTCAACAGGCCGTCGTGCGTGATCACGCCGGCCGTCACACCGAACATCGCCAGCGTCTCGCGCCACTGCGCGACGAGTGCGGCGGGCACGATCAACTCTACGGCGAATCCATCGCGGACAAATCGGGCCCCCACCCCCGCGCCGACGAACGATTTGCCGAGGCCGACTTCGTCGGCCAGGATCAGCCCGCGGCGGCGGCGGAGCATCTCGCAGGCTCGATCGACCGCGACGCGCTGGTGGTCAGCGAGCATGGCGCTGGAGTGCGTCGCTGACGAATCGCTGCAGGATGCGCAGTTCGGCAGCCGTCACGCCATAGGCCGCGGACACGATCGAGTCGACCTCACCTGACACGTCAATGCCCTGGTGGCCCTGGCGGGAGGCGCGAACGAGCATCTGCCATTGCCTGCTCGCCTCGTCGAGTCGCGGAAGCGGAATGCGGCTGACGATGCGGCCGAAGTAGCGGTAGTGCGCATCCTTCGCGCGCTCCGCAACCGCGAGCAGAAGCGCGTCGACGATCGTCGAGTTGAGCAGCGCGGCGATCGCGTACGCCTCGTCGAGCGAGACGCAATCGAGCGAATAGAGCGTCTGGTTCGGCACGACCGGAACGGCATGGCCGTTCGCGTGCACGACATCCGGCAGCACGGCAGCGGCCATGCCTCGAGACAGATCCTTCCACGCGACCTTGATGCCGACGTGTTCCGGACGGACGTAGGAGAGCCGGAAACTCCCGGGCGCTGCACCGCGCGCCGCTGCAAACGCGACGAGCCAGGGCGGGGGCTCGCGCCATCCGGACGCCGGTGGCCACAACATCCACTGCGCAGTTGCCGCGGACCAGCGACGGACGTCGCGGCCGCGCACACACCGGCAGACCGCGGCGAGCGGCACGCGGAGACCATCGTGTGTCACGAGCTCTCCGCGATCGATCGCATGGGCGTCGAGAAAGAAGCGGCGGTTGTCACCGGTCTTCACTCCCATGATCGCGTTGCGGCCGAGGACCTCGGCCAGCGGCGCATGAGCGCGGCGAACGCGCCGCAGGATCGCTCCCACGTCGGGGGGTACGAGTGCCCACTCGCTGCTGAGCGTCCCGACCGGCAGCTCATGCTGCGCGACCTCGTACACGGATTCGCGCGCGCGGACGGAAATCGTTCGGATGTCGCGCGGCGGTTCATTCCGGACGACCATGCCGAGCGGGAACGTGTCGGCGTCGAACCAGCGTCGCCGCTCGTCGCTCCAGTCGTCGAGTTCCACGATTGTGAGGCACTCCTGCGCGAACCTGCGCAGCGGCCCCGCGTACGACGCGTTCACGACTTTCGCCGGCATCAACATCGCGACCACGCCGCGGGGTGCGGCCAGCCGCACGGCCCGCTCGAAGAACACCATCGAGAGGTCCGGCTGGTGAAATGCGGCGCGCTCCGCGTCCGGACGGAACAGCGCGTAGCGGTCGGCGTACATGCGCTTCGCACGTACCTCGATCCGGTTGTTGCGCACCCATGGCGGATTGCTGGCCACGACCTCGAAGCCGCCGCGGGCAAGAACGTGCGCGAAGTGCACGTCGAACGCGAAGAACTCGAGAGCGCCGTCGTCGACGCGCTCGAGCGTCCGACGGCTCGCCTCGATGCGCCGTTGCAGTTCCGCGCAACGGATCGCGTCGAACGGGCGCACGCGTCCAAAGAGATCGCGCTGCGTGACGGACAGCGCCTGGAGCTCCGCCTCGTCGACGTCGATCGCCTTCGACAGAAGCTCCGCGGCCAGTCTGCGGTCGTTCTCGCGGATCAGTCGCGCCAGGGACGGCCGCTCGTCGTGCGATGCGCGGCGATAGCGGTCGAGAAGATCGCGCTGCGCGCGCAATGCGTAGACCCATTGCCGATAGATGTCGCCGCGCGCGTCGCCGAGGAAGTCGGTCGGAGCGAGGAGCGAGTTGCCCTGAAGGATGTTGCGATCGAGGTTCGGCAGCGGCGGCACATCTTCGATCGCGCTGTCGCACGGCGCGACGATGGCCAGCCACAGGCGCAGCTCGCACAACCTCACTGCCTCGGGTTTCAGATCGACTCCGAAGAGGGAGCGCTCGACAATGCGCTGTCGGAGGCTGCTCTGTGTGGCGCCGCCGGGGTCGGCGGCGCCACACTTCAGAAGCGTCTGTGCAAGGTCCTCGATCGCGCCGAGCGCTGACAGCAGAAACGCGCCCGAGCCGCAGGCCGGATCGACGACGGTGATGTTCTCGAGGCGCTGGAGCAGCCGCCCGGCGGTCTCGCCGTCGACGCGCTCGAGATCCAGCGCCTCACCATCCGTCAGCCACTCGACGATCGCTCTTCGCGTCAGAGCGTCGACGATCGCCTTCGGCGTGTAAAAGCTGCCGCTCGCGGCACGCTCGTCTTCCGCCATCAGCGATTCGAAGACCTTCCCCAGCATCTCGGGGTCGACGTGCGCTCCGGCGGCATCGCTTTCATCGACACTGAAATCGAATCTCTCGAAGAGATCCTCGACGATCTGCTGCATCAGCTCATTCGGCAGGTGCAGATCGGGATGGCGCACCTCGAACGGGGTGCGATCGAACAGACCGCCGTTGAGGTACGGAATCCGCCCCAGCGCGCGCGAGCGGTCGTCGCGCAGCGCGATCGGCGTGTTCAGGCAGCCGAAGAACAGCGGCGCCAGCACCGTGGCGAAGAATTCGTCGCCGGTCCCGAGCGCGGCGTGCAGGCGATCCGCGAGGAATCGTCGCTCGCCGTTGAGCCATCCCTTCTCCTGCACGAACGAGAGAAACAGCATTCGCGACAGGATCAGCAGCGCCTCGGCGTCCACGTCATCGGCCGATTCGCGCGGACACTGCGGAGCGAGCGCGGAGGCGGCGTTGCGGACGGCGGCGCGGAACCGCTCGAAGAACCGGCGTGTGACCGACTCGCGATCGAGCGCGCGGTCGAAGATCCGCGGCATGGCCAGAGAGTCCGCCGCCGCGGCGAGGAGGTTCAGGCGATCGAGGGCGTGCGCGGAGGGCGAACGGAGATCGATGTCCAGCCGGCGCAGCTCTCCTGCCGATGAGATATCGTAGATTGATATCGTGTAGTCATTAGAATTTCTATAAATAAGACATGATTTAGTGATCACATTGTACGAGTGGTAACTAAGCATGAATTTGCGAATGCAGTCGCCGTCAGGCGGCGGCCCCTCCAGGAGAAAAAGGTCGAACCGGCGCATCCGGCAGAGCAGGCGCAGGCGATGGTCGCCGTTCCATCCGATCTCGATCCCCGCCCGGCGCCACTGCTCGACATCGATGTCGATCGGCGCCATTTCGTAGCCCAGCTCGCGGAACAGCGCGATCGGGCCGTCGGCCCCGCGGAACCTTCGCAGACGGCCGGCCGTAATCACCGGCGACCTCGGGTTGTTACACTGCGCGACCGCTGATGCCGATCCGCTGGGCTTATCTCAAACGCGTGCTGGCCGGAGCCATCTTCGGGCTCTACATGGCCAACCTGCTGTACTTCCTCAACCCCCAGGTGGACATCACTCCCGGCCGGCTGGCGATCGTCACGATCATCTACGGACTGATCTGCGGAGTGCTGTTCGGCTCGGCGCTCTGGCTGCTGCGCATCGTGCGCGTCTGGGTCTTTGGGCGGCCGGCGACCGAGGGGGCGTATCGGGCGCACGGATTCGGGTTCGTGGTGCTGGCGGCGTTCGTCGCCGCCGCGATCTACTGGATCCACCTCGAGGCGTTCCAGATCTATCTGCCGCGCGGCGCCGTGCGCATCCTCGCGAAAGCGACGAACCTCATCACCGGCACGTCGTTCGCGCTGCTCTTCCTGTGGGTGATCGAGCGAAATGCGAGCCGTCGCACGTCGCGCGTGATCTTTCTGACCGGGGTGACGCTCATCGCGATCACTTCGCTCTTTCTCTACGAGCGGCGCGACTCGTATCGCACGGAAAAGCGCGAAGCCGTCGTGGCGAGTATCGGCACGGTCGCCGGTCAGCGGCCGGTCATCGTGGTCGCGATTCGCAATCTGCCGTACGACTGGGTCGTGACGCTGGCCGGCGAGGGCTCGGTCCCATTTCTGGAGCAGGCGCGCCAGCACTCTCACTTCACGAGGCTGGAGCCGTTCACGACGACGAGTCCCAAAGCTCTCTGGGCGTCGCTCGCCACCGGTAAGCTGCCTTATCGCCACGGTGTGACTGGACGCTTCTCGTACCGCACGCCGCTCAATAGTGCCGATCCGTCCGAGCGCTTTCTGCTGCTGCCGAGCGGCGTCGGGTTCCGCGCATGGGGACTCATCCCGCCCGTGCAACGCATCTCCGCGCAGCTCCCGGCAGGCGACGCGCTCCCACTCTGGTCGATGTTCGAGCGCCTCTCCTTCCACTCCGCGGTCGTCAACTGGCAGGCGGCGACTCCGGGCAGCGCGACGCTGGTCATCACCGATCGCCAGATCATGTCCGCCGGAAGCGCCGGCGATGTCGCGGCGGTCGCGCAGCGGTTCAACGGAACCGGTCCCGCGCGCACTCGGATCCTGGCCGGACTGGAAGAGGACCACCGCACGATCGCCGCGCTGCGCGCCGGCGCATCGCGGCACGCGTACGAGCTGCAGATCGCATCGCTCGAAGGTTTCTCGGAAGCGCAGCGCGCGCTGCACATCTTCACGAACGACCTTCCGGCCCGCACCACCACGAAGGGCGAAGCGCTTCGCGCTTACGTCGAGCAGATCGACCGGATGCTCGCGGAGCTGTCGCGCGCATTCCCGGATCACCTTCTGGTGGTCGTTTCGCCCAGCGGTCCGGCCGCCCCCGCCCTTGCCGGCACGCCCTACTCGATCGTTCGCGACGCGGTCATGGCGGAAGATCCGGGAGCGGACGACGGATTCGTCCTCATCACCGGAAGGAACGCCGCACATCGCGAGAATCCCGCGCCCGCGTATGTCGTGGACATCGTGCCCACCGTCCTCTTCGCCGCGGGGTTGCCCGTTGCCGTCGACATGGATGGCCGCGTCCTCAGCGAAGCGTTCGACGAGGAGTTTCTCCGCGGCAATCCTCTGTCGGCGATCCAGACGTACGAAGCGAAGGAAATCATCGTGCGCCGCGCCGGACCGACGTGAGCGCCTCATCGCGCCTCCCATCGTCTCGAGCGACGGTTGTAGCGGAGCACGCGCATCTTTGCGCTCGTGCCGTACACGCGCACCGCGTACACGTCGTCATTGCGGTTGGTCAGATAGATCGTTCCGGGGGTCGACTGCCCCAGCGGCGAGAACGAGCAGATGGTCGACGCGTTGAACTGAACCGGGGAGCGCGTCGGCGGCAGCGGATCGCCGTCGGGATCGACGATCGCATCGGAAGGCAGTCCGATCGCGGCGAAGCGCGACTCGCGAACGACCGCCCGCGGAGCTTCGACACAGCGGTCGATTCCTTTCGCCAGATCGTCGTTGCGAAGACCGTCTCCATCGCCGTCGTCGCACAGCGCGTAACGCCACTCGCCTCCAGCGCGAGAGAACTTCAGACCCGAGTTCGAATGCCGCGCGATGGCCCGCGAACGCGCGAGATGAAACATCGAGCGGATCTCCGCCGTGGCGAGGCGCACCGCGCTCTGCCGCTGGTAACTGAGAAATGCCGGAACCGAGATGCTGGCGATCAGACCGAGGATGGCCAGGACCGTGAGCAGTTCGGTGAGCGTGATACCTCGTTCGTGCACTGTGTGCTCCTTTCTTCGCCTCTTGGCTCTTAGCTCTTAGCTCTTAGCTCTTAGCTCTTGGGCGAAACAGGGCGGGCCCAAGAGCTAAGAGCTGCGAGCTGAGGTGAGGGGGGCCGCCGCGTTGCCGCGGCGACCCCGTGGGGCGGGCGGCCTATCGCGAGGCCGTGTTGGCGGGCTGCTTCACGGACTTCGAAGCGCGCGGCTTGCGCGGCTTCTGGATCTTCGAGGTCAGCGTCGTCTTGCCGTCAACGCTGAGGTACGCGCTGATGCGCTCGAAGCTCTTCTGTCCGAATCCCTTCACCTGCATCAGATCGCTGGTGCGTGCGAACGGACCGTGCGCGGCGCGATAGTCGACGATGCGCTGCGCGACCTTCATGCCGACGCGCGGCAGATTCGAGAGCTGCGCGGCATCGGCCGTGTTGATGTTCACCACGCCCGAAGGCGAGGCCGCGGTCTGCGTGTCGGCAAGCGCCGCGCCGCAGATCGCCAGGATGGCGAGGGAAAGAATTGCGATGTTGTGGGACTTCCGCATGGGTCATTTCTCCTTTCGATTTGTTTGTTGGTTGTTGGGTTGACTGGTTGTTGTTTTGGCTGTTTCCACACTCAAGCTTGTCGAATCACTCTTCCTGCGTTCTCTTCTCTCACCACCTCCTTTCGCCGGGGCATAGTTCAAGCGGCCAACCAGAGCTGGCGCGGAGGGAAGTGATTGATGAGGAGTGGGTTGCTGCAGTTCGCGCGTTTGACGAGCGTCAAAATCTTTTGCGCGCGCGGGCCCGCCTTGTGGACAGTTGACAGTGGACGGTGGACGAGGCCCTCCATCGCGAGAGCCGTTGGTCCGGCCTGAACATCAGGCGCCAGTGGTTGGTCTCGCGACGCGGGGCCACGTCCACCGTGAACTGTCCACCGTCAACCGCCGTCCGAAAACCGTGCAAATCCGGGTGCTATACTCGGCGGCAGGCGCCCGATGAAGGAAAAGCGCGAGATCTATCGCTTCCTCCACGTCACACCACGCCGAATTTTCGAACAACTGGATCAGTACGTCATCGGGCAGCGCCACGCGAAGGAAGTTCTCGCCATCGCGGCGTACAACCATCTCAAGCGCATCGAGTATCTGAAGTTCGGCGGCGAGGTCTCCATCCGCAAGTCGAACATTCTGATGAGCGGCCCGTCCGGCTCGGGAAAGACATACCTGGCGCGGACGCTGGCAAAGATCCTCGACGTGCCGTTCGCGTACAACGACGCGACCGCATTCACCGAGGCGGGCTACTACGGAGAAGACGTCGAAGTCGCGATCGGCCGGCTGCTCTACGCCACGAATCAGAACGTCAGCTCCGCGGAGAACGGAATCGTCTTCATCGACGAGATCGACAAGATTGCCCGCCGCTCAGGCGGCGCACGCACCGGCGCGGGGGCTCGCGACATCGGGGGCGAAGGCGTGCAACAGGCGCTCCTCAAAATCCTCGAGGGCGAGAAGATCTTCGTTCCTCTGAACGTCACCGCGCACTGGAACAAGTACGACTACGTCGAGGTCGACATCTCCAACATCCTCTTCATCTGCGCCGGCTCGTTCTCCGACCTCGAAGACCCGAACGAAGGAAACCCGATCGGGTTCTTCAGCGATGGTGAGCACGACCGGCGCGAGATCTCCAGCGAGGATCTGGTCAAGTACGGGTTCCTCCCTGAGCTCCTCGGCCGCATCCCGGTGCGCGTGCAGCTCGATGCGCTGTCGGCGGCGGATCTCGTGACGATCCTCACGCAGCCGCGCGAGGCGATGATTCCCGAATATCAGCGGCTGTGTGCGCTCGATCAGATCCAGCTCGACTTCAGTGAGGCCGCGCTGCTCGAGATCGCGAACGCGGCCCTCAAGCAGAAGCTCGGCGCTCGCGCGCTTCGCGCGATTCTCGAAAAGGTCCTGCATCCGATCCTGTTCGTCGGCCCGGAGCTGGCCGGCGAGAGGATCACCATCGAGCCGGATGACGTCCGGCGCGCCATCGCACAGGCGTGATTTGAGCTCTTGGCTCTGAGCTCTTGGCTCTGAGCTCTTGGCTCTTGGGACCCACCACCCAAGAGCTGAGAGCCACCAGCCGCGAGTCCGACAACGGCTCGAAATGGCACGGCGCACGTTAGACTTCCCCCCTCATGCGACGCATCGCCATCGCTGCGAAGATCACTGCTCCTGCCGCGCTTCAATACGCCGCCGAGGTCGCTGCCGATCTGCGAAGGCGCGGCATGGAAGTCTGCTTCGACGAGGCGACGGCGCGCGAGATCGGCGATCGTCAGACCTGCTTCTCCAAACAGGAGCTGGCCGGTCACTCCGATCTGCTCATCACGTTCGGCGGCGACGGCACGCTTCTCTCCGTGGCGCGCCACGCTCCCGGCCACGTCCCGATCCTCGGCGTCAACATGGGGACACTCGGCTTTCTCACCGAGGTGCGCGTCGAGGAGTTCCCTCAGGTTCTCGAGCGGGTGCTCAAAGGCGATTTCGACGTCGAGTCACGCGTGACGTTCGACGTGCGCGTGACGGGACCGGAGCGCGACGACCGCGTCTTCCGCGTGCTCAACGATGCAGTCATCGCGAAGAGCGCGCTCGCGCGCATCATCGTGATGAAGGTGACCGTCGCGGGGTGGTTCGTGTCGTCGTTCCGCGCCGACGGTCTCGTCATCTCTACGCCGACCGGCTCCACCGCCTACAACCTCTCCGCCGGCGGACCGATCATCTACCCCACGATGGGGGCGGTTGTGATCACGCCGATCTGCCCGCACATGCTGACGAACCGGCCGATCGTCCTGCCGGACGAGCTGGACATCGAAGTCGGCATCATGACGCCGAGCACGGGCCAGGAGATCTACCTCACGCTCGATGGTCAGGAAGGATTTCCGATCACCGAGAGCGATCGCGTTTGCGTGAAGAAATCCGAGCATCGCGTGCTGCTCGTGCAGTCGCCCGACAAGAACTACTTCGATGTGTTGAGGAACAAGTTGAAGTGGGGAGAGTCGTGATGAGTTGACGGTTGACAGTCGACAGTTGACGAGGCCCACCATTCGCCAGCGCCAACGTTGCGGCAGCGACACCACGCCTCGTCAACAGTCAACTGTCAACCGTCAACGATTCGAGGCCCGCTCGTAAGCTGAACGCACTGCCGCCACGTACGCGCGCGTCTCGCGATAAGGCGGCACGCCGCGATATCGCTGCACCGCGCCGGGTCCGGCGTTGTATGCGGCGAGCGTGAGATCGAGGTCGCCGTTGAATGTGTCGAGAAGCGTGCGGAGATACCGCGCCCCCGCGAACACGTTCTGGCGCGGATCGAAGATGTTCTGCACGCCGAGGTAGCGGGCGGTGGCCGGCATGAGCTGCATGACGCCGCATGCGCCGACCGGCGAGATCGCGTTCGAATTGCCGCGCGATTCACGATGCGCCACCGCGGCAATCAGACGCGCATCGACGCCGTGCTCGCGAGCCGCATCGTTGAAGAGGTCCGTGAGCGCGCCCGCGTTCTGAGTTGTGGCGAATGCCAACGGCTGACTCTGCCGGGCCACCCGCGGTGTCGCCCTCAGCTTCACCAGCGCTTCGGCAATGTTTCCGAAGAAGCGGTACGCAGAGATCGACGTCGTGTCATTGCTGATGACGACGCGCCCGCCGGAGCGGAAGCGGGCGGCCGGGACGTCCGCTGCATTGAAGCGGCGGTCGGCGGCGGCGGCTCCGAATGCCGAGAGGAGCAGCGCCACGGCAAATAACTTGTACACGATGCCCGCCAAAACCGGCCCCTGAGAGGGCCTATTCCGCGTATACCATGCGCGCGCATGAACCGCATCCATACGCTCGCGGCCGCCTCGCTATTCGCTCTCGTTGCCTGCTCCACCGGAACCAACCAGATGCACGAAACGATCTTCGCCGGCGGCACAGTTGCCGTCGGACCTTCGCAGGCGCCGCAACGGAACCAGGCGATCGCCGTCCGCGACGGCGTGATCGTCGACATCGGACCGACAGCCGACGTGAAATCGCGTCATGCCGGCGCGCGGGTGATCGACGCTTCGACGGCGACGATCCTCCCCGGCCTCACGGACGCGCACGCGCATCTCTATGGCCTCGGCCTGTCGCTCGACACGGTGAATCTCGTCGGCAGCAACACTCCTGATGAAGCGATCGCACGCGCAAAACAGCGCGCCGCCTCCGCTCCCGCCGGCGAATGGATCCTCGGCCGCGGTTGGGATCAGAACCGATGGCCCGGAAAGGAGTTTCCGACGGCCGCGATGATCGATGCCTCGATTCCCGATCACCCGGTGTGGCTGCGCCGCGTCGACGGTCATGCCGGATGGGCGAACAGCGCCGCACTGCGCGCGGCGGGCCTGACTGCGGGCGCGAAAGACCCGGAGGGCGGCCGCATCCTGCGCGACGGGAGCGGAAATCCGACGGGCGTTTTCGTCGACGCGGCGATGGAGCTCGTCGACAGCAAGGTGCCGCCGCCATCCTTCGAGTTGCGGAAGCGGCGCGTGCTCGCGGCGGCGCAGCGAATCGCCGACAACGGCCTGACCGAGATTCACGATTCCGGCGCCGAAGCGGACACGATCCGCGCCGTGCGCGCGTTGATCTCCGAAAAGCGATTTCCGATCCGCGTGTACATGATGCTCGGCGACGATGAAGCGTTGCTGAAGGACTGGTTCGCTCGGGGAACGCTCCTCGATGAAGGGCGGAAGCTCACGATCCGCTCGGTCAAGCTCTACGCCGACGGTGCCCTCGGCAGCCGCGGTGCGGCGCTGCTCGCGCCGTACAGCGATGATCCTGCGAACAGCGGTCTGCTCGTCAGCAAACCGGAGCACCTCGCCGACGTCGCGAAGCGCGCGATCGAGGCGGGCTTTCAGGCGAACACGCACGCGATCGGCGATCGCGGCGTGCGCAACGCGATCGACGCATACGAAAAGGCCGGCGCCAAGCCTGGCAATCGATTCCGCATCGAGCATCTTCAGGTCGTTGCGCCTGAAGATTTCTCGCGCATCGCGCGCGACGGAATCATCGCGTCCATGCAGCCGACGCACGCGACATCGGACATGCCGTGGGCGGAGGCGAGACTCGGACCCGTGCGCATCAGGGGCGCCTACGCGTGGCGCACCGTTCTCGACAACGGCATCCGACTGGCCCTCGGCTCAGACTTTCCGGTGGAAGACGTGAATCCGTTCTTCGGCATCTACTCCGCGGTCACGCGTCAGGACCAGAACGGACAGCCGGCCGGGGGCTGGTATCCGGAGCAGCGGCTCACGCTGCCGGAGGCGATCCGCGGCTTCACGATCGACGCGGCGTTCGCGGCATTCGAGGAGTTGTCGCGCGGCACGATTCAGATCGGGAAGCTCGCCGACTTCACGATCGTGGACGGCGATTTCTACGCCATGCCTTCTGCGGATCTGTCCGGGGCGAAGGTTCGGTACACGGTGGTGGGCGGCGAGATCGTGAACTCTACGAAGTGACGTGTGGCTCCACCGGCCGTCGCGAGCGTCACTCGAAGTCGTCGAAGTGCGTGAGCGCGCGGAACTCCTGGTAGCGCTGCTGCACATCGCGCAGGGTCACTTCGCGCAGGCGATCCAGCGAGAACTTCTCGACGGTGAACGATGCGAGCACGCTGCCGAAGATGATGGCGCGGCGCAGCTCGCGATCGTGAATCTCGCGTCTCGACGCCAGGTAGCCGAGGAAGCCGCCGGCGAAGGTGTCGCCGGCGCCGGTGGGATCGAACACATTCTCGAGCGGGTACGCCGGCACGGCGAAGATCGCGTCGCGCGTCACCATCAACACGCCGTACTCGCCGCGCTTGATGACGAGAGTCTTCGGACCCAGCGCAAGAATCGATCGCGCACCCTTCACGAGATTCGCCTCGCGCGTGAACTGCCGGACCTCCGCCTCGTTGATCACGACGAGATCGACCTTCGAGAATGCCTGCTCCAGCTCCGCACGCTTCGTGTCGATCCAGAGATTCATCGTGTCGAGCGCCACCAGACGCGGCCGCTCCGTCTGCCGCAGAACGTCCATCTGAAGCTCGGGATGAATGTTCGCCAGGAACAGCACGTCGGGTCTCTTCTGTGACTCGGTGAGCCTTGGCTCAAAGCCCGCGAACACGTTGAGTTGCGTCTCTCGCGTTTTCGCAACATTCAGGTCGAATCCGTACTCACCGCTCCAGAAGAAGGTCTTCTCCCCCCTCACGCGCTCGAGCCCATCGAGATTGATGTTGCGCCCGTGGAAGACGGACAGATCTTTGTCCGTGAAGTCGTCACCGATCACAGCGATCAGATCGACCTGAGTGAAAAAAGAAGCGGCGACAGAGAAATACGTCGCCGACCCGCCCAGGCACCGCTCCGCGGTTCCGAACGGCGTTTTGATGTTGTCGAATGCGACCGTGCCTACGACGAGGATGGACAATCAGATCTCCTGAGAGCTAAGAGCTGAGAGCTAAGAGCTGAGAGCTGAGAGCTATCGAATGTACTTCCCAATGATGGGCCCGAGATCGTCCTTCACGCGCTGAGGGATGGCTGCCGGATCCGTCACGATGGCGTACTGCAGCGCCGTCCGGCATGCGCAGTCGCGCGGACGCGCCGCGACGCGCGGGATCGACAATCGCAGAATGCGCTGCGCCATCTGCGCATTCGCTTGCAGAAAACCGCGGATCTGGTCGATGCTGACGGCTTCGGCGGTGTCGAGCCAGCAGTCGTAATCGGTCACGAGGGCCATCGTCGCGTAACACATCTCCGCCTCACGAGCGAGCTTCGCCTCCTGCACGTTCGTCATCCCGATCACGTCGACGCCCCACGAGCGATACAGATGCGACTCGGCGCGCGTGGAGAACTGCGGCCCCTCGATGCAGATGTACACGCCGCCGACGTGCGAGCGCGCACCCGCTTCCCGCGCCGCCTCTCCCATGGCCATGGAAACGGCCGCGCAGATCGGATCGGCGAACGTGATGTGCGCGACGATGCCGTTGCCGAAGAACGTGTCCGGCCGATGCCGCGTCCGATCGATGAACTGATGGGGAAAGACGATGTCGGTCGGGCGGTAATCCTCCTTCATCGATCCCACAGCGCTCGCCGAGAGAATCGTGTGCACGCCGAGGACTTTGAAGCCGTAGATGTTCGCGCGGTAATTGAGCTCGCTCGGCAGACGGCGATGGCCGCGGCCGTGGCGCGAGAGGAACGCGACGCGAACGCCTTCCACTTCGCCGATGACATACGGATCGGATGGATCTCCGAACGGCGTCTGCAGAGTGCGCTCGAAGAGCATTCTCAGGCCTTCCATCTCGTAGAGGCCCGAGCCGCCGATGATGCCGATGTCCGCTTCGATCATGCGCGTCCCCTGCGCATCGACTCGTCGATGGCGGCGGCGACGCGCGTGGCCAGCGCCACCGCTTCCAGACCGTCTTCGCCGGTCACGAGGGGGCGGCTGCGATCGCGGACGCAGCGCAGAAACGACTCCAGCTCCGCGCGAAGCGGCTCTTTCTTCTCCACCGTCACGTCGAACGGTTTCACGGTGCGCAACTCCCCTTCGGCGACGAGGCGAAAGCCCTTCACGTCCTGTTCCTTGGTGTCGACCGAAAGGTAGAAGTCACGGCCGAAGAAGCGCTGCTTGCGGACGCGATCCTGCGAGACACGGCTGGCGGTGAGATTCGCCACCGCGCCGTTCTCCAGCTCCAGGCGCACGTTCGTCATATCGACCTTGTCCGTGAGGACCGGAACGCCGACCGCGCGAATGTCGACCACGCGCTGCCGCAGCAGCGACTGAACGAGATTCAGATCGTGAATCATCAGATCGAGCAGCACGTCGACATCCAGCGAACGACCAACGAAGACGCCCAGGCGCTCCGCTTCGATGTAGCGAACGTCCTTGACCAGGTCGGCAACGGCGACGATCGCCGGGTTGTAGCGCTCGACATGACCGACCTGCAGAATCCGCCGCTTGCGATCGGCAACCTCGATCAGGCGGTTCGCTTCCCCCGTCGTCGCGGTGATCGGCTTCTCGACGAGAACGTCGCATCCGCACTCCAGGAGCTCGCGTGTGACTTCGAAATGATTCGCCGTTGGAGTGGCCACGACGGCGCAATCGATCATTCGGGCGAGCGACTCGACCGACGGGAACCGCTGGATCCCGAACTTCTGGCCCAGGTCAGTGGCAACGATGTCGTTCGGCTCGACGAAGCCGATGAGGTGCGCCTCCGGCATCTCGCTGAGCACGCGCACGTGCAGCCGTCCGAGGTAGCCGGTGCCGACGACGCCTACCCGCATGTCGGACTCAGAGCCGCCCTCATCGGATGAACCCGCGCTTCGAGCCGCGCACGAACTCGACGAGGTACCGCACCTCGGGGTAGAGGCCGAGGTCGGCTTCGATCTTCTGGAGAGCGTCCTGGAGAGGCAGCTTCGAGCGGATGAGAATCCGATACGCGCGCTGCAGCGCCTCGATCGTCTCCTTCGGAATGCCCTTCCGCTCCAGGCCGATCGTGTTGATGCCGTACGTCTTCGCCGGACGGCTGCCGACGGTCTTCACGAACGGAAGCACGTCCTGGGTTGCGATCGTTCCGCCGCCGATGAACCCGTGTTCGCCGACGCGGCAGAACTGATGCACGGCCGTGAGGGCGCCGACCTGGGCATGGTCCCCGACATCGACGTGGCCGGCCAGCGTGGCGTTGTTGGCGAAGATGGTGCGCGAGCCAACGTGGCAGTCGTGAGCGACGTGCGAGTACGCCATGAAGAAGTTGTGCGAGCCGATCGTCGTGATGCCGCCACCGCCGGCGGTGCCGCGGTTGATCGTCACGAATTCGCGGAACGTGTTGTCGCTGCCGATCACGAGCTCCGTCTTCTCTCCGCGGAACTTCAGATCCTGCGGCGGCGTGCCGACCGACACGTGACCCACGAGCGTGTTGCGCTCGCCGATCGTGGTGGGCCCGTCGATGCGCGTGAACGGCCCGATCGTGCACCCGGACGCGATCGCCACACTCGGACCGATGACGGTGTACGCCCCAATCGCCACATCGTCGGCAATGCGCGCTTCACTGCTCACGACAGCGGAGGAATCGATCTGCGGCATCTACCGGGGCCTCTCCGTCATCACGCTGAGCAACTCCGCCTCGGCCACGACTTTACCTTCCACTCTGGCCACCCCGCGAAGCTTGACCGTGTTGGCCCGCTTGTGCAGCAGCTCGCACTCGAGGATGAGTTGGTCGCCCGGAACCACCGGCCGTCGGAAACGCGCCTTGTCGATGCCGCCGAAGAGGAAGAGCTTGCGATCGCGATCTTCGATGTCGCGCAGAAAAAGGACCGCCGCGCACTGCGCCATCGCTTCGACGATCAGCACTCCGGGCATCACCGGTGCGCCTGGGAAGTGTCCCTGAAAGAACTGCTCGTTCGCCGTCACGTTCTTCAGGCCGACGATGCGCTTACCTTCCTCGAATTCGAGGATTCGATCGACGAGCAGCATCGGATAGCGATGCGGCAGGATCTTCATGATCTCGAGGATCGTCAGCATCATTCGCTCTCGCTCAGCTCGTTCTCCAGCTCTTCGACGCGCTTCGCCAGCTCCGGCAGACGTCGCTCCCAGATCTCGCGTCGCGAGAACTCACGCCACGGGACGGCCGGGATGCCCTGCACGCGCGCTTTCTCCGGCACATCGGAGAACACCGCGCTCTTCGCGCTGATCTGCGCGCCGGCGCCGATGCGAAGGTGACCCGCCGCTCCCGACTGCCCGGCCATGACGACGTAGTCGCCGAGCTCGGTCGATCCGGCGATCCCTGATTGCGACACGAGCAGACAATGCTTTCCCACCTTCACGTTGTGGCCGATCTGCACGAGGTTGTCGATTTTCGTTCCCTCGCCGATGACCGTTTCGCCGAATGCCGCGCGATCGATCGTGGTCCCCGCACCGATCTCGACATCATCCTCGATGCGCACGATCCCGATCTGCGGGATCTTGTGATGGCGCCCGCCTTCAGTGGCGAAGCCGTAGCCATCGCTGCCGATGACGGCGCCGCTGTGAATGATGCAACGTTTGGCGATGCGCGTTCGATGGTAGATCGAGACCTGCGGATAGATGACCGAGCCGCTGCCGATCGTACAGTTCGCCTCGATCGAGACGTTCTCGAACACCCTCACATCATCGTCGAGCGCGGTGTTCGGTCCGATCACCGTGAACGGACCGACGGCCACGTCGCGTCCCAGCCGGGCGGACGGATCGATGGACGCGAGCGGCGAGATGCCTCGCGGCATCGGCCGGTCGTCGAACCATCGCGCAACGACGCTTGCCATCGCGTAGTAAGGGTTCTTGACCCGGATCCAGCGATCGGAATCGCCTTCCTGATCGCGCGCGACCAGCACGGCCGCCGCCCGCGTCGTCTCGAGCAGCGGCGCGTACTTCGGGTTCGACAGGAAGCTGATGTGCGTCTCTCGCGCTTCGGCGAGCGGCGCAACGCCGGTAACGCGCAGATCGCGCCGGCCGCGGTAATCACCGCCTGTGAGCTCGACGATCTCTCCGACCGTCACCTCCGACATGGCGGCGCATTGTACGCGAATGGTACGCGCTACGCGGCACGCGGCACGCGTACAGAGCTTCCCTCGCGTGCCGCGTGCCTCGTGCCGGCTCGCGCAAAAAAAGCGCCGGTGAGGGCACCGGCGCTCCACTGAAAGACCGAATCGGCGCTTACGGCTTCTTGGTCGCAGCCGGCTGTGCCGCGGCCGTGGTCGCGTCGTTGAAGCGCTTGATCACCGAATCGGTGATGTCGATCGCTTCGGACGCGTACACCAGGCCGGACTCGAACTTGTTGAAGATCGCCGCCAGACCCATCTCCTTGCCGATGGCATCGATGACCGGCTTGATCTTCGCCTCCAGCACCTGCAGCTCGCGATCGCGGGCCTCGCCCACTTCGCGGTCCGCATCCTGCGCGTAGCGCTGCATCGAGATCTTCCTGTCCGAGAGCTGCTTCTGCAGATCGGCGAGCTTCTCCTCCGACAGCGACAGCTTTTTGGTGTTGATCTCGGTGTCGAGGTTGCGGATCTCCTCGTCCATCTTCTGGGCGCGGGAAATCCGGTCCTCCTGCATCTTCTTCAGCTTCTCGTAAGCGACCTTGCCGGCGCTCGACGTCGTCAGCACGCGCTGCACGTCGATCACGGCCACACGGTTCGGCGCGCTCTGCGCGAACATCGGCGCCGCGAGCGCGGCAGCCGCAATGGTGATGAGCACCTTTTTCATGACCTCTCCTGACTCAGACCTTATCTTCTCTGGATCGCAAAATCGAGTCGCGATCAGAACGTATTCCCGATTTCGAACTGAAAGCTCTCGAACTGGTCGCCGGGCTTCGGGGACGGGTTGATCGCGTAGATGAACCGCAGCGGGAACTGGAAAACCGGAAGGAAGATCCGCATCTCGACGCCGGCCGAGAAGCGGGTCTTCGACAGATCCCACTTCTCATCGTGGCCGTAAGAGTAACCGGCATCCGCGAAGAGAACCAGTCGCAGAGGATCGTTGACACGGAAAATGTACTCGGTGTTCAGGATGTGCTTCTTGTATCCGTACGCCGGCCGAACCTGGCCGCCGAACACTTCCGTCGGACCGAGCGTCCCCCACTTGAACCCGCGGACCGTATACGCGCCGCCGACGATGAAACGCTCGGTCTCAGGGACACAGAGCGTATTCTTCTTCAGAATCTGTTCCGTGAGACTGTTCGAACAGTCCTTGTTCAGCGGGAAGATCTCGCCCACTTCGCCATTCATGCTGAAGCTGCTCTTGCGCGACAGTCTCCAGAAGTGCGTCGCCGTGATGGCCGGCGTGAACGCATGGATCGTCCCGCCCAGCGGCCCGCCTGAGTAAGAGCTCTGCAGGAGCAGACGCGATCCGCGCGTCGTGTCGAACGGGTTGTCGAGCGAGTTGTACGCATACGACGGCGAGATCGACGACGTCGTGAAGCTGAAGTCCGAGACGTCGGCGATTGGAACGTTACCGTTTGCATCGGGGATCGCGGTGAACTCGTAGTGCTGGCGCGAACGCGCCAGGCCGTAGACGAATGACAGACTGTCGAATCGGCGCAGGCGGTAACCGTAGACGATGTTGCCGCCGCGCGTCCGCGCTTCGATGCCGGAGATGGCCGGGTATTTCGTATTGCTGTTGAAGATCGAGATGCCGAGGCTGTTCGGCGTGTCGAGGAACCAGGGATCGGCGTAGGAGAGGCTGAAGTAGTTCGTGCGCGTTCCGCGCTGGAAGCTCAGCGACAGGTTCTCTCCCTCGCCGAGGAAGTTGCGCGTCGCGAACTGCGACTGCAGGAAGAACCCCCCGCCCTCGGAGTAGCCGCCGCCGAACTGCACGTCGTTCTTCCCCTCCTCGTTGCCTTTCACGAGGATGTCGACCGTCTTCGTGTCCTGGTTGACCTTGAAGTCGGGATTCTCGGTGACTTTGAAGTAGCCGAGCTGACCGAGTTTGTAGAGGCTCTGTTTGAAGGTCTCCATGTCCATGATCTGACCTTCCTCGAGGAAGATCTCGCGGCGGAGAACCTTGTCCTTGGTCGTGGTGTTGCCCTGGAACTCCAGGCGTCCCAGCCGGAACTGATCGCCTTCGAACACCTGGATGTGCACGTCGATGATGTTGCCCGGGCGCTTCACGTACTCGGGGTTCACGTACGCGTAGATGTGGCCGCGCACGCGGTACGCCTCATCGAACGCGTCCAGCCGGTTCTGGATCGGCTTGCGGCGGATGATGTCGCCCTTCTTCTGCGGCCAGCCTCCGATGATCTGATCGGCCGTGAAGACGGTGTTGCCGGAGACGCTCACTTCACCGAAGGTGTGGACCTCGCCTTCCTTCACCGGGATCACGAGCTTCACGCGCGGCTTCTTCGTGTTCTTGCCGACCGTGATGATCTGCGGATCGCCGAACGAGACATCGAAGTAACCGTAGTCCTGATAGAAGTTCTTCAGGTTCTCGAGGTCCTCATCGAGCTTGGACGGGATGTAGAGGTTCTTCTTCCGGATCCAACTGATGATGTTGTTCGGCTTGACCTCCTTCATCACCGAGCGGAGCTTGCGGTCGGAGAAGTGGGTGTTGCCGACGAAGTCGATGTCCGCGACTTTCGCCTTGATGCCCTCATTGATGTTGAAGACGACCTTCTTCTCCCCCGGCTGCGCCAGATCCTCGAGGGAGCTGTCGACGGTCACGCCTTCGAATCCGCCTTCCGTGTACGCCTTCTTGATCGCCTCGGCGGCGCGGCGCACGAGCGTCTGCTCGACCGTGTTGCCGATGTGGATGTCGATCTTTTCCTTCTCCAGCGCCTCGCCGATCTTCGCGGCCGTCAGCTCCTTGTTGCCTCGATATTCGACAGCGCCGATGCGCGGGCGCTCTTTGACGATGGCGCGGACGATCACTCCGTTGTCGCCCTTGTCGACCTCGATCCGGATGTCGTCGAACAAGCCGGTCTGCCAGAGGTTCAGGAAGTTCTTCTGCAGCGCCGCGGGATTGAAGACCTCTCCGGGAGCGACGCCGAGGTAAACGCGGATCGTGTCGCTGGCAACGGACGTGTTGCCGACGGCTTCGAAGCGTTCGATCGGCTGGCCGGCGAGCGTGTTGGGATCCGCCGGCTTTGCCGTCGAAGGAGTCGGTGTCGCTGGCTTGGGCGCGGTCGGTGCGTCCGTGATGCGGCCCGAGGTGGGCGTCTCGAGAATGGTTCCGGGGCGCGGCTTCTGCGGCGGCTGCGGCGCCGGAGTCGTCTGCGCGTGTGCGGCGGCGCAGAAGAGCGCCAGCGCCAGAAAAGTAGAGCTCGTCCGCATCATAGGAAAAGGGGTGCGTCCTGTCGGCCTTCGTGAGACGCGCGACGGTTCGGAGAGGTCACGCGTCGCCGAGAACACGAGAAGACCGCCGCGCATTCTAGTGGATACGGGTT
>Ga0210377_10000204_pt1 | contig 56902 bp, 106 predicted proteins | sample PLM4_65_b1redo_FD_155480 | JGI IMG/M metagenome (GOLD analysis project Ga0210377, IMG submission 155480) | Groundwater sediment microbial communities from an aquifer in East River, Colorado, USA - PLM4_65_b1 redo | ecosystem: Environmental > Terrestrial > Soil > Riparian zone | place: USA...
AAGTGGAAGGACGCCCAGAAGCTCCCGGGCGACCTCTACGTGATGAAGGAGTGTATCGAGAGCTTTGGCTGCGTGAAGTAGATGCGACGCTCACGTAAGCAGAAGTATTGGAGCTGGAGCGGGAGCGGGAGCTGGAGCTGGAGCGGGAGCTGGAGCTGGAGCGGGAGCTGGAGCTGGAGCAGGAGCGGGAGCGGGAGCGGGAGCTAGAGGGGTAAACGTCCAGAGAGAGGAGGTACGAGAGATGCCGTATCTCAAGGTCGAGCGGGCGGTCCTGGTCTACCAGGCGGGGATCGCCAACGTCTTCGGAGTCGAGAGCTTCAACCTCGCGGACTACGGACGGGACGCCATGAGGCTCGTACAGTCGGACTTCCGCTCGTGCGAGAGCTTCGCCCGGGGACTGGCCGCTGCGGGGGTCCACGTCGGGACGGCGGCCTGCAACGAGGCGGGGGACATCGTCCACTCCAGGTGGTCGAGGGAGCTGGACGAGATGCCATTCTCGATCTCGTTCCACCCGGTGTTCTCGGGCGTCGCGGAGGACGCCTAGCTGTGGCCGCGAAGGCGCGGCGAAAGGTGGAGATGGTCCGGGTGCGGTTCACGCCGCAGGCGTGGATCAACGACTACGCAGTGACGGTGCACGCGGACGGACCGATAGAGTTCGAGATCCCCGTCAGGGACGCCAGGGGGCCGGACGGGAAGTGGCTCTCTAACCACGACTACCCGAGCGACGTCCTCAAGGATCACGAGAATGCCCCGATGTGGATTCGGAGGCACAGGGGACCGTTCGAGATCGAGATTCTGCACGGGGAGGAGGTCTAGCCATGGTCCTCAAGCGGGAGAAGGTCGAGCAGCTCCTCGCGCTCAAGAGCAGGCTGAAGGCTAGGGAGCGGGAGGTCGGCAGGACGGTAGCGCTCCGCGCCAAACCGGGACCGGGGTACGACAGGAGGTCCAGGATCGTCGTCGTCACGCGCGAGACGGACGCGGACTGGTGGGGCTGGCCGCTCGCGAACCCCAGGTGCCCCGTGCTCCAGTGGCCGAAGCTCGCGTGGGAGGAGGCTCGATAATCTATGAATATCTACAACGATGGTCTTACGGTAGGATCCAGAGGAGGCGTCGACTGGGTCAACCCGAGATACACGAAGGGTAAAACGTCGAACCCATACTCGTACAGCGAGTTCTACCTCGCCCGATCCGTCCCGGTCGCCGACGTGAAGAAGTACGACGGCGTCTACTCCGACAGGCTCCAGGAGTGGAACCGGGAGAAGTTCGAGGAGGCCGGGAAACCATTCCAAAAGCGGTTCGATCAATTCTCACTAAAGGACTGCTCGGCGTTCCTCACGGCCTACTACGGTAAGCCCGTCACCGCCGTCGCCCTCGCCGAGGGTTGCAACGTCAGCAACGGCTACCCATACTGGATATTCTGGTTCAAGGATAAGTATTGAAAAAGGTTAAGAAGCGGCGCGTACGGCGAGTCTCAGTCGAGCGGCTCTGGAAGGAGCACGAAGAGTTCCTGACGGCGCACGGCGGGGAGTTCCTCAACTCCGGATGGGGTCAGGGCCCCAAGTTCGTACACTCGAAGACCGACATCGGACGCCTCTACTCGGAGGTCGTCAAAGGTAAGGTCCTGCACTGGTGGACTCCGGGAGGCGGGCGCGGATACTCGCAGGGCATCGACCATCCGGTACGGGCCAGGCTGCCCAGAAAGGAGAAGATAAGATGAAGAAGGTCAAGAAGCCGAAGCCGGCACCGAAGCGCGACCCGTACCTCGACGGCATCATGAAGCGGACGGAGATCAGGGCGGCGCAGCTCACGCCGGAGCAGAGGAAGGAGTTTCAGCGTGCGGCGAGGCGGACGTGGCAGGCGATCGGGAGCGACATCCTCCACTCGGTCGCGGACTCGGAGGGGAAGGACGTCAACCGCGTCACGATGAAGCGGGCCGAGGTGATCGAGGTGGTCCTGGACGCGGATCACCTCACCACGCACGGCGGGACGATGGGCGGCCTAGACTGGAAGCGCACCGACCCGCTCCTCTACGAGTTCTATCACAACGGGAACCACCGGGACCAGGAGCGGCTCCTCAGGGAGGTCTTCAGCCCCGGCGGGGAGGGGATGTAGCCGTGGCGCGGCGGCGGTGGTACATAGCGGGGAACAGGTACGAGGGGTGCGGGCACAGGCACAAGTCCATAAGGACGGCGCGGCGGTGCCTCCCGAGGATCGACGCGGGGCACGGTCCGAGGAGGGTCTACAGGGTGAGGCCGCTACCGAAGGTAGTCATCTGAGGGGAGGGCCTGATAAGATGAAGGAGAAGGATTGGGTAGTGGTACTGATCGTAGTTACGCTCGCCATCGGGCTCGTCGTCTACGGGGCGCTCGGGTACGCCGCGGTGCACTTCATCCGGAAGTACTGGTAGTATCTCTACTCTTAGAAAGGGGGTAATTACATGAGCGAATATCGCTTCTTACTCGGCGTCTGGGCCATCGTAGGAATTACCATAGTAAGCGTTGCAGCTATCACGACCTACAGCAGCTACAAGCACAGCCAGCTCTTCGTCGAGGGCAAGTACGTCGAGTGTATGCTCCCAGGGAGTAACAGTGCTAAGTGGTGCCGATGATACATATTCTAACTAAGAGGAGGTACTCATGGCTCAGCACAAGTCCGTCAGGGAGCTCGCGGGTGCGCTCGCCGAGGTCAAGAGGTCGGTCGGGGATGCGATGCACCCCAAGCGGGAGTTCGAGGTGCGGAACGCCTACCCGTGCGGGTGCACCGCCGTCGTCTGCCGGTGCGGCTGCGAGAACCCACCCGAGATCAGGGAGTGCCGCACGCACGCCAGGGCAGAAGCGATGAAGGAACTTCTGAAGGAGCTGGCCCTTCCCGCGTCCGTCATCGTCGAGACGGGGGGCGTCGACAGCAAGTACATCTGCGGGATCTGCGAGGCCGAGGCATACGTGGACTCGAAGGGCGTCGAGCGGGGGCACGAGCCGGACTGCCTCGTACTCCGCGTCCGTGCGCTCTTCAAGAATAAGGCGAAGTACATCCTCAAGTAAGAGAGTAGGCACCTCGCGCTCCTCATGGACGGCGTCATGATCGCGGGCGATGTACTCGAGAAGTGGAATGAAGGTGACATCGCGGGGGCGGTCAGGGACCTCGGCGGGTGGATCGACGAGGTGCGCGGAGTTATCAAGAAGTAGTGAGGAGGTGAGAGGATGACGACGACCTACGACGTCCAGCTCGGACCGGTCTACTCCAGGTTCGGGGCGGACCTCCCATGGGAGCTCCGCGAGTACCTCGACGCGGCGATGGCGCTGGAGGTCAAGAACGCGCGGCACACGCCGCAGTTCCGGGCCGGGGTCTGGGACGGCTACCAGCGCTTCTTCGCCCCGGCGACGGCGAGCTTCCTCACCGGCCTCCTCTCCTGGGTCGAGGAGCTGCTCGCGCGGGAGGGAGTCGAGGTGCGACAACTCGCGGACAGGCTCCCGGCATGCGAGCCACGCGTCCCGGAGCCGAGGGCGCGCGTCACGCTCCGGGACTATCAGGAGAAGACCGTGACGGACGCCATCCGTCTCCGGCGGGGGATTATAGAGGCGGCGGTCAATGCGGGAAAGACCTCCATGGGCATCGAGATTATCCGGCGGCTCCGCATCCCGACGGTCTACGTGGTCCCGGACAAGGGGCTCTACGCGCAGGCCCTGAAGTCGTTCCGGGAGGAGCTCCCGGACATCCCCCTCGGGGAGCTGAAGGCGAGTGACTTCCGCCCGGCACTCGTCACCGTGGCGATGATACAGAGCCTAACGCGGGGGCTCGCGGCGGTCGGCGGGTCGGAGCGGATCAGGAGCTGGATCAAGACCGTCGAGTGCGTAATCGAGGACGAGGTCCACCACGGGGGGGCCAAGAAGTTCAGCCTCGTCTTCAGGCGGGCGGTCAGGGCACCCTACCGCTACGGACTCTCGGCCACCCCGCTCGGGATGAGCGAGGTCCGCGACCGGATGCTCGTCGGGCTCATCGGCCCGCCGTTCGGGAAGATCACCGTCAAGGACCTGGAGGCACGCGGCCTCTCCGTCCCGATGGAGGTCAGGTTCGTCAGCTACGCGCAGGACGTCAACGCGCTCCGCGCCTACTCCGGGCGCGACTACCGTGAGATATGGACATTTGGCGTCAAGGAGAATGCCGACCGGGCGGCGGCGATGTACGCGGCGCTCGCCCCGCACGTCGCTGCCCGGGAGCGCGTCCTGATCTTCGTCGATCAGGTCCAGCACGGGCAGTCGCTCGCGAGGCTGACCCCGAGGGGGGTCGCGGCGGAGCAGCTCTACGGGATGGAGGCGGTCGGAGACCGCGAGCTCATCGAACGGGCATTCAGAGACGGGCGGGCGCCGCTCCTGATCTCGACGCTCCTCAAGGAGGGGGTAAACATCCCGGAGATCGACGTCATCGTCAACGCGAGCGGCAGGAAGTCGGAGTGGGTCGTCCGCCAGCAGGGGGGGCGCGGGGTCAGGCTCCGGGCGGGGAAGGAGCGCGTCGTCCTCTACGACTTCATCGACGCGATGCACCCGGTACTCCTGAAGCACAGCCACGCGCGGCATGCCGCGTACAAGAAGGAGGGCTACCCGATCACGCTCGTCGCGCCGATGGAGCCGGAGTTCGCCCCGATCGTCACGTAGTCAGCCATGGGAGGAGGTTAGATGAGCCTCTACGTTCAGGAGTCGTTCGTCAACAAGACGGAGGGTTACAGGATCGGCGAGTCCGACGTCTACGAGACCAGGTTCGACACGCCGTCAGATCTCTACAGGTCCTGCCTCCGGGAGTACGGGCGATGCACGGGGAAGGTCTACGTCACGAGGATGGACGGCGCGACCGAGGAGAACCTCCACGTGGGGTGGACGTTCCTCAGGTCCGAGGGGTACGAGGACGACCCCGAGAAGCGGTACCTTAGGGAGGTCTGGGTCACGGTCCACGACGGACCGCCCGAGAGGAGCACCTCGTACAGGTACCGCGACGTCGGGAAGGGAGGGGGGAGAGATGACGCGGAGGGCGCCGAAGTCAGTTGAGAAGCTGGCGAGCGACTATATCACGGCGGCTGCATTTATTGGACAGCAGTACGAGACGGCAACCAGGGAGGAGGCGAACAAGCTCGACAGGGAGCTTGACGTCCTCGCGGCGCAGCTCGCGAGGGTCATCTGGAATTACGGAACCCCAGTTACGGGGAGGACAAAGAGATGAACGAGGTGGTCGTCAGGGCGGTCGAGGCAGCGATCCGAGATCACATCAGCGGCACCGGCGGCTACTATGCAGGTCCAGGGACGCCCGCATACCTTCAGGTGCGGGCGCTCCTCAACACCAGAGAGGAGGAGCGGATATGGGAACGAGGTGCCTGACGGTCTTCGTAGACGGCGAGACGGAGATCGCGGTGCTCTACCGACAGATGGACGGCTACCCGATGGGGCACGGGAAGGAGCTGGCGACGTTCCTCTCCGAGGCAATGGTAAGTAACGGGATCAGACTCGGGGATGTAGGGACCGTCTTCAATGGCATATCCGACTGCGCGGTTCGGACAATCTCCTACCTCAAGAACGAGAACGGTGGACCAGGAGAGGCAGGAATGTTCTACCTCTATCCGGCCAAGACCCGCGATGTCGGCGAGGAGTACATATACTACATAACTGCCGCAGTAGCCTCCGATATACGTCCTAACGAAGACAACTTCATCGTACTCAGAGGATTTACGGTCAACGGTGGGTACGACGGCCATCCCCGTGAAGAGGTGGAGCTCGACGCCGAGGAGGCAGCCTATCTCAAGGTAGGTATATCAGAAAACAAGAGGGGGAAGAGGAGATGAACGAGACGGTCGTCAGGAGGCTCGCGAGCGCGGTCGACGCGTACCAGAGATGCATCAAGACCGAGAACTCCGAGTGGACAGGGAGGCACGAGGAGATGATCAGGGAGCTGCTCGACCATCTCCCATCCGGCTCTGGGTGGGACTGCGGGACCAAGATCGACCTGGACCGCTCGACCGGGGAGAAGCTCGTCCTCTACGGGAGCTTCCATCACATGAACGAGGGCGGGATGTACGACGGCTGGACGGAGCACGAGATCTGGGTACGGCCGAGCCTCCGGTTCGGGATCGACCTCAGGATCACTGGGCAGAATAGGAATGATGTCAAGGAGTACCTCCACGAGACGTTCCACTGGGCGCTCCTAGAAGTCCTCCTAGAATCAGGAGAGGACAAGGCGGTCGCAGATGCCGGAGGCTAGGACCTGCGGCCTGGAGGACTGCGACAGACCGGCCCTCCTGAACCTCGAGGTCCTCGACTCGGGTGACCTCTACGTCCCGGTCTGCCGAGAGTGCGCCCTCGAGTGCATCGAGCACGGCGTCGGCGACGCGCTGCGGTTCCGTCAACCAGCAATAATCGAGAGGGGGCAACCGATGAAGCTCAAGCGGGACTTCGTGAAGGCGATCGCGCAGGCGGTGGCGGACGGTCTGGACGACGACGAGATCAAGGAGGCCGTGGTCGAGGAGGTTGCCGGGGACGTCGACACGCGCGACGTCGAGCAGAAGGCGGTAGAGCAGATCGTCGATGAGATCAACTCCATCGAGATCGTAGATCGGATCGAGCAGCTACTCACGGAGAAAGTCTACGGTGAGATAGACTCCGAGGACTACGAGAGGATGGAGGACCTGGTCGTGGATCGGGTCTACGACGCCATGCACGATGACGACGGGTTCCTCGACAGGCTCGTCGGGGCCGTCGCCGAGAGGGTGATCGCGGCACTCATGGAAGACGAGAGGGAGGACGAGGCGGAGCCGCCGAGCATGATAGGGGGGCCCCAGAGGCTGAGGATCAGGACGGCGGAGGAGATGACGAGGGAGATCGAGAGGAGGATGAAGGAGACGGAGGACAAGATCACGGCCCCGATAGTCGAGACCGCGGAGAACTCGACGGATGGACCGGGGGCGGCGGCGTGCAGGCTCTGCGGCGGCTCCGCCTTCCTCCACCGGGACGACGGGAGCTGCCCGGAAGTCCCGGCTGCCCTGAAGCTCATGAGGATGGAGTGAGATGACCGACGACGACGAGCGGAGGCGGTGCGAGATCGGCGTCATGTGCGAGGGGAGGGACGACGTGGAGGTGGTGCAGGAGGCGCAGATCGCCGGGGACCTCTGGGTCCCCGTCTGCCGCGAGTGCGCCGCCGCCCTCACGCTCCTCCGGAAGCAGGCCCTGACGAAGGGGAATGGCGGGGAGGTGAAGGACGAATGAGAACGCCGGATCAGAAGTTCGGGGCGCACCTCGCCCGCAGGCTGCTCGAGAGCTACGACGGCTCGTGCGCCCCGGTGCGCGGCGCCAGGATAACCGTCGAGGAGGCGGACACCTACATCGAGAAGCTAGAGGGAATTATACAATCCTTCCGAGACAGAGAGACGAGGAACTTCGTAGATGCACTGGTCGCCGCGCTCGACGCGTTCATCAAGAAGGGAGCTGGAGGATGAGCTACTGGGTAAGCCTGCGCGACGCGGGCGGCGAGGTCTGCACGGTGCCGAAGTTCGAGGACGGCGGAACCAAGGTCGCGGGGGGCTCGGAGGAGGCGGAGCTCAACGTCACCTACAACTACGGCGAGGTCTACCGCCTGGTCCCCAAATTCCTCGGCTTCGAGTTCAGCATAGGCTTCCTCAATAACAGGAAGGCGCTGTATACAATTGCATATCTGGAGCACGTCGTCGAGGTCCTCGGGGACAAGACGTACCCGGACTACTGGGCCCCCACCCCCGGGAACGCCGGGCACGCGGCGGCGATCCTCCTGAAGTGGGCCCGGCTCCACCCGGATGCGACCTTCGAGGTTCACTAAAAGGAGATCGAGATGCGGGTCCTGATGCTTTTCATATTCTTCTTCGATGAGTACCGGACGTTTGAGGGCTGGGCTCCCTGGAGGATCGTCCTCTGGAGACTCGGCTACGTCGCCTCTACAGTAGTCTGGTTCTCTCTCTTCATATTCGTAGGCGTCTACTGGATGATCGCGAAGCCCCTCTATCACGGGACCGGGGTGGAATTCTTCTGGAACGACTTCTTCGATGATAAAGGGACCTCTCTGAGGGAGCTTAGGGAGAAGGTCGCAGAGATTGACAGAGACTCCGGGGTCGGGGCCTAGGCGGGGTACCCCGAGGCGCTGTGCCGGAGGCCCTAGGACGCCCGGAGAATAGACGCGAGACCGGGCTAAATCGGGCCGTACGCGAGACTTTAAGCGGCGAGCCTAGTTCCCCCTACTCCGGAGCCTAGCGCGGCGCTACGGGGAGCCTAGCGCGTCCCCGTAGGGGGGCTGACAGGCGGGGGCCGTATCGGGCCCTAGGCTAGACTTCGCGGCGCGACCGATACCCTACCCCTAGGCGGGAAGCCGTGGCACGAGAGAGGAGGACGAGGGCGTGACAGACGAGGAGGAGGTCCGGAGGCTGATCGGGATGCTCCAGCGCGCCAAGCGGGCGATCGGTCCCGTAGGAGGTGTAGTGCATAAGATGAAGGGGCTCACGGACTCGCAGCGTCGGAGCTATCTGAAACAGCTGGACGGCGCCTATCAGGCACTGAAGACGGTTCAGGACGACATCTCGAGGTGACATCAAGTATGCAGCTATAGCTCAGTCGTTCCACGACCGAGAGGAGGTAACTACCCGAGGGCGGCAGTCGAGAGGGCCTAAGTATGGAGGAACGGAGGAACTTCCCCACGAACCTGGGAGGGACAGAGCAATGAACGTCAGACAGCTCATAGAGAATTTGAAGAAAGCTCCGGCAACGTCGGAAGTGTGCTTCGAGGGGAATGGGATCTGGCCCATCTCGGGTATCAGAATAGGGAAGATGCCGAAGAGCAAGGTTGGGTACGTAAAGCTTGTCTCGGCAGGCGAAGGATTTAAACACTTCCCCGTGTCGAGGGAATCATGAGCCCGCGAGCCAGGAGGGTCAGGCTCGTCGTCGGGGAGTCGGAGCCGAGGACGTACGAGCTGGAGTCCGTGAGGTTCCGCGTCGTCAGGGAGGTAGACCCAAGAGAGAAGCAGGCACTCTCATCTCCCGGAGATAGCTTCTCCTTCATCAGGGACTCGGGGTTCATCCCGGACGACGCGAAGGAGCACTTCGGCGTCCTGCTCCTCGACGCCCAGAACGGATTCATCAAGCACCACGAGGTCTCGGTCGGCTCGCTCTCGGCGAGCATCGTCCACCCCCGGGAGGTCTTCGCCCCGGCGCTCAGGGTCATGGGCGTCTCGTCGATCATCCTCTTCCACAACCACCCGAGCGGCGACCCGACGCCGAGCCGCGAGGACCTCAGGCTCACGCGTCAGCTCGTCGAGGGCGCGAGGCTCCTCGACCTCCGCATCCACGACCACCTCGTCCTCGGCGACGGGACGGGGAGGTACGTCTCGCTCGCCCAGACAGGGGCGATCTGATCATGGGTATGCTCAGCGTTCTCTGGAACGCGATGAACAACCCCAACCCGCACTACAGGCAGCCTCCATGGACGGTACCAGCGGTGCAGGAGGTAGCCCGAGAGTCCGTGGACTCGGTCCGCGACTCCATCGAGGCCGAGGCGATGGAGGCCATCCTCGGGGAGATCACACCGGAACAGGTCGTCGAGCGGGCGGCGGAGAAGTGGATCGCCTCGATGCAGAATCCTGCAGAGTTCGAGTCCAAGGTTGCAGCTAAGATCACTGAGAAGTGCAAGCCGTCCGCGAGCAGGAGTAAGAAGTGCAAGAAGAGGGGATAAGATCGTGAAGAAGAGAGAGCAGAAGGTGATCGTCGAGGAGTCTGCAGGTATGGACGAGCTGTACGGGGAGTGGTTCGTCTGCCCGAAGTGCAGCGAGGCCGGGGTATTCTGGAAGACCAACTTCTGCCCAGACTGCGGTGTCGAGCTCGACTGGTCGAAGGTCGATAAGAAGAGAAAAGGAGGTCAATAAGATATGAGCAGTATGGAGAATTCCAGCTGGCAAAAAAATTGGCGGGAGGAGCGAGATGCCCTGAGCGCCAAGCTCGGCTTCGACTGCAGGAACGGCGGCCGGAGGATCGGGGAGATCATCGTCGAGCCGCTCCCCGACCTCCCCGGGAAGTGCCACCTCTCCGTCGCGGGCTCGATCGTCACGGTCGATCAGGCCATCAGGATCAGGAATATCATCTATGGAGGAGGTGAGTGATGAAGCTCTGGATACTTAGACCAATAGAGGGCGAGGGAGACTGGAGTGACGAATACGATGTGGCGCGCAGCTTCGTCGTGAGGGCGAGGTCCGAGAAGGATGCACGGAAACTCGTGCAGCCTTTTGCCGGAGACGAAGGGAGTAGGGTATGGACCCACCCGAAGAAGAGCACGTGCACGGAGCTCAAGGTCACGGGGAAGAAGGAAGTAATTATCAGAGACTTTCACGCTGGATAATAAAAGGGGGCAAGTGATGAAGCTCTGGCTCCTCCAACCAGTTGATATGACTTCCCCGCCGTGGTACCGTAAGTACGACGTGGCGCTCGGCTTCGTCGTCAGGGCGGAGTCCGAGAGGGATGCACGGTCGCTCGTGCGGAAGCCCTTCGGCGTGGGGGACGAGGGCGACGACGTCTGGGCCTCCTCGAATATTACTACGTGCACGGAGCTAAAGGCAGAGGGACCAGCGAAAATCATAATATCAGCCTTCCACGCTGGATAGAGAGGAGGAGGAAGAATGAAGAAGGCGGCGCATCCAAACTCGACGCACCTCGGCGTCACCTGGCTCGAGCCCGAGGAGCTGACCTACCCGACCGGAGGGTTTACGAGGCGGGCGGTCGTCGTCATCAGGTCGAACGAGCACCACCCGATCGAGGGCCTCCCGGTCGGCTCGACCCACGTCGTCACGTGCAGCGTCCCCGACACCTACTTCACGATCCCGGCGAGGCTCCGGCTCGGTGGGCACCGGCACGGCGGGCGGACGATCCGGGGCTACGTCTCGGAGGTGGACGGGTTCTTCGCGTTCACCCCGGAGGCGGACCCTGCGCTCTGCACGACCTGCGAGGAGGGAGAGGGGTGCAAGAAGAAGTAGTCGAGGAGTTCACACTCAAGCAAGGAGGTCGGGGAGATGTGCATGCTAGGAGCTGCTCTCGAGGTCAAGACGGTCCCGAGGGGGAAGGCCATCGGGGCCGTGAAGAGGATGTCGAGGTCCTACAAGGAGGGGGAGGGGGGTCGGCTCCAGGCAGCCTGCTTCACGGAGATACGGTTCTTCCTCGGGAGGAAGCGCGTCAAGCTCTACGAGATGGGCGGAGTGCACAGGACCGTGAAGCCGACGTGGGGTCGGCTCGAGAGGGACTGCTACGGGACCGCTCTCCGCGACCCGGAGGGGAACGGGCGCGGGTTCTGGGCCTACAAGAGCAAGTACGTGGAGAGGGAGTACTTGCAGGGCACGTGTACCGCCGCCGTCCTCCTCTGGGGGAGGGTCGTCATCCACGAGAAGGGGTACAGGGCAGAGTTCTGCAAGGTCGTCCGGCTGCTGTGAGCGAGAAGGAGTGGTACCTCATGACCAGAGAGGAGTGGACCGATGCCTGCCGAGAAGCCGTCCGGAAAGAAGCGGAGAGAGTCGCAGCTCAGCGAGAAGTGGTTCGTCCACAAGTCGAGCCGGAACAAGTTCAGGGTCACGAGGCTCCATGATCTCCACGCCGAGATCCTCAACGCCGACGGGACGGTGGGCCTCGTGAACCTGGACCTGCTCCTCCACGACATCGAGGCCGGGCTCTACGAGACGGAGCCGGTCAGGAAGGGAGGGTGAGAATGGGCTGGTCTATAGTCCTAACGTCGGACAGAGAGATAAGTCCAGAGGAAGTCGAGGCGATACTTATTGAGAACGGCGAGTACAAGGGGTTTATGGGATTTAAACCGAGACAGAACTGGGGATGGTCCGTCGCCGTAGACGTCAGTAATCCAGAGGGCAAGAGGCTCCGCCTCGGCGGATCGTACGGCATAAGCGGGAACATCGCGGAGTCGTTCGCGGATGCAATGGCAGCCGGGCTCGTGAAGCGCGGTCATAAAATCAAGAGATGGAGGTGACAAGAATGGTAACGAGGCCGCTGAGGGGAGGAGATAGGGAAGACTGGATCAAGTGGTTCGAGACGTTCGGCGCGGGAAGGTTCTACGACAGCTTCGTCGCGAGCGCGCAGGACGCGCGTGGGACGTGCCGGCACTGCGGAGAGTACATCTACCTCGACATCGTCGAGGGCGGCGGGGTCCCGGACTGGCGCACCGCCGACGGCGACTATGGATGCGGCGATTCACCAGATACATGCGACGAGGGGACCGGCTCGCACATTCCACTCAAGAGGAGGTAGTCTCCATGACGAAGTTCATCGAGAAGTTCCTAGAGCACAGGTGCGCGGGGTTCCCGATCCTCTATGTGCAGACGCACGAGGAGCAGCGCCTGATCGCCGAGTTCGCAGAGCTCTTCGGCGCGGCGGACTGGCAGGACCCGATCTACCACTGGTCGAGCGTGATAGGCATCCAGCAGATCGGGAGCGACGCGCCGCCGGAGCACGAGACGAACGCCGTCGAGGTCCTGAAGCGGGTCGTCACCCTCCCGGGAGGGAGCGTCGTCGTCTTCAAGGACGCCTCGATCCCAACCCTCGCCCGGAACCTCAGGGACATGCTCGGGCACCTCGAGGGCACCGGGAAGACGCTCGTCTTCGTGAGCCCGGCGATCTCCGTCCCCCTGGAGCTGGAGAAGGACGTCACCCTCCTCGCGTATCCGCTCCCGACGAGGGAGCAGCTCAGGGCGATCCTCGGGAAGATCGTCCTGGAGCAGGAGGGAGCGCACAGGGTCACGATAGACATTAAGGAGGGGGCGAGGGTCGCGGACGCGGCCTCGGGCCTCACGGCGAACGAGGCGAAGAACACCTTCTCGCTGGCGATCGCCCGGCACGGGAGGCTCGACGCGGCGGCGGTCAGGACGGTCCTCGCGGAGAAGGCCGGGGCGCTGAAGAAGTCGCGGCTGCTCGAGTGGATCGAGTCCGACCAGCCCCTGACGAAGCTCGGCGGGTTCGGGGCCGTCAAGGCGTACCTCGACGTCATCGCTCCGATATTCTGGAAGCCCGACGCCGCCCTGAAGTTCGGCCTCAGGCCGGAGGACTTCCCGCGGTCCATCCTCTTCACCGGACCGCCGGGGACGGGGAAGTCGATGGCGGCGCAGCTCATCGCGAACCACCTCGGCATCGGGTGCGTCAGGACCGACTTCGGGATGATCTTCTCGGCGGGCGGCGGGCGCGTCGGCGCGGCGGAGGAGAACATCGTCCGGAGGAACGACCTGGTCGAGGCGATGGAACCCGTCGAGGACTGGTGGGATGAAGCGGAGAAGGGCCTGACCGGCGCGAGCGGGGCGAGCGTCCAGAACCCATGGGAGGCGCGGGTCGCCGGGACGCTCCTCACGTGGTTCGAGATGCACCGGGCGCAGGTCCTCGTCGTCGCGACGGTCAACAAGCAGGAGATCCTCGCCCCGGAGATGCTCTCGAGGTTCCAGAAGGTCTACTTCGTGGACCTCCCGACGCTCACGGAGCGGGTAGAGATCTTCCGGAGTCAGATCGGCGACCGCCCGGTAGTCAAGGGCTGCCTCGGGGATGGGGAGCTGAAGCGGCTCGCCGAGCTCGCCGAGAAATTCTCGGGGCGGGAGATCAGGAACGCCGTCCAGCAGGGGTGCAGGCTCGCCTTCTCCAGGAAGGCGAAGGCCGCGGGGTACGACGACATCTTCGATGGGATCAAGTCGATCACACCGGTGGCGAAGATCAGGAAGGGGGAGATCGAGCGGCTCCAGGACTGGGCGACGGAGAACAACATCGAGTGGGCGTCGAGCGCGCCCGACAACCCGCACGCGGTGCAGACGGCGAGGCCGCGCGCCATCAGGCTACCCAACAACAAGTAGGGACGGAGGACGAGAGACCATGTCAGACTACTCGGTGACGCTCAAGAGGTCGGACTTCAGGAACGAGACAGCCTACCTCATCGAGGGTGGGATCTCGAACGGGAAGTGGGCGATCCGGACGGGGGCCGTGAGCAACGCGGCACTCTTCAAGACGGAAGCGCTGACGAAAGCGTTCGTAGGGGACATCGGGTCCGGGGCAATAGCGAAGACGCACGCCAGCTTCGAGTCCATCGCGCCGGGAGGCCAGCTTCACGAGTGGACGGCGACGCCCTTCCTCTTCGAGGCGGGGAGCGGGACGGCGCGGATATTCAGGAGCACCAAGACGGGCGAGCTGACGGGGATCGACAGGCGGTTCCTCGCCCTCTTCAGGGAGGATAGGAGGTTCGCCTCGCTCTACGGTAGGGGACCCAAGTACCCGTTCCTCTTCGGGGGAAAGACGATCAAGGAGGCAGCGGCGATCTTCATGCCTATGGTACTCGACCTGCTTCCGAGGGAGCCCGCAGTAGTGGGGACGGGAGAGGAACCGATACCGGGAAGGACAGAAGACCCGGGAGTAATCGCAGCTGCACAGAGACGGCGGTTGAAGAAGCGGTGAACCATCAACCACCTCAGGGGAGGTAACAAGCATGGCGAGCAAGAAGGGGCAGACGAAGGCGAGGCCCAAGTCCAAATATAAGTCCAGGGAGCAGGCGGACCCCATCCCCGTAGAGATGGCGGACGCCCTGGAGCGGGGCGTCGTCCTCTACGTCAAGATGGGGGCGCCGGGGTTCCTCAGTGGGATTGACGTCGAGAACGTCGACGCCGGAGACGTGGACCCGGAGATGCTCCGCCTCTCGAAGAAGACGCTCGACTGCACGCAGTACAAGGCCATGAAGAGCATCCACGGGCAGGTGAAGAAGTATCTCCGGGCGCGGACCCTCCCGACGCCGAGGTGGCTGAAGAGCTCGTACTTCATCCCCGACGGGCTGGTCGCGGAGACGATGGCGGGGGTGCAGCACTTCATCGACCTCCACGACGACGAGTACCTCCCGGCCTTCCTCAGGGTCTACAGGGAGGAGAAGGCGAGGGCGAGGGAGCGGCTCAAGAAGCTCTACGACGAGTCCGACTACCCGAGCGTCGAGAACCTCCGGAGGTCGTGCTACATCAGGCAGGAGGTCATAGAGCAGCGGACGCCGACGAAGCTCGAGGCCATCAGCCCCTCGCTCTACAGGGAGCAGCGGGAGGCGCTCCGCCAGAAGGCGGCGGAGACGATGCAGGACGCAAAGCTCTACCTCAGGGACACGCTCTTCAAGCTCCTGACGCACCTCCACGAGAAGCTCGCCGCGAGCGACCCGGCCACGGGGAGGCCGATGGCCATCCGGAAGTCGGCGGTCGAGAACATCGAGGACTTCCTGAAGTTCTTCGAGCCGAGGGACGTAAACAAGGACGCCCCCATGCAGGCGATGATCGAGAAGCTCCGGAGGAGCATGACGGGGCTGGACCTGGAGACCGTCAAGCACGACGAGAAGTACCGGGCGTCGATGGCGGCGGCCGTCGGCGCGATCACCAAGGACCTCGGCGCGCTCGTCACGGTGGCGCCGAGGAAGATCCGCCTGCCGAAGGCGGGCTAGAGGGGGATGAAGGACAGGGGGAGGGAGTATCTAGTCCAGAAGATGGAGAAGTCGAGGTGCCCCGACTGCGGCACACCGGTCGACCTCCTCATTCGCCGCGACGGGGGCGGGCCGATCTTCTACATCTGCTTCGCGGACCGCATGGTAGCCCAGGCAGGAGCCGGGAGAGTCCCGAGGGAGAAGGGGTGAGATGGAGGGAAGAGGTACCGAGGTCGTGGTCGGGAGGTGGTACTTCCGGCACCTGGCGGAGGAGCAGCGGCGGGAGTACGAGGGGCGGAACCCTAGGTGGACGGTCGAGGTCCGGGAGGTGCTCTACCCGCAGACCCAGTCGACGCGCCCGACGTACGTCGTGATCCTCGTCGTCGAGGGGGAGGGGGGTGCGTAGGGGGGGAGGAGCCAACGTCGCCGAGAGTAGCAAACCGGATGATCGAGTCAGGTGGCGAGAAGGTTCCAAGTCGAAAGAGCGAGTCAGAGTTTCAGAAGGTAGCATGTCGAGAGAGCGAGTCAGATCGCCTCCAGGGGCCAGATCCCACGAGCGAGCCGGGATCAGAGAGAGCAACAAATCCCAAGAGCGAGTCACATGAGAAGAGGGAACCAACGCAGAAGAGCGAGCCGTCGTCCGAGAGCGCGCCATACACGATCAGCGAGTCAAGTACTCCGAGGGTGCCAATGAGGCAGAGCGAGTCAGGTGCAGAGAGAGTAGCACACTACTTGAGCGAGTCAGGTCGCAAGAACGTAGCAATAGCACAGAGCGAGCCACTTGGTCATAAGGTATCAGAGTTCGAGAGCGAGTCATGCGAGGGTAATGTACCACAATAGGAGAGCGAGTCAGCGTCCGGGAGAGTAACCAAAGAGGGGAGCGAGGCAAAGTCGAGGAGGGTACCACACCGGAGAAGAGCGAGTCAGTTCATAGGAAAGTATCAGAGTTGGGGAGCGAGTCACGTGAGGAGAGGGCATCAATCAAATGGAGCGAGTCACCGAGGCAGAGGGTTCCAAACTAGCGGAGCGAGCCATTAGGTGTAATAGTAACAACTACCAGGAGCGAGCCACGTTAGGAGAGGGCGTCAAACCAAGTAAGCGGGCCAGTAACGGGGAGTGCACCAATCATGGAGAGCGAGCCATGGCGCGCGAGAGTACCGAGAGATGGGAGCGAGCCAGAACGACAGAGGGTAGCAATATTCGTGAGCGCGCAGTAAACCTAGAGAAGAGGAGGGTAAGGAGGCAGTGCCTTATGGCGTAAAGATCTTACCGAGGACAGATGATACGGCTAAGTTGAGACGTACAATTAGGAGGATAAAAGTAGTTACAGATAGAGGATGCTGGATCTTACCTCCTCGATTATCTACCCAGCAAGGCCGTCCGATGCTAACAGTAAAAGGATATAAGGTAAGACTAGCACGTGCAGTCTACGAGATATGGTATGGTCCATTAGGGAAGAAATTTGCTCTTCACTCATGCGATAATGAGCGATGCTTTAACCCAGTCCACCTATGGAAAGGTACCCAGAAGCAAAATATAAAGGACGCCGCTAAGAAAGGGAGGATGTATCGAGGACCTCATCCATGGGCCCCTAGAGGTAAAGATCATTTTGCATATAAAAACCCCAAGAAATGGAAAGTACACCTAAAGAAGATGATACTCGGACAAGAAGGGAGGCGACCTACTGGTAGTAATCACTGGAGTAAGCGTCATCCTATAAGATGGAAAGAGATGTTACTCGAACGAGAAAGGAAAAGAAAATCAGTCATATAGTCAGGGTGGAGTGCAAGGTCGAGGACGAGGAGCTGGTCGCCCGCGCGGCGGAGCGGCTCGGCCTCGCGGTCGAGCGGAACGCCGTCCCCCGCTACTGGGGGAGCGCCTACGGAGGCGGGGAGAGCGAGACCTGCGACCTGGTCGTGAAGCTCCCCGGGAAGTACGACCTCGGGGTCAAGCGGGGGGAGGACGGGACGTACCGGTGGGTCTGCGACACCGAGCTGCTCGAGGGGGCCTACGGGGCGGACGACCCCGGGCGGAAGCTCCTGGGGGAGCACGCGGAGCACCTCATGACCGCCTACGGCTGCGCCGCCGTCGAGCGCGACCTCCTCCAGGGGGCGGCGTATCAGACCTCGGTAGGGGCGGACGGGACGGTGTACTACGACGTCGATGAGAGTGAGCTCAACCGGATCGGGTATCAGAGGGACTAGGCGTGCACTTTACGTTCGTCGTCGAGGTGGAGGTCGAGCGCGCGCACGGGAAGTTCGCGACCCGAGAGGAGATAGCGGTGCAGATTCAGGAGGCGCTCGAGGGGGCGGACCCGGGGCAGTACGACGCGGAGAACGAGGGGGAGTACGGGACCACGTCGTGGGACGTCAGAGATCACTCGGTACCCAAAACCAAACAGAGGAGGAAGAGGACATGAGAAGGGGTGGCATCGCGAGGCAGGACGTCGAGGACCTGGAGGAGCTCTCTGGGGTGGCGTGGGCGAAGCTCTCGAAGGACCTGAAGACGGCGGCCGACACGCTCACGGTCGAGCAGGTCAGGTACCTCGTCGATACGTTCTATCAGGTGCAGCAGTTCCGGATCGAGTCGGCGGGGCAGGAGCGGGCGTCGCGGGCGGCGGGGGAGCCGACCGACTTCGTGACGTGGATCTCGCGGTCCATGAAGACCATGGAGGGCGCGATCCGGACCGCGCTCGACCGCTACACGGACACGCGGGCGGAGGGACGGTGGGCGAAGTCCATCGTCGGGATCGGGCCGGTCCTCTCGGCGGGGCTCCTGGCGCACATCGACGTCGAGCAGGCGCACACCGCGGGGGCGATCTGGCGCTTCGCCGGGATCGACCCGACCGTGCGCTGGATCGGCAAGGAGGAGGCGAAGGCGCTCGTGAAGGCGGGCTGGGAGAAGTCCAAGTCGGCGGAGGAGAACGCCCGGGCGCTGGCGCTCCGGCTCGGGCGGAGGCCGGAGTACCTCATCCGGGACGCCACGCCGAGGCCGACGGTGCCGGTGGATAGGTCGGCGGACATCGTCTGGATCGTCCAGAATCAGTGGATTTCAGGTCAGACGTTCGAGCAGAACGTCGGGACGCTCCTCGGGCGCTTCGTGGGCGAGGAGGAGAAGCTCGCCGCCGCAGCGAAGCTGATCATGGAGCACGCGTCCGACTGGACGTGGGACCCGAACCTCGACCCGGAGGGGAACGGGCGGTCGATGGCGAACCTCGTCACGCTCAGGGACCTCCCGGTCCAGAAGCCGATGACGGCGGCGACGGTGGAGAAGGCGCTCTCGAAGCGGCCGTGGAACGCGCGGCTGAAGGTGCTCTGCTACAAGATCGGGGAGTCGTTCGTCAAGCAGCAGAACCACGCGGACGACGTCTACGGCAAGGTCTTCGTCGCCCGGAGGGCGCTGGAGGTCGAGCGGAACCGGGGCGGGCTCTTCGCGGATCAGGCGGCGGCGGCGCTCGCGGCGAAGAACTACAGCCGGGAGACCAGGGCCAAGGCGGCGTACGAGAGCGGGAGGCTGCCGGACGCCCACATCCACGCGCGGGCGCGGCGCTACGCCGTCAAGATCTTCCTCTCGCACTTTCAGCACGTCGCCTACGAGGTCCGCTACGGCGCGCCCCCGCCGCGGCCGTTCGTCATCGAGCACCTCGGGCACACGGAGTACGTCAGGCCGCCGAACTGGCCGATGCCCTCGGCGGAGGGGAGGGTCGCGTAGTCAGGTTTTAGGAGCGTATCAAGTACAGCGAGCGAGTCAAAGTACGAGAAGGTAACAGCGAAACTGATCGAGACAAAAGCAGAGAGGGCATCAATACGCGAGAGCGAGTCATTCATGAGGAGAGTATCAAACTCTATGAGCGAGTCGAGCGTCCAAAGAGTACCAAGGCTGCTGAGCGAGTCATTGTTGAAGAAAGTAGCAACGTAGATGAGCGAGTCATCTTTGTTGAGAGTACCATAGGGAGAGAGCGAGTCACAGATCCGGAAAGTATAATAGAGGGCGAGCGAGTCATACCCCAAGAGCGAGTCACAGCACACGAGGGCATCATCGAGAGGGGAGCGAGTCAGACAAAAAGCAGGTATCATTGTCCGTGAGCGAGTCAGACGAAGGAAGGGTGCCATGTACCAGGAGCGAGTCAGAATCCGAGAGAGTACCAATAAAGTAGAGCGAGTCAGATCACGTGATAGTACCAAAGAGATCGAGCGAGCCACTTCGGGAGATAATAACATAAACGCGGAGCGAGTCAGAACACCAGACAGTTACATGAACAGCGAGCGAGTCAGAACATGAGAGGGTAGCAATACTGACGAGCGAGTCACACGTCCGAGAGCGTAACAGAATACGTGAGCGAGTCATAGTGAGCGAGAGTAGCATAGATATAGAGCGAGTCAAGCAATGCAAGAGTTTCATGGCCGTGGAGCGAGCCGTATCCAATGAGAGCACCAAGAAGATCGAGCGAGCCATATCACGTAAGAGTACCAACTCGACGGAGCGGCCCCCGAAGGGGCGCGACACGCGGTAGGGCGGCGGCCGGATTAGGCCCTAGGGGTAGGGGTAGGACCCCGCCCTAGCGGGCCGCGCCGGGCCCTAGACGAGACTTCTAGCCGGGAGAGGGCCCGGAAAGAGGGGAGAGGGAGCGAAGTCGATGGCAGCAGCGAACCCGAGAGCCCCAGAGGAGCGGGGAAGAGAGCGAGGCGAGAGATGAGCCGGACGGTGCGGATAGCAGTGGCGAGGGGCGGGGCGGTGACGGTGAAGGCGGAGGGCTTCAGGGGCGAGGGCTGTCAGCCCCTCGTCGAGGAGCTCTCGGCGCGGCTGAAGGGGACGGCGAAGAGCACGGAGCACACGGCGGAGTTCTACGAGCAGGCAGACGTACAGGAGCAGAGGCAGTGAAGCTGAAGGTCTTCCTCTACCTCCTCATGCTCGACACGACGGTACCCGGTGAGGTCGAGAGGATCGTAGCGATGGCAGAGAAGAACGCGGACCCGAAGTTCCTCAACGCACACCTGGCGGCATACGCGGAGGAGCTGTCGAAGAGGCTCCTCGGACAGGAGGGCTAAGAATGTACCGCATAGCAGTGAAGCCGGGTGGGCTGATCGTAGGCGTCTACACGGACAAGATCCAGTGGAGGCGACTCGGTGAGATCAGCGTCGAGCGGGCGGCGCACGTCGAGTACGACAACAAGCAGGAGGGGTGGACCGTCGAAATGGCAGACGGGGCGGTGCTCCCCGGAACCTGGACGCGCCGCGAGGACGCGCTCGCGGCGGAGCGGGAGGCCGTAAGTGCCTCGCTCTAGCAGGCGGCTCCTCTCACCGGCAATAGCCAGGGCGCTAGAGCGGGCGCCGTCGGGGACTAACTCCAAGGGGTTCGAGCTGGGCTTCCAGGCGGGACGGGAGTATCAGCACGACCTGATCCGGAGGCTGCTCTGCAGGCACTGCATGAACGAGAGTCCGGTGGTAGATGAGGATGGAATGGCGGTGCACGAGATCCAGGGACAGGCAAGGTTCCGGGTTATATGCGAGGCGATCCAGATATACAAGTTCAAGCCATGAGCACCTCCACCGAGCAACTTTTAGGTAGACGCGCACCGTCCACTAAAGTAGACTCCTCCTACACCGAAAGGGGGTGAGCGGAGGATGAAGAGGGCATCGAGTGCACTCCAGAGGCTCCTCACGAGGCAGGAGGACAGGTTCATACTCAGGGCCTGCAGGGTAAACAAGTGGAACCTCACGAAGACGGCGAAGTACCTGGAGATGGCCAAGTCTCGGCTCTATCAACTCCTCAACGAGCACCCGGAACTCCGCCGGGCATGGAAGGCGAAGCGTGGAACATCGACCGAGGGACGTCCGAGAGGTGGCAGAGCGGTACCTAGACGACGCACTTAACGCGACGGGAGTCCTCGAGTACAGGGACGCCAGGGTCGAGCCCCGCGCCGTCATAGTCAAGACGCACGACGTCGCGGAGGACCTCAGCGGGTTCCGGGGGTGGCGCTTCTCCGTAACCAAGAGAGGCGTCCTCCAGGAGAAGGTCGAGCAGGTGGTATGGGCGACGCTCAGCACGATCGACTTCCTCTACTGGGCGAAGGAGCAGGAGCCAGAGACGCTCCGTAAGTACCTCGGGGTGAGGGGGATCGAGGCGTCCGGATCGTCGCGGTACGTCCTGGCGGCGCTCCTCACCTACAGCTACGAGGAGGGGCAGCTCAAGGCGAGCGGGAGCTGGCCTCTCTCAGAGGATGCGATGGACCTCCGGCTCCGCCGAATTGCAGCGATCGAGGCGTATAAGAACGCGAAGGGGGGGATGTCGGATGAAGAGATAATCGTAGCGGTGAACCTCAGGGTGCAGGGGTACTCTCCATCATCTCACCAACCAGAACCAAAGAGGGGGCATTCTATGACCGGGGAGAAGTCAGAGGAGAAAGCCGAGACGCCGAGTGAGATCAGGGCGCGCCTCCGGAGGCAGGCGGAGGAGGAAGGGGGCGAGGACGCCGGAGATACGGAGGGCAAGGGAGAGGACAAGGAGCGGGGAGAGGAAGCCGAGGCGCCGGTCAGGGAGAGGCCGGGGAGGGCTATAGACCCGGAGGCGGCGGCGGTGCGTAGCGGGAAGAAGGGGGCGGTTGCAGCAAGGGAGTCGAGCGACGAGAAAGGGCGGTCGGCCCCTCCGACCAGGAAGACCACCAAGGCCAAGGAGAAGGCGACGGCCAAGGCCGAACCCGTTGGCGAAAGGGAGAGCGGAGAGATGGCGAAGAGGGGCGCGAAGAAGGCGGCAGGGGGGAAGAAGGGATCCAAGAAGGACGGAGGGAAGAAGGCGGAGGTGAAGCACAGGGTCAAGTACGAGGGGAACATCGAGAGGGACTTCCCGGTAGGGAGCAAGATCAAGTACATCGGGACGAGGCTCGCGAAGTACACCGGGAAGATGGGCGAGGTCACGGGCCACAAGAACGCCGACGGCCTGAACATCAAGTACAGCGACGGCTCGAAGGGCACGGCGACCGTAGGCGCGGTCGAGATCGTCAAGAAGGGTAGCGGCAAGAAGTAGCTCCTTGGTAGCAGGTGAGATGCGCGGGGTCGTCTAGTGGGAGGACACGGGCCTGGTACCAGGCCCGAGACCCTGGGTTCGATTCCCAGGCCCCGTCATCTCTAATCTCCCAACATCAACGGAGGAGGATCATGCCTATACCGAGAGCGATGGAGCACCCGGATACGAGTGCAGTAGGAGGGCTCTACCCGTCGCACCTTGAGCCCGGTCCGCTAGTAGCAGTATCGAGTAAGCCGTGGCTCATCAGGAGAGTGGCCAGGAGGGTCGTCCGTGCATGGATCTGGTTCTTCGGCGAGGAGGGCTTCGCGGGGACGGAGTCCGCGAGGCACGAGGAAGAGCGGGGGAGGAGCATCCGCCTCACGGAGGTCGCCGTCGACGCGGCGAAGAGGCTCAACAGTCACCGCTTCAGCATACACCACGGCCCCGCCCTCGACCTCGGCGAGGACGAGATGGTCGAGGTCATCTGCGAGACCGCCCGCATCCTCCTCCTGGAGGCGAAGGTCCGTGCGCGGCTCGCGGGGAGGGAGAAGGCATGAGGTCAGAAGGGGACGCGAGGCGGGGGCTCTACAAGAAGTACATCGTCTACCGGGAGGACGAGACCGACCTCATTGGAGGGAGGCACTCCAGGTGCAAGTACTTCGTCCTCGACCTCACGCACGACCAGTTCGCCGGGCCCGCACTCGAAGCCTACGCGAGGGCGTGCCGGAAGGACTTCCCGCTGCTCGCCTCGGACCTCGGGAAGCTCGTCCGTGGGGACAAGAGGCCACTGCTGAAGCTCCGTCCGGGAGGGAAGTGAGATGGACTCGAAGTGGCTCGTCTTCGACCTCATACTCCGGGAGAAGGACCGCAAGACCGATAGGTGGCTCGTCAACAAGAAGGAGACAGAGGAACTCCTAGGAGAGGTAAGGTGGTTCGGGAGGTGGCGCCAGTACTGCTACTTCCCGGAGCCGGGGGTGGACGTGGTCCTCGCGGCGAGCTGCCTCGAGGACCTAGCGGAGTTCATTCAGAAACGCATGCAAGAGAGGAGGGTGAGATGAAGAAGAGTAAGGAGGGAAAGGAGTAATGCTCTCGCGCGTCCTCATCGTCGGCGAGAGTAACCCGTACGGGTCGGACCCGCGCTACGCGCTCTACCCGCTCCCTGAGAACGCCACCGGCGGGCGGCTCTGCAAGATCCTCGGCCTCTCCAAGCGCGAGTACATGCAGACGTTCGACAGAACCAACCTCGTGGCACTCGGCCTCGGGAATTGGCCGTCGAGCGTAGCGAAGGACAGGGCAGGGCTCCTCAAGCACCGCAGGCGCATCCTCCTCGGCAAGCGTGTAGCAGACGCTCACAGCGTCCCGTTCAGGCCATTCCGCACATTCACGACAGACAGGGGCGTCGAGGTCCTCATCCTCCCGCATCCATCGGGGAGGAACCTGATCTGGAACGACCCGCGCAGTGCAGTTAAGGCGAGGCGGGCGGTAGGGAAGTTTATACGATGATAGACGTTCATCACGGAGACAACCTCAGGGTCCTCTCGGCGATGGCGAGCGAGTCGTTCGACCTGATCTACATCGACCCCCCGTTCAACACCGGGAGGGTCCAGTCGATGACGAGGATGAAGACGGCGCGGAGCGCCACCGGGGACAGGACGGGGTTCGGGGGGCGGAGGTACGAGACATTGGGGCTCGGAACGACAAAGGCGTTCGGCGATACATTCGGCGACTACATCGCCTTCCTGGAGCCCAGGCTAAACGAGGCACGTCGGGTACTCGCTCAGTTCGGCTCGCTCTTCTTCCACATCGACTACCGGGAGGCCCACTACTGCAAGGTCGTCCTCGACCGCATCTTCGGGCGGGCGTCGTTCATCAACGAGATCGTCTGGGCCTACGACTACGGCGGTAGGTCGAGGAGCAGGTGGTCGGCGAAGCACGACACGATCTTCTGGTACGCGAAGGACCCGAGGAGGTACACGTTCAACTACGACGCGATCGACAGAATCCCGTACATGGCACCCGGGCTCGTCGGCCCCGAGAAGGCGGCGCGGGGGAAGACGCCCACCGACGTCTGGTGGCAGACCATCGTGCCGACCAACAGCCACGAGCGGACGGGCTACCCGACGCAGAAGCCGCTCGCAATCCTCAAGAGGATCGTAAAAGTGCACACGTACCACGGAGGCAGGGTCCTGGACTTCTTCGCCGGGAGCGGTACGACCGGGGAGGCGGCGTACTGGCTAGGACGAGACACTGTACTGGTCGATAACAATGAAGAGGCCATCCGAGTCATGAGGAGGAGGTTCAGGGATCTCTCGGACGTCCGATTTCATCCACGGGGCAAGTAGGGAGGGGCATCTCACAACTCATCAGGGAGGTGTAGGATGAAGACGCAGTTTCTCCTCGAAGAAGCTGAGATCAGAGACCTCATGGCAGGGAAGAAGTTCACGCTCGAGGTTGGGAATGGAACTACACTCGTGCTTCAGGCGGAGCACCCGGTAGTCTTCGGAAAGATCAAAGGAAAGATCCTCAAGTATGAGAAGGAGTTCTACGAGAAGGGGACCAAGAAGAGGCGGAGGAAGAACGCCACGCCGGGGGTGCGGACGAAGATCCTCAGGTACGCAGAGTCGCACGGTGTGTCGAGGGCCGCAGCTCACTTCAGGGTAAGGCCGGGACTCATCACGTCCTGGCGCAGAAAGGGGAAGTAGATGCTCGGGCTCAAGATCAGCCTATCGCGGAAGCCGAGGACGTGCGACCTCTGCGGCGGGGGCTACAACAGGCGGAACCTCGTCGAGGGTTGGAACGTCCAGAACCCCGGACACCGAGCGGGCTGGGTCAAGACCCGCATCCGGGTCTGCACGCGGTGCGGCGGCGCGCCGCTCGCGAACCGTATCCTCAGGGCCGTAACGCTTATCTCGGTCAAGAAGTAGGAGAGAGAAAGGTGGAGGAGGAGGAGAGGGACAAGCCAGGGGAGTGTGAGGGGTGTGGCTCAGTAGGGTTAGAGTGGGTGGAGGGAGTAGCATTCACCTACTACTGCATCCGACCGAAGGGTCACGACGACGAGCGGGGGCACCGGATAATCGTCGATGACCCGGACGACCCAACTGGGTTCGTCCTCTCGTCCATGGATCTCCGAGACGCCCGGCCCTTCTTGAATCAGGGCAAGATCAGAAAAATCGAGGACTACAGCGCCTGAGAGGTACCACCACGAAGAGGAGGGAAGTAATGGCGAAGCCGAGGAGGGTAGAGGTCGCGCTCGTTCAGATATCAGCGGGGCACATCGGACTCTACGGGCTCGATAAGAGCGGCGGAGTCTGGCAGTACTTCGCCGCGAAGGAGGAGATGGGGGTCAAGAAATATTCAGGCTGGTACAGGCTCACGGCGAGAGGTTGGGACGCGACCGGGCCGATGGACCCGATGGGGAGCGAGGGGGACGTAGACGACTACGAGGCGGAGAGGAGGCTCAAGTAGAGATGGAGAAGATCATCGGAGACTCTGATACTAAGGTGACGATGACGGTAGACGAGGCCAGGGCGGTCTGCCGCATCGGGCAGGGCGTCAGGTGCTGCGCGTTCCTGGTCATGGCCTCGACCGGGTTCGAGTGCATCCGGATGAGCTACCCGAACAACTCGACGATCTTCGACCGCCTAGCGAAGGGAACCATGAACGCGAGGGGCGAGGGCGGCTGGGCGGGGTGCGCGTGGGCCGGTACTATCCCGAACAGCGACGGCGCAGAACCGAAGGGGGGAGAAGACATGACTCACCGGAGGACCTAGGAGTGCTCGTGGAGCAGGAGTCCCCGGAGGACATCTGGACGTCCTACGAGAGGGGCCACTACGTCGTCGTCCCGACGAACGGGGTGGTGAAGAGGAGCGGCGAGGCGGTGATGGGAGCGGGGCTCGCGCTCGACGTCGCCCGCCGATGGGACTGGTTCCCCGCCCTGCTCGGGAGGTGGATCACGGATCACGGGAGCCGCGTCTTCGTCTTCGCGAACAACGTCATCGACGACCCGCTCCGAGTCTTCACGTTCCCGGTCAAGGAGGACTGGCGCCTCCCGGCGCGGCTCGACCTCGTCCAGCGGAGCGCCGTCGAGCTCAGGGCGCTCGCGGAGGACCTCGGGGACGAGACGGAGATGAACGTCGGCGAGATCTACCTCCCGAGGGTAGGGTGCGGGGCTGGCGGCCTCCGCTGGACCGATGTCCGCCCGACGCTCCGGTTCGCGCTGGAGCGGAGCAGGGTGACGTTCATCGTAGTGCACAAGTAAGGGGGAAGTATGGAGATCAAGACGTTCGTGCCGAGGGCGAAGAGGGTTCAGGCGGTACGGCTCTCAGCGGAGAACAGCATCGACGTAGCACGTTGGTGTAACGCCCGCGTCCGAGAGCCCAAAAACGCTAGGAGCAGCGGGGGTGAGCATCGAGCTGGAGAACGGGGACTTAGCTATCTCGGGAGACTGGATCGTAAAAATGGAGAGGAGGGACTCGGAGACGTCTCCCATAGTTACCGATTATAGTATATATATTAACTTACATTTTAGAGAGGTATTCAGCGAAGAAGGAGGGTGGGTGATAGAGTGAAGACCTACGAGGCACCTGGAGGGGAGAGAATCGGCGAGACCGCGAGGAAGATGATCGCCCTCATGAGGAAGGAGGGAGACTCCGTGGAGACGGACTTCAACGGCGTCTCGCTCACGGCGAGCATGGGGGACGACTCGGACAGCATCATCGACGCGTACGAGAGAGAGATCGGGACGCGCGAGCGGAGGAAGAGGGAGGCGGCGGAGCGTCGGGAGCGGGAGAGGCTGGAGCGCGCGGAGGTCCTGGAGCTGCTCTACCATGCGGCGAGGGAGGCGCGGCCGCACGTCTACAACATCGGGCACCCGGCGGTCCTGAGGTTCTTCGCAGTACTCGCCGAGGCCGAGGGCGTGCCGGGAAGGCCGCAGCCCAAGTACCGCGAGGCCATCCGGCAGGCGAACTACCTCATGGGGCAGGACCGGAGGTTCTGGTCGGTCGAGCTATTCGAGAAGTGGCTCAGGCACCCCGCCGTCGTCGAGGCGATAAAGTGATAAGCGCCTGCAAGCACTGCGGCCTGAGATTCAGGTCCTCATACGTTCCGAGGCATAGCTGCATCGAGGTCATACCGACGGAGTCGACGGCGAAGCCGATGGCACTGCATCCGTGGAGAAGCAAGGCTGCAAATAAGGCATCCGCAAAAGCCCGAACAGCCTCCAAGCTGCGAGCAGCTCTACGATACAAACTTCTCTAACAGGAAGGGAGGGGTGACATGGAGGACGTGTTCTGTAGGAGCTGCAGGTGGTGGGACCAGCGCTACCCGGGTAACACGAACCTCGGGGCATGCACGAAGATGGGCGTCATCTTCGTGAGCGGAGACGCCGCAATCAACCTCAGGGAGGGCATAGACCACGGGAGGCCGACGAGCGACGTCAGGGAGGTGCGGACGCAGGCGACCTATGGGTGCATCGGACACACGAGGGAGGGGACGCTGCTCACGTCGAGAGAGGTCCGGGAGTACGAGGAGAGGGGGCGGGCGTGAAGACCAAGAAGAGGGCCGCGGGGAAGGTGATCGCGAGGCAGTACAGGTGGCAGCTCGATCAGGCGAGGCGGGGGCTCTGCCGGAAGTGCACGCGGAAGATCTCGCGGCGCTCCACGTACCTCTGCGACGCGCACCTCCTCGCCGAGCGGGTGCGGATGCGGATCAGGGCGGGGTACGCGCCGAGTGTGGCCGCGGAGGAGGGGAAGTTCAAGGTCGGGCGGAAGCTCGCCGGAGCGCGCGACCGGAGGGTGAGGCGGGGCGGAAGAGTGACCCCGAAATAAGCAGAAAGACCTCCAAAATAAGCAGAAAAAACCCCCGGAAGGGCTCCACTTCACTGCGAGCTACCTTATTAATGCTTTTAACTGTCTTGACTTTAACGCATTATATGGTTAAGGTTTTTCTTTCTTTGGCTACCTTTCTTTCTTGGCACGAGGCAAGAGCACCGAAATCGTCGCGAGCACCCATGCATGCCTAGAACGGCACCGAAATTTTTTCCTGGACGCACGCGCCCACCTCGCGTCTACTCGTTCCCGCGACGGACGGCGCGTCGACGAAAAAAACTTCCCGAGAGCGAGGAGGGCAGTGAGGATGCCGAAGAGCGAATCGGCCGCCGAGGCGGCGGCCTCACCTCTCCCCACTGCCGTGGGTCGAGGCCGGGTACCTCCGGTGTCTACCCGGCGGACGCGGAAGCCGACGGAGGTGCTCCTGACGCTCCGGGAGCGCGAGGCGTGCGAGGTCCTCGCCTGGAAGTGGGAGGACTTCACCCGCACGCGCTTCGGGCGCGGAGTGCACGGCGTCCGCGTCATTGACCGTGAGACGCGGAGGATCAAGCCGAAGTACGCCCCGGCGTTCAGGCGCGTCCTCGCCTACGCCGTCCGCGAGAAGCTCTCGCCACCGGAGACGTACTTCACGCTCCTCGGCGAGGGGATGCGCACGCTCCGCACGCCGCGCATCCGGACGACGATGCTCGGGAGCAAGTTCTACAACGAGCTCGTCGAGAAGGGGCGGACGATGCGCCGGGAGCAGTTCGCGGGGCGTGAGGACCGGGAGACGCTCGCGTACCGCGCGGTGCGCCGCGCGGCGCCACCGGCGTCGCCCGACGCCCTGGAGCTGGAGTGCAGGAAGTTCCTCGAGAGAAAGGAGCAGTACGCGCACTTTCCACGAGGCCGGTTCTGGCTCTTCTTCGTTGGCGAGTTCAGCGGGACGTTCCTCCACGTCAGCGACGACTACCGGGACTCGGGACTCGACCTCCTCCTTCACCTCTCACCGAAGCAGCTCGAGGAGTGGCAGTCCCTCGACCACGATCCCAGGCTCGTCGCCTCAGTGAAGCGAACGGTTCTCGCGATACTTTCAGAGGAGCACCATGCCCCCCACGCCGGAGATAGGTTCGACGCTCCTTCCGCAGCTCAGGTCACTCAGGGATCGAGAGGCAGCGGCAGGTAGGAACGGGAAGCATCACGCAGAGGCGGAGGTCCCAGACGGACGACCGAAGGCGGCGAGCGACGCGCGGTACCCGTTCTCGCTCGGATACCAGAAGAAGCTCCTCGCGCTCCTCATCTCGCACCGGACGATCCTCCCGAGCTACGGGACCCTCATCAGGGCGGGGCACTTCGGGACGGCACTCTACAGGGACACGGCGGGGGTCATCCTCGACCTCTGGACCTCGTACGGCGTCGTCCCCACGTTCGAGACCGTCGAGGAGCGGGTCGAGCGGGAGATCGAGCGACGCCGGAGCAGGCTCACGCGGGAGGCCGCCGAGGACTGGCGGACGCTCCTCGCGGAGCTCAGGGGGGTGCAGGTCCTCGACGCGAAGATCGTGCTCGGACAGCTCACGGAGTGGATTCAGGAGCAGGCACTCAAGGTCGCCCTCCGCGAGGTCGGCGGGATCATGGACCAGGCGGAGCGGACGGGGGAGCGGGACTTCGGCAAGATCAGGGGGATCGTCTCAGACGCCCTCGCCGTGGGGGTCGACTCGTTCACGAACACGCTGAAGTACTTCGACGACGCGCACGGCCGGGTCGCCCGGCTCTCGATCGGCGACTCGGAGCTGGGGCTGAAGATCCCCCTCGTCATGTCCGGGGTCGACCGGATACTCGACGGCGGGCCGTCCCGGAAGGAGCTGGTCGTCTGGGCCTCCCCGACAGGCCGAGGGAAGACCCACTGCATCCTCTGGGTCACCAAGACCGCCCTCTTCCAGGGCAAGAAGGTCGCCCTCGTCACGACCGAGATGTCCGCCGCCGCCCTCGCTCGACGACTCGATCGGTCGGTGGCGCAGATGCTGACGCGGGAGATACGCCGGAACCCGGAGCTGGCGCTCAAGCGCATCGCCAACCTCCAGCGGTTCCGGGGGGACCTCTTCATCATCGAGTGCATGGGGAAGCACGCGACGGTCGAGTACATCCGCTCGATGCTCGAGCGGTACAGGGCGCAGTTCGGGTTCGAGCCGGACGTCATCGCCGTCGACTACCCGGGGAACATGACGTCGGCGCGGCAGCGGACGGAGCGGCGCTTCGAGCAGGCCGAGATCTACCGGGACCTCCGGGCCCTGGCCTTCGAGTGGGACGCGACGGCGCACGCCCCGATGCAGACGAACCGGAGCTCGCTGACCAAGAACATCGTCACGATCAAGGACCTCGCGGAGTGCTTCGAGGTCGCCTGGCACGCGGACCTCATCCTCGCGCTCTGCCAGACCCCCGAGGAGGAGCTCGAGCAGCTCTGCCGCATCTTCATCGCGAAGTACCGGGAGGGGCAGGACCACTTCGTCGTCCCGTTCCACTTCAACAAGGACCTGGGGACCTTTACCTCCGCCGGGGAGGCGTCGCGGGCGACGAACCCGGACCTCACGGCGGCGCTCCGGCGGGCGCAGGAGGAGGGGCAGGCGGCGCTCGGGTCACCGGCGTAGGTGGTCGGTGAGATGAAAGAGTTATTAGTAGCGCTGCCCGAAGAGGCCGCGACGGTCCACTCCAGGCGGACGGGTCACTACCTCTACGAGGGTTCACTAGCCAGGGACGTCGAGGTCTTAGAATATATCTACGGCAGACTAGTCAGAGAGACAGATCCGGTTATCGGCGTCCTGATCTGCGCCGCCTGTTCCCGGATAGTCTGGAACAGATGAAGAAGCTCTCGGCTGATCGGCCGTGTCACCTCGAGGAGCAGCGTCGGCGCGCCGCCCTGATTGAGTTGCTCGGGGGCGTCTGTCAGGACGGGTTCTGCTTCGAGATCGAGCGTCTTGAGTTTGATCATCCCAATGGCAGGGACTGGGAGCCCCGGTGTCTCTCCCGCCTCCAGCGTATCACCCGCTACGAGGTCGACGCGGAGGCCGGGCTCATCCAGCTCCTCTGCCGATCGCATAATGCCACGGACGGGAACGATAAGAGATGGATTCACCGTCCCAGAAAGAAGAGCTAGGAGGAATCATGCCATCCGTACTCCAGAATTGGGTCGAGGGGCTCTCGTTTATGCAGCAGTCGGTGCTCATCTCCGCGATCAGGGGTCCGGATACGCTCCGGAAGGATCATAACTCGAAGCTCCTGATGCGCTGGCTCCGCCGCTGCGTCCTCTACTCGGCGTTCGAGACGTACAGGAACGGGACGCCCACGACGCTCAATACTCCCTTTACTCCTGGGGGTGGGTCGTTCACAGGGCCGGTAGAGGGGATCGACGCCGTCTTTACAGAGTACCTCCGAAACGTCGACGAGCTACCGCATCACTTCCACCTCCACTTCATGCACGCAGCCGAGATCATTGGCTACAAGCACCCACTCCTCTGGACGCGGTCGTGGTGGCATAGAGCATACTCGAGGATCGTCAACGACATGCACCTCAACCTGGAGACCGAGACCGAGATGGACGATCGACTCACCGGGGACGAGGTGACGTGGCGGGCGTGGGAGGAGGTCACGGCGCTCTAATGTTCGACCTCGATCAGTACGTCGAGAACTCCTTCCCCGAGGTCCGGCGCTCCGGGGACGAGCGGATCGTTAACTGTTTCTATTGTTCTGGGAAGTTCAAGCTATACATAAACATCGAGAAGAAGCGGCACTTCTGCTACAAGTGCGAGGCTGGACGCGGCGCGACGGTCGTCACGCTCATCCGGGACCACCTGGGCGTGACGGAGCGCGAGGCGTGGGAGATCCTCCGGTCGAACCGCTATCAGGGCTACGAGCCCCGCTCCTACGGTGAGCTCTTCGCGGACCGACAGGACTCACCGCTCCCCGTCGAGGTCCTCCCCGTCGAGTACGTGCCGTTCTACCCGAGGGAGGAGCGGGGCGAGACCGTGCTCGGTGAGCGCGGGGTCGCGTACCTCAGGCGGAGGGGGCTCACGGAGGCCGACTTCATGCTCTACCGGATGGGGTACTGCGCCTCCGGCCGCTACCGGAACAGGATCATCGTCCCGGTCGTCCGGGACGGCGATGTGGTCTACTTCCTGGCCCGGCGCTTCTTCGGCTACGGGGGGCCGCGGTACCTCAACCCGAGGAACGAGGAGATCAGGGAGCACCCGTCGAACCTCCTCTTCAACTGGGACGCCGCCCGTACGAGCGAGAGGCTGCAGATCACGGAGGGGGTCTTCGACGCCATCGGGCTCGGGGAGGACGCCACGTCCGTCTTCGGGAAGCAGATCCACCCCGGACAGCTCCAGCTCCTCGGGGGCGGGAGGTTCGAGCGCGTGGAGCTCTGGCTCGACTCCGAGGTGAAGGACCCGGAGATCAGGCGCGATGAGGAGTCGATGGCCTTCGCGCTCCGGGAGCTGGGGAAGCCCGTGACGATCTGCTCCCTCGAGTGGGGCGACCCCGGGGAGACGCGGCTCGGGGAGATCCCGTCCACGTCGCGCGAGGGTGGGAGCTGGGCGTCGTTCTTCGGCTCGAAGGGCTCGCGGAGGTGAATATAATACCCGAGGCCCGTACTGCCACAAGTGGGGGCAGGACCTACAGGGCACACCGGAATCGTTCCGGTGAGGTTCCCCTCGGGAACAGTCAACGGGGAAGTGCGGGATACCCGTTGTTTTTATCTCTCTCAATCTTCTAGGGGAGGCAGGTCATGAGCAAGCGCGTCGTCGTCCTCTACCCGTTCTACTCGCAGCAGAACAAGGAGACGGGGAAGTTCCTCTTCCGGAGCTGCGGCTCCACGAAGATGCTCAGGTTCATCGGCGAGCAGCTCCTCCGCGACGGACTCACCGAGAAGATCCGGTTCGCCGCCCCAGACTCTAGGCTCTGGGGGGACGACCTCTCCTCGGTCGTCCCGATAGAGTGGATCGTCGAGTGCGAGATCCCCCCGAATAATAGGCTCCAACGCCTGACGTGGCCCGTCCGGTACTGGGACCCCATCTTCAACGGCGCCGACCTCGTCTTCAACATGCACGAGCTCATCGGCTGGCCCCTGAAGAATCTCTACCCGGCGACGAGGGTGATAAGTATGTTCACCGTCGCCCCGACCGGCGAGCCCTGGCCGTGGATGACCCCACTTATAAACCTCGGCCTGCTGCACAGCGATCTCGTCACGGTCCCATCCGAGGTGATGGCTCGTTACGTCAAAAGTAAGACGAGGGATAGTGGTAGCATGGTCGTTCCTAGTACGTGGCCGCTCTCCTTCGATCGGGAGCAGCTAGACTATCTCCTCTCCCTCCCGCCGTCCGGGCGCCGCCCTATGGACTTCCTCTTCGTCTTCAGGGCGTCGGCGAGCAACTACACGCACCACAGGGAGTTCGTCCAGGCGCTGCGGCTCATCAAGAAGCCCAGGAGGATCGCGTTCACCGACACGACGCGCTACCTCCGGGAGAACCCCCGGGAGCTGGACGGCCTCTCCCTTCACGACGTCGAGATCCTCGACGACCCGGGGGATCAGAGGCAGTACGTCGACCTCCTCCGGCGGAGCCACATCGTCGTGGGGATGAACGACAATATGCACGGGGGTATGGGCGTCCGGGAGGCGATGTACACCGGTGCCGTCCCGGTCCTCCTCGACGCACCCTGCTACCGGGAACTCCTTCCGTCTGGATGGCCGGTATGGATACCGAACCCCGTGACGGCAGAGGGGATCGCTACCGCTCTCTCAAGGATGTTAATCCTCAGTAGGGGAGAGTCCGACTTCGCTCCTAAATTTCTCCAAACTCGAGCGGTACGGGAGTCGTTCCAGGAGACGTGGAAGGTAATGAAGCCGCAGATCGAGGGACTCCTAGAGAAGGGGGGCTGAGGGATGAACGCGAAGCAGCGGAGAGTAGAGCACCGCTCTAGGATACGTGCACTGAAGAACTTCGGTCCCGCGCTCTCGCGCGTCGCCGAGTCGTCGAAGAGGACGGCGACGAGTATCGCCGCTATGATTCCAGCCCTCCAAGCCCTTGCCAGGACCGTCAAGGTCATGAAAGGATGAAAGTGAGATGACCTACGAGCCGCATCACAGCGCGACGCAGGTCCGGTCGGACCGGACGCCGCTCGATCCGTTCGAGATCATCGACCTCTCGGTCTTCTCGACGTCGATCTGCAACTCCGGGTGCCAGACGTGCGACATCTGGATGGAGAAGCGCCGCGTCGAGTTCCCCGCCGACGAGCTCCTCAGGCTCGCCGACCTCCCGCTCCTCAGGGACGTGGCCTTCGTCCTCCTCGGTGGTGAGTTCACGATCCACTCGGAGTACCTCCGGATCATGCGTGGGCTCAACCAGCGGGGGCACCCGTACTACATGTTCTCGAACGGCATCCTCCCGGAGCGCATCAAGCAGGTCTACGCGGAGGCCGGAGGGATCACGAACCTCTCTATCTCCGTCGACGCCTTCGGGAAGAAGCACGACGAGATCAGAGGGGCTCCGGGGAACTTCGGCAAGATCTTCCAGATCATATCATGGATCAAGCAACATCATCCAGAGACGTTCCTCCGGTTCGCCTACACGGTCTCCCAGTACAACACTCGGGAGGATCTAGAGAAGGTCATCGCCTTCGCGAACGACTACGGGGTGGACGTCCGCGTCGGCTACGCGGCGGCCATCTACATCTTCTCGAAGTTCACGGAGCGTACGGTCCCGGCGTACTACGAGGTGGCGGACCTCTACCGGGACAAGTACATCTCACTCTACACGCCGTGGGCGAGTGGGTGGAAGACGTCGTGCCAGGGGATCTACCATCACCCACTCGTGATGCAGGACGGGCGCCTGCTCCTCTGTCAGAACCTCGGCGTGGTCCTCGGGAACGTCCTCGAGCGCCCCCTCGAGGAGATCTGGGCCGACCCCGCCGTCCGGGCGACGATCCGATCCTACGAGAGCTGTAACCAGTGCTGGCAGAGCTGTGACAGGAAGTGGGACTCAGAGCGTCTCTCGTGGCCGGAGATAGAGAAGATCCGCGAGGACTATAAGGCATGAAGGACCCGACTAACTGGCGCGTCGTCTACCGTCACGTCGCCGGGGACCTCCGCTTCCTGGCTATTCTCCGGGAGGAGACGGAGCTGGCGGCGCGCGCCGTGGCCGCGGGGCTTCTCATGCGCTACGTCGTCGAGTCCGGGAGCGACGTCTCGAACTGGGAGTACGTGAAGACGGAGCGCTGGGACGCCTCCACCCCCTCTATCTATCCTCCACCGGAGCCACGCGTCATAATTAAAAGTACACGTGGAGTAATCGAAAGGCTGATCGAAAGGCTAGGGGGAGAGTGATCTTCTGTATTGAAGGCCCGAACGGCGTCGGGAAGTCGACGGTCGTGGACTTCCTCCGCTCCGAGGCTGGAGTCTTCCCCCCGGGGACGTTCTGGATCCAGTTCCCGCACCGGCACCCGACCGACGAGTCCTACTGCTCCCTCGGTGCCGAGACCCGCGGGTACGAGGTCTTCACGGCTCTCTACCGCCCGGAGTCGGTCTACGTCTTCGACCGCTGGTCGACGATCACGTCCGTGGTCTATAACCGCATCCGCGGGGTCGAGAACCCAACGTGGCTCCTCTACCCCGAGTGGCTCCTCGACCTCAGGATCATCGGTCTCTCCGCCTCCCCGGAGGTACTCCTCGAACGACTCCAGGCACGACTCTGCTGTCGCGACCGCTACACGCTCAACCGAGTTAAGCTCGTCGTCGAGCAGTACGAGGAGAGGTATCGGGAGATATCACTACGAGGCATCCCGGTCCTCCGGGCGGAGAGTTTAGACTCTGAAAAGATTATCAAGTTCATAAGATTGGAGATAAAGTCGTGAGTCGATGCACCGCGTGCGAGTGCTCGAAGACGAGCAGTAGGGTTGTCTTCGGTATCGGGAACCCGAAGGCGAGGATCGCGTCCGTCGGCGAGGCGCCGGGGCCGGACGAGGACAAGCGGGGGGAGCCGTTCGTCGGGAGGGCGGGGCAGCTCCACGACGAGCTCTGGAAGGCGGTCGAGATCTCCCGCTCGCAGCTCTGGATAGACAATACCGCCAAGTGCTTCCCCGGTCGGAACGAGAAGGGCGGGATCGCGAAGCCTCCCGACGGCGCCGTCGCGACCTGCATGAAGAAGTGGCTCCTCCCCCAGCTCGAGATTATCAAGCCCCGTGTCATCGTCGCCTGGGGCCTGACCGCCGCCCAGGCGTTCGGGGTCTCGCGGAAGCTCACGATGGCCGAGGTCGTCGGGCGGGAGTTCGAGACGGAGCACGGCATCGTGATCCCGCTCTACCACCCGAGCTACTTCCTCCGGAACATGCAGGACTTCATGAACCGGCAGAAGGTCGTCGACGCGCTCGGGCGCGCGGTCGTCCTGGCGGGCATCCGGACGCAGACGATGTCAGGGGCGGATCAGGCGAAGACGGAGCGGCATCAGGAGGACAAGAAGGTCATCGCAGCGCTGGAGTCGAAGAGCAGCGTCTTCGAGCGCCGACCGTGGAACGAGGACCGCGCCTACTCCATCGCGTGGACGGACGCGACCGATGTGGTCCTCGTCTACAAGGACGCGAAGAACCGGAAGCGGTTCGAGACGATCAAGGACTTCGAGTGGTACTTCTACCTCAGGACCAGCGACCTCGTCGAGAAGATCCCCCGGTCCTTCGTCTCGAAGTGGATGCGGGAGGGGCTCCTTCACCGCCTCGTGGCAGACGACGTCAACCAGGAGTGGACTCAGGTCTACGCGGACCGACACGTTGTCCGGACGTGGGCGCTCCGCGAGCACGTCCTCGAGAGTGACCTCTCACTCTGGGACGACAGGGTCATCGACAAGTATAAGGAGGACAAGCGCCTCCGGACGATGCTCGACGAGATCGAGTCGTTCGGCGTCGAGCACTTCGAGGCGGACCTCACGCCTATGCGCCGCTTCATGACCGACTACGACATCAAGATCCTCGACGTCTACGATGAGATGTTCGTCGACATCGAGACGGACGACACCGTCCCCCTGACGGACTGGAAGACCCTCGCGGACCGGAGAATTCTCTCGATAGCGTGGGAGATCATCTGGGCCGACCGGACGCGGAAGCCGGAGCGGGGCTTCCTGCTCCTGAAGAAGGAGACCGACCGGGCCGAGCGCGAGATGCTCTTCGAGTTCATCCGTGTGATCGAGGGGATCGACGTCATGTACGCGTGGAACGGGAACAACTTCGACTTCCCGATCCTCCGCCAGCGGATGCGGAAGTTCCGGATGGGCGCCACGTGCTGGGAGACGATCCACATCATCGACCTCCTCGGGGTCTGGCGCCGATACTTCCAGCGCGGGGCGTCCGTGAATACGTCGTACGCTCTCCAGAGCATCGCGAAGCACATCCTCAAGAAGGAGAAGCTAGACTGGCGGGAGATGGCGAAGGAGCGGGGCCTGAAGATCACCTCCTTCCTGGAGCTCTACCGGCAGGCCCCGGACATCCTCGAGGAGTACAACCGCTGGGACGCCCGCCTCCTCCTGGAGCTCGAGGAGCACATGGGGTTCGCGAAGATCGAGCAGGTGTTCTGCAGAATTGGAAATAGTTTTACAAAGGACTACCACATCGCGACGAAGATCGACTCCCTCCTCCTAAAGCGTGGGAAACAGACCGGCATCCACTTCCGGTCGAAGAAGATCCGGGCGCTCGGCGAGGCGGGGCGGGCGGCGTACAAGAAGTCGCACGAGTGGGAGGCGTACGAGGGCGGCTTCGTCCTCTCCCCGAAGACGGGGATTTTCGACGACGTCGCGGCGCTCGACTTCAAGTCCCTCTACCCGAGCGTCATGATAGGGTTCAACATCAGTCCGGAGACGTACGTCACCGACGAGCAGGCGAAGTCCCTCGGGCGGGACGAGTGGATCGAGTGCCCTACCGGGGCGAAGTTCCTCGTCAAGACCCCGGGGTTCGTCCCGCTCATCTTTCAGGACACGGGGGAGAAGCGGAAGGTCTACCAGGAGCTCCAGGCGGCGGAGCCCGTTGGGTCTGACTTATTCCTTTTGTATTACAGACTTGCATATGCCTTCAAGCGCCTCGGGCTCAGCTTCTATGGTGATCTCGGGAGTATTAGCAGTAGGTACTTCAACCCGAAGATCGCCGAGGCCGTGACGCTCTCAGGGCAGTACGTCCTGAAGCAGAGCCTCGAATTCTCAGAGCGTGAGGGAATTACTCCGCTTTACGGTGATACCGACAGCCTCTACGTGAAACTTCCGGCGTCTGAGGGCGAGGACTTCGTGAAGCGGTGCAATGAGTACCTCCGCGAGCACCTCCGGCGGAAGTTCGGCGTCCCCGAGGACCGCTTCCGCGTGGAGCTGGAGTACGAGAACTACTTCTCCCGGATGTTCTTCGTGCGGAAGAAGCGGTACGCCGGGCTGATGACGATGTACAAGGGGAAGGAGGCGTCGTTCACCGAGGTCAAGGGCCTCGAGTGCATGCGCTCCGACGGGATCGAGTACGCGAGGCAGGTCCAGAAGACCCTGATCGAGATGATCGTCCGCGACCGAAGGAAGGTGCGGGTGATCCTCGACTTTATGCTCGACCAGCGCGAGCGGGTCCTCGGGTACGACCTCACGCGAGACGAGATCACGATCACGAAGGGGCTCATGAAGGGAATCGAGACCTATAAGACGAAGGGCGTGCACGTCAAGGTCGCGGAGGCGTTCCGGGCGAGGGGCGGCGAGTACTACGTCGGGATGAAGGTCCCGTACATCGTGACGGACGCCTCGAAGGCGCTCGTCGCCGTCCACGCCGACGACTTCGACGGGACGTACGACCACCGCTACTACTGGGACAAGATCATCTACCCGCCGTCCTTCCGCATCCTCGAGGTCTGCTACGGGCACGTCGCCTGGCGCGACCTCTTCGTGAAGAAGCCGCCCGCGAAGAGGGTCCCGAGTGAGAACGGGGACGGGCACGACGACGAGGAGGTGGATGAGTGATGGTCTCGGACTACAGGCCGGACGCGGCGCTCCTCGCCAGGTACCGGAGGGACTACGAGGCGTCGAAGTCGAGGGGGAACCCCGGCGGACCGGACTGGCTTCAGCTTCAGGACGGAGTCAACGTCATCAGGATTCTCCCCCCGTACGCGGAGACCGACCCGTACAACTTCATCGTGGGGCAGCACTACAAGCTCGGGGAGGGGCAGAGGACGAGCGTCTTCTGCCCCCGGTTCACCTTCGGGGTCGACGGGAGGACCCCCCTCGCCGACTGGGACTGCCCCATCTGCGAGTACACCGACCTCGTCAAGGGGAGCGCACGCCGTGGCAGCGAGCTGAGCCGCGCCCGAGACCTCGGCGTCACGACGCGGTGGGTCTGCCAGGTCCTCGACCTGGACGACGACGTCGACACCCCGCTCCTCTGGGGCTTCGGCCCCGCGGTCTACGAGCAGCTCCTCGTGCTCCTCACCGGGAGCTCCCCGGACCTCTACGATGTAGATGAAGGGCAGAACATCGTGGTCAAGAAGAGCAGGCAGGAGCGGTCAACGACGTACGTCCTCTCGCCGGAGGAGGGGGCGTCGCCGGTGAGCGACGCGGCGCTCGCGAGCGTCGTGGACCTCAAGGTCTACATCAAGTCCCGGATCTTAGGCTCCGAGGAGCTGGAGCGAATCCTCAACGGCGAGGAGCCGCCCGGGGATAACCGAGGGTCCGGAGCCTAGGCGGGGCCCTAAGTCGTCTCCCGGGGGCGTTTACGGGGCTCCCGGGGGCTATTTTCGCCTAGCGGAAGGGGGGAAAACGGGGTAGTCTACTCGAGCGCAGTTCTCTCTATCGTCGGAAGAAAAGGGGGCTCGTAAAATGGATAAGGTCGTGGAGTTACTAGAGAAGTTCGCATCCCTTGCAGGATTTCAAGTAGAGCGGCTCTGGCCGCAGCTCGTTCGGGTGTTCTGGCTAGAGAATCTCCTAGACCTACTCTTGACGCCTGTCATCGTCTTCGTGCTCTCAGTCGCCGCCCTGAAATTCTTGAGGAAGTCTAAGGAGGCTGACGACCTCCCCGGTGACCATGATGCAGCGGCTATGCTCTATTGGGTTGTGTCTACAGTTCTCGCCATCGTCGTATTCGGCATCGGGTTCGTCTACATCTTCAACATCGGAAGCATGCTCGCAGCCGTCGTCTATCCCGAGGCGAGCTACGTGCAGTCGCTCTTAAAGTCGTCGTCGAAGTGAAAGGACTCTGAGAGATGATGTTTACGATGTCCGATATCATCGAGAAGCAGACAGAGTTCCAGCGGATCTACGTGCGGAAGAAGTACCACAAGGAGCTCGAGGAGCTCACCGAGACCGAGATCTCGGAGATCATCAAGCAGCAGGTCCTCTCGCTCGGCAGCGAGGTCTTCGAGTTCCTCGACCGCGCCACGAACTGGAAGGACCACCGCGCCCCCGCCACACTGGATCGCCACGCGATGCTTGAGGAGCACGTCGACATCGGTAACTACTGGCTCAACCTCTTCGTCTACGGCAAGATCACCTCGCACGAGTACCTCCGGGTCTTCGCGGAGAAGCACGAGACGATTCTCAAACGCTGGAAGGAAGAAATGGAGGATAAGTAATGGCTAAGGAGACGATCTTCGACCCGAAGAACCTCGAGATCACGGTCCCGCCGCTCGACGGGCGCCCGTCGTGGAAGGTGAAGCCGATCCCCTACGTCGAGACAGACATCGTCAACATCAACGAGGACATGTCCCAGCACGCGGCGAAGGTGGCGTGGATCGGGCAGCTCTACGCGGACGCGAAGTACGAGCGGGAGGTCCTCAAGGCGCGGCGCGAGCAGGTGGAGGGTAAGCTCGTCCTGGAGTACCTCGCCTCACCCGGTCCCGATGGGAAGAGGCCGACGGGGGACGCGGTCAAGGCGTACTTCCCGCAGCAGCAGGAGTATATCAAGGCGGACCTTATCTACCTCGACATGGCCAGGACGGTCGACCGGCTCGACGGGATGCGGGACGCCCTGGAGCACCGGATGCAGCTTATGGTCTCGATCGCGAGTAACAAGCGGCGGGAGATGGACGGGGGCGATCCCGGACGGCTCGCCGAGCGAATTCACGAGAAGGAGGATAGGGAGGCGAAGTACAGGGAGCAGCTCCGGAGTGAACGCGGCACCAAACCCGAGAGGAGACGGTAGATCATGGCACGCGAGGATCGCGGACGGAAGACCGGATTGGGCGTCGTCGACGACGAGCTCATGGCGAGGTACAAGGAGGATCAGCAGAGCGCGAAGGCGAGGAGCGGGGGCGGCGAGAAGGCGGACTGGATCTCGCTGCAGGACGGGCTGAACATGGTCCGCCTCCTCCCCCCGCTGACGAAGGGCGACCCGTTCTACATCTACATCGGGCAGCACTTTCAGCTCGGGGAGTCGAAGAAGGGGAACGTCTACTGCCCCCGGCTCTGCCTCTCGATGGACGGGAAGACGAAGATGTCCGACTCCCCCTGCCCGATCTGCGACTACGTCGCCGAGGTCAAGAAGCTCTCGAAGAAGGCGAGCGAGGTGGCGGCGGCGAAGGAGATGGAGGTTAGCGGGCGGTGGCTTGCGCAGGCCCTCTCCGTGGACGAGGACGACGGGAAGCCCCGGTTCTGGACTATGGGGCCTATGATCTACAACCAGATCATGGAGTACCTCACCGGGAAGTACCCGGACCTCTATCAGCTCGAGGGGGGGTACGACCTCAACGTCAAGAAGACCGGGAAGGGTCTGGAGACCAAGTACCTGGTCTACCCCGAGAAGGACCCCACCGACGTGGACGAGGGGGTCGTCAAGGAGATGCTCGACCTCGAGGAGTACGTCAGCGTTCGCCTCTTCACCACGAAGGAGCTGAACCGCGTCCTCGACGGCGAGGACCCGATGGAGATCGTCAATTCCAGGACGGCGGAGGAGAGGGACGAGCGGACCGCCTCGCGCGATCGCGGGAAGGAGGAGCCGGAGGAGCGCGCGCCGAGGCGCGGGGCGCGGAGTGAGCCTGAGCCCGAGTCGGATGAGCCGCCTGCACGGAGGGGTTCCCGTAGGGAGTCGGAGCCGGGGGAGGTGCCGACGGCTCGCCGGGTGCGCGGCGACGAGTACGACGACGCCGCCGAGAAGGAGATGGAGCGACTCAAGAACCAGTCCGGTGCCGCGAGGGGTGGTCGGCGCGAGCCGGAGCCGGAGCCGCGAGGGCGCGCTCGCCGCTGAGCGGGATGTGGACCTGCTCGTCGCATTATCGAGGTTCATCCTTCGAGACTAGGAGGCAGGAGAGGCCATGGGGAAGCGCGACGTAGAGCAGCTCGCGGCGAAGCTCGTCGCGGAGCTGGAGAAGCTCGCGGCCGACAGGAAGAAGCGGGGGGTGAAGCTACCACCGGACCCGGTGCAGATCTACTCGGAGCACGTCCGGACGAGCCGCAAGAAGGAGTTCATATCTTCTGGGAACAAGGCCCTCGACCGCATACTCGGCGGGGGCCTGCCGGTAGGGAGGACCGTGGAGATCTTCGGGCCGTACTCCTCGGGGAAGTCGGTGCTCTTGCACGAGGCGATCGCTCAGGCCCAGGCCCTCGGGGGCCTGGGCAATATCAAGGACTCGGAGGCGACGTTCGACGAGGACTTCGCGACGCGGATTGGGATCAACCTCAGGGCCCTGCTCCACAACGAGCCGGACACGGTGGAGGACGCGTTCCAGGAGGTCTGGGACGCGTGCACCGTCCTCCGTCGGCTCGACGACGACGTGCTCTTCGTGGTCGGCCTCGACTCGCTCGCGGCGACCTCGACGAAGCACGAGATGGAGGACTTCACCAAGGCGGACATGACGAAGGCGAAGGCGATCTCCGCGTGGCTCCGGCGCCTTACGCGCCTCGTGGCCCGGGAGCGGACGATCTTCGTCGTGATCAATCAGACGCGGCAGAAGATCGGCGTGATGTTCGGGAACCCCGAGACCACGTCCGGGGGCGAGGCGATGGGGTTTCACACGTCGCAGCGTATCCGGATCTCGCAGGGCGCACTCTACAAGGGGCACAAGGTGAAGATCTTCGACCACGGCATCCCCATAGCTGGACGCGCCCGCGTCGAGGTCGTCAAGAATAAGGTCGGGGCGCCGTTCCAGAAGTGCGAGGTCATCATCAACTTCACGGACGGCCTCGTCCCCTGGAGCGGCTTCGCCGACCTCCTCGCGGACGAGGAACGGATCAAGCGTGTCGGCGACTCCGATCTCTTCGAGTACGGGGGGGATCGGTTCCAGTGGTACGAGGTCGAGGAGGTGCTCGAGAAGCACCCCGAGATCCTCGAAGATCATGAGTAAGAAGCGTGTCTTCCGCGTCTACGTCGCCGGGCCGATGAGGTCCGGCCTCGAGCGTGGGATTCACTCCGCCGTCAAGGCCGCGGATGAGCTTATGGCGGAGGGGATCGTCCCGTTCCTCCCGCAGCTCCAGGCGCTCTGGAATATGATTAGCCCGAAGGACGACATCTACGGGTACTTCCTCCCGTTCGACTACGCATGGATCGACGTCTGCGACGCCGTCCTTCGCCTCCCCGGTGAGTCGTGGGGGTCGGATCAGGAGGTCGCCTACGCGGAGAAGACCGGGAAGCTGGTGTTCTACTCCATCCCAGATCTTAGAAAATGGAGGGACTGTCTATGATTCTCGGCGATTCGGAGTACGAGGTGCACTTCAGCTACGGGTTCAACAAGAAGGGGCAGGAGGTTACGTCCTGCGTTATTCATCGTACCCCCTGCCTCATGAAGGACGGTGCGTGCGAGGCGCTTCCGTTTGGGGAGGGGTATGCCAGGCGCAACCTCTCGGATCAGTACAGGAAGTATGTCGGCCGGAAGCTCGCGCTCGCCCGCTCGATGCTCTCGCTCGGCATCCCGCGCCAGACGCGTGCCAGACTCTGGCCGGACTACTTCCGGCAGGTCAGGGACCTCTGAGGTATGAAGACCCGGAGCCCGCAGGTCCTCGGGAAGAGGAGGTGGACCGAGGCGGAGCTTCACGTCGCGGCGACCTACGCGTCGCGCGTCTATCAGAAGAACCTGACCTACTACCGGTCCGCGAAGCTCTGTCACGCCGCCCTCCCCGCTCGATCCGAGGCGGGGTGCCGGGAGGTCATCCGGAGCTTCGTGAGCGGGAGGCGGAAGATCGACGCCGCTGACATCTGGATTCCACCTATTACTGGGGATATCTGGAAGGTCTTGCTATGAAGACGAAGACTCTCATTGTGGATGGCCGCAATCTTATCATGCGGAACTTCCTCGCCTATCCCCGTCACCTCGCTGCCGAGGGTGGGGAGCGGACGAGCCTGATTCACGGCTCGTTCCTGGAGCTCTTCCGTCAGGTCCGGATGTTCGAGCCGGAGCGGATCGTGATGACGTGGGACTCCCGGTCTGCGTTTAGGCAGCGGCTCCTCCCGACCTACAAGCTCGGGAGGGACGGGAAGCGGCGCGGGACGATGACGGAGGCCGACTACCGGGACCTCTCGGAGCAGCTCGAGATCTTCCACGGGGGCCTCGCGGCGCTCGGCGTCGCGGAGGTGAAGGTCGAAGGCGTCGAGGGCGACGACCTCGTGGCGCTCTTCTCGATGGCGCGCGTAGCCCGCCCTGTCACGATAGCGTCGACGGACCACGACTTCTGGCAGCTCATCAGGGAGGACGTCCAGATCTACGACCCGAGGACTAAGGGGTGCTATAATCACCTCAACTTCAAGCGGCTCACGGGGTTCGACGACCCCGATCACCACCTCGCGTTCAAGGTCATCAAGGGCGACCCCGGAGACTCCATACCGCCCGCAATCCCGAGGCTCGGAGAGGAGAAGGCGAGGGTGCTGGCGCGTCTCCTCGAGTTCCCGGAGACGATAAGGTCCGGGGAGATCGAGCACCTCTCCGAGATCATCCTCGACGTCGAGCCGTACAGGACGGTGGAGATCCGGCGCCTCCTGGCGCGGAACTTCAAGCTCGTCTGCCTCTACGCCGCCGTCGTCATACAGCTCCCGCTCCTCGGGGACGTCGACGCTCCCGCGCCGAGGGGCTCGTGGGAGGGGTTCCTCAAGTTCTGCCAGCGCTACCAGCTCGCGACGGTCATGAAGGACTTCGCGGCCACGAGGAGTTCCATGCCACTGGATGGAGGAGACTGATGATGTCGTCGAAGTGTATTGCAATTACGATTTCACTTGATACGATCGAGTGGATCATACTCTGGATCACCTTCTTCGCCGTCGGCTGGGTCTTCGGAGATTATAGCCGTTATAGGAGGGGGTAATGATTACCTACCCGATGAGCTACAAGTGCGGATGCAACTTCGACTACGACCTCCTCAGCGGCCTCGGCGTCCTGAACGCCAAGTATCCAGAACAGCAGTGGAGGATCACGGAACTCTACGGGAGCCTCCCGAGCGTCAACCCGATCGGGACGGCGAGGCCGGGGTTCAGGCTTCAGGACGGGGACAGGGAGTTCCTCGCGGCGTACGTCGAGGAGGCGAACGAGCTTGGCATCGGACTCAACTACACGATCAACACGTCGTCGGTCGACCCCCGAGTGCTCAAGGAGCGGGAGGCGGAGATCGGCGGCTTCCTCGAGTACCTCGGGGAGATCGGTGTGGTCCGGGTAACGGTCGCGCACCCGCTCGTCGCCCAGATCGTCTCCTCGCTCTCCCCCTCCATGCCCATCGAACTCTCGACGATCCTCCAGCTCCGGCACCCGAGACAGCTCGAGCTCCTCCGGGAGCGGTGCCCGAGCATCCAGAAGATCTGCCTCGACGTCTTCGCCAACCGGGACGCCGAGAAGCTCGCCGCGTTCTCCGAGGTGGGCCGCGCGCTCGGCCTCGCGCTCGAGGTCATCGTCAACGAGTTCTGCATCTACGAGTGCCCCGACCGGAACCCCTGCTACGACCTCCACGCCCTGGACCTCTCCCAGGACGAGACGCGGCTCTTCGGGCGCTACCCTATGGGGAACTGCATCCGGGAGCGCATCATGTCCCCCATCGAGTGGCTCTGGGCGAGGTTCATCCTCCCGCAGTGGGTGCGGACGTACTACGAGAAGTTCGGGATCACGTCGTTCAAGATCACGGGGCGGACCCACCCGACGGCGTACATCCTCCGGACGGCGGAGGCGTACATGTCCGGCTCCTTCACCGGGAACCTCCTCGAGCTCTGGGCCGACGTCGAGAACATCGGGAGGCTGGAGTCGGAGTACCGGCAGCCCCGGACGGTCCTAGACATGTCGAAGATCGAGGCGGTCCCCGGGACGTTCCTGGACTTCTACTTCTCCGGCCTCCCCGTATCGTACCGACGGGAGACGTCGTACCTTAACCGCGCCTTCGAGCGCTGCCGGGAGGCTTAGAGAGGTGCCGAGTAAGGTAGACGTCAGGAAGAAGGACGAGGGTGGGTGTATCTGTTCCGCTGATTGGCACTGTAATTCTTGGCTCGAAGGTGGCGAGCCTGTAAATGGCGTAAATGGAAGACTCCAGGACTTTCTTAAAGCTATCGACTTCCTCCTGAACTACGCCATAGTGCATAAGGTAAGCAGGATTATTCAGCTCGGGGACGTCTATCACCTCAAGAAGAACATCCCGCAGGATGCCTACAACCTCCTCTGGCAGAAGCTCTACGACTTCGTCCATGACTCTGATATAGAGAATAAGCCCACCCTCGAGTTTCTCGCCGGTAACCACGACAGAGAGGATGATCGGAAGGAGATAGTTACGATCCTCCCGTATTATGCATTCGCAGAGGTCAATACGGAACCTGCTATCTGGGAATCGGGTAGAGTCGTCTACGTCCCATGGCTCTACGATCAGGCGAGAGTGCAGAAGTTCCTCAAGGACCTCCCGAGGAAGGAGTATCAGATGCTCCTCTTCCACGGAGAGCTGGACGGGGCCCACGTAGGCCCGACGGACTACGTCCTAAAGTCGAAGATGACGGACGCGATCATACAGCCGAAGCGGTTCGGGCAGATCTTCGCGGGGCACCTCCACAGGCGACAGCACCTCAGGGGGGTCTGGTACCCCGGGTCCCTGATCCCGAAGGACTTCGGGGAGCTAGAGACCGACAAGGGCTTCCTTCACGTCCTCCCATCCGGGGAGGTGAAGGTGGTCCAGATCCCGTCGCCGTCGTTCCTCACCTACGCGTTCGGGAGGCCGCTCGTCAACGAGCGGCAGATCGAGAAGCTCTGCGGACTCATCCGCGGGAACCTCGTCCGGATCGTCTCGAACGAGCCCCTGGACCCCGCGGTCGTCCGGCTCCTCGAGGACGCTGGGCCGCGGTACCTCAACCTCCGGCTCGCGAGGGTAGAGCGCGAGGTCCCGGTGGCGCCGCAGCCCCAGTCGGAGAGCTTCGACAGCCTCGTCAGAAAGTACATAAACGAGAGGCAGGTCCAGAGTGATCTCGCGGAGCCGTACTACGAGTACGGCATCGCGACGCTGAGGAGGTCGGAGTGAGCTCCAAGATGAGGGTGGTCAATATAAGACAGGAGGAGTACGACGTCTACATCGGGCGACCGTCGAAGTGGGGCAACCCGCACGTGATCGGGCGCGACGGGACTCGCGAGGAGGTTATCGCGAGGTACGAGAACTACATCCTCGGTCGACCAGACCTCCTCCATGACCTATCGGAACTTAAGGACAAGAGACTCGGGTGCTACTGCTCTCCGCTTCCGTGCCACGGCGATGTACTCGCCCGCCTCGTGGAGACAATGAGGGTAGGCACGTACCCGTTCATGGAGGACACGGACCTGTGAGCATCGAGCTCGACGCCGTCGTGATCGAGAACTTCATGCCCTTCATCGGTCGGTACGAGGTCCCCCTGGCGCGCCAGGGCCTCGTCTTCATCGTCGGCGAGAACCGGGTCTCGCGGATGGCCTCGTCGAACGGTGCGGGAAAGACAGCAATTACAGATGCAATCGCATGGAGCCTCTACGACAAGATCCTCAGGGGGACGACGGGGGAGCGGTACGTCAACAAGCACTCCGACAGGGCCGTCGTCGAGACGTACTTTCACGTCGGGACGACCGGGTACGTGGCGAAGCGGGAGCAGAGCGGGCGGACCCGGTCCTGGGAGCTCTTCGAACTGGTCGGCGAGGAGCGTCAGAGACTCGGAACCGGGGAGCAGGTCGCGCGGCTCCTCGGTCTATCGTTTCAGGGGTTTCAGAGCACGATCCTCTTCGGGGTCTCGGATAACAGGAGGTTCGGGGGGCAGAGCGACGTGCCGAGGAAGCAGCTCTTCGATGAGCTCCTGGACCTGACGTTCTTCGGGCAGAGGCGGAGGGTCGTCGAGTCGGAGCTGAAGGAAGAGCTCGGGGGACTCCAGAGGGCCGAGGAGCGGCGGATCGCGATCACGGCGAGCATCGGGAGCCTCGAGACGGAGCGGACGGCGCTCGAGGAGAAGTACCACGCGATGCTTCAGGAGCAGTCGACGAAGGAGACGGGGCTCCTCGGTGAACAGCGCGCCCTCTACGGAGAGCTGGACCAGCTCGTCCGGGCGTACCTCCGGGCGTACGAGGAGCGGCACGCCGAGAGTCAGCTCGTGGACGACTCGACGAGGATCGTGGCGCTGCGGACGCGGATCACGCAGCAGCTCGACGCGACAGAGGCGCAGCTCGCGAGGTTGAGGAGGCAGGCGGACGAGACGCTCGAGCTCGAGTCCTGCCCCGTCTGCCGCCGCGCCATGAAGGGCGCCGAGGACGAGATACGCTCGTACTTCGAGACCGAGATGCTCCCGCTCTTCACGACGAGGGAGGAGCAGCTCGCGCACGTCAGGGTCCTCGGGCATGTCCTCGAGTGTTGGCCGTCGGTCGACATCGCCGGGAACTACGAGAACCTCCGGGAGCGATGCGTGAAGGTCCTCGAGCGGATCAAGGCGAGGCGGTGGGACGAGGAGCTCACGGAGGAGCGGTACATCCGTACGGCACTCGACGACCTCGGGGAGCGCCTCGCCTCGCTCGCGGACGAGGATGCGCGCCTGGCGAAGGACGAGGTCTCGCTCCGGGACGCGGTCGCGCTCCGCGAGTTCTGGGTCGAAGGGTTCGGGCACCGGGGCCTCAAGGCGCTCCTCCTCCGGGAGTACGACGCCTTCATAGGCGGGCGCCTCGCGGCGTACGCAGAGAGCCTCACGGCCGGGGAGCTCGGGCTCGTCTTCCACTCCTACCGGACGCTGAAGTCCGGCGAGGTCCGGGACGAGATCGAGTTCGAGGTGAGGAACGAGCACGGCGCGGACTGCTACGACGACCTCAGCTCCGGCGAGAAGCAGCGCGTCGACCTCTGCCTGGTCCTCGCCCTCCAGGACGTGGTCCGAGAGCTACACCAGAGTCACTTCTCGCTCGCGCTCTACGACGAGGTCTTCGAGCACTTCGACGAGACCGGGACCGAGCAGGTGATAGAGTTCCTCACGCAGCAGCGCCGGGAGGTCGGGAGCGTCTTCGTGATCTCGCAGAATGCGAAGCTGCTCTCGTATCCCTCCGATCACGTCATTCACGTCGTCAAGACCAAGGAGGGGAGCTCGATCCATGTCGACTAGGTACGGCACGCAGGTCCTCGTACGATCGGACGCCGGGAGCCTCTGGCACGACGCCGTGGCGCTCGTCTCGAGCGAGGGTGAGGTCGTCGCCCCGGTGACGTCGGGCGGCTCCCCGTCGCGGGGGATCGAGACCCGGGAGGTCCGGGGGGTGAAGCTCGTCCTCACGGAACCCCGCGCCCGGTACATCTCGAGTCAGGCAAGGCCGCTGAACAGCGCGTTCTGCATCGGGAACTTCCTCTACTTCCTCGGCGGGGGCGAGGGCGTCTCGCCGCTCGCGTACTATAACCCGAACGCCGGGAGGTTCTCCGACGATGGGAGTACACTTCACGGAGCGTACGGGCCGAGGCTCCTCGAGCAGTTCGGCTTCATTATCTCCCTCCTGGCCGGGGACCCCTCGTCGCGGCGCGCCGTCACGCTCGTCATGGACACGGAGTCTGACCTCTACGATCTCGACTTCTCGAGGGACATCCCATGCCTGGTGAGTATGCAGTGGCTCGTCCGAGACGGGGCGCTCGAGGTCCACACGGTCCTCAGGAGTCAGAACGTCGCGATGGTCTTCCCCTACGACGTCTTCCTCCTGACGATGATCCAGGAGTGGGTCGCCGCGGATCTCGGCGTCCGGTGCGGGGCGTTTGTCTGCTACGTCGCGTCGCTCCACTACTACGTCTCCGAGGAGGACCTCGCCTACAGGATTGTGCACGAGTCCACGAGCACTGTCGTGATGCCCCCCATGACGCGCCTCGGCGACCGGCTCCCGGCCCTCCTTCACGCGGAGGCGGCGTGGCGCCGGTGGGGGAGCCCCGGGGTCGCGTCCCGGCGCCCGGCCCTCTCGGAGAGGTGGTCCGACTACCCGTACTGGGAGGGTGTCATAAATATGCTCGTGTACATCGCGGTTAGGAAGCGGAGCGGCGCCGACGCGGTGCGCGACGACTCGATGTTCCGGACCGCGTGGGACCGGGCCGCGTCGTGATTACTCAGTGGATATCCGCGCTAGACGAGCCGACGATTGTACTTGGCATTGATGTTCCGGGAAAGTACCTCGGGGGCTACGCGGTAGTAAATGAAACGGGAAAGGTCCTCGAGACAGGAGTAATAGATTTTAGAGAGTGTCGCTCGGAACAGATGGAATATCGAAAGCTTGGTAAAATATTTTCTAGACTTACACGCCTCTTTCCAGTTGACGTTCTCTCTATTGAAAGACCGTTCCTCTATATCATCGCCCAATGGATCGGTGCTATTAAGATGTGGTCAACAGGAAAGAACCAGAGAAGTATAGTAGGTTGGTCTATGGTAGGGTCGTCCCAGGCAAGGAAGATCGTGCTCGGTTCTGGAGTAGTTCCGAAGGAAGGTGTTCTAAGCTATGCTATTCAATATACAGGGGACAATACTCTAGTGCAGCACCAAGCAGACGCTATTTTATATGCGCATGCATATCTCGCGAAGCCTAGCCTACAGGAAGTTACACGAGATCGGCATCGGAATACTAAGAAGTACAGGGCGTGGAGGGATGGTGTAATCGCTAGAGACGGTAGGAGCTGCCAACGCTGTCAGAAGAAGAATCTATGGGGGAAGAAGCTACAAGTACATCACATTATCTCGGTACTAGAGCGACCGGATCTACAGTATAGCATAAAAAACGGGGAGGTACTCTGTATACCATGTCATAGTTCTCATGAACATCTAGGAAGAAAGAAACCAGCCGGCTTCGGAGCTAAGGTATCTCTAGCTCTAACTGGTATACCAAAGACTCTAGAAGCTCGCGCTTCTATGAAGCGTGCTTGGAAGCGTCGACGCCTAGGAGCTCCAGCCGTAACTCGACGAAAGGAGTAGCGCGCTATGGAGAAATCGTCCGGGCAGGAGAGGACGAGGGAGTTCATCGAGGGGTTCGTCGCGCTCGTCGCGCGCTACCCGGAGAAGGTCCGGGTCGAGGTCAGGGAGGTGCCGCATCAGCACGTCCTGGACCGAAGCGTCACGACGTTCCTGATCGTGATCGAGGACCCGCGCGACGCGGCGATCCTCATCGGCGTCGGGGGGAAGAACGTCCAGACACTGAGGGAGATCGTGCACGTCATATCGTGCCAGCAGGGCTTCGCCCCGGCTAGGGTGGAGATCGTCGACCCGCTCCGGTCGAGGAGAGCCCGAGAGGCGGGGGGTGGGGTATGAGCGAGTTCACCGTAGAGGTCCGCGTCACGCAGGAGCAGGGGAAGCCGGACACCTACAGGATCAGCGCGCCGGGGATAGGGCTCCCGGTCCTCCACGACATCTTCCGGAAGCTCGGCGACGACTTCCTCGTCCGCTCCGCGGTCGAGCGGACGCTGCAGACCCTCTCGGAGATGCAGCGGCAGGTCGTCCTCGCGCAGCCCGGCTCGGTCCCGAAGCCGTGACGAAGAGGAGGAGGTGGTGCATTCGCTGCTCCCTGCGGTTCGCGTTCTTTGAACTCTTCCCCTCACTCATGCTCTCGCGGGACGACGTACTCTGTAGTGATCATCGAGGAGGTTCGGTATGACGGAGGAGCTCAAGGTAAAGGTGGAGGACGGTACAATACGATGCTCGTGCAAGACGTCGGACGAGACCGGGACGGCGAGCGGGTACACGTGCCAGTGGCACCGCGAGCGACTCCTTGCCGCTCTGAAGCTCCGGGAGACGCGAGTCTTGACGGCGGCGATCTCACGTGTCGCCGAGGAGCCCGAGCTTCCGGGCCCGATGCCTGACGACATCTGGGCGTCCCTCAGTCTATCGCGGGAGAGCGCGGAGGAGGTCCTCCGGGCGATCGTCCGCGCGACGAAGGTGGCCATAGTCGCCGACTTCCAGAAGAGGATGGAGGGGACGAGATGACCGAGCCTGACGGGGAGGTCCTCAGTCTCACGCGGCGGGAGGGGTCGTACTTCTACCGCGACGAGCAGATCAAGGAGCCGAGCCCGATCATCAGTCACCTCACGGTCGTGACGGTCTTCGGGGAGAAGGGGCCGCAGACGTCGTGGAAGAGCAACGGGCTCATGGCCACTATGGCGGAGGGCGTCGCGATCTTCTGCTCCGCCAACCCTGGAATGAAGGAGGCCATCGACGGCATGTACGCCCTGATCCTCGCGAAGCATGGGAGGAGGCAGTGATATGAAGTCTATCTTCTTCTTTCTCAGTGGAGCAGTACTGGCGCTCAGCATCGTCGTCCCTCGACCTATCCCACTCTCATCCTCGGAGGAGCGGCGGGAGCCGATCCGGGTCGAGCAGTTCGACGCGAGGGGGCGGCGGACGGGTCACGTGATCATCGACCCGAAGACGGGGAGGGTCGACCAGTACGACGCGAGGAGCAGGCACACGGGAACGGGGAGGGTCGAGAACATTCAGCCGTCGCTCCGGGAGCTCCGCGAGCTCACGAAGCCAAGGCCGGAGCCGTCTCGATGAAGTGGGGTATCTGCCTCTGCGGTCACGACTATTACGATCACTCACGCGGCCTCTCTTCAGAAGACTATTGCCGGCACTGCCCCTGTCCGGAGTGGCGCCGCGACGAGAGGAGGTCTCGGATGCTCTTCCCCGGCTCGTTCTGCCTCGGATGGAAGGACTGGTATCTGGATCACCTCGTACGCTGCCTCGGGAGCATCCGGAAGTACACGGACGCGCCGGTGGTCCTCGCGGACCTCGGGAGCCGTCACTCCCGGGCGGTCAGGGAGATCGGGCGGGACTTCGCGGTCCGCGTCGTCGACGCCCCGCGCGAGGTCTGGTCTCGGAGCCACGCCCTCAACGTCGCCGCCGAGTCCCTCTCGCTCGGCGACCTAACTCAGACGACCGCGCTCGTCTTCACCGACGCCGACATGCTCTTCTCCGCGAGGTGGTTCGAGGTCGTCGGGGACCTCCTGAACGCCCCCGGAGCTGCCGATCCCGACCGCGCGAAGCTCTACCTCACGCCGTCCCGGGACCTCGACCCAGCGACGACGGCGGACCTCGGGCTCTGGTGGATGGCGCACCCGCCCTCGGACGAGGCCCTCTTCGAGGCGTCGACGGCGCACCCGAGCGTCGGGGAGGGCGCTGCGATGATCGTCCCGCGCCTCTGGTTCATGAGGGTCGGGGGGTTCGACGAGGCGTACGAGGTTTGGGGCGGCGAGGACAACGATATGGTGCTCCGCGCCGGATGGAGCGGCGTCCCGGTCGAGTGGCTCCCCGACGAGCGGGCGTGCGTCTTTCATCAGTACCACCGGAGGGACTGGCCCTCGGCGGAGGGGTTCGACCGGGTCCGGCGGAACCGGGCCTACCTCGCGGAGCGGGTGCGCGAGCGCGGGCCGATAGTTAGGAACAAGGAGGGGGAGAGATGAGGTGGTGGCTCGGGCTCGTCGTCGCCCTCGCGGGAGCCGTGTGGGCCGATCACGGCGGCGGCTGGCTGGCCATGTGGCTCTCCCTGCTCGGCGCGATCATCTGCCTCTCTGCGCTGTGGGAGGAGCGGGGATGAGCGAACCAGATAGTTGTCCGTCGTGTGGGCACTGGACACCGGCGGGGCGCGAAAAGAGAGCAGCGCACGCACGAGAGCACCCCATTTACGGCACGGATTTCTCCTTGCCATTGAGCGCATTGGTTGAAGAGGCGCGCTCTCGGATCGCTGAGATTCGGGGGGCGTTAGGAGACATTTCCCGTGCTTATCCGGGCTGGGGAGGGCGCCTCCAAGATGTCGAGGGCCTCCTGACCTGCGGCCTTATCGCGCTCCACGCTGCCCGCGAAGAAATGCTCGGCGTTGAGCGGCGGGCGCGTGGGCCCGTCGCCAGAGGGAGGAGACGAATGTCTAGGGTAATACGCATTGATGTATCTCCGCTGAATCCGAGGCGGTGGTGTCTTGAGCTGGATTGCGGACATGAGGAGTGGATTACGCGGAAGTCACGCCCGACACTCAAGACGTACTCATGCTCGACCTGCCTTTCTGCCCCACAGGCGAAGGCTTCCCGCCCATGACCCCGCTCGATCCCGCCCTCCTTACGGCGGTGCAGCGGACGCTGGACCAGATACCGTGCTGCCAGTGTGGTGTGGCGCATGGGAGCTACGCCCTCGCCACCCTCGTCGCCTCGTGGGTGGGGCCGCTGGAGGAGGCGCTAGAACCGTTTGTCTCTAGGTCTCGTTACTTCGACGCGAAGATCAAAGCAAACGGAGAGGCCTGGTGCGACAGCGATGAGTATGTGGACGATCCGCCGTCGGAGATTTACCTTGGACAACTTCGGCAGGCAAGAAAGGCCCTCGACGACCTGCCCTGGCGGAAGGAGGAGTTATGAAGAAAAGGTGCTACCACTTTTGGTTGTTCTGGAGAAGTTTGTACAAAGACGAGGGGCGTAGGTGCCTCCGGTGTGATCCATGACCAGCCCGACCCCGGAGGCGGTGGGGAAATTGCCGAGTGAGTGCCTTGCCAATAAGATCATGGCGCTACGAGACCGCCGTTGCGAGGCGCATCGATATTATCTCTGTGACGTGTGCGGCGGGGAGTGGATCGACGCCTACGCGCAGGCGCGGGAGCGGGCGGTGCGAGAAGAGATCGCTGCGGAAGCGGAACTCTGGGGCGCGCTGTCGTCTCAGTCACACCAGCGCGTGCATCTCAACGCCTTCGCGCAGGCGATACGCGAGCAGGCAGGACCCTTCAGCGACGAGTCGCTCAATGCCTATCTCCGCGCCGCATTCACAGAGGATCAGCGCCGCCGCGCCGCCGCGCTGGGAGGGACGCGGATGGAAGAGTAGTCTCGAAGTACCTTCGATGCATCACCGGGGAGGGGGTGATAGATCATGGCCAAGGCCAAGAAGGTCCCGTTCGGGGGCTACAGCATCAATTTTAAGGGCGTCAAGGAGTCGATCGAGGACGTGATGGGGTCGTCCGACGTCGCGCCGTCCGAGATGACGAAGAAGCTCTGGGACTTCGTGAAGCGGAAGGGGCTCGCGTCGAAGTAGGCCCGTCGGAGCGGGGGGAGGCCCCTAGGCGGGTCGGGAGGCCCTAGAAAGTCGTCCTCTAGGCCCCTCCCGGCCCCCTAGGAGGCCCCCTCTAAGGGGGTTTCGGCCCCCCGGAGCCCTACTAGGACCCTAATGTACGGTCCACACGCGGCCCGTGTGAAGACTTCTACCCCGGAGACGGCCCCGACTAGGGGTCCCGAGTGAAAGGAGAGAGATGATCTCCAAAATGCTCCTCGTGGCAAATGTAGTCTGCATGATCCTGGGGACGTACGCCGCGGCCATGAAGCAGCCGGACTACGCAGCGGAGTTCTACGCCCTGGCGGCTGCCCTCATCGGGTCTGCGATCTGGATACGGGGCGACCGCTAGAGCGCGAGAGGGGTGAGGAGGCGCGCCCCCTCCCCGTCGGCGACGAACTCGCCCGTGTCGACCGCCGTGATGCTCGTCGCCCCCCCTCGCGCCGCGTCCTGTGTGATCGTGAGGACCCGGAGGACCTCGTTGACATATGGGTTCCCCCGCTCGCGGCGCGGGCCGTAGGGCCAGGAGAAGGCGAAGACGTCGCCGACCGTCGCGTGAACCATCTTGCTCCCCGTCACGCTGAACGCGAGCGTCGCCCCCTCGACCCGCTCCCTGAACGACTGCCGCTCGAAGACGATCTCCCCCCACGACGAGAGGAGCGCGTCGTCCCGGATGCCCCTGAGGGTCACGGACTTCCGGACCTCCTCGTACGCGTGAATCGAGGCGGCGTCCTCGAGCGCGACGAGTCGCGAGGCGGGGGCGCCCTCCGACCAGGAGTAGAGGAAGTAGGCCACGAGCTTGTTGACGAGGTTCGTCCGATCGGCGACGAACTCCACCCCGTCGTCGCCGTCGAGGCAGTCCCGGGCGGCGACGATCGACTCGACGATCTCCGACCTCGAGAACGCCCCGCCGGGGTCGAGCGTCACCTGAAGCTGCGCCGCGCCGGAGACGCGCCAGTACCCCATGACGTTGAAGAGCATCTCCGTGACCCAGTCCTGGACCTGCCGGTCGTCGGCGAAGACCCAGGCCGTCTCCCAGCCCATCGACGCGGCCCGCGCCCGCGCCGCCGCGAACGACGTCGCGTCGAAGTCCTCGTCGTGGTACCCTGCCCGGTCCCGGAGGAGGCGGTCGAGCTGCTCGATCGTGTTCGTGATGACGACCCCGTCGTCGTCCATGCGCCCCC
>Ga0210377_10000205_pt1 | contig 56881 bp, 59 predicted proteins | sample PLM4_65_b1redo_FD_155480 | JGI IMG/M metagenome (GOLD analysis project Ga0210377, IMG submission 155480) | Groundwater sediment microbial communities from an aquifer in East River, Colorado, USA - PLM4_65_b1 redo | ecosystem: Environmental > Terrestrial > Soil > Riparian zone | place: USA: East...
TTTATTCCGCAATCCGAAATCCGAATTCCGCAATGGGAGAGCTCATGGCTGACGACATCAAAGTAGATAAAACCATCGACCTCAAAGGCCAGGTCTGTCCGTACACCTTTGTGCGTTCAAAGCTGGCGATCGAAAAGATGAACCTCGGCGAGGTGCTGGAGATCATCTTTGATCATAAGCCGGCTACCGACAACGTGCCCAAGAGCATGACAAACGAAGGCCAGAAGGTCCTAAAGGTCGAACAGACCGGGGAAAAAGAGTGGCACGTATTCGTCCGAAAAGATAAAGAGAAAGTAAAAAAATAGTTGAGGAGTGCAAATTGCGGAATGCGGATTAAAGGATGTTAACCATTCCGAAATCCGAAATCTGCAATCCGAAATAGGAGACCATGGATTTCACCGAAGACCAGATACTGCGATACAGCAGACACATCCTGCTCCCTGAAGTCGGGGGGGAGGGCCAGGAGAAGATATTGAACGCCAGGGTGGTGCTCGTGGGCGCCGGCGGTCTCGGCTCGCCGGCCGGGTACTATCTCGCCGCGGCAGGCGTCGGCACCATCGGCGTGATAGACAACGACCACGTGGAGCTCTCGAACCTTCAGCGCCAGATCGCGCACAACACGAGCCGTATCGGGGTGCTCAAGGCCGACTCGGCAAAAGAAACGTATGAGACGCTGAACCATGATGTAACGGTCGTGCCGCACAAGGTAAGGCTGTCATCAAAGAATATCATGGACATTATCAAGGACTATGATATCGTGGTGGACGGAAGCGACAATTTCCCGACCCGCTACCTTGTGAACGATGCTTGCGTAATGCAGGGGAAAACGCTCATCAGCGCAGCGGTCTTTCGGTTCGAAGGCCAGGTGATGAGCATCTACCCCGGTGACGGGCCGTGCTATCGTTGTTTGTTCGAGGTCCCGCCGCCGCCGGGCATGGTGCCGTCGTGCCAGGAGGCGGGCATCCTCGGCGTGGTCACCGGCGTGGTGGGTACGCTCCAGGCCACCGAGGTGATCAAGGCGATCCTGGGGATCGGGCAGCCGTTGAAGGGCAAGCTCCTCCTGTGGAATGCCCTTGATATGAGTTTCCGTACGGTGAAAGTGCCCCGGAATAAAGAGTGTCCCGTGTGCGGAGCGCATCCGACGATCACCGAGCTGATGGATTACGAGCAGTTCTGCTCAATGAGCCATTAGGAGTGCGGATTTCGGGTTGTCGGGTGTTAATGACCCGGGTAGGGGTTTTCTCTGCTTCGCTTCGGCTCCGCGGTTCGACTGAACTCGCCGAAGTCTCAGGACCGGTCTCTGAGGTAACTCGCGTGGAATTGATCTTTAAGAAATCAGACCTGCAAGTCATTTTCAACCACTGTCTTGCGGCAGCACCGAACGAAGCCTGCGGGATGCTGGGCGGCAAAGACGGCAGGGTGGAAAAGGCCTATTGCATGAGGAATGCCAAGCCGGGTCCGGACTACTATGAAATGGACCCGGAAGAACAGTTTCGCGTGATGAAGGACATCAGGGATTCGGGCCTCAAGATGATCGGTTTGTTCCATTCACACCCTATGAGCCAGGCTTATCCGTCGAGTGTGGACGTGAGTCAGGCATACTGGCCGGGGACACAGATGCCGAACTATCCCGATGCCGTGTATGTCATTGTTACCCTGATGAACCGCGCGAAGCCGGTCGCCAGGGGTTTTTCGATCGAAGAGGGAAAGGTAAGCGAAGTCACGTTGACCATGGTGTAGGGGCCAATGCCGGTCAAGGGTGCATGATCAAGAGATTAAGTGGTCCCTTAATCACTAATCTCTATTTCCCCAAACAGAATGAGAACCGGAGGAGTGCTATGGCGATCAAAGTGAGAATCCCGACCCCGCTTCAGAATCTGACGAACGGCAAAGCGGAGGTGGAGTGCAGTGTCAAGAACGTCAAAGAGCTTGTTGACGCGCTCGAGAGGGACTACCCCGGCATGCAGGAGCGGCTGTCGGAAGGCGGCAAGATCCGGCGGTTCATCAACATCTATGTGAATGACGATGACATCCGTTTTCTCAACAAGGAAGAGACCGCGCTGAAGGACGGCGATACGATCTCGATCGTACCGGCCATCGCGGGAGGATAGTACAACCACAATTTCAAATTTGCATTCTCCGACACAAGGAGGGGCCTATGGCGACAAAGAGGGTTAAACTGACCTTTCCGAAGGACCTGATCAAGGAACCTGTAATCTTCACCATGGCAAAGAAGTTCGACGTGATGCCGAATATCAGGCACGCCAGGATAACAGAATCGGCAGGCGAGGTGGTGCTGGAATTCGAAGGCACGGAGAAGAAACTCGAAGAGGGGATCGCGTATCTCAGGGAACGCGGTGTGAAGGTTGAAGCCATTGAAGGTGATTTTTAAAGCTTGTGATTCCGTGAAGCGTGAGTGGTGAAGTGTGGCGAGTAACCGGAAAAACCAGCATCCTGAACTCTTTTTTTGTTGGCTATTATGAAATATATAATTCTTCTTGGTGACGGGATGGCCGACAGGCCGCATGCGCAGCTTGGGGGCAAGACGTGCCTGCAGGCTGCGAAGACGCCGAACCTTGACCGGCTCGCGACACTCGGGGAGGTGGGCATGGTGCACACGGTGCCGGAAGGGTTTCCCCCGGGCAGTGACGTGGCCAACCTCTCGGTGATGGGCTATGACCCGCGGAAGTACTTTACCGGCCGGTCGCCGCTCGAAGCGGCAAGCATCGGCGTTGAACTCGCGTCGGATGATATAGCGTTTCGCTGCAATCTCGTGACCCTGCGCATCATCAGCACCAAGTCGTCCCCGACGGGCAGGGGAAGGCGTGCGATCATGGAGGACTTCAGCGCCGGGCACATCACAACGCAGGAGGCCCGGCTGCTCATAGAGGAGATTGACAGCAAACTCGGCAGCGACCGTATCCGTTTCTATCCCGGTGTAAGCTACCGCCATCTCATGGTATGGAAGGGCGGTAAAGACAAGATCGAATGCACTCCTCCCCATGATATTCAGGACAAGGACATTCAAGACTATCTTCCGTGCGGTGAAGGCGATAAAATTATAAACGAGCTGATGGAGTCGTCTCTTGAGCTGCTCCCCGCCCATCCGGTGAACAAGGCTCGCCAGGAGCACGGAAAACGACAGGCGAACAGCATATGGCTCTGGGGGCAGGGAAGACGGCCATCCATGCCGACTTTCAGGGAGAAGTACGGCCTCGAAGGATCCATGATCTCGGCGGTCGACCTTACGAAAGGCCTTGGCATTTATGCCGGCTTCGATGTGATCAATGTGCCGGGCGCCACGGGCTGGCTCGACACCAACTACGTTGGCAAGGCAGAGCATGCGCTCTGGGCGCTCAAGACAAAAGACATTGTGTACCTCCACGTTGAGGCGCCCGACGAGGCGGGCCATACAGGCGATCTCAAGAACAAGATCAAGGCCATTGAGGACTTTGACGAATTCGTCGTCGGCAACATCGTCCATGGCATGAAGCAGTTCGACGAATACCGCATCCTCGCGCTTCCGGATCACCCCACTCCGGTCGAGCTCAGGACCCATACGGCGGATCCCGTTCCGTTCGTGATCTACGATAACACAAAGGAGCGCACGGGTGGACCCGTTACCTACGATGAAAAGATAGCGGACCGCAAAGATGCACTCGTGTTCAAAGACGGCTATACGTTAATGGATTATTTTTTACAGCATAGGGCATAGAGCAGGGCGCAAAGGGCAAAGGGCAAAGGGCAAAGGGCAAAGGGCAAAGGGCAAAGGAAGACGCAACACACTATGCGCGATGCACTATGCACCATGCGCTATGCTCCATGAAAAATAAATCGGAGGAAATTAGGTGCTCATCGTTCAGAAATACGGCGGCACATCCGTAGGGAACCCCGAACGGATCAGGAATGTGGCAAAGCGTGTTGTCCGGACCAGAGAAGAAGGCAATGACGTAGTGGTGGTCGTCTCGGCAATGAGCGGCGAGACCGACAAACTCATCAACCTTGCAAATCAGGTGAGTGAGAACCCGGACCCCCGGGAGATGGACATGCTGGTGTCCACGGGCGAGCGGGTGACCATCGCGCTCCTTGCCATGGCCATCCAGTCGCTTGGGCACAAGGCACAGTCCTTCACGGGCAGGCAGGCAGGGATCATCTCCGACGGCGTCCATACCAAGGCGCGGATCGAGAAGATCAGCGGTGAACGCGTCAAACACGCCCTCAAGGAGGGAAAGATCGCGGTCGTGGCCGGTTTCCAGGGGATCAACGAGCAGGATGATGTGACGACGCTCGGCCGCGGCGGGTCGGACCTGTCAGCCGTGGCAGTCGCCGCCGCGCTCAAGGCGGACCTGTGCGACATCTTTACGGACGTTGATGGCGTGTATACCACGGACCCGAACATGGTGCCGCAGGCCAGGAAACTGGACAAGATTTCGTATGACGAGATGCTTGAATTGGCGAGTCTCGGGGCCAAGGTGCTCCAGACCCGCTCCGTCGAGTTCGCAAAAAAATATAATGTTCCCGTACGGGTGCTCTCAAGTTTCAACGACAACCCGGGGACCCTCGTGACCAAGGAGGATTCTGATATGGAAAAAGTGGTGGTGTCCGGTGTGGCATACGACAAGAACCAGGTTAAAGTAACGGTAACAGGCGTTCCGGACAAACCCGGCGAGGCAGCGAAGATCTTCAATGAAATATCGGCGAATAACATCATCGTTGACATGATCATCCAGAACATCGGCGAGGGCGGGCTGACGGATATGTCCTTTACCGTGCCGAGGACGGATTCTAAAAAAATATTAGCGCTCATGAAGAAGGTCGTCGTCGAGATCGGCGCCAGGGGCGTGACCGTGAAGGAGGAGATCGCAAAGATCTCGATCGTCGGCGTGGGCATGCGGTCCCACTCGGGGGTGGCCGCCAGGATGTTCTCCTCCATGGCAAAAGAGGGGATCAATATCATGATGATCAGCACGTCGGAGATCAAGATCTCCATCGTGATCGATGCGAAATACACCGAACTCGCAGTTCGCACGCTCCATGAGACTTTCGAGATGGATAAGGCGGCGTAAGACGGCAGAGAGCAATGCTCCATGCTCTATGCCCCATACGCTATGCGCACTATAACATGAAACCACTTCTCTACCTATATGATACCACGCTTCGCGACGGGGCACAGGCCGAGGACGTGAACTTCTCGGTCGAGGACAAGGTCCGCGTTGCCCGAAAACTGGACCAGTTCGGCGTCCATTATATCGAGGGCGGCTGGCCGGGCTCGAACCCGCGCGATATAGAGTTCTTCAAGGAGATGCGGCGCGTCAAGCTCAGGAAGGCAAGGCTTGCAGCCTTCGGTTCGACCCGCCGCGCAAAGATCAAGGTCTCCGACGACCCGAGCATGAAGGCCCTGGTCGCGTCCGGCGCGCCGGTTGCGACCATTTTCGGCAAGACCTGGGACCTGCATGTGCTCAAGGCGCTCAAGACCACACTCGGCGAAAACCTCGATATGATCGAAGAATCGGTTGCACTCCTCAGAAAACACATGGATGAGGTGGTCTATGATGCCGAGCATTTTTTCGACGGGTATAAGGCAAACCCCGACTATGCCGTTCAAACGCTCCTCGCCGCGGAGGGCGCGGGAGCGGACTGTCTCGTTCTGTGTGACACCAACGGCGGCACCATGCCCCATGAGATCGAGGAGATCATCACCCGGGTGAAAAAGTCGATCGCTGTTCCGTTCGGGATTCACGCGCACAACGATGCGGAACTTGCGGTGGCGAACTCACTGGCAGCGATCAGGCTGGGAGCGATCCAGGTCCACGGGACCGTCAATGGCTACGGTGAGCGCTGCGGAAACGCCAACCTCTGTTCCCTTATCCCGACCCTGAAGCTCAAGTTGGGCATAGACTGCATCTCGGACGCCAACCTGGCGAAGCTCCGTGACGTTTCGCGCTATGTGGACGAGATCGCCAATATGCAGCACCGCAAGCGACAACCCTATATCGGTGACAGCGCGTTTGCCCACAAAGCCGGCATCCATGTCGATGCCATGGCAAAGAATTCACTGACCTACGAGCATATTTCTCCCGAACTGGTCGGGAACCGGCGGCGCATCCTGGTTTCCGACATGGCAGGGAAGAGCAACATTCTGCAGAAGGCCGGAGAACTGGGCATCCCGCTCACCAAGGACAGCCCCGAACTGGGCGCGATCCTGAAGAAGATCAAAGAGCTTGAGAACGAAGGATACGAATTCGAAGGCGCGGAAGGATCGCTTGAACTCCTCATGCTGCGCGCTGGCCACAGCTACGAGTCGGTGTTCTCCATGTTCGACCGTATAGACTATCGCATCCTGACGGAAAAACGGAAGGTAGACCCCAATCCGGTGAGCGAAGCCACGGTCACTGTCGAGGTTGGCGGAAAGGTGGAGCACACAGCCGCATGGGGGAATGGCCCGGTAAATGCGCTCGACAAGGCGCTTCGCAAGGTCCTGCCCAAGTACTTCCCGGGCAAGGGCCTGGAGAATGTCCGGCTCATCGATTACAAAGTGCGTGTCCTGACCGCGGCAGAGGGCACGGCCGCGCGGGTGCGGGTGCTGATCGAGTCCGGCGACGGCAAGAACAAGTGGGGCACGGTGGGTGTGTCCGAGAACGTTATCGAAGCCAGCTGGCAGGCGCTGGTAGACAGCATTGAGTATAAGCTGTTGAGGGCGAAAAGGAAAAATTGAAGAGCGGTGGAGGGCAGGTCGCTTAGGGCATAGGGCAAAGAGCATAGCGCAGAGCATAAAGAGAAAACATAAAACACTATGCTCCATGCCCCATCCACTATGCGCTCTGCGCCATGCGCTATGCGGTTTCCGGGTGAACCATGATCGAAGAAGAAGGCATCGTAGCTGAAGTGACGGGCGATATCGCCAGGGTGTCCATTGTGGCCAAAAGCGCATGTGAAAAATGTTCCGCTTCCGAGATATGTCATCCCGGGGAGCAGGAGTACATGGAAGCAGCGAATCCGCTCGGGGCAAAAAAGGGCCAGAAGGTGAAGGTGGTGTTGGCCCCGCAGGTATATCTGAAGGCGTCCATCATTCTCTATGGCATCCCGATGACGGTCTTTGTTGCAGCGGCCATTGCCGGCAAGAACCTGGGCCTGCGGTACGGGACGGAATCGGCATCCGATCTCTGGGCATTCATTGCCGGGATGGTGAGCATGGTGGTTTCTTTTCTCTTTATCAGGATGTATAATAAAAAAGTCGAAAAGACACCACAGTATAAGCCAATTATCACCGAGATTCTGGAATAAAAAAACAACCACATAGGAAGAACCTATTACAATAACCCAAAATCAAAAGCATCTCGCGCAAAGGGGCAAAGGACGCAAAGAAAATTTTAAAATCCCGGTTTAAAAACCTAATGCTCGGCCTTTCTTTGCGAACTTTGCGTCTTGGCGAGAAAATTGATTTTGATGCGAAAATTAGTATTTGATATTTGGAATCTGCTCACTGGAACTTCGTCGTACGAGGGGCATTCAGAATGAGATTGATCAAAAAAACTGATGAAGCGAAAAGACTTGCACGGACCATCCTGTCCGACATTCTCCTCTACAACCAGGCAAAGGTCAAGGAGGGCATCGAGAAGGACAGCTTGTTCGATATCCTGACCGAGGAACTTGCTGAAGGAAAGAAATATTACGAAAGCATGGTGGACGCAGAGATCCGCAAGGACTCCAACCTGTTCAACGAAGCCATCGTTGATGTCCTGATCAAACAAGCAGGGAAAATAAAGTCCGAGATATGGTGATTATCGACGTTCGTTCGTCGATCGCAGGAATGTAAGCGAAATAAAATTCTTGTTCACGGGAGGAGTTGTCCATGCCGAATGTTGACGTCAAGGAAGTACGCAATATCGCGATCCTGTCTCACGGAGCAGCTGGTAAAACCTCGCTTGCCGATGCGTTGTTGTTCACTTCCGGCGCCGTTGACCTCATGGGGAGTGTGGACGCGGGGAACTCCGTGTTCATGCACGAGCCGGAGGAGATTAGCCGGAAAATAAGCATCACCTCCTCGCTCGGATTTGCCGACTGGAAAGGCGTCCGCATCAATATCATAGACACCCCCGGATACATCAATTTTCTTGAAGAAGCGAGAGGGACCCTTCGCGCCGTCGACGGAGCTGTCCTCATTATTTCCGCCATATCAGGCGTAAAAGCCGAAACCGAAAAGATATACAAATTCGCCTGCGATTACGAGATCCCGCGCATAGCGTTCGTCAGCAAGCTCGACAAGGAGCGTGCGGACTTCTTCCGCGCCGTGGGCGATATGGAAAAGTATTTCTGCAAGAACTCCCTCGTGCTTCAGCTGCCGATCGGTCTTGAGGAGAATTTCAAAGGCGTCGTTGATCTCATCAAAATGAAGGCGCTGCTGTTCGCCAAGGACGGAAGCGGAAAGTTCGAGGAAAAAGATGTTCCCGCTGACATGAAGGATGACGCCGCGGCCTACCGGAAAAAGCTGGTGGAGCAGATCGCCGAGACCGATGACAACCTTCTTGAAAAATATCTGGACAAGGGAGACCTTTCACAGGAAGACATCATCGCCGGCCTCAAGCACGGCACCATCGGAGGCGGACTGCTGCCGGTGCTCTGCGGTTCGCCGGTCAAGAACATGGGGACGCAGCCGCTCCTGGACATGATACTCATGTGTCTCCCGTCGCCTATGGAGCATGCCGCCGCTGTGCAGATTAAGGGCATCGATCCCAAGACCGGCAGTGAAATAACGCGCAAACCGGCCCCGGATGAACACCTGGCCGCCCTGGTGTTCAAAACCATCAACGATCCCTTTGCCGGCAAGCTTTCCCTGGTCCGTGTCTACTCGGGAACGCTCAAGGCGGATTCGAGCGTGTACAATGCCTCGAAACAAATGAAGGAAAAAGTCGGGGCACTGTTTTATGTTCAGGGTAAAAAGCAGGTAACCACCCAGGTGCTCAAGGCCGGGCAGATCGGCGCCATTGCGAAGATGAAAGAGACGCTCACCGGCGACACGCTGTGCTCCGAGAGCAATCCGATCGTGATGACCTTCGCGAAGTTCGCCGACCCGGTCATGTCGTATGCCATTGTACCGAAGTCCCGCGGGGACGAGGACAAGGTGAGTATCGGCGTACACAAACTTCTCGAGGAGGACCCCACGCTTAAGTTCGCCTATGACGAGCAGACCAAAGAAATGGTTCTGTCCGGCATGGGGCAAGTCCACCTTGAAGTGACGCTTGAGAAACTGAAACGGAAGTTCGGCGCCGAGGTGACGATGAAGACGCCCAAAGTGCCGTACAAGGAAACCATCCGGGCGAAGTCCAAGGCGCAGGGCAAGTATAAAAAACAGTCCGGCGGCCATGGTCAGTACGGGGACGCGTGGCTCGAGATCGAACCGCTCCCGCGCGACAGCGGCTTTGAGTTCGTGGACAAGATCGTGGGCGGTGTGGTCCCGCGGCAGTATATCCCGGCCGTGGAAAAAGGCGTGATAGAGGCCATGCACGAAGGTGTTCTTGCAGGGTATCCCATGGTGGATGTCCGCGTCACCCTGTTCGACGGATCGTATCATGCTGTGGACTCCTCTGAAATGGCATTCAAGGTCGCAGCGTCCATGGGCTTCAAGAAGGCCATGGAGGGGGCCAAACCGGTGCTGCTCGAACCGATCATGAGCGTGGAAGTTATTGCTTCCGATGATACGCTCGGGGCCGTGATCGGGGACCTGAACTCGCGGCGCGGCAAGGTGCAGGGCGTTACTCCCCAGGCGGGCGGCCAGTCGATCAAGGCGCTCGTGCCCATGTCCGAGATGCTCACGTATGCTCCCACTCTCAATTCCCTCACGAGCGGCAGGGGCATGTATACCATGGAGTTTTACGGCTACGAGGACGTCCCGAGCCACCTTGCCCAGAAGATCACCCAGGAACGGGCCGCTCTGCACGCGCAACAGCAGAAAGAAAAATAAATCAAGAACTTTAATCTCTCACGATGGCCAAGAAGAGGCCACACTGAGGCACTAAGACACGAAGATCACCGGCTGTAAAAAGTTGTTCTTAGTGCCTTGGTGTTTTTGTGGCAAAAGGAATCGTAATTCATGTACAGAAAAGACACTCTTACGAACGGGATACGGGTCGTATCCGAAACCCTTCCCAAGTCACGCTCCGTGTCAATCGGCGTATGGGTGAAGGTGGGGTCACGCCACGAGCCGGAGGAGATCGGCGGCGTTTCGCATTTCATCGAACATCTCTTCTTTAAAGGCACGGAGAAGCGGACCGCCAAGGACATCGCGATCGAGATGGATTCCATCGGCGGAGAGATGAACGCCTTTACATCGCAGGAAACAACAACCTACTACGCAAAGGTTGTGGATGAGCATCTGCCGGTGGCCATCGATATCCTGTCGGACATCCTCTTGCACTCCAAATTCGATCCCCTGGAGATGGAAAAGGAGCGAAAGGTCATTCTCGAGGAGATCAAGGGAGTGGAGGACACACCCGACGACTACATCCACGAGCTTTTTACCAACACGGTTTGGGCCGGCAACTCGCTTGGCCGCCCCATCCTTGGGACGCGGGACACTATCAAGGCGCTTAAGCATAAGGATATCGTTTCTTATATTGATAATTATTACAGTCCGAAAGAGATCGTCATTTCCGTGGCGGGCAATTTCGAGCATGCCCGGTTGATCGAGCTTTTGAACGCGAGCTTCGGAAAACTTGCGAGAGGCAGTTTAGATAAAAAAGAGGTAACCCCTGTCTTTACGCAGGCCATAGCGGTCAAGAAAAAGCAGCTCGAACAGGTGCAGATCTGTGTCGGATGCAAGGGCATGCAGTATACGCACGAAGACCGCTTCGTGATCTCGGCGCTCAACACAGTGATGGGAAACAGCATGAGCTCGCGTCTGTTTCAGGAGATTCGCGAACAGAACGCCCTGGCATATTCCATTTATTCCTACGTGACCTCGTACCGGGATACCGGGCTCCTTACGGTCTACGCCGGCGCAGATCCCTCGAACGCGCTCGAAGTGGTCCGTTTGGTGATCAAGGAATTCAGGAAGATCAAAGATGAGGGCATCACGCCCGCGGAAGAAACAAGGGTGAGAAACCAGATCAAGGGAAGTCTTGTCCTTTCGCTCGAAAGCAGCACCAGCCACATGAGCCGGCTCGCACGGCAGGAGATCTACTTCGGCAAGTATCTGTCTATGGACGATATCATCAAGGGAGTGGAGAAGGTGACCGCAGAGCAAGTGCAACGCCTGGCCGGGCAGCTCTTTACCCGGGAGAACATTTCACTCACCATCCTTGGCCCGCTGAGCAAGACCGATGTTCCCGATGGGGTGTTGGAAATATAAAATCGAAGAGCGCAGAGCGCATAGCGCGAAGCGCAGAGGGTAAAATCCATGCGCCATGCGTTAATGTAGACCATGTCCGATCGCCTTACTGTCCACATAACGCAACTCAAAAACGCTGAAGGCCTTCCGGTTCCTCACTATCAGACCGAACATTCCGCGGGCGTCGATCTCTATGCAGCAGTGGAAGGCGAGGTCGTTCTTGATGCCGGAACATGGAAGCTCATTCCCACGGGGATCGCTGTCGCCATTCCCGAGGGACATGAGGGACAGGTGCGGCCCCGCAGCGGGCTTTCGCTGAAGCACGGCATTGGCATGCTGAACGCGCCCGGAACGATCGACGCAGACTATCGCGGAGAGATCGGTATCCTCCTGTTCAATTTCAGCGATAAACCATTTATAATCAACCGTGGCGACCGGATCGCGCAGCTGGTCTTCGCCCGGTACGAGAAAGCAAGGTTCGTCACCGTGGACACACTGGCAGGGACCGCGCGCGGCGCCGGCGGATTCGGGCATACGGGAGTGAAGTAATTGCGGATTTTGGATTTCGGATTGCGGAGAAAATGACTATGAAAAATATTATACAAACATGTATGTTGGTTGCTCTATTGGCTGCTTTTGTTTCGACGTCCTTCGGCCAGGCCATGAATGTCACGGAAAAGGTCCTGCCGAACGGGCTCAAGGTGCTGCTGAAAGAAGAACACAAGGCGCCGGTGGTCACGTTCCAGATCTGGTACAAGGTCGGTTCGCGGAACGAAAAACTCGGCACGACCGGGATGTCGCATCTGCTTGAGCATATGATGTTCAAAGGCACGAAAAAGAACGGACCGAAGACCTTTTCGCAGACCGTGCAGCGGAACGGCGGGAACGACAACGCCTTTACGTCCAGGGACTATACAGCCTATTTCGAGAATTTTGCCTCGGACCGCATTGGCATTTCCCTCGACCTCGAATCCGACCGTATGCAAAACCTGCTTATCGAACCCAAGGAGTTCCAGTCCGAGCGGGAGGTGGTGAAGGAAGAGCGTCGCATGCGAACCGAGGACGACCCGGTCAACTTAATGGTGGAACAGATGATGTCGGTGTCGTTCAGCGCCCACCCGTACCAGTGGCCGGTGATTGGCTGGATGGCGGACATCAATAGCATTACCCGCGATGAACTCTACAATCACTACCGAACGTACTATACACCGAACAACGCAACGATCGTCGTGGTCGGTGATTTTGATACAAACACATTGCTCCCGTTGATCGATAAATTCTTCGGCGCCATACCCCAGGGGCCGACGGCCCCCAGGGTGACCGCTGTTGAACCGAGGCATCTCGGCGAACGGAGGGTTATTGTCAAGAAGCAGGCAGAGTTGCCCGCGGTCTATGCCGGGTACAATGTACCGACCCTGAAGCATCATGACACGTATGCGCTCGAGGTTCTGCAGGGGGTGCTCTCATCGGGTAAAAGTTCCCGGCTGTACAAGTCCCTTGTGTATGAAAAACAGCTCGCGCTGTATGCGGGCGGGGATTATGACAACATTTCTGCTGACCCGAGCCTGTTCTCCGTCTATGCCGGAGTGATGCCCGGCAAGACAACCGAAGAGGTGGAGAAAGGGTTGTATGCGGAGATCGAGAAACTCAAAAGCGAACCGATCACGGATGAGGAACTCCGGAAGGCCAAGAACCAGATCGAAGCGAGCTTCATCATGGGTCAGGACTCGATCTTCTACCGGGCAATGCTCCTGGGCCAATTCGAGACCGTAGCGAACTGGAAATTGCTCGAGACATACGTGGAAAATATCCTCGCGGTTACCAAAGAAGACGTGATGCGGGTGGCCAAAGAATATTTCATTGAGGACAACAGGACCGTAGGAATTTTGATCCCGGTGAAGGAAAAGAAATAGGAGAAAGGGAGAGGTTGGGAAAGGGCGAAAAATAGAAATACGGAACGCTTCGAGTTTTGCTGTCCATGTTCCCCATTCCCCATTTCCCCGCATGTCTTGTCTTTCCGTGAAATTTGACAGAGAGGATCATACCATGAGACAACGTAACTATATTTTAATGCTGGTTTTTTTGTTTATCGTTCTATTCACCCGGGCCGTATATTCAGCCGAGCTGCTCGGCAAGCGCATCGTACTCGACAACGGCATGATCCTCCTGTTGTCAGAAAAGCATGATATTCCCATGGTCACGATGAACATGGCGATCAAGGCGGGGAGTATGGTTGAGCCGGCGGACAAACCCGGACTGGCATCGATCGCGGCGTCGCTTCTTACCCAGGGGACGGCAAAGCGTACGGCGAGCCAAATCAGCCGCGAGATCGATTTCATCGGAGGCTCTCTTTCGGTCTCGGGCGGAGGCGATTTCGCGTCAGCAGGCCTCCGGGTGCTCACCAAGGACTTGCGCACGGGCCTCGACCTGCTCTCCGATGTTCTTCTGAACCCGGTCTTTGACCAGAAGGAGATCGACCGCAAGGTCAAGGAGACCCTGGCCGAGATCCAGCGGCTGAAGGATGAACCGGACAGCATTGCGGGAGAGGCCTTTGCCAAAATGATCTTCGGTGATCATCCCTACGGCAAAACGAACGATGAAGTGGCGGCCTATCTGCCGAAACTGGTTCGACAGGATATCATCGATTTTCATTCAACACGGTACAGCCCGAACAATACGGTCATCGCCGTAGTCGGCGACGTGAACGAGAAGGAGATCAGGCAGCTATTGGACGAGTATTTCAAGTCGTGGAAGAAAAAAGAACAGCAGCTGCAGCCGCTCGCGCAGCCGCCGGTCAGGGAAAAGACGATCGTACAGAAGATCGACAAGAGCATTACGCAGGCGAATATCGAGATGGGACATGTCGGCATCAGCAGAGAGAATCCCGATTACTATGCGGTGATGATCATGAACTATATTCTCGGCGGCGGAGGTTTTTCCGCACGTCTCATGGACAATATCCGGGACAACAAGGGACTGGCGTACGATGTCCACAGCGGTTTTTCCGCCCGCAAGGAACCGGGGTCATTCTCCGTATCCATTCAGACCAAGAACGAGTCGGCGAACCAAGTGATAGAGGAGACGTTTAAAGAGATTCGCAGGATACAAGGGGAGCTTGTTACCGAGAAGGAACTCGCGGATGCCAAGGCGTACATTACCGGGAGCTTTCCGCTCAAGATGGACACCTACGCCAAGATCGCGGGCATGCTCACCTCCGTGGAAATCTATGGCCTCGGACTCGATTTTCCGCAAAAGTATCCCAGCCTGATAAACTCGGTTACCCGTGAAGACATTCAGCGGGTCGCGAAGAAGTATCTTCATCCGGATGCGATGGCGATCGTGGTTGTCGCTGACCAGAAAAAGGCGAAGCTGAAATATTGAGGAGCAGTGGTCAGGAGCCAGGATCCAGGAGTCAGGATAGATATAATTAAGACTTATTTTACTGCTGACTACTGTCTACTGACTTCTGCCTCTGAATTTCTATGTCCTCCCTAATTAAAATTCTCCCTGACCATGTCATCAATAAGATCGCTGCGGGCGAGGTGGTGGAACGGCCGGCATCCGTGGTCAAGGAATTGATCGAGAACTCGATTGACGCCGGGGCGACTGACATATTCATCGACATCGAAGAGGCGGGCAGGCGGCTCATCCGCATTACGGACAACGGCAGCGGAATGTCGAACGAGGACGCCCGGACCGCGTTCCTGCGCCACGCTACGAGCAAGATAACCGACGATACGGACCTGGAATCCATACGCACCATGGGTTTTCGGGGAGAGGCCCTCTCCAGCATCGCTTCGGTGTCCCGGGTACGACTGCAGAGTGCAATGAAGGGCGCGACATCCGGTGCGCTGATCGAGATTGAGGGCGGCAATGTCAAGGCAGTATCCGAGGCCGCCGCGCCGCAGGGCACCACCCTTGAGATCAGCCATCTTTTTTTCAATACCCCGGCCCGACGCAAGTTCCTCAAGAGCCCGGCAACCGAATTCTCACATATCCTGACCGGGGTATCGCGCCAGGCCATGGCGCATCCTTCCATCCGTTTCAGGCTTACTCATAACAAAAAAACAGTGCTTGAACTTTCCCCCTCCCTGAGCATCAGGGAGCGGGCGTACCAGCTTTACGGCGAAGAGATAGCCGGAAACCTGATCGAATTCACCGGCGGCGGGGACAGCGTTCATGTCCACGGTCTCATCGGCCGTCCCGGCACGAGCCGGGCGGACAAGACATATCAGGACTTTTTCGTTAACCGCCGCGCGGTCAAGAATCCGTCGCTCACGCACGCGCTCTACAGTGCCTGCGGTGACATGCTTATGCGCGACCGGCATCCCGTGGCATTCATCTTTATTGAGATCGATCCGGCGCTTGTTGACGTAAATGTCCATCCTGCCAAGGCCGAGGTCCGCTTTCGCAACCAGTCGCAGCTTCATGACCTGGTCCGGGACGTTATCAGGGAGGGCTTGCGCGGAACCGGAGAAACTGTCCGAAGTGAGAACGCGGACAGGATCAAGGAAGCCATTGCGGATTTCGGAATGCGAAATGCGGGATATCACTTCACGCCGGAGGGAAGGGGTGTTTTCAGTCATCCTCTCCCCCTGAGGGAGAGGACCGAGGTGAGGGGTGATGTGACGTCCGGTTCGAATAATGCCCCAGTTGCGGGTCTTCTCTTTCAATCCGCAGTCCACAATCCGCAATCCGAAATGCTCTTCCCCCTCGCACAGATCCACGACTCCTTCATCATCGCGCAATCGAGAGAGGGGATGGCAATCGTCGACCAGCACGCGGCGCACGAGCGGGTGCTTTTCGAGCGGCTGCAGGACCAATTCGGAGCCGGGCAGGTTCCTGTTCAGGACCTCCTGGTGCCGGACCAGGTCGAACTCGGGCCCGCTCAGAGCTCAATGCTCGCTGAATATCTGCCGGAGCTTTCCAAACTCGGGTTCATGGTGGAGGATTTCGGGAACGGCACGTTCGTGATCAAGGCGGTGCCGGCTCTGATGGTCGGCGCCGATTACAGGCAGTTACTTCTCGATATCCTCGATGAAGTGAACGTCCACGGCAAAAGCGGGAAAATGGATGAAGTGCGTGATGAGATGCTGAGCGTCATGGCCTGCCATCCCGCGATCAAGGTGCATCGTCATCTCGAACGGCCGGAGATGGAAAAGCTGCTTGCCGACCTGTTCAAATGCCGTATGCCACATACATGTCCGCACGGGAGGCCGACGATCGTTCGGTTTTCCCTGGTTGAGATCATGAAGATGTTCAAGAGGATGTAGACAATCTTCCTCACCCCGTTACTTGGACCGCTCATCCGAAGAATCCTTGACATGTCTTCCGCATTCTGTTATAAATACACACGTGTAGTTAATATTTATAACGGAGGGGAAAATGGCGTTTAATACAAAAACTGTGATCAGAATAACCGGGCTCACTCAACGACAGATCGACTACTGGGATCGGACCCATTTTATCAAGCCATCTGTCAAGGAGGCCTCGGGATACGGAACGGCCCGTCTGTACTCCTTCATCGATCTTGTCCAGTTAAAGGTCGCCAGAATGCTTATCGACAAGGGGATATCACTCCAAAAGATACGGAAGTCCATTAACTATCTCAAAAAGAACTTTCCTGATATCGAAAAACCCCTCGCGCAGACGAGGTTTATCACGGATGGGGAGACCCTCTTTGTTCTGACAGACAATAAAAAGAAGATACTTGATACGCTCTCCAAGGGACAGATGGTCTTTGCGCTGGCCATCGGGGAATTGATCGAGGAACTAACCGGCGAGGTCCAGAAGCTCGATCAGGAGAAAAAGTACAAAGTTTCTATCAAGGGGAAGGCTTACGATGTCGTTATGCACCCGGACCTGGAGGAAGGCGGTTTCTGGGTCGATTGTCCCTCGCTTCCCGGCTGTGCCTCGCAGGGGGACACAGTGGAAGAGACTTTGGAAATGATCAAGGACGCCATTAAGGGACATCTTGAAGTGGAGACTGAAAAGAACAAAAAGAAGAAGGCGGCCGCGTAAATGTCCGGTCTTCATAATCTCAAAACGGAGGGAGCGTAAAGGCCTTTGAACTAGCAGGACAATTTTCAAGTCAGATCGCAAAAGCGTACGACGGTTCACCAATTAAATATGAGCGATAAACTTATAGAAACCATTCTTGCTATACCCGCTGAATCGCGAACTCTTGAATTCAAGCGTTTGGGTACCACTAACGCGGGTGTTGATAAAGTGTTGCAGTCAATTGTTGCCATGGCCAATACGGATGGTGGGTTATTGATCATCGGCGTCGATGATCCGCAAAAAACAAAACTTAAGGCTCATGAGAGAATTTTCGGGATTGAAGAGAACCTGCCACTATTCGATGAGATTGGCCAGGCTGTAAAGAAAATCACACCACCAATAACGGGGGTATGGCCGCCTGACCTCATCGAAGTTTCCAGCAGGAATGTTCGGATCGGCTTGGTTACTGTCCCCAAAATAGGGGACGGTTACCGATCCATTGAGAACCATGTGTATATTCGACAAGAGCAGGGAAACAAGCGATTGTCTCCACAAGAGATCATTCATTTAGCCTATGTAAAAGGCTTTGAACGTGCAGATAAGGAATTGGTTCAAGTAGACTTCAATCTTCTCCAGACGTCCTATTATGATTCATGGAGAAGAAAGCGGAGCATTGAAGAAAGTCCGATTGATGGAGTTTTAGAGAAAACCGGATTGGCGAGAAAAAATAATGTAGGTAGATTGCTCCCCACCCGGGCCGCAGTTCTTTTATTTGCCGAATATCCCAACGATCTGCTCGACACCAAATGCACAATCCGCGTGTTCCAGTATGAAGGTACGCTGGAAACCATTAAAGAGACCCTCAACCTCATTGGCGTTCCTAAAACTATCAATGGTCCGATCATCAGACAGATTGCGGAAGCGCACGAACACATTTTGACTTTGCTTCGGTCCGGTATCCGGGTCCCGTCCGGATTTGTGACGAAGTACAGAATCCCGGAACGAGCCATCAAAGAAGCAATCACCAATGCTGTAATTCATCGTGATTACCACACAAAACGGGATATAGAAATAAAGATTTTCGAAGACCGGGTCGAAGTTGAAAGCCCCGGACTGTTTCCTTTCAACATCACGCCGTCCAATATCGGTATTGAGCGCGCGCATGGCTACCGGAACGATCTTCTGATCAAACATCTTCGCGAATTCCCCGATCCGCCTAATCTGGATCAGAATGAAGGCGTGCGGGCCATGCGGCAGACCATGAGCGCGGCCGCCCTTTATCCCCCGATTTTTTTCACCTACCCGCATTTGCAGGATGCGGTTCGTGTCGTGCTATTGAACGAGCAGGCCCCGAGCGAATGGGACAAGGTTTCTCATTATCTAAATGCGAACAAATATATTGGGAACAAAGAGGCGCGGGAAATTTTGCATCTCGGCGATACGGTTAAGGTATCGAAACTATTCAATCGATGGGTAAAACAGGGGCTGTTAACGAAGATAGTGCCGAAAACGGGAGCCAAGAAGAGTGTGCGTTATAGATTGCCGGCTGCCGATGAAGCGGTTTATTTACTTTGAGTGAAAGTAAACAAATATTTACCCTTGTATTATTAGGGAGTTAATGGCATTTTCTTTTCAGCATTCAATTAATTAAAGCCTACGCTGAAATTGACTGGAAAAAACCGCGGTGAAGCAGCATCTGCAGGCGCTGATTCACCTGCCCAAAAACGTACATGCTGGTTGAGAGACTGAAGAAAGGAATCTGATCAGTTGGGCAATGTTCAGGAAGTACGAGTCGAAGGATGAGGAATGCTGCAGGATTATCAAAGGCAGGATTATCGAGGAGAAGCCGTTGTTCCCCTAAAAACGACAAAGCCCCGTTCGCTAATTTCGAGGCGCCCTGCGGTACCCCACGGACGAGGACTTACTTATCATTGATATGATCATACAGGGATGGATGAATGGATGTCAAGGGCTTTTAACAGCCATTTCGCGGGGCGAGTGAACATCATATGCTGATCGTACGCAACAGTGGTAAGTGAGATGGTATCAATATGAGCAAATTATTGGGGCATTATACGAATCTGTCTGCACTCGAACGGATATTGCAGAAAAGAGAATTGAGGTTTGGACCATTTGATCAAACTAACGATCCATTTGAAAACAAGAATCTCGAATTCACTATTAGGAACAAAGTTGATAGTGACGTGGAATACGACAGTAGTATTTTTATTCCTGATGGGCAATTAAAAAAGCCATTCAGGTTGCTTTGCCTCAGCATATCAAAAACACTCCATTATTTCTATAAGCGGCCGCGAATGTGGTCACAATATGCAGATGATCATCGCGGCTGTTGCTTGATTCTTGATAAAGATGCGCTCGATGTTCAATTTAAGTCACTAAAAATCGGGGAAGCAAAGAAATCTAAGTCTATCGTATTTTATGATCTTGATAAGAAGGAAAATGAAATATTATTGTTTTGCCGTCAACTCGGATCATTAAGGCCAACGCAAAAACAAATTGACGTAATAAAGATCACTGATGCCATGTATGATCAAAGAAAACTTATTCTATATTCAAAAATGAGGGATTAGAAAGAGGAGAAGGAGTATCGTTATTGTATCTATACTCATACTACGCATGATATTTTAATCGATATATCCGACTCCTTGCGTGAAATAATTCTCGGCGAAAAGGTAAGCAGTTTGTACCAGAGAATGCTTTATCGCTGGGGTAAAGAAAAGAAAATTATTGTCAGTTTCGTTTATTGGGAAAATGGGATTCCGACACGAATTATACTCAATGACAAATCGTTTCAAACCTACGATGATGTGGGTATCTTTAAATAGAATCTATATTATGTTTCATCTGAAGACGAGGGAGACGTTGTTGAACCCGTTGCGTTGCACTCTTATGATATTTATTCCGTATTGGCTGAAGAGAAAAACGCTATCGATGGAAAATAGCCTGATGATGTCCGGATCACATTCCAGGCGAAGCATCACCGGCATTTTCGCTATCATAATCGTAATCTGCGCAGTCGGTTGTGCCACAAATATTACTCGTGAGGAGCTTCTCAAACAACTGCAGTCAGATGCTCCGCCGCTGGTCGTGGATGTCCGTTCTCAGCATGAATATGACCGCGACCATGTGCCGGGTGCTGTGCATATCCCGTTTTACTCGATCGGCTCCGGTCTGAAAGAGCTGGGCTATCCAAAGACGGACCCTGTTGTTATCTATTGCGAGCACGGTCCGCGTTCCGGCATCGCCGGGTTCTCCCTGTTTCTGTCGGGATATGACAACGTCTATTCCCTTGAAGGCAGCATGAGGGGCTGGAGAAAGAACGAGTTCCCGATCGAGATCATCACCCATTAGCTAAAAAAAGAGCATTTAGACATTTAGATACGGAAGAATCGGAGTTAACATATGATAAAGGCGGATGAAAATAGATGTATGCAGCATAACCCATCATCCTATAGGAGAATTACTTGCTCGGGGAAAATCCGATTTTATCCCTCTCTTATCCGCATTAATCCGTGGCAAATGCCGTTTCCAGGTTAGTCCATGCCAAACAACAAACCCCTTCTTGTCATTGCCGGGCCCACTGCCGTGGGCAAGACTGACGCATCTATCCAGCTCGCCCGGGAGCTCGGCGCGGAGATCGTGAGCGCTGATTCCATGCAGATCTACCGCGGCATGGACATCGGTACTGCCAAACCCACCCCGGAACAGCGAAAGCTCGTATACCACCACATGATCGATATCGTGGCGCCCGATCAACCCTACAGCGTCGGCGATTACCTCCGTGATGCCCGTACAGCCATCGATGGAATCCTTGCTTCGGGAGGAACCCCCGTAGTGGTTGGCGGTACCGGGCTGTATATCCGCGCGCTTATGAAGGGTTTGTTTCACGGGCCCCCCGCGGACCTTGACCTGAGAGAGCGGCTGCTACTTCAGGAGGCTGAGGGAGGAACTGGTGCCCTCTATTTCGATCTGGTAAAGGTCGATCCCGAGGCAGCAGTCAAGATCCACCCGAACGATCTCCGGCGCACAATCAGGGCGCTTGAAGTGTTTTATCTGCGAGACAGAAAACTATCGGATTTTCAGCTGGAGCACTCGTTTCAGGACAGGCCATACCGGTTCCGGTTGATTTTTCTCGTAAGGAACCGGAGCGAACTATATGCCCGCATCGAAAAGCGCGTGGACCAGATGATCGCAGAAGGGCTTGAGGACGAGGTGAGAAGATTGATGGAGCACGGGTATCCTCGCGAACTTTCCTCCATGCAGGGACTGGGTTACAAACACTTTCTGGATTATTTCCTCGGCAAGACGTCGCGGGAGGAGGCAGTGGCGTTTCTCAAACGAGATACACGACGGTTTGCCAAGCGTCAGTTCACCTGGTTCCGCCGGGAGCCCGATGCGGTCTGGGTGGATGTCTCGGGCCTCATGGAGGCGGGCGAAATCATTGCGAGAATAAAGAAAAACATTGAAATTTCAAACAAGGTAGTATAAGATTACTCAAATTTCTTGCGTTACAGCGCGCTGGACAGGTGTGCAGCACGCTTGTGACAGCTTCTCGGAGGGTCGGATGGGTAAGTCGCAGGTAAATCTCCAGGACATTTTTTTAAATCAGATGCGCAAGGAGAAGATGCCCGTAACGATGTATCTTGTTAACGGTGCGCGTCTCACGGGGATGATCAAGGGGTTTGATAACTTTGTCATCCTGTTGAAGCAGGAGAACCAGCAGCTTGTTTACAAACACGCCATCTCGACCATCATCCCCGATAAGCCTGTCGAATTTCTTGAAGCCGTGGATATGAAAAAAGAAGCAGAGCAGGGTGCAGTGCAAAGCTAAGCAGCAAAAACAAATTGTTGGACGCAGATATGTGCGGAAAAGCGGATGTACAGTCTTGGAACCATCTGCGATGATCTGCGAAAATCTGCGTCCCCTGCATTTTCTAAGGGATTTTATTTCATGGTAAGGCGGGCGATAACGTCGGAAAAAATAAGCATCGGTGTGATTGGCGGCAGCGGCTTGTATGAAATAGAGGGGCTGACGCAAATCAAAACCGTCAGGATGATGACGCCCTTCGGCAAGCCCTCGGACGAGTATATTATCGGTACCCTTCACGGCACACGGGTAGCCTTCCTGCCCAGACATGGCAGAGGGCATCGCATCATGCCGACGGACATCAACTACCGGGCAAATATCTATGGTATGAAAAAGCTCGGCGCGGAACGCATTATCTCGGTGAGCGCGGTTGGCAGCATGAAAGAAGAGGTCAAGCCCGGCGACATCGTGATCCCGGACCAGTTCTACGACCATACGAAGCAGAGACGGAGCACATTCTTTGGAAGCGGCGTCGTGGCCCATGTGGGCATGGCAGACCCCGTTTGTGCCCATCTCAGCTCCGTACTCATTGAGGCCGGGGCAAGGATTGGAGCAACGGTGCACAGGGGCGGCACCTACCTCTGCATGGAGGGGCCGCAATTCTCGACGCGAGCCGAGTCCCTTATCTACCGCACATGGAACGTGGATGTCATAGGCATGACGAATGCTACCGAGGCCAAGCTGGCCCGCGAAGCCGAATTATGCTACAGCACTATCGCCCTTGCCACGGACTACGATTGCTGGCACCACAGTGAGGAGACGGTGACCGTCGAGGCCGTTCTTGAGGTGATGAGGCATAACATTGAGACGTCTAAATCGCTGATCCGCGAGGCTGTCCGCATCCTGGGCGGGTCACGGAACTGTGCCTGCTGCGAGTCCCTCCGGAATGCGATCATGACACCGGAAAAACTGATACCGGCGAAAACGAAGAGAGACCTGGCGCCGATCATCGGGAAATACCTGAAGAAGAAATAAAGGCCGAACCTTATTCTTCACCATAGAGACACGGAGGTTTCTTTCCGCTATAGTATGATCTTCTCTGTGTCTCTGCGTCTCAGCGGTAGATTTCAAATATCCAGCGGAGGTCCTGTTTAAGTGAGTCTCCTTGTCGTCGGTACGGTTGCGCTTGATTCGGTCAAGACCCCTTTTGGAAACGTTGATAATGCCCTCGGCGGTTCAGCCACCTATTTCTCAACATCAGCGAGCTATTTTGCCGATGTCCGCCTCGTGGCGGTGATCGGCGAGGATTTCCCCAGGGAACATATCCAGTTTCTCAAGAGCAAAAACATCGACACCCGGGGTCTTGAGGTCCAGAAGGGCAAGACCTTTCGCTGGAAAGGGGAGTATGGCTATGATCTGAACGAGGCGCATACCCTTGCCACGGATCTGAACGTACTGGCGACCTTCAAACCGACTATTCTGGATGACTATAGAAACTCGGATGTCGTGTTCCTGGCGAACGTGGACCCGGAGATACAACTCGACGTCTTGCGGCAGGTCAAAAAACCGAAGCTGGTGGCCTGTGATACCATGAATTACTGGATATCGAGCAAGCCTGATGCGCTCAAACGGACACTGAAGGAAGTGGACTTGCTGACCATCAATGAATCGGAGATAAGACAACTTGCCGGAGAGTCGAGCCTGGTCAAGGCGGCGAAGAGCGTACAGGCCATGGGTCCGAAGGCGATCGTCGTCAAGCAGGGAAGCTATGGCGCCCTCATGTTCAACGGCCACAGCGTATTCAGTGCCCCTGCATATCCGCTCGAAGCCGTGTTCGACCCCACAGGTGCTGGAGATACGTTTGCGGGCGGTTTTATGGGATATCTGTCGAGCACCATGAATTTCTCTGAAGAGAGCATGAGAAAGGCCGTGATCTTCGGAAGCGTCATGGCTTCGCTGAACGTGGAGGCATTCAGTCTTGACCGGCTCCGGAGCCTTGATTACAAGGAGATAGAAGCCAGGTACCGTGAGTTCAAGAAGCTTACCCATTTCGAAGATATATAATTGAGAAGCTCCAAATAACAAGCGCCCAATAACAATTTTAGCCATGTTTACGATCGACCCAAACATAACTGAGAAAGACCTGAGGGGAAAGCATATATTCAAGGTGCTCCTTTCAATGAACGTCCACCAGGTTGCCACACCGGAGACGAGCCTTGAGGATGCGCGAAGCTACGTGTTTTTTATCCGCGAGGGGAGAAACAGGATCTCTGTTTACATCGGGATTCATTTACTGCTTACCGACCGGAAACTTATTTACGCTCATTCAGCGAACCCTTTTTTTGAAGACAAGATGTTGGAGGTAGAGGACGAGGCGCGGGACTTCGCCGAGTACATGGGCGCGATGATGGATGAGGTACATTTTGCGGGCATGTCCGATCTGGAGCAGGACTGCTGGATAGATGATCAAGGTTTCTTCAGCACGAAAACACAGCCGGAGGCTGCTCCTGTTTCAGAGCAACCGGCAGTGCCGGAACAGCCCAAACCACCTCTCGTACCCGCTCCTGCTGCGCAGCCGCCGGCAGAGCTTGAGCAACTGGTAGTGCCAGAGCAGCCGGCAGTGCTTGAGCAACTGGTAGTGCCAGAGCCATCGGTAGCGCCAGAGCCACCCAAACCATTGTTCACGCCCGTTCCTGCTGCGCGGGCGCCAGTAGAGCCGGAGCAATCCGCGCCGGCGGCGGGGGCACTAAGCGCGCCTGCACCCCCTGCTATACCTGTGCAGCCTGTTCCGAAGGTCGTGCCCATGGCCTCTCCTGCTGAGCCAAAGGAGCATCCACACACGTCACCTGTGATGGAGACGGCCCAGAAAGACATTCAGACTCCGTTCCCTCCGCTTGCCGCGGGTAGGCATCGCCACGAGATCGAGCAGAAAGAGGCGATGACCGGTATTGAAAAACCGTCAAGGCAAACAGAAAAAAAGAGATCTTTTTCTCCGACCAGCGTTGTAAACCGGGACCGGGAGGCACTGGCACGTCTTCTCACATCGTTTTGAAAGGGGTTTGAAGTTATGAGAACGTACGTATTGATAGTACTTCTGGCATTGACTGCCTGCGTCACGACCGGGGGGAACACGGTTGATAAATCCAAGATGGCTGAAGGGTATTATATGAAGGGACTGAATTACCTTCAGGAAAAAAACTACGAGATGGCGTCCGTTGAATTCAACCGGTCTCTCCAGAACGATAGTGATTTCAAACAGTCATATTACGGCCTGGGTATTATCTGCGACTATCAAGGAAAGCTTGATGACTCAGCGAAATACTATCAAGAGGCGATCGATAGAGACCCCGATTATTCAGAAGCATACAACTCGCTTGGGGTTGTTTATATGAAACAGAAGAAATGGAAAGAGGCGGTCAAGGCTTTTAACAAGGCCCTTGCGAATAAACTCTATACTACACCGCACATTCCTTACTTGAACCTTGGTGATCTGTACATGGAGCAGAAGGAGTACGAAAAAGCGGCAGAAGCATATCGCGAGTCCAAACGGTTTGTCAATACCGAGTGGACGATCATCAAACTCGGTACGGCTTTGTTCGAAGCCGGGAAGACTAAAGAGGCGATCAGCGAGTTCCAGGAGGGTATCGGGCTTGCTCCTCGGAATGCGAATATGCGATACAGCCTTGGCCTCGCCTATCTCAAGGAAGGGAACAAAAAATTGGCGCTTTCAGAGTTTAAGAAAGCGGCCGAACTAGCCCCGAAAAGCGACCTGTCCCAGAAGGCGAATGAGTATATCAAGATCTTGAGGTGATACGTATGGGGACATTAGGACAATATTTGCGCAGTGCCCGGGAGGCACGCGGCATCGATCTGCACGAAGCTGCGCAGCAGACCCGTATCGGCATTGCTTACCTCAGGGCCCTCGAAGAAGAGGATTTTTCAAAACTGCCCGGTGAGGTTTTCGTCAGGGGTTTTCTGAAGAACTACGGAAAGTATCTCCAGCTTGACGAATCGCAGGTCATGAGAAAATACGGGGAATTGACGGCCCCGAAGTCTGAAGCAGGTCCGGTTGCAGCGAAAGAACCGCCGCAGGCAATTGCGGGCAGCGAACCCGAAAAGAAAACGCCGCGTTCGACCACAATCGAAACGATTTTCTGGGGCGCTGGTATCCTGATCGCACTCATTCTGTTCCTGTTCACGTCCCTGCCAGACCGGCGCCATAAGGAAGCCAAGCACGCTGTAACACCGCTGTCCACCGAACAAACAGCTACAGCCCAGGGCCCGGTCATGCAAATAGGCAAGCTTTACCTCGAGGTCGTAGCCCTGGAAGACACCTGGCTTCTGGTGCGGACCGACAGCAGCCCGCAGAAGAAAGCTTTGCTGAAAAAAGGCGAGAATCTCATTTGGAGCGCCGACGAGCGGTTCCTGCTGAGTTATGGCAGCGCCAAGTCGCTCAAGCTGATGCTCAACGGCCAGGAACTGATCGTGAATGAACCTGAAAACGATGTGGTCAGGGACTTGGCCATCACCGCGTCAGGCATCGTGGGCAGCAAGCTCAAGACGGAGAGCAAAGTGCCCCAGAAAAAGCGCCTGACTGCCGAGCAACAGCAGCAGACACCGTCTCAGGTAGTGTACGGACCACGGCTGCCCACAACAACTACGAAGGCGCAAACCGCCCCGCTGGTTGGCCCGCCAGCGCCGCTTACAAGACAAACACCGACGCAGACACGACGGTGAATTGACTGAGATGTTGTAAAAAAAGAGTTGTTCATAAGTAATTTTACGAACAGCTTTGTATTTGATACATTACTGCGTTGTTATTCTTTGTTCAAATCAGCCTGCCTCATCCCCCGAACCTCATTCATGTCGGGAAAAATGGAAAGCAGAGTACTATCGTACGGCACACTCACGTGAAGCGTGACCGTTCCTGGAACTTATTGCGTCGTCGCCATCGCGTGCAAGCCCGTGCGCATCTACTGCTTCCGTTTCAGGATTGCCATCCTCATCACATGCGTTCCGTGCCAGTAAGTTCTTTTGCATCGTGGACAGCGAAGGAAAAGATCCTTATGCTCGTAAACATGGTGCGGTACAAGGTCCCGTGCTTCCTCTCGTTCTATGCGGTCCAGGGGTTCATTACACTCGGAACAGCGGGTGAGGGGATTGATGTGCGTTTCAAGGGGAAAGGACGAGAGAACCTGTTCGACCTGTTCTTGCACGAGGTCGTTGTTGATAAACAGATGGTTTTTCGCCAGCGGCCGATCACTGAGGGCCTTATCCCGTGTCAGGATTACCCGGTCTTGTTCGAGCGATAACCGGATGATCTCGTTGTCATTCAATGTCCGGTCGTACAGCACGTCGAAACCGCGGAGCCGCAACCGTTTTGCGAGCCTGCCCAGCATGACATCAGCAATGAATTTCATGGGAACCTACTACCCGCCATAACGACACGAAGGCATGTCGGTGTCCTTGTAGCAAGACAGGTTTAAGAAAATTTTCTCAGTCTGAGCGAGTTCGACACCACGCTTACGGAGCTGAATGCCATGGCGGCCGAGGCGTACATGGGATTCAGCAGTCCTGCTGTTCCCAGGAAGGGGTAGAGGACGCCTGCGGCGACCGGGATGCCGATGATGTTGTAAAAGAAAGCCCAGAACAGGTTCATCCTGATCGTCTGCATGGTCCTGCGCGAAAGCCTCATCGCTGTCGCAACTACGCGGAGATCGTCCTTGATCAGCGTGACGTCCGATGCTTCGATGGCCACGTCCGTGCCCGTGCCGATGGCGATGCCTATATCGGCCTGGGTAAGGGCAGGGGCGTCGTTGATCCCGTCTCCGACCATGGCGACCACGCGGCCCTCGGACTGGAGCTCTTTCACCGTGTTCATCTTGTCCTGCGGCAGCACCTCGGCCAGCACACGGGTGATCCCGAGCTCGTCGGCAATAGCCTGGGCAGTGCGGCGGTTGTCACCGGTCAGCATCACTACTTCGAGTCCAATCGCTTTAAGCCCCTCAACGGCCTCCCGTGAGTGATCTTTGACCGTGTCCGCGACAGCAATGATCCCCTCAGCCTTGTTGTCAACAGCCACGAACATGGGCGTTTTCCCGAGAGATGAAAGCCTTTCCGCATCTTTGAGCAGTTTCCCGAAATCGATCTTGCGCCCGGTCATGAGGCGTTCGTTGCCGAGGATGATCTCTTTCCCTTTCAGCACCGCCCGAATGCCATGGCCTGGGAGTGACTCAAATTCGTCCGCCTGCTCCAGGACAATATTCATTTCAATCGCCTTGCGCACGATTGCTTCGCCGAGCGGGTGTTCAGAGCCTTTTTCCGCAGATGCGGCGAATAAGAGGATTTCCTCTTCGTTCATGCTATTTCGAATGATGTCCGTGACCATGGGTTCACCGCGCGTGAGCGTGCCGGTCTTATCCAGCACGATGGTATCGATCTTTTGGGCACGCTCGAGGCTCTCGGCGTTCTTGAACAGGATTCCCTGTTCCGCACCTTTGCCGGTACCGACCATGATCGCCGTGGGCGTAGCGAGCCCCATGGCGCAGGGACAGGCGATGATCAGCACGGCGATAAAGTTTACCAGGGCGAAGGTGAACCTTGTTTCAGTTGGACCGAAAAAATACCAGATGCAGAAGGTCACAAGGCCGATGGAAATAACGGTGGGTACGAAGATGCTCGATATGTAATCCGCAAGCCGCTGGATCGGCGCCTTGGAGCCCTGGGCCTCCTGCACCATGCGGATGATCTGGGAGAGCATGGTATCCTTGCCCACCTTGGTCGCCTCGAAGGTGAAGGTACCGGTCTTGTTGATCGTTGCGCCGATGACCACGTCCCCGGTTTTCTTCTCCACCGGCAGGCTTTCTCCGGTAAGCATGGCTTCGTCGATCGATGAATAACCATTGCGGATGACGCCATCGACGGGTATCTTTTCTCCGGGTCGTACCATGACGAGGTCTCCTGCTTCAACATCTTCGATGGGGATATCAAGTTCTTTACCGTCCCGGACCACGCGGGCGGTGCGCGGCTGGAGACCCATGAGCTTCTTGATCGCTTCACCGGCCCGGGTTTTCGCCCGCGCCTCGAGGAATTTCCCGAACAAGATAAGCGTGATGATCATCGTAGCGGTGTCATAGTAGGCGCCGCCGTGAGCCCCATGATGTCCCAGGAGCTCAGGGAAGAAGGTAAGCACCACGCTGTAGCCATAGGCCGCGCTTGTGCCCACTACAACGAGGGTGTTCATATTCGTGCTGCCATGCTTGATCGAAGCCCAGGCATTCTGGTAAAAGTGACGACCAGCCCAGAACTGGACCGGAGTGGCAAGCAGGAAGAGGATGTACCACATGGTATGGCGGGGGAGGATGGTGATGAAGGGGAGCATGTCCTGGAAGCTGCCGATCATCACGAGTGCGGACAGGACAGCGCTCACGATCAGCTTGTTCCGGATCTCCGAGAGCTCCCGCTCCCGTGCTTCTTTTTCGATGTCGAGCGCTGAGCGCCCTTCGATCTGCTGGGGCACGCGGAAGCCGGATTTCTCGATGGCCCTCCGGATATCCCTGAGACCGATCTGGCCAGGGACATATTCCACTTCCACGGTTCCGGCTGCGGGGTTTACGACGGCTTTGAGCACGCCGTCGATAACGCCTGCGATGTGTTCAAGTTCCTTTGAACGCGAGACATCAAGATCAATGATCGGGATGAAAACCGATTCCGTGACCGCCCGATAACCTGATTCATGAATGCTGGAGATGAACTCATCCAGACCGGTAACAGCAGGATCGAACTCGATGACCGCTTTTTCATTGGCATAATTGACATTCGCACTTTGAACGCCCACGAGCTTTGAAATGTCCTTCTGTATCGCAGCGGCGCAGTTCACGCAGGTCATGCCTTTGACCGGGATGACAACTTTTTTGGTTTCCATGGGATGATTTTACCACAAAGTCAGGTCAGGACAAAGGGGGAAGAGTGACAGGGGCAGCAGTAAAACGACTTTTTAATTGTGAATGAAGGTTGTCAGGCATGGTCGCGAACGATGTTGCTCTCGAAATCGGTTGTCGGGTAGCAGGAGGATACAACCCTGCAATTATGCATTGACAGCAGCGTCGATTGCGGATTGAACATCGGGTTTGATGTTCGTGAACCTGTCCCGGTACAGATCTTTGATCAGATCTTTTTCCTATAAAACGGCAGATCCACGATCTTTGCCGCGATCTCCCTGTCACGGACCTCGATCTCGATCTCCTGTCCCGCCTGCGCATAGCGGCTCAGGACATAACCGAGGCCGATACCTGTGCGGCGGCGGGGCGATTGAGCGCCGCTGGTCACCACACCGATCTCACTGCTTTCCGAAAAGATGCTGCCGCCGCACTTGGGCACACCCTTGTCGACGAGGATAAAACCGATCAGTTTCTGCTTCGGTCCTTCAGCCTGAAGCTTAAGTAAGGCCTCTTTGCCGATAAACTCTTTTTTAAAATCAATGAACGATCCTAAACCGGCTTCGAGCGGAGTGCGCTTTTCATCAAGGTCGTTCCCATACAAGAGATATCCTGTTTCCAGGCGAAGGATGTCCCTGCAGGCAAAGCCACAGGGAAGAAGACCGCTGTCGCTGCCGGCTGCCATGACCGCGTCCCAGAGCGCCTCGGCGTGGTCAGCGGGCACGAAGATCTCATATCCCTTTTCTCCGGTGTAGCCGCTACGTGAAATCGTGACGACAACGCCCTGTATGGTCACTTCCCGTACGACTCTCGGTTTCATTTTATTCAGGCCGGATTCAGTGAGTTTCTCGAGGACAGAGAACGATTGCGGTCCCTGCAGCGCAAATTGCGCGAGAGCCTGCGTTTTATCGATTATCTGTGCGTCATCGGTTGCATGCTTTTTGAGCCACAGGAGTATCTTGTCGGTATTGCCGGCATTCGTGGTGAGCAGGTAGCGGTTGCCTGCAAGGCGCAGGACGAGAATATCATCAAGAACAAACCCGGATTCATTGCAGATGAGGCTGTAGTGAACAGAGCCTGTTGTCATCTTATCAATATTTCGGGTGAGCACTTTCTGAAGAAGAACTGCGGCGCCCAAACCGGTGACCTCGATCCTGCCCAGGTAACCGATATCGAACAACCCCATAGCTGTGCGCACAGCTTGGTATTCGGAAAGCGCATCGGAGAAAAGGAGAGGTGTTTGCCAGTCCTGATATTCCGTCAGCTTTGCATTTACCCGAAGATGTTTCTGGTGGAGAACGGTCTGTTTCATTCGGCCTCCGCGTAGAGAGCGTACAAAGTATACTTTCAGAGTTCAAGGTGACGCTCAACTCGTAACCACTGAATAGTGTAACGTTACTTTATCCTGATATTTTCCGGATCGATTGACCCATCAGCAAGTTTGTGGATGTCCTTCGGATGGAAGGCGCCGACTTCGGTGATGATAGCTGTTATGTAGCGGGCCGGCGTCACATCGAATGCCGGATTAGCCACTTTTACACCGTCGGGCGCGATCTGGACCTTGCCAAAAACATGGGTGACCTCGCGGGGATCGCGTTCTTCAATAGGGATAAGAAACCCTGATGCCATGGTAAAGTCGATGGTCGAGAGCGGCGCTGCAACGTAGAAGGGGATGCCGTGCTCCTTGCACAGGACCGCGAGACCGTAGGTGCCTATCTTGTTCGCTGTATCGCCGTTCGCGGCGATCCGGTCCGCGCCCACGATCGCCAGGTCGATCATATCGCGGTACATGAAGTATCCGGCCATGTTGTCCGTGATCAGCGTGCAGGGTATGTTCTCCTGCATGAGTTCCCAGGCCGTCAGGCGTGCGCCCTGGAGCACCGGTCGGGTTTCATCCACGTAGACATGGATCTTTTTCCCTGCCTCCACCGCTGCGCGCATGACGCCCTCGGCGGTCCCGTAGCCCGCTGTCGCGATGGAGCCGGCGTTACAATGGGTGATAAGATTGTCACCGTCGGTCACGAAGGGCGACCCGTAGCCGCCCAGCCGCTTGTTCGTCTCGATGTCCTCGTCGTGCATGCGCTGGGACTCTTCAACGAGCAGACTACGGAGGGCATCAAGCCCCTTGTCCTTGTTCGCCTGGGCGAACGTTTTGACCCGCTCGATGGCCCAGAAAAGGTTCACCGCCGTCGGTCGCGTGGCTGCCATGAACGAGCAGATCTCTTCAAACTTCGGCCAGAACTCTTCGAATGAACCGGCAGTGATCTGGCGCGCCCCGAGCGCCAGGCCCATGGCCGCCGAGACACCGATCGCAGGCGCACCGCGCACCCAGAGCTCTTTGATGCCCTTTGCCACGGTCTGGTAGTCCTTGCATTCGTTGTACACGGTCTCGAAGGGCAGTTTTGTCTGGTCCAGCATTCGTACGACGCCGTTTTTCCACTCAACGGTCGGGATCATTTATGAAGCTCCTTGTTGTTTAATTGTATTGCGGCGAGTAAGAGATACGAGTTAAATATAATGCAATACCCTCGGATTGTCAAAAGAATATGTGGTATGAAAGGAATAATATTTGTCTTGACTTGAATCTGAGCTGGATACGGAAACGACAGAATTCGTCCCGTGTAAAAATACAACACGATACGACGGTTATGTTTCTGTTCGACATAAGGTAGACTTGCAGACCTCCTTGAAATGGATGTTGAAGTGTCTTGGAAGGGGTAGTCAGTAACTAGCGATGGGGAGAGATCAAGGGCATGGGATATGACTTGCCGACTACATTGATATCTTTATTGAAAGACATGTTTCCCTTCAGTTTGGCGCTAAAAAACAACATTAATCTATTTCAGTTTATCATATTGCAGGAGAATGTCCAGAGTGCCTTTTGCTCAAGGTATAGATTGAAAATTATCTGCCTACCTTCTGCATATCCGATGAATGAAACAGTTATTGCATCCTGGTTGCAACCTAACAATAGGGGACTTTACTTTGAACGCTATCAGGGTTTGAAGAATGCATCGGCTATGGGTGCATTGAGGAGATATGCGCGAATAGTGATCTCGTTAATAATATTTCCCCGGATGTAATTGATAATTCTAAAAGGAAAGAGGATCCCTTCAACTCTTCTGAAATCACTGAACTCGGAACGCAGGTTCAACGATTGAAGACCGTTCTCGAACGTACTTGTACATTTTATAATCAAGTAATCCTCAGTCCTCACGTATGCTTCAATCTGGTTTCCAGCATGGTCTACGAGCCGGAGAATGCGGACCTCTGCCCATTTCTTGGTGGCCATGCCCAACTCAGTTATGGCAAACGTGTTATCGAGCAATCCGAACGGCAAGTCGAGTTCGTTATACTGGTCGACCATGGCGTGATAGCGAGGGCCGAAGACCTCTTCAACGTTGCCGTCCGTGTCTCGAAAACCCCTCGTGCCGTCCAGAAGCCAGCGGTCAGTTGATCGGCCATAAAGGACATTGACGAACAGTCTCCGGTCTCTCCTTAGAGCACGTCTATAGATTCCCGCTTCACCCCGCATCAATGCCCTTATCCGCCCCTCTGCCGCTACCGACATTACTTTTGCTATCCGCTCTCGGCCACCGTAGGCTGCGATAATCTTATCAGTGATCGACCCGTCTTTTTGGACCGGTTGATGCGCGCATGATATAAGTGTGAGCAAGAGCACGACAAATAACGATGTATACGTAACGTGCATTCGTGTAGAACGGCAGCCCTGTGGCGGACAGATAATAGTTTTCCCCTTCATCGGTTCTGAAGTCATATCCCATCTATTGAAAGAGGCTTGCGTTGCTGATTTTTAGAATAATGCAGTGTTTGCACGTCAGGGGAGTTGTCTTTTTTGGTTGACAATTGTAGCCAATCATTGTTACTCAGGAAACATAACAGTTCCATGCAATCTCGATTCCGGAACAAAGTAATAGGATGTTATTAAAAAGAATTTGCGACACTGTGTTTTGATGCTCTTCTCGGATACTGCATGTAACGTGACAGGTGGTCAGGTAAACGGGTATCACGCTACCTGCACAGCCAGCATGCCGCTTCTTCCGTCAACCGTGCCGGAGATAAGGTCGTTCACGGGAAGGGGAGAGGGGTTGTTAACAAGGTTTGCGGCGAGTTCATCGAGTCTTTTGACCTGTATCCGGCGTTCCCGGACCTGTTCGAGCAAAGACCTGAACAGGGCTATCTTTTTCATGCCTTTAACAAATGTCCACTCTTAGATAATCAAAACGTTAACAAATAAGGTTGAAACTTACACACAGGGCTTCGCTTGAGCGGTAAGGTTATTCTAGAACGAACCTGTATTTATGAACGGCGAATGCCGTTCTTCCGCATCCGGCTGCGAAGCGTGCTGGGGTTGAGACCGAGCATCGCTGCTGCGCCTTTTTCCCCTTCAATCCTCCAACCGGCTTTCTCAAGCGTCTGGAGGATGTGGTCGCGTTCCAGTTCGACAAGAGCCTTGCAGTCCTGCGCCTCCTGTTCACCGGCTTTCAGAGAATTCACGAACCGGTCAAGTATTTGCAAGCGGATCCCCTGACTCGTGATGATCGACCGTTCGATGATACTCTCCAGCTCGCGCACGTTGCCCGGCCAGTTGTAATTCTGGAGGAATTTCAGGGTGTCTTTCGACACGGTCTCAATCTTCTTTCCTGTTTTCTTGTTGAATTTGGCGACAAAATAATCCACGAGAAGCGGGATGTCTTCCTTGCGCTGCCGGAGCGGCGGGATCGTGATGGGGAAAACATTCAGCCGGTAGAACAGGTCTTCCCGGAACGTATTGTTCCGTATCGCCTCTTCCAGGTTCCGGTTGGTGGACGCGATGATCCGCACATTGACCCTGATTGTCTTGGGGCCGCCCAGCCGCTCGAACTCGCCGTCCTGGATGACCCTGAGCAGCTTCGTCTGAAGTTCCATCGGCATCTCGCCGACCTCGTCGAGGAACAGGGTCCCGTTGTCGGCAAGTTCGAAGCGCCCCATCTGACGCTCACTGGAGCCGGTGAACGCACCCTTTTCCCGGCCGAATAGCTCGCTTTCGATGAGGTTCGCCGGAAGCGCCGAGCAGTTGACCGTTATCATGGGCCGGTCCTTGCGGATGCTCCTGCTGTGAATGGAGCGCGCTATGACTCCCTTTCCCGTGCCGGTCTCGCCAAGAAGGAGAACGGTCGTGTCCTGGGGCGCCACCTGTTCGACCCGGAAGAACACATACTGGAGGGCATTGCTTCGCCCGACGATCTCGCCGAAGTTGTACTCTCGATCGATCGCCTGATTAAGATAGATGTTCTCGGCGTGGAACCGATCTTTTAACTGCTTGATCTCTGCATACGCGTTACGGAGCGATTTTTCCGTCCCCTTGCGCTCCTCAATTTCCTGTGTGGAATGTTCCAGCTGGGTGAGCAGTTTCTGGCGTCCGATAGCATAGCGTATAGAGCGCCCCAGCATAACGTCGGTGACCTGGCCTTTGACGAGATAGTCCTGAGCGCCTTTCTCAACAGCCTCGATAGCGAATTCATCATTATCGTAGCCGGTCAGAACGATTATGGGGACGTCGGGCGCATACGCATGCACTGTTTCAAAACCGCCGAAGCCCGCAGCCGAGTCCGGCAAGCCGAGGTCCAGAAGCACGACGTCGAAACCGCTTTTCTGTATGCAGGCCAGCCCGTTACTCAGCCGGTCAACATGCGTCACTTCGTAATGAACGTTCTGATTGTTGGACAAGTGCCGCTGGATAAGGACTGCGTCACCAGGATCATCTTCTATGAGCAGCACCGCAATTGGCTTCGTTACCATATATATGTTCACTCAATCAGAGAGAAACTGATCTCTCGATCCTCTTTTTTGGGGACGAATATCTCCTCAATGGTCCCTTCAAGCAATAATATTCAAACTGCGCCGGCATAATACTCTTCTCAGAAACTGGACGTGGCTTCACAGCAGATCAGGTGAATCAGGGTTCATTGTGTCTGCACAGCCAGCGTGCCGCTTCTTCCGTCAACCGTGCCGGAGATAAGGTCGTTCACGGGAAGGGGAGAGGGGTTGTTAACAAGGTTTGCGGCGAGTTCATCGAGTCTTTTGACCTGTATCCGGCGTTCCCGGACCTGTTCGAGCAAAGACCTGAACAGGGCTATCTTTTTCATGCCTTCGACCTCTGCGTGGATCGTGAGGACGTTCAATTTGTCCGGAGCCATGAGCCCAAGGTAATGCGTGACGATGCGGTCCTCGGGATATTCGGGCCTGCCGAGCAGCTCATCCAGCGTAGGAAGCGTTGTCGGTATCTGAAGTGTTTTGTACACCACGCCGCCTATGCGCGGAATGAAGGGATGCGTGCCGCGGGCATCGCTGGCATACAAGAGGTGCGCATTGTCATAGGCTTCGAGGCTGAAACTGTTTGCCTGCCAGCCGGCAGAGCCTGCGGTCTTTGCCGGTTCGCTGAAGATCCGTTCGAATTCCTTCCGTGCCTTGCCGAACTCCCCGTAGACCTCGGTGCGGTCCATCTTCGCAAGCCCGTCCTGCCAGCGGATATGATCGTAGCAATGAATGCCGACCTCATGCCCCTTGTCGCGGGCCAGACGCATCACACCTTCGTTTCGGCGGCCTACGTGCGGGCCGGGCAGTAGCAGTCCGTTCAGAAGTGTGCGGACGCCGTAGGTGGAAACCACGCTGGTGCGGCTGACTTTGCTCAGGAACCCGGGTCGAAAGATGCGCTTGATCGCGCGGCCGGTATTGTCAGGGCCGAGGGAGAAGAGGAACGTGGTCTTGATGCCGAACTCGTCGAAGAGGTCAAGGAGATTGGGCACGCCGATGCGTGTGCCGCGGTCGGTATCAACGTCGATCTTTATGGCGAGAATGATTGATTCCTCCCTTTCAAGGGGAGGATGGAGGTGGGGATGGGGTTGTGATGTTGGTGTCAGGCTCATATATTTTTTATGCTGGCCTATCCTCACCCCCTCCCTCTCCTTGAAGGAGAGGGAGGGAGGTCACAAATGCCGAATCGTTTTGTGATTAGACTATTCGCTCAGCTCGCTCGACGGTCTGCCGAGGTGATAGTCCAGGGTCTTTCGGAGAGCCGTCTTCAGGTCCGTAGTCGGTTTCCAGCCCAGGTATTGCTCCGCGTTCCTGACGGAGGGCACACGGGTCTGGATGTCCTGGTAGCCTTCGCCATAATAATCACCCGATTTGACCATGACGAGCTTGACCTTTTCGGCGAGATTTGCGTATGTCGGGTAGGTCTTGATGAGCTCGATCAGCGTTTCAGCGAGTTCCCTAATTGATATGTCGTTTTTTGGATTGCCAATGTTAAAGATGCGGCTGTCAGCTGCATTGTCCTTGTTCTCGATGATACGGACCAGGGCGTCGATTCCGTCATCGATGTAGGTGAAACTCCGGCGCTGCACGCCTCCATCCACAAGCTGGATATCCCTGCCGCGCAGAACATTGCCGATGAACTGGGTCAGCACGCGCGAACTGCCCTCCTTGGGTTCCAGGATGTTGTCGAGTTTGGGACCGACCCAGTTAAAGGGCCGGAAGAGCGTATACTTGAGCCCTTCCTTCATGCCGTAGGCATGGATGACCCGGTCCATGAGCTGTTTGGAACAGGCATAGATCCAGCGCTGCTTGTTGATAGGGCCAAGTACGAAATTCGATGTCTCCTCATCGAACACCGTGTCCGCGCTCATTCCGTACACTTCCGATGTGGACGGGAAAAGGACGCGTTTTTTGTAGCGAACACACTTGCGCACGATGTCCAGGTTGGCCTCAAAATCCAGCTCGAACACCCTGAGCGGATCGATCACATAGGTCGCCGGCGTGGCGATGGCAACCAGGGGAAGGACGACGTCGCATTTTTTGACGTGATATTCGATCCATTCCTTATTGATGGTGATGTCGCCCTCGACGAAATGAAACCGATCATGCCCCAGGCACTGGTCGATCTTGTCAGCGCCCATATCCATGCCATACACTTCCCAGTCCCTGTTTTTCAGGATATGTTCGGTCAGGCTGCTGCCGATAAACCCGTTTACACCGAGGATCAGTATCTTGAGACTCATGATGTGCTCCATTCTTTTTTGTCATCCCCGAATGATTCCATCGGGGATCCAGTCAATTCACGATGAGATTATAAGAAATCTGGATTCCCGCGTTCGCGGGAATGACGGTCAGTATGATGTTAAGGAAGATTAATTGATGCTGCCCAATACCTGGCCCACGTTCAATTCGCCCTCTTCTTCATCTTCCCACTCGTAGTTCACGAGTTCAAGACTCCCGTTTCCCGTAGACACTCTGAGCGGGTCCACGGACAGCACCTGTCCCGGCGTTCCGCCGGCAGCAGGCAGGGGCGTTGCCCACCAGATGAACAGCTTTTTCCCGCCGATGTGAGTGAATGCCCCGGGATAGGGGGAGGTCACAGCACGGATGAGATTATAGATTGACTCGGCGCTCTGTGTCCAGTCAATACGTCCATCCTTGGGTTTGCGGCCACCGAAATAGGTGGCCTGTGATTCATCCTGGCTGCGCCGCGGGGCTGTCCCCGATGTCAGCGCCTCGATCTGGCGTTGCAGCACGATGCGCGCGGCGGCGACACATTTGGCGAAGACTTCTTTTGCCGTGTCATCATGGCCGATGGGTACCGCCTCCTGGTCAACGATGTCTCCGGCATCGGCGCTTTTGACCATGTGATGGAGCGTCACCCCGGTTGATCGTTCTCCTTGTATTATGGCCCAGTTGATCGGCGCGCGGCCTCGGTACTTCGGGAGGAGCGAGCCGTGCATGTTGAAAGCGCCGAGGCGCGGAATGCTCAGTATGTCCTCGTGGATCATGTTCCTGTAGTAAAACGAGAGAATGAGGTCTGGCGACCATGAACGTATCCGCTCGACCCAGTCGGGCGAGTTCACCGAGTCGGGTTTATGCACGGGGATATCGTACTTCTTCGCCAGGTTCGCCACGGACCGGAACCAGATATCTTCCTCCGGATCATCTTTGTGGGTGATGACGGCGAGAATGTACTCGTCATTCTGGATCAGGGCATCCAGGCATTCGTAGCCGACGTCATGGTATGCAAAAACAAGAATAGCGGGTTTAGTCATTGAGTTTTTCATGGATTTCGCGGATCACAAACCGTGGTCTGCGCCTCACTTCCTTATAGATTCGGCCGATGTATTCGCCGATGATGCCAAGTCCCATAATGCCGATGCCCACGAGGAAGTAGAGGATCGCAAAGAGGGTGAACAGACCCTCGGCCTCGGGGCCGACGATAATGCGCCGGATAAAGAGGAAAATCACGAACAGAAGACTGAAGACCGAGACGACCATCCCGAAGAGGGTGAATACCTGGAGCGGCACGACGGAAAAGCCGGTCATGAGATCGAAGTTCAGACGGATCAGGTCATAGAGACGGTACTTTGATTCACCCGCCGAGCGCGCCGCGTGCTCGACCTCCACCTCTGCAGGGTTGGCCGCAAAGCTGTACGCGAGTGCGGGGATGAAGGTCGAGGTCTCACCGCTTGCAACGATGTTCTCGATGATGTTCTTGCGGTACGCCCGCAGCATGCATCCCTGGTCGCGCATGCGGATGTTCGTTACCTTTGCACGGACGCTGTTGATTATCTTTGAGGCGAACTTTCTGAAGAAAGTGTCCTGTCGTTCCCTGCGATAGCCGCCTACCGCATCGTGTCCTGCTTCGATCGAGGCAAGCAGCTTGGGGATTTCTTCAGGCGGGTTCTGGAGGTCGGCATCCAGGGTCACGATCACATCGCCGCGCACGCGTTCGAATGCCGCCATGATGGCCATGTGCTGGCCGAAATTTCCGTTAAAGTCGATGACGCGCACCTCGTTGGGACGGCGCTGGTGGAATTCCTTCAGCATCGCGCCGGAACGGTCCCGGCTGCCGTCGTTCGTGAACAAAACCTCAAATGGTTTCCCGATCCCGGTCATCACCGTCATAAGGCGCGAGAAGAGGGCTTCCAGATTCGCCTCCTCGTTATAAACCGGTATCACAATGCTCAGGTAGGGTTTGCTCATGATTGTTTCCCCTTGAACAGGTCCGTCATGGCGGCGATCACCCGGTCCTGGTCGGCATCGGTCATGGCCGGGAAGAGCGGCAGGCTCACGATGCGGTCTGAAATGGTTTCGGCATTCGGAAAATCTCCGCGCTTGAACCCGAACTGATCACGATAGTAGGGATAGAGATGCACCGCACGGTAGTGAAGACCCGTGCCGATATTGCGCTCCTTCATGCCCTGCATGAAGGCGTCGCGGTCCATCTTCGCAACATCGGGATTAATGAGCGGCGTATACAGATGCCATGCATGAAGATGCTGGTACGAAGGCGCCCTGGTAAGCGTCCACTGCGGCCAGTCCGCGAGGACCTTCTGATAGCGCAGGGCGAGCACGGTGCGGCGCTTGATAAAGCTGTCGAGCTGTTTGAGCTGGTGAAGGCCGAGCGCTGCCTGGATATCCATCATGTTGTACTTGTATCCCGGCGTGATAATCTCGTAGTGCTGGCTGCCTTTCTTGCCGAAGCGGTTCCATGCCTCGCGGTCCATGCCGTGGAATCGAAGCAACGCAACGTCCGAAGCGAGCTTCTCGTCCCGCGTCGCAACGCACCCGCCTTCTCCGGTGGTCATATTCTTGTTGGGATGAAAGCTGAAGACCTGGACGTCTCCGAAGCTGCCGATGCGCCTGCCCTTATATTCCGTGCCTATGGCGTGTGCCGCGTCCTCGATCACCCGCAGGTCGTGTTTTTTCGCGATGGCGTTCAGCGGATCGAGATCAACGGGCAGCCCCGCAAAGTGCACGGGCATGATGGCGCGGGTGCGCTTCGTAACGGCCTTCTCGATCTTCGTTACATCCATGTTGTAGGTGCCGGGCTCGACGTCCACGAGTACGGGTGTGCCGCCGGCGAGCACGATGGTGTTCAAGGTCGCCGCAAAGGTCATGGGAGTAGTGATCACCTCGTCACCTGGTTTCAAGTTCAATGCTGTCAGCACAAGGTGCAGGCCTGCCGTGGCCGAGGTGAGGGCAAGCACGTGCGGTGCGCCGAGATACGTTTTCAAATCATCCTCGAATTGCTTGACCCGCGGCCCGGTTGTGATCCATCCGGATTTCAGGCACGTCACTACTTCATCGATGGCAGCCTGGCTTATGGATGGCCGTGAGAAGGGGAGGAATTCTTCGTTTGGATCGTTTGACATGGCTCTCCTTGGACAGTTCCGGGTTGCGAGTTCCGTGTTACGTGTTCCGGATTGCGGGTTCGCTTTTGACTCGAAACTCAAAACCCGGAACAGACTTTATCAGCTCTTCGTCACAAAATATACGCCCACACAAATGATCAGTATTCCCGTGATGCGGGTCATCGAAAGATTTTCCTGGAACAGGTAATACCCTGCCACAGCGTTCACGATATATCCCACCGAGAGCAGGGGATAGGCGAAACTTACCTCGACCCGCGACAGGACCAGGAGCCAGACCGCGACGCTGATGACGTAGCAAAGCAATCCCCCGAGGATGAAGACATTACCCGCCACCTGCATGGTGATGGGCACGATATTTGCCCAGACGAACTCGAAGTGGCCTATCCGGCGCATTCCCTCCTTGAGGAATAACTGCGCAGCGGCATTCAGCAGCACGCCGAGCATGATCAGGGGAAAATAGCTCATGGTTTGACCTCTTTATTGGACAACACGATAGTCCTCTGGTTCCGGGCTATCGGGTACAACGGAAGACCCGGCTCTGATCGTTTCAGGGATTCGTAATCCTCGATCCGGGTCAGTACGTACATTGTCGCCGGTCCCTGCCAGCGTTTCCAGAACGTGGCGCCGTCGGTCATCCACGCTTTGGTATCCTCCACGCTGTTGCCGAAGTTGAGCTCGCCGCCCCAGTCAACCACCGTGATGCGCTGCTCAAGATATACCGGGAGGTCCTGATAGTATTCCTGGTAGCTGGCCACTTCGTCTCCGGGTTTGAGACGGACCTTGAGCTCGATCGCAAGCTGTTTGACGGACTTGGTATCAAAACGGGGCGCGGCCGCGTTCACTTGAGTGAGAAACAGCGCCGAGGTCATTCCCAGGGCGATAAAGGCCCAACTGAGACTGCGATACCTCATTAATCCCCACGTTGCCGCGACGCCGATGGCCAGCGTGAAGGCGATGGTATACCGGTACACGCCGAGGATCTGCGCCTCGACGGGTGTGGGCCAGTAGTACGGCAGGCCAAGGAAGGCCGCGGCAAGGATCAGCGATGCGATCAGGACGGTGGTGTATCCTGCCCTGAGGCCGGGAAAATCGCGGCTGTTCCAGGCCGCCGCAAGATACCGCCCGACCAAAAGCGCCAGGGGCGGGAAAACCGGCAGGATATAAGGCACCAGCTTCGAACTTGATGCCGAGAAAAAGAGAAACACGAGCCCTGCCCAGAGCAGGAGAAAAAGCGCGTCCCGGTGCTCATGGCGTTCCCGCCAGGTCGAAGGGACGCTGTGCTTGATCGCCTGCAGCAGGAAGGCGCTCCAGGGAAACAGCCCCAGTGCCACGATGGGTATGAAATACCAGAAGGGCTGATAACGGCCGTGTACCTTGGTCAGGAAGCGCTGAAAGTGCTCATGGATGAAATAGAACTGATAAAACTCGGGGTTGGCCATACCCACCATGATGTGCCACGGTGCTGAGATGAGCAGGAACAGGGCAAGGCACGATGGAAGATACAGCGTCTTGAGCATTCGCCACTCGCCCAGAAGGAGTATCCAGGCGCCGATCACCATGCCTGGTATGAGAATACCGATCAGGCCTTTGGTAAGGACCGCCAGGGCGGCGAAGGCAGCGAAACCCCATAAGTAGAGCCGGCGTTTTAGACCCGGGACCTCGTGGGTGCCCATAAGAAAAGACAGAAGCGCCAGGGTGAGTAAAATGGAAACCGGCATATCGAGGATGATCGCACGACTCAGCCCGTAATACAGCAGGCTTGTGGCTAGCACTACAGCGCTCAGCAAGCCGGTCCTGCGTCCGAACATGCGCGCACCGGCAACGGCAACGGCAAGGCATCCGAAGAGCGCGAATAAGGCCGGCCAGAGACGGAGGGTAAATTCATTCAGCCCGAAGAGTTTGATCGAAAAGGCCTCGAGCCAGTAGAAAAAAACGGGTTTTTCAAAGTATTTGACGCCGTTCAGGCGGGGGGTAAGGTAGTTTCCCGAGGCCACCATCTCCCGGGGGATCTCGACATACCTGCCTTCATCCGGCACAGACAGAGGACGGTTTTCGAGCATAAAAGTAAAAAGAAGGCAGATCAGGACAGTCAGGGTAATGAGGTCGCGCATCTCAAGGCGGCCTGTTTGTTTGGCGACTGATGTCATGTATGCAGTTCTTTTCTCATGGAAATGGTCTTGAGCGTGTCCGGGGAAGAACATTTCGGGTTCCCTGTTCCGGCACGGGATGCGGGATTTTCTGAAAGCTGATTCTACATTGTGTGGCGGGGTTTGTCAAACATTTTATCTTTTCACTCAAGGGGTTACGGGCACAAATGTAAACACAAAGGACACTGAGAAATGCCAGGGAAAAGCCAAACACGTTGAGTTTGTACTAAATGACAAAAAAATCAAACGGGGCTGGAAGTAAAGGGGCAGAAGGTGAGGGAGACACAGAGGCGCGTTTCTCATACATTCAATTCCTCTCTGTGTTCTCTGTGGCAAATCTTGACATTATGTTCGAGCTATCAGCTCTTACTCTTCTTTTGTGTCTCACATGCCATATGACGGATGACCTTTCCCTTGACCATGTACACGACCATCTCGGCAATATTGGTGGCATGGTCCCCGATGCGCTCCAGGTATTTGGTGATATATGTCAGACGCACGGCGCGGGAAATGTTTTTCGGGTCCTTGAGCATATACAGGAGCAGTTCGTTGAATATCTGCACATTCAGGTTGTCCACGAAGTCGTCATCCTGGCATACGCGCATGGCGAGGTCGGGGTCTTGCTCCACAAAGGAGTCGAGGCTGTCCTTGAGCATCTTCTGTGCCGCTTCGGCCATGCGCGGAATGTCGATATAGGGTTTGAGCGGTGGCTCGTCGAGCAATTCCATGGCTCGCTCACAGATGTCCACGGCAAGGTCGCCCATGCGCTCCAGGTCGGTGATGATCTTGATTGCCGTGGTCACGAGGCGCAGGTTGCTGCCGGTTGGCTGCCAGATAGCGAGGAAACGGATGCACTCTTCCTCGATCTCGACGTCGAAGTTATTGACGATGGCGTCACCGTCGATCACCTGGATCGCCAGTGCCCGATCACGTTCAACGAGGGCCTTGATGGATTTCCGTATTGCGTCCTCGACGAACCCTCCCATCGCGAGTATCCGTTCCTTGAGCTTTTCAAGTTCCTGTTCTTTCTGGCTGGCCATGGGGTCTCCTTATGGTAATTGTGGATTTCGGAACGCGGATTGCGGATTGAAAGGCGAAAGTCCTGCGGTTTTACTCCGCAATCCGAAATCCGCAATCCTAAATAGTACTACCCAAACCTTCCCGTGATGTAATCGTCAGTCTGTTTCTTGTCGGGGTTCGTGAAGATCTTCTCGGTGGCGCCGAATTCAATAAGTTCGCCCAGATAGAGGAATCCCGTCATGTCCGACACACGGGCGGCCTGCTGCATGTTATGGGTAACGATGATGATCGTAATATTTCTCTTCAAGGTCGCGACCAGCTCCTCTATCTTTGCCGTCGAGATGGGGTCCAGGGCCGAGGTGGGCTCGTCGAAGAGGAGCACCTCGGGTTCAACGGCGAGGGCGCGCGCGATCACCAGTCGCTGCTGTTGCCCGCCGGAGAGATCATAGGCGCTGGAGTTCAACTTGTCCCGCACCTCTTCCCACAGCGCGGCATGCCGCAGGGCCCGTTCGATCCGTTCGACAAGCTCGTTCTTCTTTTTGACGCCCTTGAGCCGGAGGCCGTAGGCGATGTTCTCGGCAATGGTCATGGGAAAGGGAGTGGGCTTCTGGAACACCATGCCGATCCTGCTCCTGAGATTGATCAGATCGATGTCATTGCCGAGTATATTCCTCTCCTGAAAGATTATTTCACCCTCATATCGGTGTTTCGGGTAGAGGTCGTGCATGCGGTTGAAGCACCGGAGCAGCGTTGTCTTGCCGCATCCCGACGGGCCGATCAGCGCGGTGACCTTGTTCTTCTGGATAGGCAATGATATCCCGTTCAGGGCATGCACAACCCCGTTGTAATAAAAATTCAGGTCCTTGACCTCGATCTCGATAGGTACCGTCAACGTTTATACCTCCAGCGGATGATTAATCTGCCTGTGATCGTGAGGGCAAGAATAAACAAGGTGATCATTAATGCCGCGCCCCATGCCTGGGAATGCCAGCTTTTATAGGGCCCCATGGCATACTGGAATATAGTCACCGTCAGCGACGCCATGGGACCGTTCATGTTCGTTGAATGGAAGTTGTTGTTAAAGGAGGTGAACAGCAGGGGGGCTGTTTCTCCCGCGATGCGGGCGATCGACAGAAGGATCCCCGTGAAGATCCCCGTAGCCGCTGCGCGATAAACGACCTGGATGATCACCTTGTAGTAGGGGGCCCCGAGGGCAAAGGCCGCTTCACGGATGGTCCAGGGGACAAGAGACAACATATCCTCGGTCGTACGGAGGACCACGGGGATCATAATGATCGAAAGCGCGAATGCGCCGGCCCATCCGCTGAAGTGATGGAGCGGCCGGACAAGGATCGCATACACAAAGGCGCCAACAACGATGGAGGGAACACTCACCATGATGTCCGAAAGAATGCTGATGATCCGCGCGATCTTTCTGCCCCGCGCATACTCGGCAAGGAAGGTCCCTCCCAGGACCCCGACAGGCACCCCGATCAGGATTGAGAACGCTGTGATCATCAATTGTCCGACAAAGGCGTTCCTGAGCCCGCCCCCTTCGACGCCCGCGGGCGCGGGGTCATTGAAGAAAAGACCGATCGTAAGGGCGCCGATGCCGTGGGTAATGACATCGGTCAAAATATAGACGAGCCAGAAGAGACCGATGGCGGCCGCGAGCCCGCTGAGCGAAAGGGCGATCACTCCTTCTATTTTACGTTTCTGTTCTATGGTCATATTATTAAACCAAATTCCAAATCACAAATAACGAATCTCAAATAAATTACAATTTCTAATGTTCAAATTTAAAACGTTTTGTGCTTGTATTTTGGAGCTTATTTGTTATTTGGTGCTTGAGCATTGGTACGTATCCGTTTGCTTCATCGTGAATACTTCCTCTCCGCCTTAAGCAGGAAGAACTTTGCGATTGCCAGGACGATAAAGCTCATCACAAATAGAACGAGCGCGAGGTAGTAGAGCGACGAGAGGTAGAGGTCGCTGTCGGCTTCCGTAAATTCATTTGCGAGGCTCACGGTGATGGTCGATGCCGCGTCAAAGAGCGATGTGGCGATCTTGTGATTGTTCCCGAGCACAAATGCAACGGCCATGGTCTCGCCCAGGGCCCGGCCGAGGGACAAGGCCACCCCTCCGAACACGCCGAGCTTGGAGTAGGGGAGGACGACGTTCTTCACGACCTCCCATTTTGTCGCTCCGACGGCATACGCGGATTCCTTGACCACCGAAGGTGTTAGATTGAATGCATCGCGGGAGATGCTGGCCGTGAAGGGAATGATCATGATAGCAAGGATAACGCTCGCTGTCAGGAGATCAATTCCCATGGGTGTACCTCGAAACAGCATGCCGATAAGGGGCAGGTTGCCTGCAGTGCTTTGGAGTGCCGGTTCGACGTATTTCGACATGATGGGAGCGAGGGTAAACAGCCCCCACATGCCGTAGATGATGCTCGGAATTGCGGCCAGAAGCTCGATGGCGACGCCAATGGGGGCCTTGAGAAAATTCGGTGCGATCTCGGTAACGAAAATTGCAATGCCGATGGCAGTGGGTATGGCGAAGAGCAGCGCGAGGGCGGTTGTGACAAAGGTCCCGTAAATGGTGGTTGCGGCCCCGAAGATCCCCTTTACCGGGTTCCATGCGGTCGAAGACAGAAATTCGATCACGCCGAACTTTCCTATCGCAAGCGAAGACTCCTTGACGAGGACGACCAGAATCCCAATAATGAAAATGATGACGGTTGCGGACGCAATTGCGGTAAGGGAAGAAAAAAACAGATCGAAAACATTCTTCTTTGGGGAAATGGCCAAGGAACGGACCTCTGATTAAGTTTGTTGGAAAAAAGGAAACGGGTCAAGTATAGATAGTATATATACCTGACCCGTACATTTCAACTTCTTTCTTTAATTGGTCGTCATTCCCGAACGCGGTAATCGGGAATCAAGAGACTTTTTAAACAGGATACAAAAACGCAGATACTTGGTTCCCGATAGGACCATTCGGGTACGACGTCCCAGACGAGTATCTGTTCTATTGGAGGCCGTTCGACTTCCAATAGCCTTCAACCTTGGCTTTCAATGCTTTCGGGAGGGGAACATAGACCAGTTCCTTTGCCTTGCTGTCCCCGTTCTTGAACGCCCAGTCATAGAATTTGACCACCTTCATGTTCGAGTCCTTTTTTTCCTTGGCAAGAAGGATGAACGTGGCGCCTGCGATAGGCCAGGCTTTTTTGCCTGGCGCGTCGTTCAGCCAGAGGTAGAAATGCTTCGCGGGATCGAAACTGGCCGTTGCGGCTGCATCCTCGAAGCTCTCAAAGCTCGGTTCCACGAAGGTGCCCGCATGGTTCTTAAGGACCGTATGGGTGAGGCTGTTCTGCTTGGCATAGGCGAATTCAACATACCCGATAGAGTTCTTCTGCTGCTGCACGTAGTTGGCCACACCCTCGTTCCCCTTGCCGCCGATGCCCACGGGCCAGCTTACCGAAGTCCCGGCGCCCACTTTGTCCTTCCAGGCGGGACACACGTCGCTCAGATAATCTGTGAAGATCGCGGTCGTGCCGGAACCATCTGAGCGATGGACAACAGTGATCTCACTGGCCGGGAGGTTAAGCTTAGGATTCAGCTCTTTGATCTTCGGATCGTTCCAGTTTTTGATCTCGCCCGTGTAAATTTTACAAACTGCTTCCGAATCGAGTCTCAATTCTCCGGCCTTGATCCCGGGGATATTGATAACCGGAACAACGCCGCCGATGACTGCCGGGAATTGGAGCAAGTTGTCCTTGGCCAGCTCTTCCGGTTTGAGCGGCTTGTCCGATGCGCCGAAGTCCACCGTTCGCTCCGTGATCTGCTTGATCCCGCCGCCCGAACCGATGGACTGGTAGTTCAGCTTCATGCCCGTTATCTTGTTGTACTCATTTGCCCATGCGGAATACACGGGATAGGGGAACGTGGCCCCTGCGCCATTTAACATTTCTTCCGCGTGCAATGTGGCACCATTGAGCGCTAAAGCCGCTGCCACTGCCACTGCTACTGCTAATACTTTTTTCATAGATTTCCTCCTTAGATTTAAGATGACATTATTTATCATAGAATTGTTACAATTATGTTACAAGCATATTACATTTTGGTAAAAATTGCAGCCGCAAGTGTCTTTTCCACGAAGTTTAGTGCCGGCAGACTACACTTTCCATCTGGATGACCCATAGGCGCAAGATATCCATTTATTGGACTCGGCATCATAGCTTCGGCACTCTTATGCCAGTTTCAATTCCTGAAGATGTGTTATGATATTTATACCCCTTTAGTGGATATGCCGGACCGCGCGGGTGGAATGGAGAAGATAATGAAAATTGCGATATTCGGTGACATACATGGAAATCTGAAAGCCCTTGAGGCAGCCTATCGGGTGGCTGTTGCTGCAAAGGTAGAAAAGAGCTACCATCTCGGAGACCTCGGAGGATATGCGCCGTTCGTCAATGAGGTGGTCGATTTTCTCATTGAGCACGGTATTGAAGGCGTCCAAGGCAATTATGATGAGACGGTTGCCAATGATCGGGAACACTGCGGCTGCAAATACGAGGATCCGCTTCAAGAAGAGATGGCGAATCAATCATTTGCCTGGACGAAACAGCATGCTTCTCAGAGAACAAAGGAATACCTGGGGAACCTACCTTTCAGCATTTCGTTCTCCGCTTACGGAAAAAAGGTGATGCTGTTCCACGCGACACCTTCGAAAAACAACCTGTACTGGTTCGAGGAGAGGCCGGAGAAGTTCTTCCGGGAGATGGCCTCCAGGGTAGACGCGGACGTCCTGATTTACGGCCACACCCACAAGCCATACCGGAAGGACATCGACAACAAGGTGTTCATCAATGCCGGAAGCGTGGGAAGGTCGAAAGACGGAGATCCGAGGACATGCGTAACAATCGTTGAAATAACACCTGCTGATGTCAAAAGCGAATTTTTCAGGGTTCCGTATGATGTTGAAGGGACCGCTTCTGCAATCACCGCGAACGGATTGCCGCTCTATTTTGCGGAAAGGCTGATACGGGGGACATAGTAAACAGAAAGATAACACAACCGGTCAAAGTCTGAATTACTCCATTTTCCCCCGTGCTACTGCATGCGGTATTTTTCCCGCATGACGCCGTCCCGCCTGGAGTGCAGGAATGTCAGCCACTCCAGCACCTCATCGATATTCTCCGTGGCTACGTCGAGAATGCCGGCCACCTGAGGGCAGGCATTCCGCTCAATGCCGATCTGGATCACCTCGCGCACTGCCCGCATCTTGTCCGTCAACATGTCCGATAGACATTCGAATCGGTTCCCGCCGGGGGTGAAGCATCGATGGGCGCCTTTTTCGCAGATGGTTTCACACCGCTTTTCCAGGTCGTTCATAAGTCCTCCGTGTTTTCCCGCCGTATTTTACACGCATTATATCCGGTCAGTCCGTACCCGATGCCATTGAGCTCTCGATTGACGTTTCTACTACATGCTGAAAAGAGGAGAGGTCAATCAGCGGCATAGCGTCTGCCGTTGACAACGACTCCAAGAGGAACGGCCGTTACGTCCTTTCCCGTCAGGAAGAGGATAGGCAGAGAGACCTGTGCGATGGTCCCTTGGCCTGCTTTGCTCGCGATCGCGAGAGAGCCGCCGAGAAGGCCGGTGAGTTTTTGCGTCGTGGTCAGGCCGCCGCCTGCATCGCCGCGGCCCGTGTCCGTGACCATCAGCCGGAACCAGCAGCGCTCGCGTCTTGCAATGACGGCTATAGTCCCGCGGCTTGTGGAGTGGGTCGCGTTTTGCAACAGGCAGGCTGCGATCCTGAAAAATTTATGTTCATCGAATACGCTGACGGCGAGAGCGTCATCGTGGACGAATTCGATGCGAACAGATGTGTTCGACACGAGTTCGCGGCCCCGGTCGACGAGGGGATGGAGGATCTCTACGACATCGATAGGATCATGAGTCTGACGATGGGTCCCGCACGGTCTTAACATTCTCATCACGATACATTGTTCTTCAGTGAGAGTTGTTGCAATGTTCTGACGTGGTTTAGCGATGTCCGGAGCGCTCAAGATTTCCATGCCTCTCCCCCTGTATTTATCAAAGATTGTCGCCGATGAACCCTGAACGCAGCCTGCCCTCGAATGCTATTATCGGGGGTACCCCATGCTTTTCCCGCGCTAAGCGACGCGGGCCCTTATGCTTTCCGTGATCCGGTATCCCCACGACAAGGCCCCGCTGGCCGAACAAGGCGAAAGCCGGGAATCTTTTCCAATGATATACCGGTTACCGCGCCAGACTATTGTTGAGCTGACGAGCGGCACGAACCACACAATGCCGATGATAAAATCCTTGAGGGGAGATAAAAAGTAGGTAAACGGCGAAGGCGCCGGCATGCTTTGTCCCCCGGACATCAAGGTGATCCTTCTTCCCATCACGGAATCTCCCAGCACCTTGATCAATCCGATAATGGCCGCAAAGGAGAGCGTCTGTCGCGATGGTCCCTTGAACAATACCGGAAGAGCGGCGACAAAGACCGGATTGGCAAGAATTTCAGAAAGATATTTGATCCCGCCTATCTGCCATCTGAGCTTTCCCCATCGCGTATGGCGGTTCAGAAAACGCTTGATGCTCCAGTATTCATTGACATTGCTGATAAGATGGTTCGACAGCACGACTTTTTTGCCGGCACGCCGCATCTCCCGGCCGATGATAAAATCCTCTGCCAGGATGTCTTTAAAGGCCTCAAGCCCGCCAAGCGCTTCAAGGTCGCTTTTTTTCATGAGCATGGATTTTCCGATGACGCAGGGCATCTTCAGGAACCGGTCGAGGAAACTGACGCTGCTGATGATGAACGAATTTAAGTGAAGGTTTTCGAGAACAGCTCCGAGGCTCCGTCCGCCGACTCCGTGTATGATGTTGCTGACGAGCCCGACCGAGGGGTCCTTGGTATACCGCATGATTTCCCTCAGGTAGTTCCTGTCCACCATGACATTACTGTCGCTTATGAGCACGTAAGGATGACGGGCTTTTCGATAGGCGGGGATGAGATTGTTTACTTTCGGGTTGAGTCCGGCATTGCACTTTTCCACGAACAGGGAAATATCCCTGTCGGGGTATTTGTCATGTACTTTTTTTGCCACTTTGTAGGCCGGATCGTTGACGTCCTGGAGGCAAAAGATTATTTCGTGTTCAGGATAATCCTGGCAACAGAAACTGGAGAGGTTGTCGAAAAGGTTGTCGTCAAGTCCCTTGAGGGGCTTCAGGATCGAGACCGGCGGGGAATACTTCAGTTCCTCTGTTGCTGTCAAAACATCCCGCTCCGGCTTCTTTCTCAAGAGCGAACAGGTTGCTCCAACTTGAAGAAGGTAAAGTATGATCCCAATAAATGAGATCGCCGCACATATGGCAAATATGGTCACGTAGTTCGTCCGATATAATGATCAGTGTTTGTCGAGTTGTTTTTCATCGTTCAATTCCTGAAAAGCGTGATCGCGACGCCTTTATTATGCCGAATACAGTTCTTCACGGATTCAACGTTTTTTTCGCAATTCAGCAGGGTTTTCCACGAGTAGAGGTGGCGCGCCTTGTGGAAATCGCTATTGGCGATGTAAGGATATTTTTTCAGACTGATCACATTGAATACGTCGTCCCGGTTTGCTATCTCCCAGGCGTCTATGTACTGTGCGTACCGGTCGCGGTTATTCCAGAGATAGAGCGTATCCTTATTCACCATGTCGGGCGTATGGTGCGGGTGACAGGCAACGGTCAGGGTATCCTGACGCTTTGCTTCGAGAAAGATCTCATCGTAGCTCATGCAGGCGGGGACAAATTCTTTGATATCGAGAAGAAGAAGATGTGCCGACTCGTCCTTTGATAGATAATTCTTGCTGATCTCTACTCCGGGTATTACGAGCATTCCGTATTTTCCCCAGGCCCGCGCTGCCTCCTGCCTGAGCGTGCCGAGATATTCGTCAAAATTGTCTCCACGGATCGACAGGTTGAATTGACGCGCGAATTTGCCCATCACATTGTCGCCGTTCACCACATGGTCGGTAATTGCGATTACATCGAAGCCCGCCTGACCAAATAGATCGATCGTTTTTCTCATCTCCAAAGATCCGTCCGAAAAGGTGGTGTGAATATGGAAGTCACAGAGAATCATTGCTGATATCGTACGGCTTGTCCGTTACAGGAGTATTACGGCAATATTAAGTTTCTGTTACAGCACGCGGAGCAATTCGGAGCGGCTTTGAATGAGGTAGGCATAGTAGGTCGCTGCATGGGTCGGGCTGCGCTCGAAGGTATCGAAATCCACCCGGTAGAGGCCAAAGCGGGCATCAAAGCCCTGGAGCCATTCATAGTTATCGATCAGGGTCCAGTAATAATATCCCTTTATGTCGAGACCCTCTTTCAGGCACCGTTCGACGACATCCACATGACGCTTCATATACTTCACCTTTTCCTCGGGATCATGGGTGGCGATCCCGTTCTCGGTGATGATGAGCGGCACATTCAGTCGGGATGCATAACGCAGGACCTTTGCAAGCCCGCGCGGATGGATCTCCCATCCGAGATTGGTCAGGCCGTGCCCGTCGATATCCACGTGCCGGAGTTCCACCCCCATCTTTTTGAAGGGATTGAAGCGAAGGTGGATGCGGGTATAGTAATTCACGCCGAAGAAATCGATTTTATCCTTGATAGGGACCTCGATCTCGATCGTCCTCGAAAAGGGGAACTTGACGATAAAGATGCCGGTCTTGAATGCGTTGATGACAGAATGATTGTAAAAATAGTTGGCGGTCTTTTTCAGGAGACGGTCGAGGGGGTTCCATTTTTTCCAGGGAGCGAAGACGGACATATTGTGCGCAATGCTGACCTGAGCATCGGGAACGTATCGGTGGATGATGTCGTATGCCTTGCCGTGACACGTGAAGATGTTTTTCAGGGCAGCAAGCGAACGGGGGGGGTCTTGCAGGCCGGGCGGAGTGCATCCTTCCAAGTAGCCACCGAGCAGGATGACATAGGGTTCATTGAACGTTATCCAGTAACGAACGCCCTTCAGCGTGGAGACCATCATTTCCGTGTAGCGGAGAAACTGCTCGATCGACGCTGTCCGATGCCAGGGCCGGCGCTCCATGAACCAGCGCGGATGAGTGAAATGGTGAAGGGTGACCATCGGCTCGATGTTGTCTCTGCGCAGTATGTCGATGATCTCCTGGTAGTGCGCGATCGCCTCTTCATCCCAGGTATCCATGCGCGGCTGTATCCTGCTCCATTCAAGGGAAAAACGATAGGCGTTCACACCCAGTTCCTTCAGGAGCTTGAGGTCCTCCCGGAACAGCCTGTAGTGGTCCGTGATGCACGGGTTTTTTTTACCCAGGAGTGGGTCCCAGGTCGTCCAGTCCGCATGGGGAGAGCCTTCGAGTTGAAAGGCCGAGGTCGCCACGCCCCACTGAAAATCGGACGGAAAGATCTTTTTTTTCTCCTGCTCATTCGCACGGCGCATGGGTTCTCCTTTCCCTATTTCCAATGGACCACCATGAAAAGAAGCCCCGCCATCAATGCCGCGAACAGAAGAATATCCTCGAACTTATTCAGGTCATTCTTTTTCATACTGTTATCCATGGTGCGTCTCTCCCTTTTCGAGGTACTTTTCGGGTGAATAAATGACTGCCAGCGTCCTCAGGCCGCCGATGACAAGGATCAGGACCGCCAGCGCCATGACCATTCCTGACTCAAAGCTATGTTCGTAGAGTCCGATCATGATCTCGCGGAGCACGAAGACCAGTGCGGCATCGATGATGAACGTGATCTTGAGACGGTGAACGCTAAAGTATTCCATTATGCTCCGAAGCAGTTCAATGACGATGAACATTGAAAGTATGTTGGTCACCATCATGTCGAACGCCGCAGAAATGGTCCGGCTTCCGAATACCTCGCGCAGGTCAAGAATGACCCGCGCAATCCCCATCATCAGGGCAATGATCACGATCGGGATCATGAATTTGATCATCGTGTCTACGATCTTGGTAAAGTATTTCATTGATGTTCCCATCATCTCTTGCCACAGATCACCTCTGCGTCAGTCGCCCTTTAACGCATCGGCTGACCAGTACAGGCAGAAACGCGCTCACTTTGATGTCCTTCCGCAAGTCCGTCAAGATCTCCTGGTATGATTGACGTACTACTTCAGCAGGGACCCCGAGTTCGTCCACGAGTTTATCTATAGCGCGAATATGCTGATAATATTCTTTTTCATTCATGCCCGGAGTGGTATTCCTTCCATAGGGTTCAGCCATAGGTTCCTCCTCATTTTTCCATGACATTGGTGATCGAAACGCTGAATTTTATGCGGTCTTTATGAAGTATGCAAAGCTATCCTTGAAAGACCGGTTAACATCTTCGGGCGGGAATCCAAGCTCCTGTACAAGCTGGTATACAGCGTAAGCAAGCAGAGCTGCTTCTTGTTCATCCAGGCGCAGACCAGTGCTCAGTACACGTTGTTCGTCCATGTGCTCCTCCCTATTCCTCATGAAGTATGTGTTGCCATGTTATGTGCTAGATCACCTGCCGACGTTCTTACTATCTCCCTCGAAGTATCTTAGCCAGGAACATCGGGCAGTTGTCATAATTCTCCGTCCAGCAATAGGTAGTCTTTTGATAAGTGCTCAATACTACAGTCATGATCGAGGCGGAACAAAAAATTCCAGTTTCTGCATTATGCGGACAGTTTGATCCATGAACACCTGCGAATTTTGAACCATATACTGCAGTCACTTGCGATATTTGCATATGTACCTCCTATATTTATCGGAAGAATATCCAATATATGTTAAAGGAATGTTACAGAGATAATAATTTTCTGTTACAATATTAAAGACTGGAGGCCGCACTGGAGCATTATGGGGAGGTCATCACGGATCTGTGTAAGAAGAAATTCTCATAATTGCGTCCTTACATAATCAATTCCGTTTAGGAGGTGTGCGATGTCTTTTACCATGGTGTTTAACAGTGCTTTGTTTGTCATGCTCATCTTCGCTTCAATGGTACGTGCTGAAGACCGGGTAGTGATCGCGGATTTTTCTTCCTCTGTCGGAGCAAAAGGGGCCCCTGCGGGTTGGGAACTCAAGGAAAAATCAGGCAAGGCGGACTTTGCCGTGGTCAAGGACGGTGATATTGCCGCGGGCAGGTTCCGGAGCGCCAACTCGTCTTTCTCGCTCCAGAAAGAGGTGAAGGTGGACCTTAAGCAATTTCCGCTGCTCACGTGGAAATGGAAAGTGACCAAACTGCCGACAGGCGCCGATTTCAGGAAGTCGAAGACGGATGACCAGGCGGCCCAGCTCTTCGTGGCGTTTTCCAAGACCAAGGCGATCGTTTACATCTGGGACACAACAGCGCCGGCGGGGCTCATGGAGGACACGTCTCCGGTCCCTTTTATGACGGTCAAGGTCGTGGTTGTGCGATCCGGCCCGGCTGAATTGGGGAAATGGATCACTGAGACCAGGAATGTGTATGCTGATTACAAGAAGCTCTATGGTTCCGAGCCGTTGGCAGTGAACGGGTTCAGGCTCCAGTCAAATTCACAGCATACCGGGACCTCGGGTGAAGCTTATTTTGCAGACGTGATGTTCAAGAAGCAGTAGTGGTGAGTGTCGAGGGTCAAGCTTGGCTGGTTCACGAATGCATCGGGCGGGATCTGAGCGATACTAATCGCTGAAAGGAAATGCCTATGAACGCAGTTATTGAAGCAATCAACAAAAGACGCTCTGTCCGGGCCTATGACACGAAAGCCATCCCCAGGGACGCGCTGAATACGATACTCGAGGCGGGGAACGAGGCGCCTTCAGCAATGAACAGCCAGCCCTGGAGGTTCGCTGTGGTGGAAGACAAAGCAGCGAAAAAGAAGCTCCTTGGGGCTGCGTTGCCGCAGGTAAAAAAGATAACCGAGTTGGTGAAGGATGTTGATCCGGAACGATATGAAGCGATCAAAAAACGTTATGCAGAGCTGCCCGACCCTGTTTATTATTCAGCGCCGACGATCGTGTTTGTCATCGGCAACGGACGCTATGCCGCTCATTCATGCCCGCTGGCCTGCGAGAACATGATGCTTGCTGCGCAATCGCTGGGACTGGGAAGCTGCTGGGTCGGATTCGGCGCAATGGTGACCGAAGACCCCGAAGTGAGAAGGCTTCTGGAATTAAAAGAGGACGACGCGATCTTCGGCCCCATCCTTCTCGGTTATCCGAAGGGAGAGCCCGCACGACCGCCGAAGAAAGAACCGAAGGTGAAGTGGATCTGATATCAACGCAAGATTGACGTAATAGTAGAAAGTAATTATCAACCGCGGAGACGCCGAGACGCGGAGAATAGAACCTTAATAATTAATTGGTCTCCTCTGCGCCCTCCGTGCCT
>Ga0210377_10000206_pt1 | contig 56554 bp, 60 predicted proteins | sample PLM4_65_b1redo_FD_155480 | JGI IMG/M metagenome (GOLD analysis project Ga0210377, IMG submission 155480) | Groundwater sediment microbial communities from an aquifer in East River, Colorado, USA - PLM4_65_b1 redo | ecosystem: Environmental > Terrestrial > Soil > Riparian zone | place: USA: East...
TGCCGGCCGACACTGCCCACACCACCCTCGATTTCGGCGGCCGGGCCGGATTCGTCACGCGGCACCTGGCCCTGCACGGCGGCATCGAGCGCCGCGACGCGTTCGAGCCGCCGCCCATGCCGTCGCTGCCGCCCTTCGCCCAGTTGCCCGCGACCGGCAGCGCGACCTACGCGGTCGCCGACCTCATGCTCAAGGCCGGCGGGTGGAGTCTGTCGGGATGGATCTCCCACCCCGTCCGGGGCGACACCGCCGCCTTCGCGCCGCCCACGCACTCGCGGCTGGCCCTCACCCTCAGGTCCAAGTTCTGGCGCACGTTCCGGAGCGGCGCGTTCGACATCAAGGCACAGATCGCGCTGGAGTCCTGGGGGGTTGGGGTCGCGGGGCTGGATGAGGGACTCCCGCGGGCCCTCCCCGGCGCCACCATCGCCGAGGCGTTCCTGGAAATCCAGCTGGTGCAGTTCCGCGCCTTCTACAGCTTCCGCAACGCGCTCCGGACCGAGGACTGGTACGTGCCGGGATTCTCGCTGTTCCGGGCGCTGCAGACCTTCGGAGTGAAGTGGGATTTCCAGAACTAGACGGCTAGTGAGACGGCTAGACGGACAGACGGTTAGCGGATGGCGAGTTCCAGGTGAAAGCGGGATTCGTTCACCCTGGTCGACGCCGGAAGGACACCGCTTTCACCTGGAGCCGGGTTCCCGCTAGCCGTCTATCCCTCTTGCCGTCTAGCTTATGGTGTGCCCAACTCCATGACCGGTTTCGGCGTGGCCGACGGCCCCGCGGCGGGTGGTCGCCTCCAGCTCGAAATCAAGACCGTCAACCACCGGCACTTCAACGTTCAGCTCCGGCTTCCGGCCGCCCTCCAGGCGCTGGAAGAGGCGCTGCGCGAGCGGTTGCGGACCCGGATCGAGCGGGGACACGTGGCGGTGAGCGCCCGGTGGCTGGAGGAGCCGCGGCGGATCGGCGAGCCCGCGGTGGACCTGGTGCGGGCGCGCGCGGTGCTGGCCGCCCTCGAGCGGCTGCGGGCCGAGCTCCGGCTCCCGGGGGACATCGACCTGGGCTTCGTGGCCCGCCAGCCGGAGGTCCTCCGGTTCGACGGCGCGGGGCCGGATCCGATCGTGGACGCCGCCGAGGTGCTCGGCATCGCCGACCGCGCGCTGGCGGACGTGGTTGCCACGCGCGGGCGCGAGGGCGCCGTGGTGGCCCGCGAGCTGGCGCACCGGCTCGATCTGCTGGACCGGTCCCTGGCCCAGGTGCGGGCCCGGGCGCCCGAGCGGGTGGTGGCCGAGCGGGACCGGCTGCGCGCGGCGGTGAAGGAGCTGATGGACGGCGCCGAGCCCGACCCCCAGCGCGTAGCCCAGGAGATCGCGTTTCTCGCCGAACGCCTGGACGTGACCGAAGAGATGGTGCGGCTCGCCGCCCATCTCGAGGCGGCCCGCGACGCACTCGCCGGCGCGGCGCCCGCCGGGCGACGACTCGGGTTTCTGGCGCAGGAGATGCTGCGCGAGATCAACACCATGGGCTCGAAGGCCAACGATGCGGCTATCGCCCAGGCGGTCATCGTCATGAAGGAGGAGCTGGAGCGGTTTCGCGAGCAGCTCGAGAACCTGGAATGAAGCCGTTTCTGCTGGTGCTCTCCGCCCCGTCCGGGGGCGGGAAGACCACGGTCGCGAAGGCGCTCCTGGCCGCGCGGGAGGACGTGGGGTACAGCGTGTCCGCCACCACCCGGCCGCCGCGGGCCGGCGAGCGCGACGGCGTGGACTACCACTTCCTGAGCCGCGAGGAATTCGACCGCCGGGTCGCCGCCGACGCCTTCATCGAGTGGACCGCGTACGGCGGCCACCGCTACGGGACGCTGCGCGCCGAGGTGGAGCGGGTCCAGGCCACCGGCCGCCACTTGGTGCTCGACATCGACGTGGTGGGCGCCCGGATTGTGCGCGAGCGCTGCCAAAACGTCGTAAGGGTCTTTATTATTCCCCCTTCGGCCGAGGCCCTGGTCGACCGGTTGGGCGGGCGCAAGACGGAGGACCGGGCCGACCTGGTCAAGCGGCTCCGGCACGCGGTCGACGAGCTGGCCGAAGCGCCCGAGTACGACTACGTGATTGTCAATTCGGACAAGACGCAAACCGTGGCCGAGGTCGCGGCCATCATCGACTCGGAAACCCGCCGGCCGGGCCGTTACCCGGACCTGGACGCCACCCTCAAGGCGCTGGCCCGCGAGATCGCTCGCCGGGCGGACGCCCTGGAACGGTAGGAGCAAGGGATGCAGATCTTCACCCCGCAGGAAGTTGCCCGGCGCGCCGGCAACAAGTACCTGGGCTTGCTGGTCGCCGCCAAGTTCGCCCGGTTCGTCAACGAGTTTCCGCGCGACCGCTCGGTCGAGCTGGAGAAGAAGCTCACCACCCGCGCGCTCGAAGAGCTGGCGCTGGGGGGCCTCAAGTACCGTCTGGTGCGCCGCCGGCGGCAGGAAACGTGACCCTGGCCGGCCGGCACGTCCTCCTCGGCGTGTCGGGCGGGATCGCGAGCTACAAGGCCTGCACGCTCGCCCGCCGGCTCGCTGAAGCGGCTGTGACGGTCGACGTCGTGCTCACCCACTCCGCGGCCGAGTTCGTTCGGCCCGTGACGTTCGAAGCACTCACCGGGCGCCCGGTTCTGACTTCCCTCTGGGAGCGGGACCGGGCGCTCGCGCACGTCACCCTGGCCCGCGAGCCCGATCTCGTGGTGCTGGCGCCCGCCACCGCGCACCTGCTGGCCCGCGCGGCGCTGGGGCTGGCCGACGACCTGCTGACGGCACTGCTGCTGGCGCGCGAGGGGCCCGTGCTGGCGGCGCCGGCCATGAACGACGCGATGTACGCCCATCCGGCCACCCAGGCCAACCTCGCCACGCTCCGCGCCCGGGGCTGGACCATCGTCGGCCCGGCGGTCGGACCCCTGGCCGAGGGGCCCAGTGACCGGCCCGGCCGCATGACTGAGCCCGAGGAGCTGCTGGTCGAGATCGAGCGCGCCCTCCGCGCGCCCGGGAGCGCGCTCCGCGGGCGCCGCGTGCTGGTCACGGCGGGTCCCACCCGGGAGGCGCTGGACCCCATTCGCGTGATCACCAATCGCTCGAGCGGCCGCATGGGGTTCGCCCTGGCCCGGGCGGCCTACGCCCGCGGAGCGGAGGTCACCCTGATCGCCGGACCCACCTCGCTGCCGCCGCCTCTGGGTGTGACCGTCGAACGGGCGGAATCCACCGCCGACCTGGCCGCCGCGGTCGGGCGGCTTCTGCCCGCGGCGGACGTGCTGGTAATGGCGGCCGCGCCCGCGGACTATCGCCCCGCAGCCCCCAGCGCCACCAAGGAGAGCAGGGAGCAGGGCGCCGTCCCCCTCGTGCTCGAGCCCACGCCCGACGTCCTCGCGACCACGCGCTCCGCCCGCCGGCGCGGCGCGATCATGGTGGGCTTCGCCTACGAGACCGCCGACGGCGAAGCCAAGGCCCGCGCCAAGCTCGAGCGCAAAGTGCTGGACCTGATCGTGCTCAACCTGCACGAGCCCGGGGCCGGGGCCGAGGTCCCGACCAACCGGATCACGCTGGTCACCCGGGACCGCGCCGACGCGGGCCCGCTCGAAAGCAAGGAGCAGGCCGCCGAGCGCGTGCTGGACGCCGTCGAGCGCCTGCTGTGACCGACCCGCGCGACCTGTTCCGCCGCTATCTCGGGCAGCAGATCGAGCTGGGGCAGCCGGGCTACATTCTCCCGCTCCCCCCCATCCCAACAGAAGGGGCAGGAGCGGCACCGGGGCACCGGCCGACCCCGGGCGCCAGCCCGGGGCCCCCGCCCATCCCCGACCGCGGCCTCGTCATCCCCACACCCTCGCAGGATCTGTTCGCGGCCGACCCCCTGGGCGGGAAGCCGATGCCGGAGATCGAGCGGCTGATCCACGCCTGCACCCGCTGCACGCTGCACGCGGCACGGAAGCACGCGGTCCCCGGCGAGGGGCCGCTCGACGCCAAGCTGGTGGTGGTGGGCGAGGGACCGGGCGCGACGGAAGACGAGACCGGCCGGCCGTTCGTGGGCCGGGCGGGCGAGCTGCTCACCGACATCCTCGCGGCCATGGGCTGCCCCCGCGAGACCGTGTATATCTGCAACGTGGTCAAGTGCCGGCCACCCGAGAACCGCAAACCCATGGCCGACGAGATGGAGGCGTGTCTCCCCTACCTCCACCGGCAACTTGCCATCATCGGTCCCAGGGTTATTCTCGCCATGGGGGCCACGGCGGCCGAGGCTTTGCTCAACACCAAGGCCTCGCTGACGGCGCTCCGGAACAAGGTCCACGACTTTCGCGGGATCCCGCTCATCGTGACCTATCACCCTGCCGCGCTCTTGAGGAACCCGCACTGGAAACGGCCGACCTGGGATGACGTTCGTATCGCCCGCCGGCTCCTCGACCGATAACGTCGAGTCCGGGCTGCGCCAGGCGCCCTGGAGCCCCGAGGCCGAGCAAGCGGTCCTCGGGGCGATGCTCCTCGACCAGGACGCGGCGCTCAAGGCCGTCCAGGTCCTGGAGGACACGGCGTTCTACCGGGACGCCCACCGGCGGATCTACCGGGCCATGGCGCACCTGGTGGACCGGGGCGACGTGCTCGACCCGGTGGTGCTGCGGGACGCCCTGGCCCAACGGGGCGACCTCGAGGCGGCGGGCGGCATGGAATACATCGCCGAGCTGTTGGACGTCGTGCCCACCGCCGCCAACGTCGAGTTCCACGCCCGCATCGTTCGCGAGAAGTCGCTCCTCCGGCGCCTGATCGAGGTCGGCTCTCAGCTGGTGCAGGAGGCCTACGACGGCCGGCACGACGTCGGCACCCTCCTGGATCAGGCCGAGCAACGGGTATTCGAGGTGTCCCACGCCCGCGGCACCCAGGAAGTGGTGCGCATCAAGGAGCTGATGTGGCAGGCGATGGAGCGCATCGAAGCGAGGGATCGCGGCGATGAATCGGTACGCGGTATTCCCAGCGGCTTCACAGATTTGGACACGAAGACCAACGGCTTCCAGAAAAGCGACCTGATCATCGTGGCCGCGCGGCCGTCCATGGGGAAGACGTCGTTCTGCCTCAACCTGGCCGCCAACGCGGCGCTCGAGCACAAGGTGCCGGTGGCGATCTTCTCGCTGGAGATGTCGAAAGACCAGCTGGTCGAACGGCTGCTCGCCGCCGAGGCGTTCGTGGACCTCCACCGCCTGCGGAGCGGGGGCTTGCGCCCGGACGACTACCCCAAGCTGTCGCGGGCGGCTGGGCTCCTGGGCACCGCCCCTATCTGGATCGACGACACGCCCGCCCTCACGCTCCTCGAGCTGCGCTCCAAGGCGCGGCGGCTCAAGGCCGAGCACGATATCCGCCTCATCGTGGTGGATTATCTCCAGCTCATTCGCGGCGTCAGCAAGACCGAGAGCCGGCAGGAGGAGATCAGCTACATCTCCCGCTCGCTCAAGGCCCTGGCCCGCGAGCTCCAGACGCCGGTCATCGCGCTGTCCCAGCTGTCGCGCGCGCCCGAGCAGCGCGGCGGCGACCGTCGCCCGGTCCTGTCGGACCTCCGGGACTCCGGCGCCATCGAGCAGGACGCCGACCTGGTGATCTTCATCTACCGGTCCGAGATGTACGCCGGGCAGATGGAGCGGGAGGACACCGAGGAGGGCCTGGCCGAGATCCACCTGGCCAAGCACCGGAACGGCCCCACGGGCACGATCAAGCTCACCTTCCTCAAGCAGCACACCCGGTTCGAGAACTACACCGAGCGGACCCCGGAGGCGGACGGTGGCGCCTAAGCGGCGCTCGGTGTATCGCTGCGCCGAGTGCGGGGCGGACCACCCCAAGTGGGCGGGGCGCTGCGACTCGTGCGGGGCGTGGAATACGCTGGTCGAAGAGCTGGTCGAACGAACCGGGCGGTCAGGCGGTCAGGCGGCCAGCCGGACCGACCTGTCCGCCCGACCGCCGGTCCGCCTGTCCGACGTCTCGCCCGAGCGGATGCCACGCTTCAAGACCGGGCTCGACGAGTTCGACTTCGTGCTGGGCGGCGGGCTGGTGCCCGGCTCGCTGGTGCTGATCGGCGGCGAGCCCGGGATCGGGAAGTCCACCCTGCTGCTCCAGGCCGCCGCCCGGCTGGAAGGGGCCGGCGTCCCGACCATGTACGCCGCGGGCGAGGAGTCGGCCGAGCAAGTGCGGCTCCGGGCCGACCGCATCGCGGAGGACGCGGGCCGGGTACTGGTGCTGCCCGAGGTCCGGGTGGACGCCATCACGGCCCAGGCCGCGGCGCACGGGTCGCGGGTGCTCGTGGTGGACTCGATTCAGACCATGTACACCGACGAGCTGGACGGCGCGCCCGGCAACGTGGGACAGGTGCGGGAATGCGCCGCACGCCTCATGCGATTCGCCAAGGGCTCCGGCGCCGTGGCCCTGCTGGTGGGACACGTCACTCGTGGCGGCATCATCGCCGGCCCCAAGACCCTCGAGCACGTGGTGGACACGGTGATCTACTTCGAGGGCGAGCCGTCCAGCGGGTTCCGGGTGCTGCGGGCCACCAAGAACCGCTTCGGCTCGGTGGACGAGGTAGGCGTCTTCGAGATGACCGCCGCCGGACTCCAACCCGTGGCCAACCCCTCGGCGGCGTTCCTCGCCGGACGGTCGGTCGAGACCGCCGGGACGGCCGTGACCGCCCTGATGGAAGGCACCCGCCCCGTCCTGATCGAGATCCAGGCGCTCGCCGCCAAGGCGGGGTTCGGCACGCCGCAGCGCGTCGCCACCGGGCTCGAGCACAAGCGGCTGGCGGTGCTGCTGGCGGTGCTGGAGCGCCGCGGCGGCTTCCCGTTCCACGACCTGGACGTCTTCGTGAACGTGACCGGCGGCATGCGGCTCATCGAGCCGGCGTCGGATCTCGCGGTGGTGGCGGCCCTGGTCTCCAGCGTCACCGATCGCCCGCTCCCGCCCGACGCCGTGTTCCTCGGCGAGGTGGGCCTGGGCGGAGAGATCCGGCCCGTGGCCGGTCTCGACCGCCGGCTCGCCGAAGCGGAGCGCCAGGGGTTCCGGCGCGCCTTCGTCGCCTCCCGCGGTCGCCCCACCGCCCGCCTGGACCTGGTCCCGGTCGAACATGTCGCCGAACTCGGCCGCCGCCTCGCCGCTTGACGTCGGCGTGCTGCTGCCCGCCGCGGGTCGCGGCGAGCGGGCGGGCGCCGGCGACCTCAAGCAATTCCGGCCCATCGCCGGCGTGCCCATGCTGCTCCGGGCCGTGCGGCCCTTCGCCCGGCATCCCCGGGTCCGGCAGATCGTGATCGCGTTGCCCCAGGAGCACGTCGCCCAGCCTCCGGAGTGGCTCGCCGATCTGCTGGGCCAGCGACTCAAGACGGTGGGCGGCGGCGCCACGCGGGCCGCGTCGGTGCGGGCCGCCCTCCGGATGCTCGATCCCGCCTGCACCATCGTGCTGGTGCATGACGCGGCGCGCCCGTTCGTGAGCCAGGCCGAGATCGACGCGGTCATCGAGGCGGCGGACCGCGGGTCCGGCGCGCTGGCCGCGATCCCGGTTTCCGACACCCTGAAACGCGCGGCGGAAGGCGGGTTCGCCACCACGGTACCGCGGGACGGCCTGTGGCGGGCGCTGACACCCCAGGGCTTCCCCCGGCAGTTGCTGGAGGACGCCTACGCCCGGGCGGGCGACGAGCTCGACGCGACCGACGACGCCGCGCTGGTCGAGGCGCTGGGAGCGCCGGTGGTCCTGGTGGAAGGCCGCACCACCAACATCAAGGTGACCAGTCCCGACGACTTCCTGCTGGCCGAGGCGCTGGCGCACGGATGACGGTGCTGCCCTTCGTCACGCCGGAGGACCGCCGCACGGCGGCGCCCCGGGTGGCTGACCACCTGGGCGCCGGCGGACTGCTCGCCTATCCCACCGAAACCGTCTACGGCCTCGGGTCCCGCGCCCGGGCGGCCGACGTGGCCGCGCTGTCGCGGCTCAAGGGGCGCACGGCCGGCAAGCCGTTCCTGCTCCTGATCTCCCACCGCCGCATGGCGGAAGCGGCCGGGCTCCTGTTCACCCCCGCCGCGAACGCGCTGGCCGAAGCCTGCTGGCCGGGACCGCTCACCCTGATCCTGCCCGGCGGGGGCGGGTTGCCCGATTCGTTGCGCGGACCCGAAGGCGGGATCGCGGTGCGCTGGACCTCGCATCGGGGCGTGGCCGAGCTGATCGAGTTCCTGGGCGAGCCGCTCACGTCCACGTCGGCCAATCGCCCCGGCGGCCCCACCGCGCCGGGTGTGGGCGCCATCGTCGAGCTGTTCGGCGCGGCCGTCGGGGCGGGGCAGCTCCTGGTGCTGGACGGCGGCGTGCTGGGCAACGTGCCTCCCTCGACCGTGGTGGACTGCACCGCCCGGAACCCGCGGATCGTGCGCGAGGGCGCCTTGCCACGGGCCGAGCTGCACCAGCGGGTCGGGAGCTTCGCCCCGTGAACATCCTGTTCGTCTGCACCGGCAATATTTGCCGCAGCCCGCTGGCGGAAGCCCTTCTGCTACGGGAGGTGGCCGCCCGCGACCTGGATGGCGTGCGGGTGGCGTCCGCCGGGACCGGCGCCTGGGACGGCGCCCCGGCGTCCGAGGGCGCCTATCTCATCGGCCTGGAGCACGCGCTCGATCTGTCGGCGCACCGCGCCCGGCTGCTCACCCGCGACATGGTACGGAGCGCGGACCTGATCTTCACCATGTCGCGTCACCATCGGGCCCGGGTCCAGGAACTGGAGCCGGAGGCGCGCGTCCTCCTGCTGGGCGAGTACGCCGGCCGCACCGGACCCGAAGCCGAAGTGAGCGACCCGTTCGGGGGCGATCTGGACGTCTACCGGCTCACGTTCGCCGAGCTGGAAGAGCTGGTGCGGGTCGCCGCCGGCCGCCTGGTGGAGGAGCGCCGTGCTTCGGATTCGGGCGACTAGCCGGGTCCTGGCCGTGCTGGGCGACCCCGTCGCCCATTCGGTGTCGCCCCAGATGCAGAACGCGGCCATCACGGCGCTCGGCCTGGACGCCGTGTACGTGGCGCTGCGCGTGGCCCCGGCCGCCCTGCCCGCCGTGCTGGACGCCTGCCTCGCCGCGGGTCTTTCCGGCAACCTGACGCTTCCGCTGAAGGAGATCGGCGCGAGCCACATCGCCCACCTCACCTCGCTGGCCCGCGCGGTGGGCGCCGCCAACACCTTCTGGCCGGAGGGCGACGGGTTGCACGGCGACAACACCGACGTGGCGGGCATCGAGGAGGCCCTCGAGCTGCTGGCGGCCCCCGCTCCCTGGCTGGTCTGCGGTACCGGCGGCTCGGCCCGCGCGGTCGCGGCGGCCGCAGTGCGGCGGCGGGTCCCCCTGGTCGTGCGCTCGCGCGACCCTCGGCGCGCCGCGGAGTTCGTCGCGTGGACCCGCGGCCTTGCCGCCGGCCTGGGACTCCCGCCGGCCGACGCCCGCCCTGACGACGGACACGAGCCCCTGGGCACCGTGGTGAACGCGACCCCGCTCGGACTCACGGATGGCACCGCCCCGGTGGACGAGACGCGCTGGCGCGCGGCGGCCGCGGCGCTCGACCTGGCCTACCGGCCGGGAGAAACCTCCTGGGTGCGCGCCTGCCGCGCCGCGGGGCTCCGCGCCGCCGACGGGCGCGCGGTCCTGGTCGCCCAGGGAGCGCACGCCTTCGAGCGGTTCTTCCCCGAATCCCGAGCGCCCCGCGAGCTGATGCGCGCCGCCGTGGCGCGGGCCCTGAGCCCATGACCGGCCTGGTCCGGGCGCTCGAGCGCTTTCTCCTGCCCAATGCCTGCGTGGTGTGCGACCGTGCGGTCGAGCCCCAGCACCCCGATGGGTTAGTGTGCGGCGTGTGCCGGGCCCGCCTCCGCCCGGTAGGGGCGGGGTGCGCGCGGTGCGGCCAACCACGCCCGCCGGTGGGCCCGTGCCGCTTCTGCGCCGACTGGCCGCCCGAGTTGAGGTTCGTCCGGAGCGCGGTATGGCTGGACGACACCGCCCGTCCCATCGTCCATCACCTCAAGTATGACGGGCTCCCCACGCTGTCCGCGGACATGGCCGGTCTCGTGGCGCGGCGGATCCCGCGCCCCGATCGCGCCCACCTGGTGCCGATCCCGCTCTCGGCCCGGCGGCTCCGCGACCGCGGCTACAACCAGGCGGCCGCGCTGGCCCGCGCCCTGGGCACGGTCTGGCGGCTGCCGGTCGCCGAGCGGCTGTTGTCGCGCACCCGCGACACGGGCACGCAGACCGCGCTCACGCCCGAAGCGCGCCTCAAGAACGTCGCGGGCGCGTTCGTCGCGTCTGCCGCTTCTGCCCCCGCTGCCGGGGCGGGGGGCCGGGGCGGGGCTGCCGGGGAGGGGAGTGGGGTGGCAGTTATATTGGTGGACGACGTGCTCACGACGGGCGCCACGCTCGTCGCCGCCGCCAAGGCGTTAGGCGCCGCCGGATGGCGGACGGTGGGAGCCGTCACGTTCGCCCGCGCCCTGCCCTACGAGCTCCGCGCCGCCGGCTGACCGCCGTCGTGGCCCACCGCCGGCGCCGGCGCCGACCACATTCCCAACCACGGGGACCACATGCCGGCACGCATCGCCATCAACGGGTTCGGACGCATCGGCCGCAACGTTCTGCGGGTCATTGCCAAACAGAAGAGCGACATCGAGATCGTCGCGGTCAACGACATCACCGACGCGCCCACCCTCGCGCATCTCCTCAAGTACGACTCCGTCCATGGCCGATTTCCGGGCGAGGTGGCCGCTGACGGCACCGGCATCCGGGTCGGCGGCCGCACCATCCGCGTGCTCGCGGAAAAGGACCCGGCCAAGCTGCCGTGGAAAGACCTCAAGGTGGATCTGGTGCTCGAGTCCACCGGCCTCTTCACCTCGCGCGACAAGGCCCAGCTCCACATCGACGCCGGCGCCCGGAAGGTCATCATCAGCGCCCCCGCCAAGAACGAAGACATCACCATCGTCTACGGCGTCAACCACCAGGCCTACGATCCGGCCAAGCATCACGTGGTGTCGAACGCCTCCTGCACCACCAACTGCCTGGTGCCCGTGGTCAAGGTGGTGCGCGATGCCTTCGGGTTCGAGCGCGGCTTCATGACCACGGTGCACGCCTACACCAACGACCAGCGGATCCTCGATCTGCCACACAAGGATCTGCGGCGCGCCCGCGCGGCCGCGGTGAACATCATCCCCACCACCACCGGTGCCGCCAAAGCGACCGCGCTGGTGATTCCTGAGGTGAAGGGCAAGATCGACGGGGTGGCACTCCGCGTCCCCGTGACCGACGTCTCGGTGGTGGATCTCACCTGTGTCGTGGAGAAGAAGACCGACCGGGAGGCGGTGAACGCCGCGTTCCGGAAGGCCGCCGCGGGCGACCTGAAGGGCGTCCTGGCCGTGTCGGACGAGCCCCTCGTCTCCAGCGATTTCATCGGTGACCTGCACTCCAGCACGGTGGACAGCGAGAGCACCAACGTGATTGACGGCCACCTGGTGCACGTCTCGTCCTGGTACGACAACGAGATGGGCTATTCGGCCCGGTGCGTGGACCTCATCGCGTACATGGCTCGCGCCCGCTGATGCCCAAGAAGACCCTCGAAGCGCTCGCGGGCCAGCCGCTCGAAGGCCTGCGGGCGCTGGTGCGCGTGGATTTCAATGTTCCCGTGAAGGACGGCGCGGTCACCGATCGTACCCGGATCGACGCCGCCCTTCCCACCATCGCCTGGCTCCGCGACCGGGGCTGCCGGGTGGTCCTGCTCTCCCACTTCGGCCGGCCGAAAGGCGGGCCCGACCCCAAGTACTCCCTGCGGGTAGTCCAGCCGGCGCTCGAGGCCGCCCTGGGCCAGCCGGTGCAGTTCCTCGACGACCCCACCGGCGACGCCGCGGTCAAGGCGAGCCGCCAGCTCAAGCGGGGCGAGGTCGCCCTGGCCGAAAACACCCGGTTCTTCCCGGGAGAGGAGCAGAACGATCCCGAGCTGGCCCGGCGGTTCGCCGCCCTGGGCGACTGCTACGTGAACGACGCGTTCGGGTCGGCGCATCGGGCCCACGCGTCCACCGAGGGTGTGGCGCATCTGCTCAAGCCGGCCGTCGCCGGGTTCCTGATGGCCCTGGAGCTCAAGTACCTGGGCGACGCCCTGGCCCGGCCCGGCCGGCCGTTCGTGGCCGTGCTGGGAGGCGCCAAGATCTCGGGCAAGATCGACGTGATCGACCATCTGCTCCCCCGGGTAGACGCCATCCTGGTGGGCGGCGCCATGGCGTGCACCTTCTTCGCCGCGATGGGGCTCGAGGTGGGCACGTCCCTGGTGGAAACCGACCGGATCGAGATGGCCCGCGCGCTGGTGGCCCGCGCCGGCGCCAAGCTGGTGTTGCCCGGCGGGGCGGTCGTGGCCCGGCGCCTCGCGCCGGACGCCGACCGCAAGGAAGTGCCGCGCGACCGCATCGAGCCCGGCTGGGCAGTCTACGACATCGACCGGCCCACCGCCGATGACTTCCGGGCCCGCATCGTGGCCGCCCGGACCGTCGTCTGGAACGGGCCCATGGGCGTGTTCGAAACCCCACCGTTCGACCGCGGGACCCTGGCCGTCGCGCGGGCGCTGGCCGAGGCGACCGGCCGCGGCGCCGTGACCGTGGTGGGCGGGGGAGACTCGGCGGCCGCGCTCGCCCAGGCGGGATTGGCCCACGCCGTGACGCACGTGTCCACCGGCGGCGGCGCGTCGCTCGAGTTCCTCGAAGGCAAGATGCTGCCGGGCGTCGCCGCCCTGGACGACGCATGAAGCCCCTCATCTTTGCCGGCAACTGGAAAATGCACCTGGGGCCCGGGGGCGCCCGCGGGTTCCTCGATCGCTTCCTGCCGCACTACCGGCCCGCGACCGACCGCGAGGTCTGGTTTTTCGCGCCGGCGGTGTCGGTCGCGACCGTCGCGGCCGCTGTGACCGGCGTGACCGCCGTGCGCGTGGGGATCCAGAACGTGCACTGGGAGCCCAAGGGCGCGTTCACCGGCGAAACCAGCGTCGCCATGGCGGCCGAAGCGGGCGCGACCGCGGCCCTGGTAGGACACTCCGAACGGCGGCACGTCTTCGGCGAGACCGACCGCGAGGCCGGGCTCAAGGTGCGGGCCGCACTGGCCGGCGGACTCATTCCTATGCTGTGCGTGGGCGAGACCCTGGCGGAGCGGGAGGGCGGGCGCACGCTGGACGTGGTCCGGCGCCAACTCGGCGTGCTCCAGGGTATCCCCGCCGCCGACCTCGCCCGGGTGCGCATCGCGTACGAGCCCGTCTGGGCCATCGGCACGGGCCGGAACGCCACCCCCGAGGACGCGGCCCAGGTCCACGCCGCCATTCGCGCGCAGTTGGCGGAACTGGGCGGGCCGGCGGATGCGATGTCCATTCTGTACGGGGGGAGTGTGAAGCCCGACAATGCGGCCGCCCTGGTGGGCCAAGCCGACATCGACGGACTGCTGGTGGGCGGCGCGTCGCTGGATCCCGAGTCGTGGCGCGCCATCGTCGGCGCCGCGCGGAATTGACCGGTCTCCCGGGCTCGGATATCTTGCGGCCTCGACGAGGGGAATCATGGAAGCATTTCTCATAGTGCTGCTGGTCATCGACGCCCTGGTGCTCGTGCCGGCCATCCTGCTCCAGTCCGGAAAGGGCGGGGGACTGGCCGCGATGGGTGGCGGGGCTTCCACCGATACGTTCCTGGGCGGTCGGCAGGCGGTCACCCTGCTCCATACGGTTTCCTGGTGGGCCGGCGGCATCTTTCTGGTGCTGAGCCTGACGCTGGCGGGTCTCTCGTCGCGGGGCGCGTCGCCCCGCTCGGTGCTGGAGGGCCAGATGGCGGAGCCGGCACCGGTCAGCGCCCCACCACTGCCCCTCGATGTCGACTCGACACCCGGGAACCCATGATCGGAGCGTCCCGCTGAAGGCCTACCTGCTCCTGGAAGACGGCGCGTGGTTCCCCGGGACGACGCGCCGCCCGTTTTCGCCCACTCCGGGCGAGGCCGTATTCACCACCAACCTGACCGGGTACCAGGAGGTGTTCACCGACCCCTCCTATCTCGGCCAGATCGTGGTGATGACCGCGCCCATGATCGGCAACTACGGCATCAACGGCGAAGACCTGGAGTCGGACCAGCCGCAGGTGAGCGGCGTGGTGGTCCGGGAGCTGTCGCGCACCCACTCGAGCTGGCGCGCCTCGGGCGGGCTCGACGACTGGCTGGACCAGCGCGGGATCCCGATCATCCAGGACGTGGACACCCGGAAGCTGGCCCGGCACATCCGCTCGCGCGGCGCCATGCGCGCCATTCTCGCGACGGGGGACGGGCCGGACGACGAGACCGGGGCCGCGCTCGCAGCGAGCCCGCGGATGGAAGGGCTCGACCTCGCCTCCCGCGCCAGCGCCCCCGACGAACGGCAGATCGGGGCGAGCGACGCCAGGCATCACGTGGTGGCCTACGACTTCGGCATGAAGGCCAACATCACCCGCCTGTTCGTCGCCGCGGGGTGCCGGGTGACCGTGGTGCCCAGCCGCACACCCGCGGCGCGGGTCCTCGAGCTGGAGCCCGACGGCGTGTTTCTCTCGAATGGCCCCGGTGATCCGGCAGCGGTCGAGTACGTGCTGCCCGAGATCCGTGCCCTGGCTCAGACCGGCACGCCCATCTTCGGCATTTGCCTCGGTCATCAACTCATCGGGCTCGCGTTCGGGGGTCGCACCGAGAAGCTCCCGTATGGGCATCGGGGAGGGAATCACCCGGTCCGGGACCTGTCGGACGGTCACATCCTGATCACGTCGCAAAACCACGGATTTGCAGTCACCGGAAGCAGTAAGGACGTGCCAGGTGCCAAAGAACTTGAGGTCACGCACCTTAACCTCAATGATGGCACGGTCGAAGGAATACGGCACCGCGAGCTTCCCATCATCGCGGTTCAGTACCATCCGGAGGCGTCTCCCGGCCCCCACGATGCGAGAGGTCACTTCCTACAATTCGTCCAAGCTCTTGACAGTCAATAGGTAAGCTCCTATGTTGACCCCCCGGCTCGGAGCCGAAAAACGGCCCGTCACGGCCGTCGCTCGTGCCACGCGGAGGGGGATCAATGACCAAAGCCGATCTCGTCGAGCGAGTCACGGCGTCGATCGCCCGAACGGCGGGTCCCATGATTTCAAAAAAGGACTGCGCCCGGGTGGTTGACGCCTTTCTCGACGCGGTGAAAGAGGCATTGGCCGAGCAGCACAACATCGAGGTTCGTGGGTTCGGCACCTTCAAGATCCGGCGGCGGAAGACGCGCATGGCGCGGAATCCGCGCACCGGAGACCCGGTCGAGGTAGCGGCTCGGCCGGTCCCGGTGTTCAAGCCATCCAAGGAGTTACGGATCATGGTGGCCGAGCCGACCTCGCCTCGGACCGCCGAACCCGGCAGCTAGCGCGCCCCTTCCCCTTCTGAGTCGTGGACACCCCGTTCCCCCGAACGGGGTGTTTTCGTTTGGCGGGTCGCGTGGGTAGCTTTTCCGGGGCATGAGCGGCGTTCGCGTCCGGTGCCGGCTCTTTGCCCGCTACGCCGAGGTGGTGGGGAGGGAGGAAGTCGTGCTGGAGCTGCCGCCCGACGCGGTGGTGGCCGACGCGGTGGCCGCGTTGCGGGCCCGCGTCCCCGGCGGCGAGTTGTTGCCGGCCCGCCCGCTCGTGGCCGTGAACCTGCAGCAGGTGTTGCCCGGCGATCGCCTGCATGACGGCGACGAGCTGGCCCTCCTGCCGCCCTTGGCCGGCGGGTAACCGTGGCCTTCCTCACCCGCGCTCCCATCCGTCCCGACGAGCTCCTCGCCGCGGTCCAGTCTCCCGAGCGCGGGGCCAACACCCTCTTCCTCGGCACGGTGCGGCGGGGGCCGGACGACGGCCCGGTGGTCCGGATCGAGTACACGGCCTACGACGCCATGCTGGAGAGCGAGTTCGCGGCCATCGTGACCGAGGCCGAAACGCGCTGGCCGGGGACGCGCGTGGCCGCGGTCCACCGCCTGGGCGATGTCCCGCTGGGGGAGGCCAGCATCGCGGTCGCCACCGCGGCGCCTCACCGGACCGCGGCCCTGGACGCCGGCCGCTACGTCATCGAGCAGGCCAAGCAGCGGCTACCGGTCTGGAAACGGGAGATCCTGGCCGACGGCTCCGCCGCGTGGCGGGACAACGCGGGCGGCCGCGTGGCCAGCGGTCCGCCGCCGAGGTAGCTATGGCGCTGGGCGTCGCGTTGATCGAGCCACAGATCCCTCCCAATACGGGCAACATCGCCCGCCTGTGCGCCGCCACCGCCTGCACCCTGCACCTCGTCGAGCCGCTCGGGTTCTCGCTGGACGACGACCAGGTCCGGCGGGCGGGCCTCGACTACTGGGACGAGGTGGACCTCTGGGTCCACCCCGCCTGGCACGCGTTCCGGGACGCCGTGGCCCGGGAGCGCTGCCTGTACTTCTCCTCCCACGGCACGCAGTCGTACCTCGACGCGCCGTACGCCGCCAACTCGGTCCTGGTGTTCGGGAACGAGTCCGTGGGCCTGCCCGAACGGATCCGGGAGAAGCACCCGGAACGGACGTACCGCATCCCCATGACGTCGGCCGTACGCAGCCTGAACCTCGCCACTGCGGTCGCCGTCGTCGTGTACGACGCGGTCCGCCGTCTGGGACTGGGACTCGAAGACGGACGCCCGGCCCCGTGATTTCCTCACCTCTCATCCGGATCGTCACATGCTGAATACGATTACCGTGGTCGGCGCGGGACACGTCGGAGCGACCCTGGCCCAGCAGGTCGCTCAGCAGGAGCTGGCCCGCCGGGTCGTGCTGGTCGACATCCTCGAGGGGATCCCCCAGGGGAAAGGCCTCGACCAGTGGCAGTCGGCCCCCGTCCTGGGGTTCGATACCCGGGTCGTGGGCACCAACAACTACGACGACGCCAAGGGGAGCGAGCTGGTGCTGGTGACCGCGGGTATCGCCCGGAAGCCGGGGATGAGCCGCGACGACCTGGTGCGCACCAACGCCGACATCGTCAAGGCGGTGAGCCAGGAGCTCAAGCGCGTGGCCCCCAAGGCTACCGTGATCGTGGTGTCCAACCCGCTCGACGTCATGTGCTGGGTGACCAAGGAGGTCACCGGCTTCCCGCGCGAGCGGGTGATCGGCATGGCCGGCGTGCTCGACACCGCCCGGTTCCGCGCCTTCCTGGCCGAGGCCATCGACGTGTCGGTCGAGGACATCCAGGCCATGGTGCTGGGCGGCCACGGCGACACCATGGTCCCGCTCATCTCCTACACCACCGTTTCCGGTATCCCCATCACCCAGTTCATCAAAGGCGCCGCGCTGGACAAGATCGTCGAGCGGACCAGGAACGGGGGGGCGGAGATCGTCGGGTATCTCAAGACCGGGTCCGCCTACTACGCGCCCGCCGCCGCCGCCGCCCAGATGGCGGCCGCCATGGTCCACGACAAGAAGCGGGTCCTGCCGTGCGCCGCCTGGCTCCAGGGGGAGTACGGATTCTCGGGGCTGTATCTCGGGGTGCCGTGCAAGCTGGGCCAGCGGGGGCTCGAGGGGATCATCGACGTCACGCTCAGCGCCGAGGAGAAGGCGGCCCTGGCCAAGTCGGCGGACTCGGTGAAAAAGACCATGGATACGGTGAAACTCTAACTGCTTCGGAGGGCTCATGGCCGGCTTCGCCGTCGCCGCTGCCGCCGCGACCGCACTGGTTCCGCTCACGGACCTGTGGGTGCCCATCCTCATCGCCACCGTGCTCGTCTGGGTGCTGAGCGCGCTCTTCTGGACGGTGTCGCCCCATCACAAGCAGGAGTTCGCCAAGCTCCCCAATGAAGACCAGGCCATGGCCGCCCTGCGGCAGGCCGGCGTCGTGACCCCGGGGACGTACGCCTTCCCCCTGGCCGGCAACCAGGCGGAGGTCAAGACGCCTGAGTTCCAGAAGAAACTGGACGCCGGCCCGGTGGGCATGCTGACCATCACGGCCCCGGACATCTACCGGAACATGGGGAAGCCCATGATCCTGTCGGCGATCTTCTACCTGGTGGTGACGATCTTCGTGGCCTACGTGGCCGGGCGCACCCTGCCCCCGGGGACCGACTACCTGCAGGTGTTCCGGATCACCGGCGCGACCGCGTTCCTGGCGTACGGGATGGGAAGCATCCCGGACGCTATCTGGTTCGGCCGGCCGTGGAGTCGCATCGGGAAGCAGTTGTTCGATTCGCTGGTGTATGCCCTCTTCACCGCGGGCGTGTTTGGATGGAGATGGCCGGGAGCGTGACACGTGAATGGTGAAACGTGAAATGTGGATCGACGGCCAGCGGGCTTTCGTTTCACGTTTCACGTTTCCCGTTTCACGACTCTCCGGTCCTTCACGTCCCCCGATACTCGACGTAGTTCCTGGGCGTCTCCCACAGCACGATCTTCACCAGTCGCCCCGGCACCTGTCCCGCGAGCTTCCGCCAGATCACGATGGCGATGTTCTCCGCGGTGGGGTTGAGGTCGCGGAACTCCGGGACGTCCAGATTCAGGTTCCGGTGGTCCAGCGCAGCCACGACCATCTCTTCGGCGATCCGCTTGACCACCCCGAGGTCCACCACGTAGCCGGTGACGGGATCCACCTCGCCTTCCACCGAGACGTCCAGCTCGTAGTTATGGCCGTGGTAGTTCGCGTTGTTGCACAGGCCGAAGATCCGCCGGTTCTCGGCGTCGGAGAGCCGGGGCGCGTGCAGCCGGTGCGCTGCGTTGAAATGGACTCGGCGAGTGACCGTGACCGTCGGCATCCTCACGTCCTCACGCTCTCACGTCCTGCGGTTTCTGCACCACCGTGGAGCGCCCCGGCGCGGGGCGCATGCACCAGAATGTACCCACCGGCCGTGTTGACCGCCGCTCCGCGGATTCTTACCGTTGGACCATGCGCTTCACCCGCGCGGCCCTGGCCGCCACACTCGCGTTCGCGTCCTTGGTGGTGAGGGCGGGGCCCGCCGCGGCCCAGGCCCCCACGTTCGAGCTGGCCTATGGCGCCTGGTTCGCCGACGACGACACCAGCGCCCGGGTGTTTCACGCGGGTGTGACCCGCCGCCTGATCGGCCCCGTCGGCTGGGGCCTGGGGTTCGCCCATGTCCAGGATTCCCGCGACTCGCTCTCCCGGTCCCTGTCGGGCGGCGAATTCTCGCTGAGCCTCTGGCGCGATGGGTCGGGCCCCTACGTGCTCACGTCGGTCGGCCTCGGCGTCCGGCACCGGGGCGGCGGAACCGACGCCTTCTGGACCGCCGGCGCCGGTTATCAGGTGCGACTGCTCTCCCTGTTTTCGCTGGGCGTCGAGGCCCGCTACCGCATGGAAGACAGTCGGGTGCGCGGCTTCTGGCAGCTCGACCCCGCGGATCGGCGCGGAGTGCAGCTCGCCGGGCGGATTGCGTTTGGGATTGGGGGGAGCAGGGAGCCGAGAGCGGCACCCTCCCAGCCCAAACCGAGCGACGTTGGCGGCGTGCCGCCATCACCGGTCGGCGGGGTCACGGAAGGGAGCGCTCCCAGCGCCCCGCTCCCCGAAACGGATCCGTACGCCATCGCCGTGGCGTCGGGCGCCAGCGAAGAGGCCGCGCGGCTCACGGCCAGCGTGGTGGAGACGGCGCTGGCCGCCATGGGCAGCCCCTATCAGTGGGGCGGCACCGACGCCAACGGCTTCGACTGCTCCGGCCTCATCCAGTTCGCCTACGCCAAACACGGGGTCCTGTTGCCGCGCATCAGTCGCGGCCAGGCGCGCATGGGACAGGCCACGGACCGCGACGTGGCCGGGCTCCGCCCGGGCGACATCCTGGCGTTCTCGAACGATGGGTCGAGCCAGGTCAGTCACGTCGGCTTGTACGTCGGCGGAGGGCAGTTCATCCACAGCTCGTCCACCGGCGTGAAGCTCTCGAGCCTCGGAGCCGAGGATGGCGACGGCCGCTGGTGGCGGCAGCGGTGGGTGGGAGCGCGGCGGATCGTCGAGTAGGCGCGGTCTTCAGAAACCCCTCGATCTCCCGTAACGCCGGTGCCCTTGACTCCGGCGGGACCTGCTCTAGCTTTCCCATCCGCTAGCACTCTGCCATAGCGAGTGCTAACCAATCGAAAAGCCCGTAGCGACAATCAGTTACCGCAACGGAGGTGCTGTTATCATGTCCACTGCCACGAAGACCGCCGCGAGGACGAAGCTCAAGATCCAGCCGTTGGCGGATCGGGTGGTCATCAAGCCGCTCGAAGACACCGAGGAGATGCGGGGCCGGCTCTACATCCCCGACACGGCCAAAGAGAAGCCCCAGCAGGGCGAGATCGTCGCGGTCGGTTCGGGTCGCGTCGAGAAGGGCGCCAAGGTCCCGATGGAGCTGAAGGTCGGGCAGCGGGTGCTCTACGGGAAGTACAGCGGCACCGAAGTCACGCTGGACGACCAGCAGCTACTCATCGTCAAGGAATCCGACGTCCTCGCCGTGATCGGCTGAGGCTGGAGAAGGAGAGATCCATGGGAATGGCAAAGGAACTGCATTTCGACGTCGACGCGCGCGCGCGGCTCAAGCGGGGCGTCGACCAGCTGGCCGACGCGGTCAAGGTGACGCTCGGCCCCAAGGGCCGGAACGTCGTGATCGACAAGAAGTTCGGCAGCCCGACGGTCACCAAGGACGGCGTCACGGTGGCCAAGGAGATCGAGCTGGCCGACCCGATCGAGAACATGGGCGCCCAGATGGTGAAGGAAGTGGCGACCAAGACGTCCGACGTCGCGGGTGACGGCACCACCACGGCCACCGTGCTGGCGCAGGCCATCTTCCGCGAGGGCCTGAAGAGCGTCACGGCCGGCGTCAATCCGATGGCCATCAAGCGGGGCATCGAGAAGGCGGTCGAGCTGGTGGTGGAGGAGCTCAAGAAGCTCTCGGTCAAGACCTCGGGCAAGAAGGAGATCGCCCAGGTCGGCACCATCTCCGCCAACAACGATCGGGAAATCGGCGACCTCATCGCCGACGCGATGGAGAAGGTGGGCAACGACGGCGTGATCACGGTCGAGGAGGCCAAGGGCCTCGAGACCACGCTGGAGACCGTGGACGGCATGCAGTTCGACCGCGGCTACCTCTCGCCCTACTTCGTGACCGACCCCGAGAAGATGGAAGCGATCCTCGAGGACGGCTACGTGCTCATCCACGACAAGAAGGTCAGCGCCATGAAGGACCTGCTCCCGGTGCTGGAGAAGGTGGCGCAGACCGGCAAGCCCATGTTGCTCATCGCCGAGGATGTCGAGGGTGAAGCCCTGGCGACGCTGGTGGTGAACAAGCTGCGCGGCACGCTCAAGGTGTGTGCCGTGAAGGCGCCCGGCTTCGGCGACCGCCGGAAGGCCATGCTGCAGGACGTCGCGGTGCTGACCGGCGGCAAGGTGATCAGCGAGGAAGTGGGCTTCAAGCTCGAGAACACCGTGCTGGCCGACCTGGGCCGCGCCAAGCGGATCGTGGTGGACAAGGACAACACCACGCTCGTGGACGGCAACGGCAAGGAGAAGGACATCCAGGGCCGGATCCAGGAGCTCAAGGCGGCCATCGACAAGACCACGTCGGACTACGACCGCGAGAAGCTGCAGGAGCGGCTGGCCAAGCTCGCGGGCGGCGTCGCGATCATCAACGTCGGGGCGGCGACCGAGACCGAGATGAAGGAGAAGAAGGCTCGGGTCGAAGACGCGCTCCACGCCACGCGCGCCGCGGTGGAAGAGGGGATCGTCGCCGGCGGCGGGGTGGCGCTGATCCGGGCGCAGGACCAGCTCAAGAAGGTGAAGGTGGCCGAGGAGGACGAGCAGATCGGCGTGGACATCGTGCGCCGGGCCCTCGAGGAGCCCATGCGGATCATCGCCCAGAACGCGGGCGCCGAGGGCTCGATCGTGGTCGAGAAGGTCCGGACCGCGAAGGAGAAGAACTTCGGCTACAACGCCCAGAACGACAAGTACGAGGATTTGGTCGCGGCGGGCGTGATCGACCCCACCAAGGTCACCCGCACGGCGCTGCAGAACGCCGCGTCGGTCGCGGGCCTGCTCCTCACCACCGAGTGCGTCGTGGTCGAGAAGAAGGAAGACGAGAAGAGCCCGCCCATGCCGGGCGGTGGCGGGGGCATGGGAGGCATGTACTAGGATAGACGCCTAGACGCACCAGCGGTTTTCGGGTAGCCGTGAACAGGGGAGCTCAAGTCGAGCTCCCCTGTTTGCGTTCACTTGCCCGCCGAGTGGCGCTACGGAGCCTGGTCGCCGCGGTCGAGGACGAACGGGAGGTTCATGATGCCCGAGCCCAGGAGTGTGCCTTCGAGGCGGGTGCCGGCCTTCAGCACGTTCCCGGTGAACTCGATGGGCATGTAGTCCGCCGAGCTGAGAACCAGGCGCACGCCGGCGCCGGCCCGCTCGCCGCGGATGCTCACGGCGATGGTCGGTCCCGCGCCGGAAAGCTCGCCCTCGCCTTCGAGGGTGGAGGCAAGCCCGCTGGGCACTTCTCGGAGGCTGAGCACCAGCCGGACGTTCGGGGAGGCCGTGACGCCGGCCCATGCCCCGGCGAGCGGGTCCGGTTCGATGGGGTCCGCAACCCCACTACAGGCCGTAAGGCCAAGCAGCGCAATGAGAAGCGGAGCGGTGGTCCGGAGACCGGGCGGCATACCCTTTCATCCCGCAGGATCCGAGCCTGGTAAGCGGACCCGCCGTGGTCGCTTCCCACGGTCCACTTTAGTTGCGTGCGCGCAACAGTTGAAACAGCCCCCGATCCGGACCCCCAGGTGGGGTCCGGGGTGTCACCGACCCGCCTGGTGGATGATCCGCTGGATGGTGGCGGAATCGGCGCGCAGCAACCCCACGCCGGGCAGGCGCGGCAACAACTCCGCCCAGCCGTTGTCCTCGGCGAATGCGCGGCGAAAGAGCGGAATGGACTCGTCCACTCGTCCCTGATCCGCCAGCGTGACCGCCACCCAATAGATCAGCTCGCCATTCGTCGCCGAGTCGGGCAGGATCTCCGACGCCCGCCGGTACGCCCCGAGCGCCGAGTCGATCTTGCCCGCCGCCACGAAATTGTCGCCGTCCGTGGCCGCCTGATACGCGCGCGACACCCGCACCAGCCGGCGCAGCTCGGCCAGCGGCTCGGGGTGGTCCTCCACCCGGAGGTCGAACTTCTTCTGCCAGGCCGGGGCGGTGCGGTCGCCGCTCACCACCACGAGCGCCGCCGACTGCTTGCCCCGAATGTCGCCGCCCGCCGCCTGGGCCGCGTCCAGCGCGGCCAGCAGTCGCTCGGCCAGGTCGCCCCGCGTGGTCTCGAACGCGCGGGCCATCGCCGGCCATATCCGGTCGCTACGCATCAGGTTCGCCTGCACCGAATAGCCGGCCCCCACGTGCTGGCCGGCGGCCGGGATGTCGCGCGAGCCGGTGTGCGCCGCCACGCGACCCCGGGCGTCGATCATCGCCACCTGGCGCACCTGGCTGTCCGGATCGGCCCGGAGCAGCGCCGCGAGCGCCGCCGGCGCGGGCGTTCCGGTGCGCATCAGGTACAACCCGCGCGGCCCGTAGCTCGGCTCGACGAACGACTGGGTGGCCACCGCGCCGACCCCGGGCTCGGCCCACGCCACGATGCTCCCCACGCTGAACCAGTGCGACTGGACCGCCACGCCGATCTCCCCGGTCACGCTATCCCGGGCGACGATCGAGTACGTGTGAACCGGGCGGCGCGACACGGTCTGCGCCGGGAGCGGCGCGGCGCCGAGCCCGATCGCGAGGGTGAGGCCCGCAGACCACGAGTGTGACATCGTGAACCTCCGTGGAAGGGAGACGGTGACCGACGTCACAGTCCCGCCGCCGGACCCGTCGGGACCGGCCGGACCCGGCTCGACGCCGTAGCACGCCTCACCGGAAAGCCATAAGTTAGGCGCATGCTTTGGCGCGCGTCCACCGTGCTCGCGCTCGCGACGAGCCTGGCCTCGGGCCTGGCGGGACAGCGCCCGCCCCGGCTCGAGGGGACCTGGCGCGCGCAGACGCCGGATGGTCCGCAGACGGTGATCGTGCGGGCCGACTCGTCGGCCAGCTTCGGTGACGAGACGGTGCGGTGGCGCATCGTGGCGGACTCGATCTTCATCGCGCTGGGCGAGGAGTGGACGGTGTACCGCTTCGTCCTCGCCGGCCGGAAGCTCACCCTCTCGGGCGGCGACCTCGAGGAGCCCGTCGTGCTGCAGCGCGTCGGACCGGCGTCGCCGCGCCCCGATACCATCCCGGTGCCGCCCGCGCCGCCCATGACGCGACGCGGCACGGGCGGAGCCGGCCGGTGACCGGGGGCCGCGAGTCCAGCAGCACCGTCGCGCCGGCGGGCAAGACCGCGCTCTCCCGCGAGCTGCGGGACTTCCTCATCCAGCTGTCCATCGCGCTCCATCGCTACGCCATGTATCCCGACGGCCACCCGTCGCTCGGGCCCACGGTGGAGCACGTGCACGGGATTCTCACCGAGCTCCTCACGGCGCGCGAGACGCTCTCCCTCGGCGTCGCGCGCAACCAGCTGGTGATCGAAGGGGTGGCGACCGACCCCAAGAACCCGGTGCTCACCGAGCTCGCGTCGCGCATGCACCGGCATCACGTCGGCGCCATCACCTTCCGGCGCGGCGTGTCCCATTCCGAGCTCCAGGAGTTCCTCCGGGTGGTGGCCCAGGACCCGGACCGGACCGGCCAGCCGGTGGGCCTCGATCCCAAGTACCGCGAGTCGATGTGGCCCCATCTGCGCCTCTACTCGCTCAACTACGAGCGGCTGCGCTTCGTCGGTGAAGACCTCCCGACCGCCGAAACCGAGACCGGGCGCGCCACCCGCACCCGGGCGGCCCAGCTCTGGCTGGGGCTGGCCCGCGCGGCGCTGGCCTCGGGCGAAGCCGCGGACCCGGAGGCGGACGACGACCTGGAAAACGTGGACCCCACCGTCGTGGCGCAGGCCATCAGCTCCCACGAGCGGGACGCGGCCTACGACCAGGTGATCGTGGGGTACATGCTCCAGATCGCCGAGCAGCTCAAGGCCGGCCAGATCGCCGAGTCGGCGGCCCTGCGCCGCCGGGTGTCCCGCATGGTCTCGACCCTGCAATCCGACACGCTCCAGGAGCTGCTGGACATGGGTGGGGACGCCGCGCAGCGACGCCGGTTCCTGCTCAACGCCGCCGAGGGCCTGGCGGCCGACGCGGTGGTGGATCTGGTCCAGGCGGCGGCCACCACCGGCCGGCAGACCGTGTCGCACTCCCTGTTACGCATGCTGCAGAAGCTGGCCCGGCACGCGGAAGCGGGACACGGCCGGCGGCAGGCCAACGCCGACGCCTCGGTGCGCGAGCAGATCGCTCGGCTCATCACCGACTGGTCGCTGCACGATCCCAACCCGGACGGGTACAGAGAGGCGCTGCAGCGCATGTCCACCGCCATGCCGGTGTTCGCCACCGCGGTCGACGCGCGCTACGTACCCGAGCCGCGCCGGGTGGTCGAGATGGCGCTCGAAGTGGACGCCATGGGCGACCCGGTCGAGCGCGCGGCCGACGAGCTGGTTCTCAAGGGCGAGCTCAAGTGGCTGCTCGAGACCCTGCGCGGGGCGCGGGCGCCCGGGGTCACCGCGGCCCTGTTCGCCCGCTACGTGACGCCCTCCCAGGTGGAGCACGTCCTGGCGCAGGAGCCGATACCCGCGGCGCTGCTCGACGAGCTGATCCCGCAGCTGGGGGCCGCCGCGGCCGACCCGATGCTCGACGCGCTGATCCGGGCCGAATCGAGCCAGACCCGGCGCCTGCTCATCGACCGCCTGATCAAGCTGGGCCCCGCCATCGGGCCGGCCGTGGTCCGCCGGCTGGACGACGAGCGCTGGTATGTGACCCGCAACATGCTGGCGCTGCTGGGCGAGCTCTCCGGGCTGCCGCCCGGGTTCGACCCGAGCCCCTACGCCGGCCACACGGACAGCCGGGTGCGGCGCGAGGCCCTGCGCATCCTGCTCCGCGAGCCCGCCACGCGCGACCGCGCCATCTGCACTGGGCTCGCCGACCCGGACGATCACTCCATTCGCCTGGCCCTCACCGTGGCGGCGCGGGGCTGCCCCGAGGCGGCCATTCCGCTGCTGGTGAACCGGGCGGCATCGGGCTCCAACACCGACCAGCGCATCACGGCCATCCGGGTGCTGGCCGGCACCCGCCACCGGTCTGCCCTGGAGGCACTGCTCCGGATCGCGGCGCCCCGGCGGACCCTCCTGGGCCTGCGCCCGGCGCATAAGACCCGCGAGTACCTCGCCGCCCTCACCGCGCTCAACCGGTTCGCGGACGAGCCCCGCGCGCGCGAAGCCCTGGCCGTGGCCGCCCGGGCGCGCGACCCGGAGATCGTCCAGGCCGCCACCGTGCGGCCGGACGGAAACGACTGAGCCTGTGAGCGCCCAGGTCGGCTTCCTCCACGCGTTCGCGCAGGGACTCGCGACGCTGGCCCTGTATCCCGAAGGGCACGCGTCGCGGGAACGGGCATTGGACCTGCTGTTCGGGCGGCTGGACGATCTGCTGCGCGAGAACCCGCGGCCGGTGTTCTCGTTCCTGAGCGACGACGTGATCTACAACGACATGCCGCTGCGGGACATGCGGGGCTGGGACTGGAGCCGGAAGCTGGCGGAGCTGGGGGTGCAGCGCTTGCAGTTCGACGACACCGTGACCCGGGATCAGATCGAGGAGTTCCTGGACCTGGTGCTGGCGCGACTGACGCTCAAGGCGGTGGACACCAGCGAAGCCCGGCAGACGCGCCCCAGCGGCATCCGGTACGGCATGGTGGGGGTGGACGGCCAGGATTCGCGCCAGGACACGCCGACGGCCACGATCCGCTTCACGCTCGAGGACGAAGCCGAGGCGGTCCGCTGGATCCACGAGGAAGTCGCGGGCCAGAACGCCCTCCCGATGGCCGAAGCCGAAGCGGTGGTGCGGGGCCTGTCGGTGGCGATGCACGGCGACCGGCAGCTGATCCTGCCGCTCCTCCGGCTTCGGGAGTTCGACGAATACACCACCACCCACTCGATCAACGTCTCGGTGCTCACGATGGCGCTGGCTGAGTGGCTGGGCATGGGAGCCCGGGACGTGCGGGCCTTCGGCGTGGCCGGCCTGCTCCACGACCTGGGGAAAGTGAAGGTCCCGAAAGACATTCTGAACAAGCCCGGCAAGCTCACGGCGGAGGAGCGCACGGTGATGAACAGTCATCCGGCCGAAGGCGCCCGCATGATCCTCTCGTCCGAGCCCGAGCTGGACCTGGCCGCCGTGGTGGCGTACGAGCATCACATCATGATCAACGGCGGCGGGTATCCCACGCTGCAGTATGCCCGGGCGTGTCACCAGGCGTCCAAGCTGGTCCACGTGTGCGACGTGTACGACGCGCTCCGGACCAACCGGCCGTACCGCGATGCCTGGGCGGCCGACAAGATCCTGGCCTACATCGAGGAGCGATCCGGCGCCGAGTTCGAGGGCGAGATCGCCCACGCGTTCACGCGGATGATCCGCGAGTGGGAACCGGCGCTGGCGGAGCTTCCGGCAGAGGCGACAGCGGTTCCCGAAGGCTGAGCGTGAGCTGGTCCGCGCGGCGCAGGCTGAACGCCGCCAGCGGCCGGTCCTGCGTCGCGATCAGGAGCCGTCCCCGGTAGCGCCGGCCCTTGAGCGCCGCTTCGACGGTCCGCCGCGCCAGGGCGGGATCGTTGCACCGCTCGCTCACGTGGACCAGCACCACCACCTCCAGTCGCGGCCCGCACAGCTCGGCGGCGAGCTCCGCCGCGGCCCGGTTGGACAGGTGGCCGAACGCGCCCGCGATCCGGGCCTGGACCACGGGCGGGTAGGGCCCGGTGCGCAGCAGCACCTCGTCGTGGTTCGCCTCCAGCACCAGGGCCGCACAGTCCCGCAGCAGGTGCCGCACCCCTGCCGTGGGGCGGCCCAGGTCGTAGGCCACGCCCACCTTCCGGTCCGCCTCGTCGGCGATCGCCACCGCCACCGGTTCCGACGCGTCGTGCGCGGTGCGCGCCGCGGTCACCCGGAACGGCCCGATCTCCATGGGGTGGCCGGTCGGCGGGAGGAGGCGCGCCACCGGCGCCGCGCCGGGCACCCGGGCGATGGTCCCGGCCGACGCGAACACCGCGCAGCCGAACGCCGCCGCCAGATGCGCGGCCCCGCGGGTGTGATCGCCGTGCTCGTGCGTGAGCACGATGCCGACCAGCGGGGCGAGGGGGATGCCCGCCTCGTCGGCCCGGCGCACCAGGGCCTTGAGCCCGAAGCCCGCGTCCACCAGCAGGGTGGCGCCGTCCGCGTGGATGGCCAGCGCGTTGCCGCGGCTCCCCGATCCCAGAATGGCCAGCTTCATCGGGCCGCGTACCGATGGACCGCCGCCAGCATCGCGGCCACCGGATCGGTGACCTCCACCTGGCGTCGCGGCATCACCCGCCGCGCCACGGTGAGGAACCCGGCTTCGGTCATGCGCCCGCCGTCGAGTCCCCAGGCGAACGCCGGCACGTACTTGGCCACGTTGGGCCGGCCGAACACGTTGGCGCCCACCCCGATCACGGCCCCCGTGGGCAGCAGCGTCCCGATGGCCGTCTTGGCGTGGTCGCCCACCAGGCTGCCCAGGAACTGGCGACCGGTCTCCACCCGCTCGGCGCCCAGCTCCAGGCGGATGGGGCCATAGGTGTTCTTGAGATTCGAGGTCGTGGTGCCGGCGCCGAGATTGGTCCATCGCCCCAGGGCGGTGTGGCCCACGAACCCCTCGTGGGCCTTGTTGGCGTACCCCAGGAAGACGGACGATGTCACTTCGCCCCGGATGCGGCACCGGGGCCCAATGGCCGAGCCGCCGATGGGACCGCCCAGGAGCTCGGTCCCGGGCCCCACGAAGAGCGGGCCCTCGAGCCGGGTCCCGCTTCGCACGTAGCCGTGCTGTTCCAGCACGATCGCGCCCCGGCGCGTGTCGAACAGCACGCCCGGCTCGACCGTGGCCCCGAGGATCATCACCTCACTGGGATCGCCGATCAGGATGGAGCCGTCGGGGATGGGGTCGCCGTGCTCGCGCATGAAGTACTGGGCATCGGCCACCAGCAGCGTCTCGAGCGCGGTGAGGAGGTCGAACGCGCCGTGCAGCCGCATGCCCTCGATGGGTACGGCGTCGCCGCCCGCGTCTTCGCCGTCCCAGGTGTGGCCCGGCGGCACCCACCAGCCGACGGTCGCGTCCTCGCTCACCAGGCGAGCCGGCGCGTCTCCCAGCTCGGGCGGATCGCCTGACGGCGCGAAGTCCGAGCGGCCCACGAGCGCGGGCCCCGGCACCGGCTCGCGGGCCCGCACCGGCGGGGCGCCGTCCTCGATGAACGGGTGCAGATGCTCGGGGCCGAAAATCGCCCGGGTGTCGCCGTCCGCCACGGCTTCCCAGCGCTCGCGGATGAGCCACGCGCCGGCCCGCAGCTCGGCCACGGGCCGGGCGTCCTGGAAGGGACTCCACGCCGGCCCTACGGGGGGCTCGAGCAGGTAGAGATCAGGCATCGGTCACACCCGGCGCACCCTCTCGGGGAGTGTTTCCAGCAGCTCCTTGAGCCGGCCGGCCCGCTCGCGCGTGGTCACCAGCACCCGGCCGCCCGCCCGCACCACCACCAGGCCCCGCACTCCGTCCACTACGACGGGCCCGTCCTCGCTCCACACCACCGTGTCCGCCGAGTCCCGGACGAACGCCTCGCCCACCACGACGTTGCCCGCGGCGTCGGGCCGCCGCACCCGGGCCAGGGCGGCCCAGGTGCCCACGTCGTCCCAGGGGAACCGTCCCGCGACCACCACCACGCGGCGGCTCCGCTCGAAGTGCGACAGGTCCACCGCGATCGGCGTCACCGCCGAGAAGAAGCCGGCTATATCGCCCTGCCGGAGCAGGGGGAGATGCCGGGCGAGCTCCGGCGCGTGAGCCTCGGTCTCCGCGAAGAACCGCCGCGCGGTCCACGCGAAGAGCCCCGAGTTCCAGAGCGCTCCGGCCGACACCAGGTTCGCGGCGCGCGCCTCGTCCGGCTTCTCCGTGAAGCGGGCCACGGCCCACAGGTCGTCCCCCAGCGAGTCGCCCTTCTCGATGTACCCGTAGCCCACATCCGGGCGGGTGGGCACGATGCCGACCGTGACCAGCACATCTTGCGCCTCGGCCACGTCCAGCGCCCGCGCCGCCGTGCGGCGAAACGCGTCGGCGTCGCCCACCCACCAATCGGCGTGGAGCGAGAGCAGGACGGCCGACGGGTCGCGCGCCGCGACCACGGCCGACGCCCAGGTGAGGGCCGGCGCCGTGGACGCGGCCCGGGGTTCGGCCAGCACGTTGCCAGCGGGCAATTCGGGCAACAGGCGGCGCGTGGCATCGGCCAGCGCCCCACCGGTGATCACCAGCGTCCGCTCGGCAGGCACGAGGCCCGCGAGCCGGCGCACGGCGTCCACCAGCAGCGGGGCGTCACCCGCCAGCGGGAGGAACTGCTTCGGCATCGTCGGCGTGGAGAGCGGCCAGAACCTCGTGCCCATTCCGCCCGCGAGCACGGCCGCCCAACGACTCACCGCGTCCCGCCCTCCGCCCACCGGCTCACAACAGGCCGGCGATGGCCGCGCGGTGCTTGCGGATCTCGTAGAGGAGGGAACCGACGTTGGTGCCGGGCGCCACCACCAGCGCCAGCAGCGCGTCCGGCGTCAGCGTGGCCACGAGCGTCGTGCCGGCCGCGAACTCCACGGCACCGGCCCCGAAGTCGCCGGACGCGCTGGCGTCGCCCAACCGGCCGCACGCCGCTACGACGGGCGGCACCAGCGCGGCGACGCTTTCGATGTCCACGCCGTCACGCACCGAGGAATCGATGGGGAGCCCGTCGCGGCCGAGCACGATGGCGGCTTGCACGCCGGGGCGACGCGAGAGCGCCTGCACCACGTCGCGAATGGTCGGCATGGGCGCCAAGCTAGAGGCGACCGAAACCGAAGTCAAGCGAAGACAGGAGGTTGACCGACTTTTCGGCTGCGGCTAAGCTTCACCCACGCCGATGCCCTCTATCTCGTTGCCATATCGTCTGTTCCCCGGCGCCGCCGCGGCCGGGCTCCTGACCGCCGCACTGGCCTGCGGGGACTCCCTCAGCCTGCCCCCCGCCACGTTCACCAACGCGGTGGACACGGTCGTACTCGCGGCCCTCACCGCCACGCCCATCGCGCAGTCGAGCGGGTTCGATGTCGTGGTGGGCGAGTCGGTCCGGACCGACCGCACCACCGCGTTCGACTTCGCCTTCGACATCGACGCCGGCGGCACTCCGCGCATCTACCCCGCCGGCGCGCTGGGACTTCCGGCCCAGCCCGGCGTCCTGCTCTCCGACCAGGCCTTCGACGCCCTCACGTCCGCCCCGCTCGAGGGATACGTCACCGACAGCGCGCTCGTGGTGGCGGCGAACGACGTGTTCGTGGTCCGATCCCGGCCCAGCACCGTCCAGTGCGCTTTCTCCGGCGGCCTGCCGCGGTACGGCAAGTTCCGCGTGCTGAACGTGGATCTCGGAGCCCGCACGGTGACGCTGGAGATGCTGGTCGATCTCAACTGCGGCTATCGCGGACTCGAGCCCGGCACGCCCGAGGCCTGACCATGCTCGACATCCGGCTGTTCCGGGAGTCGCCCGACGCGGTGCGGGCGGCGTTGGCGCGTCGCGCCCCCGGGCACGCCGAGCGGGTGGGGGAGGCCGTGGCGCTCGATCGCCGGCGGCGGGAGATCCTGGCGGAAGTCGAGCAGCTCAAGGCGGACCGCAACCTCCACTCCGGAGAGGTCGGCCGGCGCAAGAAGTCGGGCGAGGATGCCGCGGCTCTGCTGGGCGCGCTCAAGGGCGTGAGCGACCGGATCAAGGCGCTGGACGACGATCTGGGCGCGGTGGACGAGCAGCTGGGCGAGCTCCTGCTCCAGCTCCCCAACCTGCCGCTCGCCGACGTGCCCACCGGCGGGGCCGAGGCGCATCGGGTCCTCCGGGCGTGGGGCACGCCGCCCGCGCTCGACTTCCCGCCCAAGCCACATTGGGAGTTGGGCGCCGCCCTGGGCTTGCTGGACCTGCCCACCGGCGCCAAGCTCGCGGGGTCGGGGTTCCCCCTGTTCACGGGCCCGGGCGCGCGGCTGGTGCGGGCGCTGGCCAACTTCATGCTGGACCTCCACACCCGCGAGCACGGCTACGTGGAGGTGGCGCCTCCGTACCTGGTGAACGCGGACTCGGCCCGCGGCACCGGGCAGCTGCCGGACCTCGAAAGCAATATGTACGTCACGGCGGACGGCCTGTACCTGATCCCCACGGCCGAGGTGCCGGTCACCAACATGCACCGCGACGAGATCCTCGCCGGTGACCGGTTGCCGATCGCCTACGCGGCGTACACGCCTTGCTTCCGGCGCGAAGCCGGCGCCCACGGCAAGGACACCCGGGGACTGATCCGGGTGCACCAGTTCGACAAGGTGGAGCTGGTCCGATTCTGCCGGCCCGAGACCTCGCCGGCCGAGCACGAGCTGCTCCTGGGACACGCCGAGGCGGTCTTGCGGCGGCTCGGCCTGCCGTATCGGGTGGTGCTGCTGGCCAGCGGGGATTTCGGGTTCGCCAGCGCCAAGACCTACGACCTGGAGGTGTGGGCCGCCGGGGTGGGGACGTGGCTCGAGGTGTCGAGCGCCAGCACGTACACCGATTTCCAGGCCCGCCGCGCCAACATCCGATACCGGCCCGCGCCGGGCGCCAAGCCGGAGTTCGTGCACACCCTCAACGCTTCCGGCGTCGCGTTCCCGCGCACCATCATCGCCCTGCTCGAGAACCACCAGCGCGCCGACGGCTCGGTGGCGATCCCCGAGGCCCTGGCGCCGTACCTCGGGACGGACCGCCTGGCGCCCTCACGGTGAGCCGCCGCCGGCTGCGCGGCCTCAAGGGTCTGGGGCCCGAGGTCGCGCTGGGCCTCGTGATCCTGCTGAGCGGCGTCTCCCTGTGGCAAGCCTGGAACCTCTCCGGCTACCTGGCCGACCAAGCGGCGCAGTCGTCCCGGATCTACGGCCGGGTCATCGCCGCCCTGAGCGACACCGCCGAGGGCGCCCAGACCGAAGCCCTGCTGCGCGTGGTCGAGGAAATCCGCCATACCGGCCTGCCGGTCGTCATCACCGACCCCGGCGGCCGCGCCACCCAAGCGGCGAACCTGCCGTTCGACGCCCGGCCGGACGATCCGCGGGTCGCCGACTACGTCCGGGTCCTCGACCGGGAGAATCCGCCCATTCCCGTGGCCCGGTTGGGGCAGGTCCACTACGGGCAGGCTCCGGTCGGGCGCCGTCTCAAGCTCCTCGGCATTCTGCAGCTGGCGCTGCTGGTCTGCGCCGTGGCGGCGGGCACCTGGGCCTACCGGGCGGCCGGCGAGCGCGACCGCGACCGGCTGTGGGTGGCCATGGCGCGTGAGTCGGCTCATCAGCTCGGGACCCCGCTCATGAGCGCCAATGCCTGGGTGGACCGCCTGCTCGAGCGGGGCGAGCACACCGGCGAGATCGCCGGCCATCTACTGGCCGACCTCGACCGGCTGCACCGCGTGGCCCAGCGGTTCGAGCGGATCGGCCGGCCGCCGCGCCTCGAGCGGGTGGCGTTGGGCCCGGTGGTCGAGCGGATCGTCACGTATTTCACGCCGCGCCTCCCCAAGCACGCGCACCAGGTGCGGTTCGCGGTACAGGCGCCGGCGGCCGGCCCGTATGTGGCGGGCGATCCCGTGCTGCTCGAATGGGCGCTCGAGGCCCTGGTCCGGAACGCCATCGACGCGCTCTCGGGTCGGGGCGGCATCATCACGCTGCGGGTGGACTGCGACGACGCCCGCGCCCGGATCTCGGTGCGGGACGACGGGCCGGGGATCGCCCCGGAGGTCCGGAGCCGGCTGTTCGAGCCCGGCGTCACCACCAAGCCGGGCGGCTGGGGCATCGGGCTGGCGCTGGCGCGCCGCATCGCGGAGGACGTGCACGACGGCGACCTGACGCTGGCGCCGGCCGCGACCGGCACGGAGTTCGTGCTCGAGATTCCGCTCGACCCCGGATGATCGCGATCGGTCTGAACCCCGCCCAGCGGGCGGCGGTGGAGCATGGCGCCGGGCCGCTGCTGGTGCTGGCGGGGGCGGGGTCGGGCAAGACCCGCGTGCTCACCGCCCGGCTGGCGTACCTGGTGGCGGAACGCGGGCTCCGGCCCGACCGCATCTTCGCCACCACGTTCACCAATCGGGCCGCGCGCGCGATGCGGGAGCGCGTGGCCACCCTGCTGGGCCACGAGCCGCACGGGCTCTGGATCGGCACGTTTCATTCGCTGAGCGCCCGGCTGCTCCGCCGGGAGGCGCAACACCTGGGCTTCACGCGCAGTTTCACCATCTACGATGAAGACGATCGCCTGGCCCTGCTCAAGCGCCTGCTCGAGCAGGGCGGCTACGCGCCCAAGGCCTTTCCGCCCAAGCTGGTCCAGGCGGTCATCTCGAGCGCCAAGAACCGGCTCATGACCCCGGCCGGCCTGGCGGCCGAGGCCACGGACCGGGTCGGGCGGGCCGCGGCGGAGATGTACGCCCGGCTGCAGGACGCGTTGCGGCTGGCGAACGCCATGGACTTCGACGACCTGCTGGTCCATCCGCTCACGCTGTTCCGCGAGCATCCCGACCGGCTGGCCGCCTGGCAGAGCCGGTTCGACGCGGTCCTGGTGGACGAGTTCCAGGACACGAACCGGGCCCAGTACCTGCTGGTGAAGGCGCTGGCGGAGCGCCACGGGAACTTCAGCGCGGTGGGCGACGACGACCAGTCCATCTACTCGTGGCGCGGGGCCGAAGTCCGCAACATGCTCGAATTCCAGCAGGACTTCTCCGGCACCACGCTGGTCCGGCTGGAGGAGAACTACCGCTCCACCCAGATGATCCTCGACGCGGCCAACGCGCTGATCGCGGAGAACACCCGGCGCCTGGGCAAGACGCTGTTCACCGCGCGGGCGGGCGGGCCGCCCGTGGTGGTCCTCGCGGCGGCCGACGAGCGGGACGAAGCCGAGTGGCTGGTGCGCGAGCTCGAGGCGCGGCGGGCCGACGAGCACTACGGACACGCCGATTTCGCGGTGCTGTACCGCACCAACGCGCAGTCGCGCGCGTTCGAAGACGCGTTCCGCCGGGCCGGCGTGCCGTACCGCGTGGTCGGGGCCGTGAGCTTCTACGAGCGCCGCGAGGTGAAGGACCTGGTCGCCTACCTCCGGCTGATCGTGAACCCGGCCGACGACGAGGCGTTCCTCCGCGCGGTCCAGGTGCCCAAGCGCGGCGTCGGCGGCACCAGCGTGGACGTGCTCCGGGCGGCGGCCACGCAGTGGGGCAAGTCGCTGCTCGCCGTCGCCGCGATCGCCGACCGCGTGCCCGATCTCCGGCCCCAGGCCAAGCGGGGATTCCAGGAATTCGCCGCGTTCATGGACCGGCTGCGGGCCGACGCGGGGTCGCTGTCTCCGGCCGCGGCGCTCGAGCAGGTGATCGAAGCGATCCAGTACGAAGACTACTTGGAAGCCGAGGGAGTGGAGGGCGTCGATCGGGTGGAAAACGTCCGCGAACTGCTAGCCGCGGCGGCCGAGCAGTCGGAGGAAGCGATGGAAGAGGAGGAGGGTACGCCGCTGGAGCGCTTCCTCGCAACGGCCGCCCTCACCACGTCGGCCGAACAGAAAACCGGCGACGCCGACGGCGTGACCCTTATGACCGTGCACACCGCGAAGGGTCTCGAGTGGCCGGTCGTGGCGGTGGCGGGGCTGGAAGACGGGCTGTTTCCGCTGTCCCGAGCCCTGGAGACTCAGGAAGGGGCCGAAGAGGAGCGCCGCCTGGCCTACGTCGCCATGACCCGCGCCCGGGATCGGCTCTACCTCTCCTGGGCCCGCATGCGGCGGCGGGGCGGGCAGATGATGCCGGGGATGGCCTCCCGCTTCTTCGACGCGATTCCGCCCGGCGTGTCCGAGGAGCGGCGGTCGAGTGCCGCGTTCGGCGCCGAGGCCTGGCGCCGCGCCACCGGGGGCGCGCGCCGGCCTCCCTGGTGGGTGGGGGAGGCACCGGTCCAGACCTACGGCATGGCCGAGACCGCGCCGGAAGCGGAGTCGCAGGACGCGCCGCGGTACGTGAAGGGCGAGCGGGTGCGACACCGCCGGTTCGGCAGCGGGACCATCCGGGGACTGGTGGGGCGGGGACGCGACCTCAAGGTCGAGATCGAGTTCGACGACGCCGAGCACGGGACCAAGCTGCTGGTGGTGGCGTACGCGGGGTTGGAGCGGGACTTCGAATGCTGAACTCAGAAGGTCGAAGGCAGAAGGAAGAACTTCAGCCTTCTGACTTCATCCTTCTGCGTTCTGACTTCCCGCCTGCTTGACCCACGGCTTCCCCGAGGCCGAGCGCTCCCAGAACGGCAGCTCGTACAGCGGCAGGCCGAAGCGCTCGTCCGCCAGGCGCGCCAGGCGCCAGTGGTCGTTGGGGATCCGGTTCCGCATCACGTCGAGCCGCATGCGGCGCGCCAGCTTGAGCGAGGCCTCGCCGGCCGGGTCGAGCTTGCGGGCCCGGGCGGCGGCGTCGGCCGCGAGCAGGTCCATCACCAGCTGGTAGGACACCGACATCTGGCGTTCGACCAGATCGTCGCTCAGGTCCCAGCGGCTCCGCTCCGCCACCACCCGGAACGCGCGTTGCCAACTCTGGCTCTCGGTGAGCCCCACCATGCCCCGGAAGAGGCGCCGGCTGGTCCGTACCGAGAAGATGGTGGGCGAGAGGATCCGGTCGAGGTGGGCGTCGGAGGCGGTATGATCCATGCGGATCACGTCCGCCGCGGCCCGGGTGAAATGCTCGCCCAGATGGGTTTCGAAGCGGCTTTCCCAGTACGAATGGCCGATGGCGATCGTGGTGGACGTCAGGACCAGCTGCCGGGGGACGAAGAAGTTGTGGGCCACGGTGTCGGCCGCGAGGTGGCACAAGTAGCCCAGGCCGAAGGCCTGGAGCGCCTCGCTGTCGGCGCGGTCGCGGATCTCCTGCCCCACGTGCCACGAATGGCAATGGCGGCCCACCGGCGCGTATTTCTTCGCCATGGACGTGTCGGCCGCGATGTTGCCGTACAGGAAGTCGTAGGGGTAGGCGCGGAGCAGGTCGCCGATCAGGCCGGGCAGCTGGACCAGGTTGGCCAGCACCGACTCGCCCAGGTAAATGTGCGTGCCCGGGGCCCAGGCCATCGCGACGTCCGGCGTGAGGCCCAGCACCAGGAGGGCGACGGCCAGGGCTCCGGCCACCTGCCGCCAGGTCACCCGCGCCTCATCCGCGCCGACCGAGCACCGCCCGCTTGACCGCCTGGAGCACCCCGGAGCCCCGGCGCGTGGTCCTGAGCACGGCGGCGACGTCGAGGACCGTCGCTTCCAGCTCCTCCTGCAGCACGTCCAGCAGCGTCTCGAACTCGAGCAGCCGCTCCTCCAGGGAGTCGGCGAAGCGCTCGACCCGGCCCCGGAGCTTGCGGGACGTGCCGGCGTAGGCCTCGACCTCGGACCGGACGACCTCGGCCACCCGGCCGGCTTCGTCGGCCGTGCGGCGCACCGAGGCGAGGGCGGGACGGGCGTCGCGATCGACGGTCTCCACCAGGTGCTCGACCTGCCGCGACATCGTGAGCAGCTGTCGCAGCACGAACACCAGCGCCACGATCAGCGCCACCAGCGAGAGCGCGATCACGGCCGCCGACACCGCCGTTACGACCGCCATCCACCCTGTCACGGAACCCTCCTCCGGGGTTGTACCCCGGGCGCGCCGCGGCGCGCCCGCGCTCACAACATCCGTACCTCGCTCCCGAGTGTCAACGTCGCGCTTGACCGCGCGGCGCGCCCGCCCGTATGGTTCCGCACCTATGACACCGCGGTTCGTCGTCGAGGGCGGCCGTCCGCTCCGCGGCACGGTCCGGCCGGCCGGCAACAAGAACGCCGCGCTGCCGATGATCGCCGCGGCCCTCCTGGGCGACGGGCCCTCGGACCTCATCAACGTCCCCCGCATTCGCGACGTAGAAATCCAGCTGGAGCTGGTCCGTGCCCTCGGGGCCGAGGCCACCTGGACCGGACCGAACGCCGTGCGCCTCGACCCGGCCAACCTGGCGTCACGCCCCCTCGACGCCGGCCTCTGCGCCCGGCTCCGCGCGTCCATTCTGCTCGCGGGACCGCTGCTGGCCCGGTTCGGACGGGTGACCTTGCCGCCCCCCGGGGGCGACGTCATCGGGCGGCGCCGCCTGGACACCCATTTTCTGGCCTTCGAGCGCCTGGGGGCCGAAGTGGACGTGGGTGAGCAGTACCAGGTCATCGCCCGCCAGCTCACCGGCAGCGACATCTTCCTCGACGAGCCCAGTGTCACCGCCACCGAGAACGCCCTCATGGCCGCCGTCCGGGCCCGCGGCCGGACCGTACTCCGGAACGCGGCCTCCGAACCCCACGTGCAGGACCTGGCCCGCGGCCTCCAGGCGATGGGCGCCCGCATCGACGGGGTGGGGACCAACGTGCTGGTGGTCGAGGGGGTGGACCAGCTGCGCGGAGCGACGCTGGAGGTCGGCCCCGATCACATCGAGATCGGCAGCTTCATCGGGTTGGCCGCCGTCACCGACGGCGACGTGCGCATCGAGGGTGTCCGACCCGACGACCTGCTGCCCATTCTGCTCCAGTTCGACCGCCTGGGCGTTCACCCGCGGCTGGACGGCGGCACGCTCCACGTTGCGCCCTCGCAGGAGCGCCGCGTGCGGCCCGATATGGGCGGTCACGTCCCGAAGATCGAAGACGGCCCGTGGCCGGCGTTCCCGGCCGACCTCACGTCCATCGCCGTGGTGGTGGCCACCCAGTGCGACGGGCTGGTGCTCATCTTCGAGAAGATGTTCGAGTCCCGCCTCTACTTCGTGGACAAGCTGGTGAGCCTGGGCGCCCGCGCGGTGCTGTGCGATCCCCATCGCGTGGTGGTGGCCGGCCCCAGCCGCCTCCGGGGCGGGGTCGTGGAGAGCCCCGACATCCGCGCGGGCATGGCCATGCTCCTCGCGGCCCTGGCCGCGGAGGGGCGCAGCGTCATCCACAACATCGGGCAGATCGACCGGGGCTATGAGCGGATCGACGAGCGTCTCCGGGCGCTGGGCGCCGAAATCGAGCGCGCCGGCGACGGTGACGCCGCTCGATGACCGCGCCACGCCTGGACGAGCACCCCCTCCCGGGTACGCTCCCAAGGTACGAGCTCGAGGAATGGGCCCGGCGCTACGGCCTGGTGGCCGGGATCACCGGGCGGGAGCACGGGTTCAATCTCGGCCTGCTGACATCGGAGCCGGCCGACGCCGTCACCGCCCGCTGGCGGCAGGTCTTCGCGGCCCTGGGCCCGGGGTTCGCCACGTACGCCGTCGGCCTCCAGACTCACGACACCCGGATCGTAACACACGCCGATCCGCCCCCCGGGTGGCTCATCCTGGACGGAGTGGACGGCCATGCCACCCGCACCCCCGGCGTTCTGGTCACGGTCACGGTGGCCGACTGCGTGCCGGTGTACCTTGCCCACCCCCCGAGCCGAACGGTGGCGCTGCTCCACGCGGGCTGGCGCGGGGTCGCGGCCGGCATCCTGGAGGCTGGCGTCTCCCGGATTGCCGAGTTGGCAGAGGCCATGGTAACAGACGTTGTAATTCATTGCGGTGTAGCGATTTGTGGCAGATGCTATGAAGTAGGACCTGAGGTCCAGTTCGCGGTCCTGGGTTCCCCCCGGCCCGCCGGTCCGCTCGACCTTCGGGGAGCCCTGGCCGACCGGGCGGGCGCGCTCGGCGTCGGGGCGGTCTCGGTCAGCGGGTGGTGCAGCGCCCATGATGCCGACCGGTTCTACTCGCACCGCCGGTCTGCCGGGAAGGACGGCCGGATGCTGGCGTATCTGGGCGTGCCGCGCGCTTGACCCGCCCGCGCCCGGCGGGGTATATTGTGCCTGGTCAGTGAGTAGCGGGCGCAGTCGGCCCGCGCTTTTTTTTCCGCCGCCCATGTCCTCGAGCCTGGCTGATCTCACGGTCGAGATTCGCGCGCGTGTTGCCGCGCTGGGATACGAGCTGGTGGACCTGCGCCGCAGCGGCACGGCCCAACGGGTCCGGCTGCAGCTGCGGCTGGACCATCCCGACTCGGCGCCCGGCCACGGGATCACCGTGGACCAGTGCGCCGAGGCGAGCCGGGCGCTGGAAGCCTGGCTCGATCAGTCCGGTCTGCTGGGACCGCGATATGTCCTCGAGGTGTCGTCTCCCGGCATCGAGCGGCCGGTGCGATGGCCCGAGCACTGGGCCCGCTTCGCCGGACACGACGTCCGGGTCCGGCTTCCGGGACACGGGCGGACGAAGGCGACCATCGTCGCCCTGGGTGATGACCGCGCCTCGGTCACGCTCCGACTGCCTTCGGGCGAAACGAGCACGTGGCCGCTGGAGCAGGTGAAAGACGCGACCCTCGCGGTGGAGTGGGATGGGACCCGGCCCCTTCCCCCGACGGCGGGCGGAGCGGGGCCGGACACCACCGGCGAGTAAGGAACGAAGGAGTTGGCATGGCGACGTCCACCGAAGTGCTGACGGCTATCAAGGAGCTGGCCTCCAACAAGCAGCTCGACCGCGAGAACCTCCTGGATCTGCTCCGGGACGGCATTCATGCCGCGCTGGTGAAGAAGTACGGGCCCACGGTCCGGTCCGAGATCGAGATCGACGAGATGAAAGGCAACATCCGGGTGGCCATCCTCAAGACCGTGGTGGAGACGGTCGAAGACCCGGTCAGCCAGGTGGCGCTGGAAGAGGCCCGCTTTGAAGACACCGACTTCCAGCCGGGTGACGTGCTGGAGGAGGAAGTCCCGGTCCAGGACTTCGGCCGGATCGCGGTGCAGGCGGCCAAGCAGCGCATCATCCAGCGGGTGCGCGAGGGCGAGCGGTCCCGGATCCGGGAGGAGTTCAGCGACAAGATCGGCGAGCTCCTGTCGGGCGAGATCCAGCAGATCGAGCGCGGCAAGCTGGTGATCATGCTGAACCGCTTCCGCGAGGCCGAAGCCATCATCCCCTACCGCGAGCAGAATCACCGGGAGCACTTCCACCAGGGCGATACCATCCGCGCCGTGCTCAAGCGGCTGGAAGAGACGCCCAAGGGGCCCCGCCTGATCCTCACCCGGGCGGACCCGCTCTTCGTGCAGGCCCTGTTCCGGCTCGAGGTGCCGGAGATCCAGCAGGGCGTGGTGCAGATCCGCGCCGCGGCCCGGGAAGTGGGCGCCCGCACCAAGGTGGCGGTCATCAGCCGGGACGACGCCATCGATCCCGTGGGCGCCTGCGTGGGACTCAAGGGCAGCCGGGTGCAGGCGGTAGTCAACGAGCTGGGGGGTGAGCGGATCGACATCGTGCCCTGGTCGTCGGATCCGGAGCGGTTCGCCAAGCTGGCCCTGGCGCCCGCCCGGGTGGCCCGCGTCTTCTCGGATCCCGACACCCGTACCATCCAGGCGATCGTGGACGAAGACCAGCTCTCGCTGGCCATCGGGAAGAACGGCCAGAACGTGCGACTCGCCTCCGAGCTGACCGGCTGGAAGATCGACCTCTACTCCAGCCGCGAGTGGCTGGAACGGGGTGGGGAGGGGCCGCTGTTCGCGCCGTTGCCCCCTGAGACCGAAGAAGAGGAAGCGGCCGCGCGGGTGTCGCTCAAGGAGCTGAAGGGCCTGCCGGCCGAGCTGGTGACGACGCTGGAGGCGGCCGGCATCGTCGAGCTGAGCGACTTGCTGGACCTGGATGTCGAGGAGCTGCCGTCGATCCCGGGCCTCGCGCCCGAGCACGTGGGCGTGCTGCAGGCGTTCCTGGCCGAGCTGACGGAAGAGCCGGAAGTGCGGCCCGCGGCGGGGGCGTCGCCCTCGTCCGACGAGGCCGCCGCCGAGGCGCCGCCGGAGCCGGGTCCGGAGGAGCCGGCGGCGTGATCGACGCCGGCGCGTTGGGACTCCTGGGCCTCGCCGCCCGCGCGCGGACCCTCCTCGTGGGGACGGGCGCCGTCCGGGACGGACTCCAAGGCAACCGGGTAGCGGCGGTGCTGCTCGCCGCCGATCGCAGTGCCCGGACCGGGGAAAAGGTGGAGCGGCTGGCACGGGCGCGCGGCGTACCGGTGGTGGCGGGGCCGCCGGCGGCCGAGTTGGGCCAGCGCCTGGGACGCGGGGCGGTGCAGGCCGTGGGTCTCACCGACGCGGGGCTGGCGCGAGCGTTCCTCGCCAAACTGGAAGCAGGACGGTAGGAGGATGAGCGTGGCGACGAAGACGCGGGTACACGACCTCGCGGTGGAATTCGGGATCGAGCCCGACCGGCTGATGACCATGCTGGGCGAGCTGGATATCCAGGTGCGAAGTCATCTGTCGTCGCTGGAAGCGGCGCAGGTGGCCATCGTGCGGGCGCGCTGGGAGCGGGACAAGCGACGCAAGAGCACGCCGGAGGAGCCCAAGCGCGCGCGCCGGCGGGTCCGCGCCAAGGTCGAGCCCGTGCCGGAGCCGGAGCCGGCGACCCGGAAGAAGCGGCGCCGGACGGCGGCCGAGATGGCGGAGAAGGCCGCGGTAGAGGAAGCGGAGCTGCGAGCCAGGGAAGCGGCCGCCGCGGCCGCGGCCGAGGTCGAGCGGCAGATGGAGCCCGAGCCCAAGCCCTCGCTCGAGGAGCGGGCGGCCGCCCTGTTCCGCGACTTCCCGGCCGAGACCGAGCCGGTCGAGGCCGAGGCCCAGGAGGCCTTCGAGGTCGAGGAGGCCGCGACCGCCGAGGCCGGAGCCGACCAGTCGCTCGCCGAGCCCGGGGAAGAGCTCGCCCCCGCGGCCGAGGCGCCGGCGGGCGACGCTACCCGGGCCGAGCCCGCCAAGCCGATGCGCATTCCCCGGCCGGTCACCGGGGTCCCCCGCATCAAGCCGGTCGCGTCCGCCGCCCCGCGGCCCATCGCGTCGGCCGCCCCCGGCGAAGCCGTGGACGAGCGCCGGCGCGAAAAGGGCAAGAAGCGCAAGAAGGGCCGCCGGTCACAGGTGGATCAGGAGGCGGTGCAGGCCAATATCAGCCGCACCCTGGCGTCGCTCAAGGGCGTGCCGGCCGGCAAGAAGGGCGTCCGCCGCCGCGACGACGAGCCCTCATTCCGCGAGCGGGAGGAACAGCGCAAGACCGAAGAGCGCGAGCGCGAGAAGACGCTGGTGCGGGTGAACGAGTTCATCACGGTGAGCGAGCTGGCCGACATTCTGGGCGTCAGCCGGACCGACGTCGTCTCCTTCTGCTTCAAGGAGCTGGGGATGATGGTCACCGTGAACCAGCGGCTCGACTTCGACCAGATCGAGCTCATCGCCGGGGCCTTCGGGTTCCAGGCGGTGCAGGAGGCGGAGTACGCCCCCAGCGAAACCACGGAAGAAGCGCCGGACGCGCCCGAGACCCTGGTCCCGCGGCCGCCCGTCGTAACCGTCATGGGCCACGTGGACCACGGGAAGACCTCCCTGCTCGACTACGTCCGCAAGACCAACGTCATCGCGGGAGAGGCCGGCGGCATCACCCAGCACATCGGCGCCTACTATGTCGAGGTGGCACCCGGCAAGGGCATCACGTTCCTGGACACGCCGGGCCACGAGGCGTTCACCGCCATGCGGGCCCGCGGTGCCCAGGTGACCGACCTGGTGGTGCTGGTGGTGGCCGCGGACGATCAGGTCATGCCGCAGACCATCGAGGCCATCAGCCACGCCCGGAACGCGGGCGTGCCGCTGGTCGTGGCCATCAATAAGATCGACCTCCCCACCGCCAACGTGGACAAGGTGAAACAGGACCTGCTGGCGCAGGGCGTGGTGCTGGATGAGTTCGGCGGCGACACCATGGCGCAGCCGATTTCCGCCAAGAAGGGCACGGGGGTCGACGAGCTGCTCGAGAAGATCCTGCTCCAGGCCGACATCCTGGACAAGCGGGCCAATCCCAACCGGCCGGCCAAGGGCACCATCATCGAAAGCACCCTGGACCCGGGCAAGGGACCGGTGGCCACCGTGCTGGTGCAGACCGGCACCCTGCGGGTGGGCGAGGATTTCATCGCCGGCAACCTGGCGGGCCGCGTGCGCGCGCTGCACGACGCGCGGGGCAACCGGGTGGAGGCGGCGGGCCCGTCGATCCCGGTGCAAGTGCTCGGCTTCGACCGGGTGCCCCAGGCGGGCGACCATTTCGCCGCGGTGGCCGACGCGGCCCAGGCACGGGAAATCGCCCAGAAGCGGCAGCGGCTGGACCGTGAGGCCACGCTCCGCCGGAGCTCGCGAGGCATCTCGCTGGAAGACCTCTCCAAGCAGATCGGGGAGGGGACGGTCAAGTCGCTCAAGATCGTGATCAAGGCCGATCAGGCCGGGCCCGCCGAGGCGCTGGCCGACGCGTTCGCCCAGCTCTCGACGCCCGAGGTGAAGGTCGAGGTCATCCACCGCGGGGTGGGCGCCATTTCGGAAAGCGACGTGCTGCTGGCCAAGGCGTCCGACGCCATCGTGGTGGGCTTCCACGTCCGCCCCGACGCCAACGCCCGCGGAGCGGCCGAGCGCGAGAAGGTGGACCTCCGGACCTACCGGGTCATCTACGAGGCGGTGGAAGAGATGAAGGCCGCGCTCGAGGGGCTGCTGGCCCCGGAAGAGCGGGAGGTGGTGCTGGGCGAGGCGGAGGTCCGCCAGATCTTCAAGATCTCCGGCGTGGGCACCATTGCCGGCTGTTACGTGCGCCACGGCCTCATTCGCCGCAACGCCCGCATGCGCGTGGTCCGGAACAGCGTCGAGGCCTACGACGGACAGGTGGCCAGCCTCAAGCGGTTCAAGGACGACGCGCGCGAGGTCAAGGAAGGGCTCGAATGCGGCATCGGGATCGAGAACTTCAACGACGTGAAGGTGGGCGACGTCCTGGAGTCGTACACCGTGGAGCAGGTAGCGCGGACACTCGACCAGTCGGCCCGCACGCCCGAGCAGGCCTGACCGCGGGTCGGGGCCGGGCATCGTGGTCGTCGGGCTGGTGACCTGGGACCTGCACCTCGACGGGTGCGCGTCCCTCAAGGACAAGCGTCGGATCGTGAAGAGCCTCAAGGACCGGCTGCGGCAGCGGTTCAACGTGTCGGTCGCCGAGACGGACAGCCACGAGCTGTGGCAGCGGGCGGAGCTCTCCTGCTGCGTGGTCGCCCCCGACCGGCAGCGGGCCCAGGAAATCCTGGGCGCGGTGGACCGGTTCGTGGCCGGCGACCCGCTCGCCCGCATCATCGACTCCTCGACGAGCTACCTGTGACCCGACCGCACGCGCACCGACCCGAGCGCCTGGCCGCGCTGGTGCAGGAAATCCTGGCCGGGATCATCACCACCGGGCTCAAGGACCCGCGCGTGGGATTCGTGACCGTCCTGGGCGTGACCGTGACGCCGGACGGCGCCCACGCCACCGTGCGGGTCAGCGTGCTCGGCACCGAAGAAGAAAAAGGCCGGGCCCTGGAAGGGCTCGACAGCGCCCGCGGGTTCCTCAGGAGCCAGCTGGCGAAGACACTGCAGGTCCGGGTGGCACCCGAGCTCAAGTTCGTGCTGGATCGCGGCCTCGAGCATGCCCGCCGCATCGACGACATCCTGGATCAGATCAAACGCGACGGCAGCGACACCTGACCGACGGATTCCTGCTGGTGGACAAGCCCGTGGGACCCACGTCGCACGACGTCGTGGCCGCCGCGCGGCGCGCCTTTCAGACCGGCCGGGTCGGGCATGGCGGCACGCTCGACCCGTTCGCGTCCGGCCTCCTCCTGCTGTTCCTGGGCCGGAGCACCCGCCTCATGCCGTACCTCGTCGGATTGCCCAAGCACTACGAGGGGACCATCCACCTCGGGGTTCGCACCGACACCGACGATCCGCAGGGCCGGGTGGTGAGCGAAGACCAAGGCTGGCGCGACGTGGACGACGACCGGCTGGCCGAAGCCGCGGCGGCGCTCACCGGAACGGTCAGCCAGGTCCCGCCCGTCTATTCCGCCAAGAAGGTGGGCGGCGTGCCGGCCCACCGCCGGGTCCGCCGGGGCGAGGCGGTGACGCTCGAACCCAGCGAGGTCGAGATCCTGCGCTTCGAGATCACCGGGCGCGCGGGGCCGCTGGCCCGCTTCGCGGCCGAGGTGGGGAGCGGCACGTACCTGCGGGCGCTGGCGCGCGATCTGGGCACGGCGCTCGGTTGCGGCGCCCACCTCGAGGGGCTCCGCCGGACCCGGGTGGGTCCGTTCGACGTGCGCGACGCCGTCGCCCCCTCACAGTTTCCTTGCGCCGTGTCGCCGCTCGCGGCCGCGGTCCCCCAACTCCCCCGCCGGTCGCTGGACGACGGCGAGTACGACGCCGTGCGGCGGGGGCGGTCCATCGCGGCGCGGGCGGAACCCCCGGGCCCCGTGGCCCTGTTCCACGCCGCCCTCCTGGTCGCGGTCGCGGCCCGCGAGGGCGACGTCCTCCAGCCCCGGACGGTGCTCGCGGGATGAACGCCGAGACCGTGGTCACGGTCGGGAGCTTCGACGGGCTCCATCGCGGGCACCGGGGCGTGCTGGAGGAAATCGCCGAGCGCGCCCGCCGCACCCGCCGGCGCAGCATCGTGGTCACGTTCGCGCCCCATCCGCTGGAAGTGGTGAATCCCCAGGCGGCCCCCCTCCTGCTCACGCTCGACGACGAGCGACGCGAGCTGTTCGCCCAGAGCCCGGTGGACGCGGTCGCCTTCCTGCCGTTCACCCGCACCCTGTCGCGCTACAGCCCGGAAGAGTTCGTGCGACTCCTGCTCGAGCGGTTCCGGCTCCGCGAGCTGGTCATCGGCCACGATCACGGCTTCGGCCGGGGGCGGGCCGGGGACGTGAACCTCCTCAAGGAGCAGGGGGCCCGCCTGGGGTTCGGGGTGGACGTCGTCCCGGCGGTGATGGTGGACGGGCGTGAAGTGTCGTCCACCCTGATCCGCCGGGCGGTGGCGGGAGGCGACCTGGCCACGGCGGCCCGCCACCTGGGGCGCCGCTACAGCATGACCGGCACGGTGCTCCGGGGCGCGGGCCGCGGGCGCGGGCTGGGATACCCCACGATCAACCTGGACGTCCCCGACCGGCGAAAGCTGCTCCCGCCGGACGGGGTGTACGCGGTCCAGGTGGAATGGGACCGCGGGGCCGCACCGGGCATGATGCACATGGGGCCGCGGCCCACCTACGGCGAGGCAGACCGCTCGCTCGAGGTCCACCTGTTGGGCATCGACACCGATCTCTACGGCCGGCTGGTGAAGGTGACCTGGGTCGCCCGCCTCCGGGACATCCTGCACCTGCCCGGGCCCGAGGCGCTGCGCCGCCAGCTCGATCGCGATCGGGAGGCGGCGCTCCTCGCCCTGGGAGTGCCCTCGCCCCGCACCCCTGGTTAACTTCTGCCGGCTCTAGACCCGACCCTATGCTCTCTTCGATTCGCAACCGTTTGATCGTGATCGGCCTGCTGGTGGCCGCGAGTGTGTGGTCCCTCTGGCCTCGGAACGTCACCGTACGCCAGCTGGGGCCCGACGGCCGCATGCAGGACGTCACGGTCAAGCGCACGCCCCTCAAGCTCGGCCTCGACCTCCAGGGCGGCATCCACCTGGCGCTCGAAATCGACCAGAGCAAAGGCGTCGTGGCCAACCCCAGCGACGCGCTGGACCGCGCCCTCACCGTCATCCGCCAGCGGGTGGACGAGTTCGGCGTGTCGGAGCCGCTGGTGCAGAAGGCCGGGACCGGCCGGATCATCGTCGAGCTGCCCGGCGAGCGCGATCCGGCACGGGCCAAGGGTATCATCCAGCGGTCGGCCTTCCTGGAGTGGCGCCTGACCGACATGCAGAACCAGTTCTCCGAGGCGATCGCGCGCATTGACCGCGCGCTGCGCCGGGCGGGGGTCGCGGACGTCCCGGGCGCTCCCACCACCCCCTCGCCGCTGGAGCAGCTGCTGAAAACCGACAGCGCCGGCGCCGACACCACGCGCGCCGACTCCGCCGCCGACACCGCCGGCCTGGGGACAAGCGGTCTCCTCGCTTCGCTGCTGTTCCAGGGCGGGCTCCCGGGGGAATACCTGGTGCCGGAAGAATCCTATGCCCGGGTGGACAGCCTGCTCCGCCTGCCGGACGTCGAGCGCGAGATTCCCCGGGGCCTGGAGCTCGTCTGGGGCGCCGCGCCCCGGTCCCAGGGGACCCGGGCCTATCGCCCGCTCTACGCGGTCGAGCGCCGCGCCCTCGTCACCGGCGACCAGCTCACCGACGCCCAGGCCAACCTCGACCAGCAGAGCGGCGGCGCGATCGTGACCTTCCAGCTCACCCGGGCCGGGGGACGCATCTTTGCCCGCGAAACGGCCCGTCACGTGGGCGACCACCTCGCGATCATCCTCGACCAGAAAGTGCAGAGTCAGCCGCCGGTGATCCGGAGCGAAATCGGCCGCCGGGGCCAGATCGAGTTGGGCAGCGCCTCCCTGCGGGAGGCCCAGGATCTGGCGCTGGTGCTGCGGGCCGGCGCGCTGCCGGCGCCGCTGGTGATCGTGGAAGAACGGACCGTCGGGGCCAGCCTGGGCGACGACTCCATCCGCAAGGGGATCACGGCGTCGATCGTGGGCGTGGCCGCCATCGTGCTGCTGGTGGCGGCGTACTACCGCTTCGCCGGCCTGCTCGCGGTCGGGGCCCTGTCCCTGTACGCGCTCTTCACCCTCGGCGGCCTGGCGGCCTTCGGCGCCACGCTCACCCTGCCCGGACTCGCCGGATTCATCCTGTCGGTGGGCATGGCGGTGGACGCCAACGTCCTGGTCTTCGAGCGCATGCGCGAGGAGCTCAAGGCCAAGCGCACCGTTCGCGCCGCCATGGACATGGGCTTCCAGAACGCGATGCCCGCCATCGTCGACTCGAACCTGACCACGGTGCTCACCGCCCTCTTCCTGTTCCAGTTCGGTACGGGCCCGGTGAAGGGCTTCGCGATCACCCTGATCGTCGGCATTTTCGCGTCCTTCATCTCGGCCGTCTTCGTGACCAAGACGTTCTTCTTGATCTGGCAGGAACGGCGGAACCCGGCCAAGGAGCTCTCGATCTGATGCTGCGGCTGTTCGACAACGCCAACTACGACCTGCTGGGCGCCCGCCGGAAGGCGTACATCGCGACGGGCCTCATGGCGGTCGTCGGCCTGATCGCGCTCGCGGTCCGGGGAGTCAACTCCAGCATCGAGTTCACCGGCGGGACCCTGATCCAGGTGCGCGCCGTGGATTCAACCATCTCCATCGGCGCCATCCGAAGCGCGCTCGAGGGGCACGGCATCTCGGGATCCGAGCTCTCCACCTTCGGCACCGATCGGGACTTCCTCATCCGGGCCCGGGTCGAGGCCGACACCAGCGGGTCGGACTCGGAGGCCCAGGCGGCGGCCGCGGCGGTGGGTCGGGCCCTGACGGAGACCTTTGGGGACGGGAGCCACACGGTGGAGCGGGTCGAGGCCATCGGCCCCAAGGTGGGCGGTGAGCTCCGGACCCGGGCGCTGCTCGCCATCCTGCTGTCGTTCGGGGCGACGCTCATCTACGTCACGTTCCGCTTCGAGTGGCGGTTCGGTATCGCCACCATCGCGGCCACGGCGCACGACATCGTGCTCACGGTGTGCTTCATCGGGCTGATGCACCTGGAGATCAGCCTGCTGGTGATCGCGGCTATCCTCACGATCGTGGGCTACTCCATGAACGATACGATCGTGGTCTTCGACCGGGTCCGCGAGAACCTGCACAAGTACAAGCGCGAGAACTTCGTCGAGATCCTGAACCGCAGCGTGAACGAGACGCTGCCCCGCACGGTGCTCACCGGCGGGTCCACCATCGCGGCCACGCTCTCGCTCCTCATCTTCGCCGGCCCCGTGATCCGGGCGTTCGCCTGGGTCATGGCGTTCGGGCTGATCGTGGGCACGTTCTCCTCCATCTTCATCGCCGCCCCGGTCCTGCTCGCCATCGAGCGACGCTGGCCCGGCGAGGACGTGCGGGGCGCCAAGTCCATTATCGCGCCCGCCGGCGTCAGCCAGCCGACCTGACCGGCCGCGCCGCGTGCTCGTCGACACCCACTGCCACCTGAGCGATGCGGCGTTCGACGATGATCGCGGCGAAGTGCTGGCCCGCGCCCGGGCCGCCGGGGTCGGGCACGTGGTCGTGGTGGCCGACTCCCTCACGGCCACGACGGCCGCCCGCGCCCTCGCCGCCGCCGCCGGGCTCTCGGCCACCGCCGGCGTCCATCCCCATAACGCCTCCGACTGGACCCCGGCGGCCCACGACGCCGTGGCGGACGCGCTGGCCGACCCCGCGGTGGTGGCGGTGGGGGAAACCGGCCTCGATTACCACTACGATCGCAGCCCCCGGGACGCCCAGCGCCGCGCCTTCGAGGCGCAGCTCGGGCTGGCGGCGGCGCGCGGCAAGCCCGCGGTGGTCCACGCGCGGGAGGCCGACGCCGACATGGCCGCGATGCTGCGCGCGGCCGCGGGCCCGGACGGGCCCGTCGTGGTCCTCCATTCCTTCAGCGCCGGCGCCGACGTGCTCGAAGCGGGACTGGCGACCGGCGCCTATTTTTCGTTCAGCGGCATGATCACGTTCCGCTCCTGGAGCCAGGCCGACGTCGTCGCGGCCTGTCCGGCCGACCGCCTGCTGGTCGAGACGGACGCGCCCTACCTGGCCCCGGCGCCGCACCGGGGGAAGCGGAACGAGCCGGCTCTGGTCCGGCGGGTGGCCGAACGCCTCGCGGAGCTGCGGGGCACCACCGTCGCCGACATCGAGCAGCTCACGACCTCCAACGCGGCGCGCTGCTTCGGCGCCCGCATCGCGTCCCTGGTGTTCTCTCCGACATGAGCCACGTTCCGTCCGACATCGCCATCGCGCAGGCCGCCAAGCCGCGCCCCATTACCCAGGTGGCCCAGACCCTCGGGCTCTCGCCCGACGACCTCATCCTCTACGGCCCCACCAAGGCCAAGGTCCGGCTCGCGGCCCTCGCCGGCAAACCGCGCCGCGGCCGGCTGGTCCTGGTCACCGCCATCACGCCCACGCCCGCCGGGGAAGGGAAGTCCACCGTCACCATCGGGCTCACCCAGGCGTTCCAGAAGCAGGGCCGCCGAGCCGTGGCCTGCATCCGCGAGCCCAGCCTGGGGCCGGTGTTCGGCATCAAGGGCGGAGCCGCGGGCGGCGGCTATGCCCAGCTCATCCCCATGGAAGACATCAATCTCCATTTCACCGGGGACTTCCACGCCATCAGCGCCGCGCACAACCTGCTGTCGGCCATGATGGACAATCACCTGCACCAGGGGAACGAGCTGAAGCTCGATCCGCGCCGCATCACCTGGCCTCGCACCATGGACATGAACGACCGCGCCCTGCGCGAGATCGTGGTGGGCCTGGGAGGGCTGAACGGCGGCGTGACGCGGCAGGAGCGGTTCGTCATCACCCCCGCGTCCGAGATCATGGCCATCATGGCCCTGGCGCGGGATGCGGAAGACCTGGAAGCACGGCTGGGCCGGATCATCGTGGGGGCGACGCACGACCGGAAGCCGGTGCATGCCACCGATCTCAAGGCCCAGGGCGCCATGGCCCTGCTGCTCAAGGACGCCGTGCAGCCCAACCTGGTGCAGACCCTGGAGGGCGGCCCGGCGTTCGTGCACTGCGGCCCGTTCGGCAACATCGCCCACGGCTGCAACTCGATTATTGCCACAGATACGGCGCTGAAACTCGCTGACTTCGTGATTACGGAGGCCGGCTTCGGCGCGGATCTCGGGGCGGAGAAGTTCTTCGACATCAAGTGCCGCATGGGTGGGTTCCAGCCCGAGGCGGTGGTGGTGGTGGCCACGGTCCGGGCCCTCAAGCTGCACGGGGGCACCCGGAAGGATCAGCTCACCACGCCGGATCCGGCGGCGGTCGAGCGCGGGTTCGCCAACCTCGCCCGGCATCTCGAGAATGTGGCCCAGTTCGGGGTACCCACCGTGGTGGCCCTCAACCGGTTCGTGACCGACAGCGCCGAGGAGCTGGCCGTGGTGCGCCACGGGTGCGAGGCTCGGAAGGTCCCGGTCGCGCTGGCCGACGTCTGGGAGAAGGGGGGCGCGGGCGGAATGGAGCTGGCCGCCGTGGTGGACGCCACGCTGGAGAAGGGGGGGGCTCGGTTCGCGCCGCTCTACGACACGGCGCTCCCCATCAAGGAGAAGATCGAGACTCTGGCGAAGAAGATCTATCGGGCGGACGGGGTGGACTATCTGCCCCCGGCGGAGCGCGCGCTCAAGCAGCTGGCCGAGTTCGGGCTGGGACAGACCCCGGTGTGCGTGGCCAAGACCCAGTATTCGTTCAGCGACAACGCCGCGCTGCTGGGCGCTCCCACCGGGTTCCGCCTCACCATCCGCGACATCACTCCCTCCGCGGGGGCCGGGTTCGTCGTGGCGCTCGCGGGCGACATCATGACCATGCCGGGCCTGGGCAAGACGCCGGCCGCCGAGAAGATGCGGCTGCACCGGGACGGCACCATCGAAGGACTCTTCTGATGGCCCCCACGCTCCGTTCCATCGCGACCCCCGACGCCCCCGCCGCCATCGGCCCGTACAGCCAGGCCATCGTCGCCGGCGGGCTGGTCTTTACCGCCGGCCAGGTGGCGCTCGACCCCAGGACCATGGAGCTGGTGGCCGGGGACGTGAAGGCGCAGACCGAACGGGTCTTCGCCAACCTCGCGGCCGTGCTCCAGGCCGCCGACACCGGGCTCGACCGCGTGGTCAAGGCGACGGTATTCCTGGCCGACATGGCGGATTTCGCCGCCATGAATGAGGTCTACGCCCAGGCGTTCGGCAATCACCGGCCGGCCCGCTCCACGGTGGCGGTGCGGACCTTGCCGAAGAACGCCAAAGTCGAGATCGACCTGGTGGCGCTCGTGGGCGACTGAGTGGTGCGGGTTCGCGGGGGCGGATCGGGCCTGGTGGTCTGCGCGGTCTTCAAAACCGTCGGGAGACGCCTGAGGCGGCTCTGGTGGGTTCGATTCCCACACGCTCCCGCCACGCTCCCGCCCCTGGGGCTCGCGGCCGTCCTGTGCGCGGCCCCGCTGTCCGCTCAATTCCCCGTGCCGGTCCAGCAGGACTCGACCCGGGCGGCCGACACCGTGAAGGTCCCTCCCTTCCGGATCGCCCCACCTATCTCGCCGCTGGGCGCGTTCGGCCGATCGTTTCTCGTGCCGGGCTGGGGCCAGGCGGCGCTCGGCCGGCGGGTCACGGGGGCGTTCTTCGTCGCCTGGGAAGGCGTCGCCCTGGCCATGACCCTCAAGGCGGCTCACCAGGTCTCGTATCTCGAGGCGGTCGGCGATTCCGCGCGGCTGGATTCGAAGCGGCAGGAGGTTCAGGACTGGGCCGTGCTCCTGGCGTTCAATCACCTGGTGGCGGGGGCCGAAGCCTTCGTGTCGGCCTATCTCTGGGATTTCCCGGTGGAGCTGGAGACGCGGGCGTTGCCCGGCGGCGCGGTGGGCTTCGGCGTGCGGTACCCGCGGGCCGTCAGTCGAAGACCCGGAGGACCGGCCCCTCGGCCGTGATCAGGGCGTAGCGGCGCTCCCCCATCCACGGACCGGGATTGAGATACCACCGGCGGGCGGCCACGGCCTCGAGGGCGGCGCGGTGGGTGTGACCCAGCAGCACGACATCGATCTCGGGGTGGGCCGCGAGGTAGGACCGCGCCCACCCGGATTGCGCCGCCGCGGCCCGCTCCAGCGCGGGACCGTCACGGGTGGACTCCGCCAGCAGGCCCGACATCCCGTGCACCAGCCGGAGCCCGACATCCGGATGTATCCAGCGGAACACGGCGACCGTCAGCCGCCACCGGGTCAGCGCGTGCATCACCCGGGCCGCCCAGTGCCGCTCGGCCAGCCCGTCGCCGTGGTGGGCAAACCCGCGCCAGCCGGCCAGCCCGAGCGGCCCGCCGCCCGGCAGGAACGTGGCGCCCAGTTCGCGGGTCCAGAAGGAGCCGCCCCAGCGGTCGTGGTTGCCGCCGGTGAGGGTGAGCTGGACGCCCCGGGTCCGGAGGCGCGCCAGGGCCGACAGGACCGGGAAGGCCCGGCGGGGAATCACGGAGCGGTACTCGAACCAGAAGTCGAACAGGTCGCCGTTCACGACCAGGTGCCGCCCCAGGTCGGGGACAGCGTCGAGAAACACGAGAAAGGCGTCGGCGTCCCCGGGATCGGAGCTCCCCAGGTGCGCGTCCGCCACCACCACGACGGCGTCGGCCGGCACGGCCGCAGTATATTGGTGGGCCTTGCTCTGCGCCACGCGGCCCCGTGACCGGTATCTCGACCATCGAGCTGACCGTCCGCTATGCGGAAACGGACCAGATGGGCGTGGCGTATCACGCCAACCATCTCGTCTGGTGCGACCTGGCCCGGACCGAATACCTCCGCGCGCGGGGCATCCGGTACCGGGATCTGGAAGCCGGCGGGTTGCTGCTGGCCGTGGTCGAGGCCCAGGTCCGCTACCGCGGTTCGGCCCGGTTCGACGATCGCCTCCGGATCCGCTGCTGGGTGCGAGAGGTGGGGTCGCGCCGAGTCGAGTTCGGCTATGCCATGGAACAAGCGGACTCGGGCCATCCGGTCGCAACCGCCCGCACCGCGCTCGTCCCGCTCGATGCACGCCATGCGCTCACCACGCTTCCCGATGACGTCCGCCGTGTGCTCGCGCCCGTCCCGGATCCGGTCCGCCTCTAGCCGGGTCCTCCTGCTCGCGGCGCTCGCCCTGCCCGGGACGGCCCGCGCCCAGGATCCGGCGGTGGTGGAGGTGCTGGCCCTCGTGCTCCAGGCCGAGGACTCGCGCCAGTTCAACGGGGCGGCGCTGACCGGCGCCGCGCGCCACGCGGAGCCCCTGGTGCGACGGGTGGCGGCGCTCGCGGTCGGGCGCATCGGCGATCCCGCCGGCGCCGACCTGCTCCACGAGCTGCTGCAGGATCCCGACAGCACGGTCCAGCGGGAGGCGGCCTTCGCCATCGGGCTCCTGCGGGATACGTCCGCCATTGCGTTGCTGCGCGACCTGGTGCTGAACACGCCGCTCGAGCGGCAGCATGAGTTGCACGTCGAGGCGGCCACCGCGCTCACCAAGATGGGGGGGCAGGCGGCCGCGGACGTGATCCGGACGCTGCTGGGGCCCTGGGTCGCGCGGGCCGCCAGCGCCGCGCCGCCGCTGGCCGTGGAGGCGGCGATCGCGAATGCCTGGCGCCTGGGGGCCCTGGCGCCGGTGGACCAGCTGATCGAGTTCGCCGCGTCGCCCGCACACGCGGTGCAGGTCGGCGCCATCTATTCGCTGGCCCGGCTGCGCGCGCCCCAGGCGGCCGACGTCCTGCTCACCGCTACGGGCCACGCCGACAGCGACATCCGGCTCCAGGCGGTCCGCGCCCTCACCTCGGCCTACGCCGATTCCGCCGGGCTCGACCGTCTGGCCCTGGCCTCCCGGGTGCGGCGCCTGGTGGGAGACGAAGACCCGCACGTGCGCGCCATCGCCCTCCGGTCCCTGGGCACGTATCGCGACAGTTCGCTGGTCGCGGTCGCCAAAGATCGCCTGGCGGACGCCGATCCCAACGTGCGGGTGCAGGCCGTGGCCACCCTGGCCGACCTGGGCGGCGCCGAGGCGGAAGCGGCCCTGCGGGGCCAGGTGCGGCGCCAGCCGTTCGCGGTGCGCCGGAGCGCCCTGATCGGGCTGGCCCGCGTCGCGGGCCTCCGGGCGCAGGACGTGATCGGTGAATGGATGGGGAACCAGGACTGGCTGTATCGCATGACGGGGGCCGAGGCACTGGGGTACATCGCGGCGGACACCGTGGTGCCGTGGCTCGTGTACTACGCGACCCAGGATCCCGACCCGCGGGTCGCGGCGGTCGCGCTCGCCAGCCTGAGCGCCGTGGGACCGGATACGGCCACGATCTGGGCCCGCCGCCTCATCACCCATCACGACGCCGTGGTCCGGGCCATCGCGGCCGACCGGCTCGGCGCGGCGGCCAACCCGGCCGACATCCCGCGCCTGGTCGCGGGATACCGGCTGGCCGAGCGCGATTCGATTTCGGACGCGCGCATCGCCATCGTCGGCGCGCTGGGCCGGATCGCCGAGCGCGGCTTCGCCGAGCGGGTGGCGGTGGAGGATCAGTTCCTGACCCAGGTCCCGACGCCGCGGGACTACCTGGTGCGGCGGGCCGCGACCGAACGCTTTCCCGAAGCCGCCCGCCGGTGGGGGCCGGAGACCCCGATCGCGACCGGCCGCGGGCTCGAGGACTACCGGGACATGGCGCGCCGGTTCGTGGCACCGGGGTCCGGCGGGACCCAGACCATCGTGCTCGAAACCGATCGCGGCCGGATCACCCTCGATCTCTTCGCCCGGGAAGCCCCGCTGACCGTGACCGCGCTGCTCCAGCTGGTGGACCAGCGCTCCTTCGATAACTTGCTGTGGCACCGCGTGGTGCCCGCCTTCGTGGTCCAGTCCGGCGACCCGCGGGGGGATGGCTGGGGTGGGCCGGGGCTCGCGCTCCGGGACGAGATCAACCGGATCCGCTACGTCCGGGGCAGCGTGGGGCTGGCCCTGTCCGGTCCCGACACCGGCGGCAGCCAG